>Ga0302324_100007717_pt1 | contig 22830 bp, 17 predicted proteins | sample Palsa_T0_1_FD_201949 | JGI IMG/M metagenome (GOLD analysis project Ga0302324, IMG submission 201949) | Peat permafrost microbial communities from Stordalen Mire near Abisko, Sweden - Palsa_T0_1 | ecosystem: Environmental > Terrestrial > Soil > Palsa > Peat permafrost | place: Sweden: Abisko...
GGAAATCCTCGAACTCTACCTCAACTCCGCCTATCTCGGCCGCGGCTCCTGGGGAGTCGAGATGGCGGCGCGTAGTTATTTCGGCAAGCCGGCGAAAAATCTATCGCTGGGCGAGGGCGCGTTGCTTGCGGGTTTGCTCAAGGGACCGAGCTATTTCAATCCGGACCGTCATCCGGATCGGGCCAATGAGCGGCTGACCTACGTGCTTGGCCGGATGCAGGAGGACGGCGTCATCACCGCCGAACAGAAAGACCAGGCGCTGGCGAACCCGCCAAAACTTGCCGCATTCGAGCGGCCGCATCGCGACAGCGGCTTTCATTTTATCGACTATCTCGGGCGTGAAGCGAAAACCGATGGCGTCGCCAATCTGACGGCCGAGCCCTACACGGTGCACTCCACCATTGACGCGACGCTGCAACGCGAGGCCGAGGCCGCATTGCAGGAAGGGTTGGCGCATTACGAATTATCGGCTGGCCGGACTCAATTCCGCGGGGCGGAAGCCAATATCGCCGACGCCGTGCAAAAGCTTAGCGCAGGACGGCAAACGCCTGCGTCTTCTACAAGTTCGCCAGCCACAGCTGCGCCGACTTCGGTGTCGTCCGCTTCAAGTGCGCCGGCGAGCACCATGCCGGCGTGGCAGCAGGCTCTGACGGCGCTGCATCTTCCGCTTTACGACGTCCATTGGGATGCCGCAGTGGTCCTTGACAAAGGCGGCGGCAAGCGCGGCGATGGGCTGATTAAGGTCGGGCTTGCCGATGGCCGCGTCCTGCCGCTGACCGGCGCCTTCGGGCAGATCTGGCGCAAGCTTAGCCTTTACGACGTCATTTACGTTCACGTCCTCGACGGCAAGCCGGCGAAGGGCAAAGGGGCGGGCGGTCAAGCGCAGTTGCGAGTGCGGCCAGGCGTGCAAGGTGCGGCGCTCGTCATCGAGAACAAGACCGGGCGTATTCTCGCCATGGCGGGAAGCTTCTCCTATCCGCTGAGCCAACTGAACCGCGCGGTACAAACCGAGCGCCAGCCCGGTTCGGCCATGAAGCCGCTGACCTATCTCACGGCGCTTGAAAAAGGTTTGCAACCGAACACGCTGGTGCCCGACGAGCCTTTGACGCTGCCGCCGATCGGCGCCGGCGGTCGCTATGTCATCGCCCGCGACCAGGGTGGCTTCGCGAGGCCGGAAGATTTTTGGTCGCCGCGCAACGCCGACAACAGTTCGGGCGGCCTCTACACCATGCGGCGGGGACTGGAGAATTCCGTCAACGTCGTCACTGCGCATCTGCTTGAAGGCGGCATCGACCGGGATCCGGCGCAAAGCCTCGACGATGTTTGCGCCACGGCAGTCGCGGCAAAAATCTACACCGACTGCGTCCGTTTCTATCCCTTCGTGCTCGGCGCGCAGCCGGTGCACATGATCAACCTCGCGGCATTCTACGCCGCGGTCGCCAACGAGGGCGCACGGCCGCAGCCTCACGGCATTGATTCGATCGAAGTCGGCGGCCGCAAGGTTTATGAATATCCGAAGGCCCCGCTGCCTATGATCGGCGCCGCCGACCCCGCATCGTTCTATCAGCTTAAAACCATGCTCCAGGGTGTAGTCGCCCGAGGTACCGCGCGCACCATCGGGGCGCTCTCGCCTTATGTTGCGGGCAAGACCGGTACGACGGAGGACGCGGTCGACGGCTGGTTCATCGGCTTCACCAACGACGTCACCGTGGCGGTGTGGGTCGGCTACGACAACGGCGACGGCAAGCGCCGTTCGCTCGGCACGAATGCGACCGGAGCGCGAGTGGCGCTGCCGATCTTCCAGCCGATCCTCGAAGCCATATGGGCGGATGGTATCGCGCCGAAAGCGCCACTCAACGGGCCCTCGCACGAAGCTCAGCTTCATCTTATCGATCTGCCGATCGACTACGCATCCGGCAATCGCATTACCAGCGGCGGGCGGGGCAATTTCATCGAGCATTTCCGGCTCGGTGCCGACGGCCGCTTCAACGAGACGCAGTATCAACTGGTGCCGCAAGAGGACGCCTCGGCTTCCGCCTCGGAAGGCCAGGTGGGGTCGCAACCCGGCAGCCAAGGCTACTGGGCGAGCGCGCCACGTGAGGATGACCGCTTCGTCAACGGGCGTTCGTTCTATCCCGGGCAGAGTCCGCCACCCTATCCCGCTCAGGCTCAGCAGCCGCCCTATCCCGGTCAACGTCCGCCGCCGGGGTCGCAGCCGATGGCGCGCGGCTTGTTCGGATCCTTCTGGGACGGACGGGCGAACTGAACTTCACGCGGCCAAAATGAAAATTTGCATGCGACACGCGATCGCGCTTGTCGGCCTGTTAGGGTGGTTGTCCTGCGCTTGCGCACAGGATTTCCGCATCGAAGACTCGCGCTCGCTGGGAAATGCGGATTTGGCGCAGCTCAAACCCGACATCATCCTGTTTAACGATATCCGGGGTGACGCAGGTGCCACGGACAATCTTATTCCCTTTGCCGACTGGACCCAGGCGGCCCCTATTCAAAAGAAGTTTCTTTCGCTGTTCCCGAGCTACACCGAACCCACGATTACCAAGGCGGCAAGCGCCAATCATCCGGCCGGCCCGGTCGCCGAGAAACTCGTTATGTACATCGCGCAGGCGCGCTTCGTTCTCGATCGCGCGCCGGGCACGATCGATCTATCGCGCTATGTGACGCTCGCGTTTGTGCAAAAAATCGACCCGGCGATCAAACACTCGTTGCTCGCCGCGGGCGACATCAACAAATTCGACGACCCGCAAGGCACCGGCAACGACAACCCGCAACGCAGGTGGTGCACGGGGCGGACGCCGCTGATCTGCATCCAATCGAGTTATAAGCTCGAGGGCAGGATCCCGATCGGCATCCTGCTGGTGAACAAGCTGCGCGATTCTGCAAAGAAGGTATCCGACCACATCGATTTTCAGAGCGAGTTGTCGCAGCTGGCGCCCGCGGATCTCGACCAGGACAGTATAAAGCAACTCACTGGCATTGATGCGCCGGTGGTCGGCGCGCTCGAGCAGAACCTTTTCTACGTCAATCAGATCATGAAGTTCGGAAAGCTGTTCGCGGTATTTCAGGCCGACCCAACCGACGTGGACAAAACTGTGGTCACCGCCTTTGTGGCGCTTGCGATCGACGAAAGTGTGCTCGACAAGAAAAAGGAATACGAAAACGTCCCGGTGCTGCGCAACCTCGTCCCCGCGCAAGTATTGATGGGCGAATCATCGTTCAACTCCGGCGATTCAATCAGCGCCGGGCTGCCGAAATATGCGCGCAACCAAATCAAGACTATTGCCGGGCTGTTGGCGCGCGACCAATAAGTAGCGGTGGTCCGCTTCGGTGCGGGCGCGGCGCCAACAAATTTCAAGCCGCACGCCGAAAACTGGATTGCTTCGCTTTGCCAATTATTCCCTATAAATGACACATGCGGGAGAAATGGGACTTTTGGATCGATCGCGGCGGCACTTTTACCGACGTGATCGGCCGGCGACCGGACGGCGAACTCGTCACCCATAAACTGCTCTCGGAAAATCGGGACTCCTATGCCGACGCGGCCGTTGCCGGCATCCGCCGGCTTCTCGGCCTTGCGCCCGCAGCGCCGCTGCCGGCGGATAAAATCGGCACCGTCAAGATGGGAACGACCATCGCCACCAACGCGCTGCTCGAGCGCAAGGGCGATCGCACCGTATTGCTCATCACCAAAGGCTTCGGCGACGCGCTGCGCATTGGCTATCAGGCCCGACCGAAAATTTTCGCCCGCCACATCGTCAAGCCGGACATGCTCTATGAGCGCGTCATCGAAGTGGACGAGCGGGTGCGCGCCGATGGCACAGTTGAGCGCGCGCCCGACCTCGACGTCGTACGGGGTGAACTCCAGCGCGCGCTCGCCGACGGCATCCAGGCCGTCGCGGTGGTCTTCATGCACGCTTACCGCTACGCCGACCACGAACGTCAAGTGGCGGCGCTGGCGCGCGAGCTTGGCTTCGCGCAGGTCTCGGCAAGCCACGAGGTTTCGCCGCTTATCAAGCTTGTCGGCCGCGGCGATACCACCGTCGTTGACGCTTATCTTTCACCAATTCTGCGGCGCTACGTCGCTCAGGTGGCTGGCGAGCTGAGCGCGCGAAGCGGGGGCTCAACTGCGAACGCGAACGCCGAGCCGCGCCTGATGTTCATGATGTCGTCGGGCGGGTTGACCGCGGCGGAGCTGTTTCGCGGCAAGGACGCCATCCTCTCGGGTCCGGCCGGCGGCGTGGTGGGCATGGCGGCGACCGGACGCGAAGCCGGTTTCCGCGAGCTCATCGGCTTCGACATGGGCGGCACGTCGACCGACGTCTCGCACTTTGCCGGCGAATATGAGCGTGCCTTCGAGACCGAAGTCGCCGGCGTGCGCATGCGCGCGCCGATGATGCTGATCCACACCGTTGCGGCAGGCGGCGGCTCGATCCTGCATTTCGACGGCGCGCGCCTCCGGGTCGGGCCCGACTCCGCGGGCGCGGACCCAGGACCAAAATGTTATCGCCGCGGCGGCCCGCTCGCCGTAACCGATGCCAACGTCATGGTCGGTAAACTCATTCCCGACTTTTTTCCGAAGATCTTTGGTCCGCAGCAGAACGCGGCGATCGACGCCGAAGCAGTGCGAGGTGCATTCGTCGCCTTGGCGAGCGAGATTGGCGACGGCCGCTCGCCGGAACAGGTCGCCGACGGTTTCATCACCATCGCCGTCGAAAACATGGCGAATGCGATCAAGAAAATCTCGGTGCAGCGCGGCTACGACGTCACTCGCTACACGCTCAACTGCTTTGGCGGCGCCGGCGGTCAGCACGCCTGCCTGGTCGCCGATGCGCTTGGCATGACGAGCGTGCTCATTCATCCGTTCTCGTCGCTCCTTTCTGCTTACGGCATGGGACTTGCCGATATCCGCAGCGTTCGCCAGCAGGCCATTGAGGCGCCGTTTGGCGCGGATGCGCGCGGACGGTTTCAGGCTGTCGCGAAGAAACTCACTAACGAAGTGACGCGGGAGGTCTTGAGCCAAGGCGTTGCCGCTACAGAAGTTACCGTCCACGCGCACGCGCATATCCGTTACGCCGGCACCGATACGCCGATCATTATTGAGGCCTACAATACCGCGCGAAAGCGCGTATGCGCGCCGGTGTCGCTGCCGAAGATGAAATCCGCTTTCGAACGCGCGCACAAGGCGCGGTTCGGCTTCGTCGATCGCAAAAAGTCGCTGGTGATCGAGGCGATATCGGTCGAGGCCGTCGGCGCCGGCGCGACGTTCAAGGAGAAACCGCGAAAACTCACGCGGAACAAACCGCCAAAACCGGCGCGGCACACGAAGTTCTTTTCCGGCGGCAAGTGGCAAAGCGCCCTTGTCTACACGCGCGAGACGCTGCTGCCCGGGCAGAAGATCGGTGGTCCGGCCATCATCATCGAGCCGCATCAAACGGTGGTGGTCGAGCACGGCTGGCAAGCCGCGTTGACGGCGAAGAATCATCTGGTGCTGCGGCGCGTGCAAAAGCGCAAGCGCGCTCACGCCATTGGCACGCGCGCCGATCCGGTCATGCTCGAAGTATTCAACAACCTGTTCATGTCGATTGCCGAGCAGATGGGCGTGGCGCTGCAAAACACCGCTTATTCGGTCAACATCAAGGAGCGGCTCGATTTCTCCTGCGCGGTTTTCGACGGTACCGGTTCGCTCGTCGCCAACGCGCCGCACATGCCGGTGCATCTCGGCTCCATGGATCGCGCGGTCGAAACGGTCATCCGCATGAACCGCGGCAAAATCCGTCCCCGCGACGTTTACGCCATCAACGCGCCGTATAACGGCGGCACCCATCTGCCCGACATCACCGTTTGCACGCCGGTTTTCGAGGCCGGCAAGGTGTTGTTCTGGGTGGCTTCGCGTGGCCACCACGCCGACATTGGCGGTATTTCGCCGGGGTCGATGTCGCCGAACGCCACCTCGATCGAAGAAGAAGGCATTTACATCGACAATTTCAAACTCGTCGATCGCGGGCGGCTGCGCGAGAAAGAAACCTATACGCTGCTCAAGGGCGGCAAATATCCGGCCCGCAATCCGCTGCAGAACGTCAACGATCTCAAAGCGCAGATCGCCGCCAACGAGAAGGGCGCGCAGGAGCTGCGCAACATGCTGCGCCATTTTGGGCTGCCAGTGGTGCGCGCCTATATGCGGCATGTTCAAGACAATGCAGCTGAAAGCGTGCGCCGCGTCATCGGCAAGCTTCACGACAGCGCGTTTCAGATCACGACGGATCGGGGCGCTACGGTCAGCGTGCGCATTGCGGTCGATCGCAAGAAGCGCGAAGCCACCGTCGATTTTACCGGAACGAGCCCACAACAGCCGGACAACTTCAACGCGCCCGAACCGGTGACCCGCGCCGCCGTTCTTTACGTGTTTCGCGTCATGGTCGACGACGACATCCCGATGAATGCCGGCTGCCTGCGGCCGATCCGCATTGTCATCCCGAAAAAGTCGCTGCTGTCTCCGGAATTTCCCGCCGCGGTGGTCGCCGGCAACGTCGAGACTTCGCAGGAAGTGACCAATTGCCTGTTTGGCGCGCTCGGCGCCATGGCGGCGGCGCAAGGCACCATGAACAACCTGAATTTCGGTAACGCCCGTTATCAGTATTACGAAACGATTTGTTCCGGTTCGCCGGCCGGGCCCGGTTTTCCCGGCACCGATGCTGTGCATACCCACATGACCAACACGCGGCTGACCGATCCGGAAATTCTCGAATTTCGCTTTCCGGTGCTGCTTGAGGATTTCCACATCCGCCAAGGGTCCGGCGGTCGCGGCCGCTGGAATGCCGGTGCCGGTATTATTCGCACCATCCGATTCCTGGAAAAGATGGAATGCACCATCCTCTCCGGTCACCGCCGCGTGCCGCCGTTTGGGCTCGCCGGCGGCGGCGGCGGGGAGGTCGGCGAAAACTCGGTCCGGCGGCGGGATGGCCGTGTGGAGAAGCTCGACGGTTGCGACGCGACGATCATCGATGCCGGCGAAGCAATCATCATCCAGACGCCGACCGCGGGCGGATACGGCCCACCGTCGGCAAACTCGCGATAGGAACGAGCTCGCTCACGCGGCGAGACGCGCTGTTGCCGGGGCTGGGGCGCGGCTCGGGGCGCGGTCACCTTGCAGCAGGATCGCAAATACAAGCCCATGCGTGATGAGTAGAAGCGGGACGAATGCGGTTGGTATGAAATAAGCAGCGCCGAGTTGGCCCGGCTGCAATCCGGCGGCGTTGGCTTGGTAAAATGCGTTGAGCAGGTCAAGGCTGCCCCAGATGTTGAACACCCAAACCAGGAAGATGCCCACTTTGCTCCGTAGCGTTGCGAGCGAAAGCAAAGCTAGCATCGCCGCGATAATGTCCCCGAAGGCGGCGTCGCGCGCGAATGCTGCCGGCAAATCCGGCGAAACGACGCCCGGCACCAGGAAAGCCTGCCCGCCGAACCGAAAGGCATGGAGGACCAGCAGCGGACGCAGCGCCTCGAAGCGCGGCCGCGCGCGCAGTTCCGGCCAGATGTACAGGGCCGTGACCACGGCCCAGGCGATAAAACCAAAGGCAATGTTGATTCCGAACAGCGCGATGATCGGCATAGGGACCTCCTACAAAACGCCTGAGTGGAGTTAGTGCGCGTCGGGCGCAGGTCCGGTAACCGGCGGCGGGCGGCGCATGAACCACACCAACGGCGCAAATACGAGGAACAGAAGTCCGAGCAGCAGGAACACGTCGGCGAACGCCATTACGATGCCCTGCTGCCGGGTGAACAGGAACAGATATTTCAGTGCCATGTTCTGCGCGTCGGAGCCCGGCATGCGCGCGGCGAAATTGTGCAGCGCCTCGACCACCGGCTGCCGTGACCAGGTGATGGAATCGTGCAGCCGCGCCAGATGCAGGTCGATGCGCTTGTCGAGCACGGTGTTGAGGCCCGCAAGCCCCACCGCGCCGCCGAGGTTGCGCATCAGGTTGAAAAGCCCGGAGCCGTTCTTCAGCATTTCCGGCTTGAGTGTGCCGAGCGAAATGCTGGTGATCGGCACAATCGCGAACATCATGCCGAAGCCGCGCAGCACCTGCGGGATGAAGAGTTCGCCGAATTCCCAGTTGCTGGTGATGTAGGTCGCCTGCCAGTTGCTTATCGCCACGACGGTGAATCCGAACGCCAGCATCAGCCGCGGATCGAGCTTGGTCATCAGCCGTCCGACAATCGGTGCGGTGAGAAACATGGTTGCGCCGGACACGAACAAGGTCTGGCCGACCAACAATGCGTTGAAGCCGCGGATCTGGCCGAGAAAGACCGGGTAGAGGTAAGTCAGGCCGTAAAGCCCAATGCCGAGCACGAAGGAAAACATGCTGCCGAGCGCGAAATTGCGGTCGGTAAACGAGCGCAGGTCGACGATCGGCTGCCCGGCCGTCAGCACGCGCATGAAGAACAACACCGCCGCGCTCGCCGAGACGACGGCCGCCAATGCGATGGTTGAATCCTCGAACCAATCGTAACGCGGCCCGTCCTCGAGCACGTATTCGAGCGCGCCGAGAAACAGCGCCATGAAAATCAGGCCGAGAATGTCGAACCGCTCGAACAGCGACCAATTCGGCTTGTCGAAATCAATGAGCGTGATGGCCGCGAGTGTCACCACGATGCCCGGGATTATGTTGATGAAGAACAGCCAGTGCCAGGACAGCATGTCGGTCAGATAACCGCCAACCGTGGGGCCGATGGTTGGCGCAAGCGTCGCGACGAGCCCGATCAGCGGCGTAATCACCGGCTGTTTGGAGCGCGGGAATATGGCGTAGGCGGAGGCGAACACCGTCGGCACCATGCCGCCGCCGATGAAACCCTGGAGCGCCCGCCACACGATCATTTCGCCCATCGACGAGGAGAGCCCGCACATTAGGCTCGCGATGGTGAAGCCGGCAGCGGCGGTCGCGAACATGACGCGGGTGCCAAGCGCGCGGGCGAGAAAGCCGGAGAGCGGAATAGCCACGACCTCGGCCATCAAATACGAGGTTTGCACCCAGGTGATTTCATCGCTCGATGCGGCGAGCCCAGCCTGGATTTCCGAGAGCGAGGCCGACACCACCTGAATGTCGAGGAACGCCATGAACATGCCGAAGCACATAGCGAGGAACGCGAGGAGGCGGAGCGGATCGACCCGCTCAGTCTCGGCGGGCCGGGCAGCCGCAACGGCGGCCGGCGGCAGCGTAGTGGCTTGGGCCATGACCGGCCTCGTGTTTTAGCGCGCCGCGTTTTGCGTGTGCGAGGCGTCGGCGGCGGCTTTGTCGGCCTTGGTGTTGACGCTCACCACCACCGACATTCCCGGCCGCAGCAGGCCTTCGCGGGCGACGGCCGGCGGCACGTGGATGCGTACCGGTAGGCGCTGCACGATCTTGGTGAAGTTGCCGGTGGCGTTGTCGGGCGGCAGCAACGAGAAAACGGCGCCCGAGGCCGGCGAGAAACTTTCGATCGTGCCTTCGATGCTGTGTTCCGGCAGGGCGTCGACGGCGATCGACGCCGTTTGGCCCGGCCGCAGCCGCGCGACCTGGGTCTCTTTGAAATTGGCGTTGATAAAAACATCGTCGAGCGGCACGAGGCTCGCGACCCGTTGCCCGGTCTGGACAAAGTCGCCGGTCTGCATGGCGCGATTGCCGATGACGCCGTCGATCGGCGCGCGGATGACGGTGAACGACAGGTCGCGCTCGGCCTTGGCGAGCGCGGTCTTGAGTTCGTCAAGCGTACTAGTCGCTTCCTGCTGCTGCCCCTTGAGCACGTCGACATTGGCGGCGGCCGACTCGATTGCCGCCTGCGCGCCCTGCACGGCGGCGACGCCCTGATCGCGATTGGCTTGCGCCTGCTCCAGAAGTTGCCGGCTCGAGGCGTCGCGCGCGACCAGATTGATCTGGCGTTCGAGCTCGAGTTGGGCGCGCGTCTGCCCGGCTTGCGCGGAGGCGAGTTGCGTTTTGGCTTGGGCGACGGCGGCTTCTTGCGCTTCGATCTGGTGGCCCATGCGGGCAATCGTCGCCGTCTGGGTGGCAACTTTGCCCCGCGCGGCATCGACCGCGAGGCGGTAGTCGCCGTCATCGATGGTCGCGATCACATCGCCGGCATGCACAACGGTGTTGTCGGTCACTGGAACGCTGGCGAGATAGCCGGAGACCTTCGCGGCAAGCGTAGTGTTGTAGGCTTGCACATAGGCGTCATCGGTGGTCACCGTAAACCGGCCGACCGTCCACCACCCGTAGCCGAAATAACCGGCGACACTGATGGCCAATACCGCAATGGCGCCGAACACGACCCGCCGGCGAGATCGCTTCGGCCGCGCTTTGCGGACCGGCTGCGTCGGCGCAGCCTTCACCGGAAGGGGTTGGACTGGCGCCTCCGCTTGCGGCGGTCGCGGCAGCGTTTCGCCAGCTTCGGCCGGTGGATTTGGGCCTTCGCCTGCGGGCACGACCTGGAAAGGAGAGGTGGCCTCGGCGCGGTTGCGATACATGGGTCGCACTCCATTGAGGTCCGTTGAGTGACCGAACCGTTCGGTCAAAATAGAAGGGCAAAACGCGGAAGTCAATATTGACCGAACCGTTCGGTCAATATATATTCAGCGCCCATAAGGCAATGAAATCGGGCGGTTAGGGAGCAAGGAAGACTACTGCACCAGCCCGGAGGATCGAAAATGACTGCTTTAGCTACCCTCGAACGCCCCGAAACCGGGCCTGCGGAGGATGAAAGCGCTAAGCGGCGTCAGATCATCGATGGCGCCCGAGCCGTGTTTCTCGCTAAGGGCTTCGACGCCGCCAGCATGAACGACATCGCCCGCGCCGCCAGCGTCTCCAAGGGTACCCTCTATGTGTATTTCAAGCACAAGGAGGAATTGTTCGAGGCCATTGTCGAGCAGGAATGCGATGCGCAGGCCGAGGGGATTTTCGATCTCGAGCCGAACGATCACGACGTCGAAGCCGTGCTCAAGCGGTTGGGAGTGGCCTACGTCAAATTTTTGTGCCGGCCGGAAAAGGCACAGGCAATCCGTACCGTCATCGCTATCGCAGACCGCATGCCCGAGGTCGGCCGCAAGTTCTATGAGAGCGGACCAGCCCGCGGAATTGCGCGGCTCGCCGAATACTTTACTGCGCAGGTCGATGCGGGGGTTCTTCAGATAGACGACATCGGCATCGCATCTGCGCAATTCATGGAAGCGACCCACGCCGCGCTGTTCAAGCCGATCGTCTTCAACTTCGCGCCGGCGCCGAACCTCGAGCAGATCGAACGTAACGTGGGCGTTGCGGTGCGCGCCTTTCTCGCCGCCTATCGGGTACCGGCAGCGATTTAATTTGCTGGCGCCGGCGATCTGGCAAGCACCGCTATTCGTGCGTCGTCACCGCCGCTCTCTCAGCAGGGCGGCGCCGCGGGTACAGTGTTATCCGACGCCTTCGGCTCCTTGCGCGAGATCGAATATTTCATCTGCGCAGAGCTGCCTTGCCAGAAGAAACGATAATCGACGTTGAGAGTGGCGCCGTCAGACAGCGGCAGCGCCGCATTGCAGACCACTTCTTTGTCGTTCCTGGAAATCGTTTTGATCGGTTCGTAGCGCAGTGGCGCGGAGTCGAGCCCCTTGAGGACGCTGGTAAGCGTATCCTTGGCGCGGCTTGAATCGCATTCCGGCAACACGAAACGCTCCTGAAGTCCGCGATAGATCAGCAAGCCGGCTCCAGCGAGGACGGGAATAGCGATGAGGCGCAACAGCCAACGATTTGGTCGGTCGGCTGAAGACGACCGGGTGAAGCGCCGTGATGGCGGATTTGGCAGCGATGGGTCGGCGTTCATAAGCGACTAAATCAGTGCCGGCTCACCATTCCGCAAGCGGGCCATACTTAGATCGCCTTGGCGATTTCTTCCGTCATCTTCTTGGCGTCGCCGAGAAGCATCATGGTGTTGTCGCGATAGAACAGCGGGTTGTCGATTCCGGCATAACCCGAGGCCAGTGACCGCTTGTTGAACATCACCGTGCCTGCTTTCCACACCTGCAGCACCGGCATGCCGTAGATCGGGGATTTCGGATCGTCCTCGGCGGCCGGATTGGTCACGTCGTTGGCGCCGATGACGTAGGCGACGTCGGCTTGCGCGAATTCCGAGTTGATATTCTCGAGCTCGAACACCTCGTCATAGGGAACGTTAGCTTCGGCCAGCAGCACATTCATGTGGCCAGGCATGCGGCCGGCGACCGGGTGAATGGCGTAGCTGACGTCGACGCCTGCGGCCTTGAGCTTGTCGGCCATTTCGCGAAGGGCATGCTGGGCTTGCGCCACTGCCATGCCGTAGCCGGGCACAATGATGACGCGCGAGGAGTTCTTCAAAAGGTAAGCCGCATCCTCGGCCGAGCCGAGCTTGACCGGACGGTGCTCGCTGTCCGCGCTGGGACCGGCAACCTCGCCGCCAAAGCCGCCGAGAATGACCGAGATGAACGAGCGGTTCATCCCCTTGCACATGATGTAGGAAAGGATCGCGCCGGACGAACCGACCAGCGCGCCGGTAATGATCAAAGCCGAATTACCCAACGTGAAGCCGATGCCGGCGGCGGCCCATCCCGAATAGGAATTGAGCATCGAGATCACCACCGGCATGTCGGCGCCGCCGATCGGGATAATGATCAAAATGCCGAGCAGGAACGACGCCGCGACAATCAGCCAGAAGGCGAGATAATGCTGCGCCAGGAAGAACCAGACGATCAGCGCGACAAGCGCAATCGCCAGTGCGATGTTGATGACATGCCGGCCGGGCAGCACGATCGGCTTGCCGCTCATGCGGCCGGACAGCTTCAGAAATGCAATGATCGAGCCGGTAAAGGTGATTGCGCCGATGGCGACACCAAGCGACATTTCAATCAGGCTTTGGCCGTGAATGGCGTGCTCAGTGCCAATACCGAACGCGGCGGGGGCATAGAGCGCGCCGGCCGCGACCAGCACTGCCGCCATGCCAACCAGAGAGTGAAAAGCGGCGACGAGTTCCGGCATCGAAGTCATCGGCACACGCCGCGCAATCACCGCCCCGGCGCCGCCGCCGAGCGCCACGGCCAGGACCACTAGTCCCCACGCGCCAAGGCCAGCCGGCGGGTGCGCGGCGAGCGTGGTCGCCACCGCAATCAGCATGCCGATGATGCCGAACAGATTGCCTTGGCGGCTGGTGACCGGATGCGACAGCCCGCGCAGCGCCAGAATGAAGAGGACGCCCGCGATCAGATAAGCCAGCGCGGCGAGATTGGCGCTCATGATTATTTCGGTTTCCGTTGGAACATGGCGAGCATGCGCTGGGTCACCAGAAAGCCGCCGAAAATGTTGACGGACGCGAACACGAGCGCGACGAAGCCGAAGGCACGCGCCCAGATCGGTCCGTTATCGTCGGCAACAAGTGCGACACCGACCGCGAGCAGCGCGCCGACCACGATGACCGACGAAATCGCGTTCGTCACCGACATCAGCGGCGTATGCAGCGCCGGCGTCACCGACCAGACGACGTAATAGCCGACGAAAACCGCGAGCACGAAAATCGACAGGCGGAACACAAACGGATCGACAATCTCGCTTGCCGCATGAGCGCTGCCCTGGGCGATCGATATAATGTCGAGCTGGGCGAGGACCGAGATGGTCACCATGGCGCGCCTCTTGTTTGCAGATTTACTGGCGGCCGCATCTACGCGGCGCTCTTCGGCTTGAAGTTCGGATGCACGATCGCGCCATCGCGGGTCAGCGCGGTCGCCTTGACGATTTCGTCATCCCAGTTGACCGCGAGCGACTTGGTCTTTTTGTCGATCAGCACGTCAAGGAACGCGAGAAGATTTTTAGCGTAGAGACTTGAGGCGGTGGCGGCGAGCCGCCCCGGCACGTTGCTGTAGCCGATAATCTTGACGCCGCCGACGTCGGCCACGGCGTCGGCTTTGACGCCTTCGACGTTGCCGCCACGCTCGACGGCGAGATCGACAATCACCGATCCTGGTCGCATGGAGGAAACCATCGCCGCGGAAATGAGCCGCGGCGCCGGGCGTCCGGGAATGAGCGCGGTTGTGATCACGAGGTCTTGCTTCTTGACATGCTCGGCGACGAGCGCGGCCTGCTTGGCCTGGTAATCCTTGGACATTTCCTTGGCGTAGCCGCCCGCGGTTTCAGCCGCGCGGAACTCGTCGTCCTCGACGGCGATGAACTTGGCGCCGAGACTTTCGACTTGCTCTTTGGCGGCCGGCCGCACGTCGGTCGCAGTGACAATGGCGCCGAGGCGGCGCGCGGTCGCGATGGCCTGGAGACCGGCGACCCCCGCTCCCATGACGAAGACCTTCGTGGCCGGGACGGTGCCGGCGGCGGTCATCATCATTGGCAGCGCGCGCCCGTATTCGGCCGCGGCATCGATGACCGCCCGGTAGCCAGCGAGATTCGCTTGGCTCGAAAGCACGTCCATCACCTGCGCCCGGGTGATACGTGGCAACAGCTCCATCGCAAACGCGATGACGCCCGCATCGGCCATGTGGCGCAGCGCATCGTTGTGTCCGAACGGATCCATGATGGCGACAACAATCGCGCCTTTTTTGTAGCGCGATAACTCCGACGCTTGCGGCCGCCTCACCTTCAAGATGATATCGGCGCCGCTGACCGCGTCCGCAGTGACGCTCGCGCCGGCCGCGGTGAAATCCTGGTCTAGTATGCCGGATTTTACCCCGGCGCCGGGCTCGACGGCGACCTCGGCCCCGAGGCCCAGCATTTTCTTGACGGTCTCAGGCGTGGCGGCGACCCGCGGTTCGCCTGCGTCGATTTCGGCGGCGACCGCGATTTTCATCATTCCTCCGGTCACGAAGCTGACATCCGCGGCCGATCCGCGGCAAACCGTTGCGGCGTGTAAAGTTCGGTTAGGCGAGAAAAATCGCCATCAGGATGACAATGACGACGACCACCGCAAGTCCGGTTTTCACCAAGGTTACGAAATTTCGGTAGCTCTGCTCGTGCGCGGCCAAATCGTTCCCGGTCGCTGTCGCGTATTCGACATCGGCATGATCGGCCATCGCATCTCTCCGATAGGGGTCTGTTGTCGCGGACTTAGCGTAATTGCGCGTTCAGGGCAACGGCACGCGGATGCTTCTGAGCGTCATCTTGGCGTTCAAATATGGCCCATTTCCACCGCGGCATTTCGTCCGGCGATAAAGCCCTGGCAGATGGCGCGCGGCAGGCCGTGCAGGCTCAATCCCCCCGCCGACTCGCCGCCGCAGTAAAGTCCCGGGATCGGAGCGCCGTTCATGTCGAGCACCTGGCATTGCGCATTGATGCGCAGGCCGGCGCGGGTGTCATGGATGACCGGCGTCGCCCAGGCGGCAAAGAAAGGCGGCCTTTCGATTTTATGGTGCGGCCTTGGCTTGCCGAATTCGGCGTCCACGCCGGTTTCGACAAAAGCGTTGTAGCGGGCGATGGTCTCCGCAAGGTTTTGCGGGGGCATCGGCACGCGCTGGTATTGCATCACGATCTTCGCGGCTAATTCCTCCACCGTGTCGGCGGCGAAGAAAAAGCCGGCCGCCAAGTCCACATGCGGCGGTGCCGGGTGCCACGCCGCGCGCTTGACCGCATCGGCATCGAAGATCGCCCAGATCGGCCCGCCGCCATTTTTGCCGTCGCCGATGCCGGCTAGCGCCGCGTTGATGAAATTGCTCGGATTGTATTTGACCGCCGTGAGATTGCGATGGCTGCCTTGCTGGTAATCCGCGATGCCGCCGAAGATGCTCGGCGTGAACTGGCGGCCGGTCTCGTCATAGAACCTGTTGCCCAGCATGTTCACCAGGATGACGTCCCGCCAATCAGCGACCTTAAGCCCGGTTGCGCGCGCCTTGTCGAACACGTCGCTGTCCGGGAGCCATCGCAAATTGGCGTAGTTGTATTGGCAGCCGATCGAGCCCGGCTTGGTGACACCGGTGCCATATTCGCCGGCGAAATTGGTCAATCCCCACAGCGAGGCGCCGATCGCCATAGCGGCGAGTTCGCCGCTCGCGTCCTGATCCGACCAGGGCATTCCGGCGAGACCGCAGTATTCTTCGGTGAGCCGCGGGTCGAACATGCGGCGGAAATTGACGTTACCCGAGGAGCCGCCGGTGCCGATGATGACGGCTTTGCGCGCGCGAATGTTGCGTTCGGCGCCGGCATGTTCGACGGCGATGCCGGTGACGCGACCTGAAGACTGCCCTTCGCGGTGAATAGCCGTCATCCGGTGCTCGAGCAGGATTTTCACGCCGAGTTTCAACGCCGCCTCGTTTAGCGGCTGCATCAACCCGCTGCCCGACGAGGTTGTCGCCTGCGCGCTCGGATCGGCGGGCTTGCCGGTTTGAACCAGCGGCCAGTGCATGGCGGCGCAGTGCAACGTGCGCGGCACCGAAATGCCGATTTCGTGTCCGCTCAGATTATCCGGCGCCTTGTCGACGATCGTCACGCCGTGCGCGAGCAAGAAGTCGAAGGCCGGCACGCTGTTGTCGGCAAACGCGCGTGCGATCTCGTGATCGTTGTAGCGGTAAGGCGGCGCGCCGTTCGGTTCGACCACGGTCCAGTCGATCAAATCCCGAAACAACAGGTCGGGCGAATCCTCGACGCCGTATTTTTTCTGGTAACGATTGCCGCCGCCGAGCGGGAGATTGCCGCCGCTGGTGATGGCGTGGCCACCGATATGCTTCTCCGCCTCGACGACAATTACGGAAGCGCCAGCTTCGCGGGCGACAATGGCGGCCGGCAACCCGGTCGCGCCCGCTCCGATGACGACGATGTCGGCTGCGTCATCCCATCTGGTGTTCTGGTTCTGAAGTTCGCCAGACATTGCGGCGCATTCTTATGCGAACTTCAGAACCAAAAGAACACTCACAAGGATCACATATCCAGGACGAGGCGCTCGCTCTTACACCCGCAGCAGCAGATCATGACCCTCTCGTTGGTCGCCTGTTCTTCTTCGCTGAGGACGGAATCGTGATGTATCGGAATACCCGAGATCACGTTGGTGATGCACTCGCCGCAGATGCCCAGCTCGCACGAATAATCGACGTCGATGCCGGCCTCGTACAACACTTCGAGAACCTTCCTGCCTTCGGGAATGAAATATTCCTCGCCAGAGCGCGCCAGCTCCACCCAGAAGCCGCCCAACGTGCTGCTTTCGATTTCCTCTTTGGGGGTGAAGTATTCGAGGTGAACCTGGGCGTGAGGCCGGCTCGCGGCGGCCGCCTCGAACGCCGTCAGCATCGGATTGGGGCCGCAGCAGTAAAAGTGCGCATTCGCCGGCGCCGCGTTGATGGCGCCGGCGATATCGAGAAACTTGCCGCCGGCTTCGTTGTCAAAATGCAGGTGCACGGATTCGGCCGGCAGCTTTTCCAGCTCCGACAGGAACGCCATGTCGGCGCGCGAACGGCAGGAATAATAAAGCTTCCACGACCGGTTCTGCGCGGTGAGTTCTTGGGCCATGCACCAGATTGGCGTGATGCCGATGCCGCCGGCGAACAGAACGATATGTTCCGCATTCTCGACCAGCGGGAAATTGTTGCGTGGCGCGCTGATCTTCAGCGTGTGTCCGACGCGCAGCTCGTCGAAAATGTAGCGCGAGCCGCCGCGGCTCGCCGCGTCGAGCTTGATGCCGACGACGTAGCTGCCCGGTTCCGGGCTCGGGATGACGAGCGAAAATTGCCGCATCAGCCCGTTCGGCAAATGGATATCGATATGCGCGCCGGCTTTGTAGGGCGGCAACCGGCCGCCGTCGGGCCGGCGGAATGTGTAGGTATTGGTGTCGCGGGCGACGGTTTCGACCGCCGCGAGCTCGACCTCGATGAGCGCGGCCCGGGCTGTCCCGGACGCGGGCGCTGGTTCCGTGAGAGTATCCATGCGAGGCTTAAATAGGCGCGCGGGGTGGGGGTCCGCAACACATTCTTCGGCCGATTTGAGGTCTGCAATTAACGTAACCGGCGTTGCGCTCGCGGTGGCGCTTCGCTCGGGTGCGATCCACTTACGACCCGCCAATAAATTCTCTCCTCTGGTCGCAACCGGAAAGCATTTTTTCAGCAGGCCACCGCACACCAAATAAATGCCACCGATCATCAGGCGACCGAAAACTTGGTGGGCGCCCGGCGGGGTTCCGCCGAGCGCCCTTCAAGTTAACGTCAGTCAGTCTATAAGCCGGGTTCTGGAGGGCATGCGGATCGACGATCCGCATACGTGACGGCCATTCCTCTGGGACGCCGGTCGCCCGGCGTCTCAAGCAACCTACCCGGACGGCGGATCCGGACTGTGACCTGAGATTTTGCGCTCACGCGCAAACTCTCGTGCCGTCCCTATTCGGTCTTGCTCCCGGTGGGGTTTACCGTGCCGCGGGCGTTGCCGTCCGCGCGGTGCGCTCTTACCGCACCTTTTCACCCTTACCGCAGCCAACACACAACGCGCCGCGGCGGTTTGTTTTCTGTGGCACTTTCCCTAGGCTCGCGCCCGCCGGACGTTATCCGGCACCGACTGTCCATGGAGCCCGGACTTTCCTCCCCGGCAACCTTTCGGTTTTTGCCGGAGCGGCCGTCCGACCAACTGACAAAAGAGGAATGGAGACGCCAACGCACCGCGTCAAGGGGCGAGCGAAGCCAGGTCGCGGGTGCGCCCGGCAATAGTGCGGACCCGGCCGCGGGTGGCTAGCAGATCGCGCAATGTGGTGCGTGTGGATTCATCGGTAACGCCATCGACCCGTTCCTGGCGAAAGTGGCGCTGGAAGGCGCTCACCAGATCGTACATCACCGAGTCATAAACGCCGTTAATCACGACGCTATAGCCGTACTGGCTGAGCAAATCCTGCATTGTAGATACGGCATCGCCGCGATCGCCGAGCGCGAGCAACTGACCGCCTTCTTTGATCGGTGCCGGTTTTGCCCAGTGGCCGACGCCGGAATCCCAGAGCGTGCGCCACGGAAATCTTTCGCCCGGATCACGTTTGCGCGCCGGCGCCACGTCGGAATGGCCGAGCACCCGTGTCGGCTGAATGCTATGCCGTGTTTGAATGCCGCGGCAGAGCGCGGTCACCGCCGCGATTTGCCGTTTGGGAAAATCGAGATAACCGTAATCGTGGCCTGGATTAACGATCTCGATGCCAATCGAACACGAATTAATGTCGGTCTCGCCGGCCCAGACGGATTCACCGGCGTGCCAGGCGCGGCGGTTTTCCGGCACCATTTGCACGATCCGGCCGTCCTCGAAGACAAAATAATGCGCCGAGACTTCGCTGCCTTGCGAGCAAAGGCGCTCGAGCGCCTCACCTGCTTCGGGCATCCCCGTGTAGTGCAGGAGGATCATGTCGGGCCGCCGGCCGTCCTTGCGCTCCCCATGGTTGGGCGAGGGGCGAAATTCAGCGACCAGACAGGATTCTGCACCAAAGGCGTTGCGGGCCATCATGAGGCGAACCTAGAACGCCCACGCGCGCCAGCAAACCAGTTTGCGGAGTCAGAAGACCCGCCACCCGAAAAAACGGCCTTGCGTGACCCGCCGGCAACGCCAATCAGCTGGGACGCGGAGTTGCGGTTAGAAGCGGTGCCCGCCGACGGCTGAAACTCAACCATTCCTTAAGCTTACGCCTCGTTAATCGGCATCAGGCGAAGTGGCGCGGGGCCACTTCCGGACGCGTTGACGCCCATAGTCTCCCATGATAACCCATAGCATCCCAGAGGCTCCAACGGCACGCGAGGAAAGCGCCTCGGGTAAGGGGGGCTGCCGCGGCGGGCCTCCCGGCGCACAAGGCCCATGCAGCCATCGGCTATATGCACCGCTTTGTCTCCACCCACGTCCAGCGATTGGACACCAAGGGCCGCGTGTCGGTGCCGGCTTCATTCCGGGCGGTGTTGCTGCGCGACGGTTTCGAAGGTTTGTACTGCTACCCGGCGTTGGACCGGCCGGCGCTCGATGCCGGCGGCAACGGCTTGCTGGCGGAGATCGAAACGCTCATCGCGCGGTTTCCACCCTATTCAGAACAACGCGAGCAGTTTTCGCTCGCGCTTTATGGCACGAGCGAAACACTCAAGATCGATGGCGAGGGCCGCGTTGTGCTGAGCGAAGCGCTCAAAGCCCATGCCGGCATCGGGAGTGCCGTGATGTTTGTCGGCCTCGGTCACAAATTTCGAATCTGGGAGCCTGGGCGCTTCCGCGCGGAACTTACGGAGGCCACCGAAAAGGTCCGCGCGTTCAAAGCCGAACTGGCAACCCGGACGGCGGCGGGACCTCCGCTCGGAGCGCGGGAATGATGACGAGCAGCGACAGCAATGCTGTCGCTGGCGGACTGGCTCGTCACATTCCCGTACTCGCCACCACTGCCATCGAGTGGCTCGCCGTGCGCAGCGGCGGCATTTACCTCGATGCCACCTTCGGGGGCGGCGGTTACACGCGGGCGATCTTGCAAACATCCGGCGCGCGCGTGATCGCCATTGACCGGGACAGCAATGCCGTCGCGGCCGGTGCAGCGCTCGAGCGCGAAGCGCAAGGCCGCCTGACGCTGACGGAAGGCTTGTTCTGCGATCTCGATGTTATCGCCGCGCGGCATGGAGCGTCCGGTTTGGACGGCGTCGTCTTCGATGTCGGCGTTTCCTCGATGCAGATCGATAACGCCGCGCGCGGATTTTCATTCCGGCTCGACGGACCGCTCGACATGCGTATGGGAAGCTCCGGGACGACCGCGGCGGACGTCGTCGCCCGCGCCAGCGAGCGCCAACTTGCCACCATCATCGCCGTCCTGGGCGAAGAGCGCCATGCCCGCGCCGTCGCGCGCGCCATCGTCAAAGCGCGCACGGAGCGGCCGATCGAAACGACGCGAGCGCTCGCCGACTTGGTCGGAAAAGTAGTCCGGTCGCGGGAGAGCACAATTCATCCGGCCACGCGGACTTTCCAGGCGCTGCGGATTTTCGTCAACGACGAGCTAGGTGAGCTCGCGCGCGGGCTTGATGCCGCGGAGCGAGCGCTCAGACCGTCGGGCCGTTTGGTGGTGGTGGCGTTTCATTCGCTCGAGGATCGCATTGTCAAAAGCTTCCTCACGACGCGGAGCCGGGCGCCTTCCTCGTCGCGCCATCAGCCGCAGCCGACGGCCTTGCCGCCGAGCTTCCGTGTGCTGACGCGGCGCCCGCTGACGCCTGACGAAGCCGAAGTCGAAGCCAACCCGCGCGCCCGTTCGGCGAAGCTGCGGGCCGCCGAGCGAACCACAGCGCCGCCGCATTCGGCGGCGAACGAAACGCTGCTGCCGTCCGTTCCCACGCTCGACGACATCATGCGAGGACGCGGATGATCCTGCGTATCCTCAACCTCATCGTCGTTGGCGTGCTCATTCTCGCGGCGGCCTACGTGTACCGCATCAAATTCGACTCGACGGTGCAGGCCGAGCGGCTCGCCAAGATTCGCAGCGAAGTGCGCCGAGAGCGCGATGCCATTGCCGGGTTGCGCGCAAAATGGGGCGAATTGGACAATCCCGCGCGCATCGAAGCGCTTGCCAAACACTTCTTGCCGCTCAAGCCGATTGAATCGACGCAATACAGCTCGCTCGATCAACTGCCCGAGCGCCCGCCGGAATTGGTGCAGCCGGGCAGCCAAGATCCAATCGGCACTTTCCTTCAGGACTCCGATGCATCGCCCGCGGCGACTGGCAGCGTCATCGGCGCTGCAAAGCCGCCGGTCGGGACAAACACAAGCGGTGGCGCTGGTGCGAGCCGCTGAAACAATGATCGCCTTTGTGCGAGACGCCATGAAGCGTCCACTTCCTTCGTGGCGGGAGATCGCACGCGGCCTTTTCTACGGCATCGCGACCGATCGTACCGCCAAGGCGCGCGCCCGGGTGGGATTGGCTATCCTGTTCTTTACCGTCACCTACTGCGTCATCGCGTTGCGCCTCGTCATGTTTGCCGCGCTTCCGGACAACCGAATTGCTCACCGTGGCGGTTCGGGCGACGCAATGGCCACCGCGCGTCCCGACATCCTCGACCGCAACGGGGAAGTGTTGGCGACAGACGTGCGCGTACCGTCGCTATTCGCCGAACCGCGACGGCTGATCGACGCCGACGAGGCGGCGGAGTTGCTCACCGCCGACCTGCCCGATCTCGACGCGCCCGAACTTCGCGAACGCCTGGGCTCGAGACGAGGCTTCGTTTGGCTCAAGCGCGACCTCACGGCCGAACAACAGCGGCAGATTTATCGGCAAGGCCTGCCGGGGATCGGCTTTCTCAACGAGAACAAGCGGGTCTATCCCAACGGCTCGGAAGTCTCGCACGTGATCGGCCACGTCAACATCGATAACCAAGGCATCGCCGGCATGGAGAAGTGGCTCGACGGCAACGGGCTTGCCGCACTGCACATGGCGGGCCTGGCCACCGATCGCCTCCAGACTCCGGTGCAACTCGCCGTCGATTTGCGCGTGCAGCACGTGCTGCACGACGAGCTCGCCGCCGCACACGTCAAGTACAAGACGCTCGCCGCCGCCGGCGTCGTGCTCGACGTGCGCACCGGCGAAATCATCGCGATGGTGTCGGAGCCGGATTACGACCCCAACAACCCGCACCAAGCGCTCGATCCCACGCGCATCAACCGCCTGACCACCGGCGTTTTTGAGATGGGCTCGACCTTCAAGGCATTCACCTTCGCTATGGCGCTCGATTCAGGAAAGGTGACGCTCAAATCGTCCTTCGACGCCCACGGTCCGATGCAAGTCGGCCATTTTCAGATCCACGACTTCGAGCCGGAAAACCGGATGCTTTCCGTTCCGGACTGCTTCACCTTTTCGTCGAACATCTGCGCCGCGCGCACCGCG
>Ga0302324_100007719_pt1 | contig 22825 bp, 24 predicted proteins | sample Palsa_T0_1_FD_201949 | JGI IMG/M metagenome (GOLD analysis project Ga0302324, IMG submission 201949) | Peat permafrost microbial communities from Stordalen Mire near Abisko, Sweden - Palsa_T0_1 | ecosystem: Environmental > Terrestrial > Soil > Palsa > Peat permafrost | place: Sweden: Abisko...
ACCGTCGCGTGCGGCGTGGCCGCTGACGCGCAGAAACGCTCGAGCCCTGTGGTGATTAAACTGGCCGCCGGAGGGCAACTCACCTACTCGAGCTACATGCTGCATCCGTTGGTTATGATCGTGCTTCTCAATACTGTTGCCGATCGCTTACTGCATACGCATTTTTGGGAAAGAAACTCGCTGGTCGGGCTGGCGTTTTTCGCCGTCTGGCCGGTCTCATATCTATCGCTGATATTTTTCGAGAGGCCGACGCGCCGCTGGCTGCGTGGACAAGCCCGAGAAACGACGCCCATCCCCAGCGCACACTTGGCGCCCGGAGGATGAGCCTCGGGCCGTAATTCAGGCCGCCTAATTACCGGATCACGGCGTTACGGAATCGTCCGACTGCGGAGTTCGCTCCAGGCTCTCAGCGAAACGAACGGCCGTGTGCCGGCGCAACAGTGCGAGCGACGAGCTCACGGGCCGATTCGAGTCGGGAGCGAGAGAGTAGACACCGGCCTCGGTCGGACCGGAGACAATGCGCAATTGCGCCTCATCGAGAATAGCCTGAAGCTCGATCAGCGTGATCGCCGGCGAAAACACGGCTCGAATGATCTCCCCGGGCGCGTGTGGCCTCGGGTTAGTGACCGTGTGATAACTTTGCGACTTAGCTTCGGGACCGACAACGGTCCAGCCCTTCAAGTGCATCAAGGTCGCTCCCACCGCTGCGAGGGCAATCGATGCGGCCACCGCGCACCATCCTAGGAGCGGCGCACGCCACGGAGCTATGGCGGTATCGATCACATCATCGGAAAGCGCATCGAGCTTCGCCTGAAGGCGCTTCCAGGAGGCGATCGGAATGTACTCGACCGCCGTCTCCGCGTTGATGGCACGATGGATTTGGCGCTCCTGCGCCAATTCATCACGGCATACCTGGCAAACGGCGAGGTGCGACTCGAATTTCTCCCGATCACGTTCGCCGAGAGTACCGTTGAGATACCACGGCATGAGCTCGGCAATGTCTCGATGTTCCGGCTGTCTTCGAAGTTCGTGCATCATTCGCTCCTCGACGGCGTGCCGGCATCACCGCCGCCAATCTCCGGCAAGCATTGGCGCAATCGCGCGCGCGCATGGTACATGCGCGCTTTGACTGTGCCGATTGGAGCGGCCGTGATCGCAGCAATTTCTTCCAAAGAGTGTCCCATGTGATAGGCAAGCTCGAGAGTCAGTCGCTGCTCCTCGGAGAGCTCTTGCAGAGCGCGTGCCACCCAATCTTGCAATTCGGTGTCCTGCGCTGGGTCCACCGAGGGTTCCGGTGCGTCCTCGAGATCGATCGCGGTCGTATGGCGCTTTACCCGGCGTAGCGACTTGAGCGCTGTGCGATAGGCAATGCCGAGAATCCAGGTCGAAACTTGCGAGTCGTGCCGGAATTGCGGAGCAGCCTGCCAAACCACCATGAAGGTGTCGTTGATGATCTCTTCGACATTCTCGTAGCTCTGTGTGAAACGCGAAAGGAAGCGAGCGAGACGCCGGTGATAGTCGAGGTAGAGTTCCTCCAGCGCCTGACGGTCTTTGGCGGCTATACGCGCGAGCAAACCCCGATCGTGATCCTTGGCCTGCAATTTGGCGAATAACGTTTTCGGCACCGATACCTCGGGGTACAGGGAGACTTCACCGTGTGAGTAGCCGTATTTGGATCAAAAGTTGCGAGCGCCAGCTAAAGCGCTGATTAGGATGGTCCATCGACATTCATAATATCTATAGATAACATTGACGTATAGGAGGATTTTAATGTTAAAACGAAGTGGACCGCGAATTGCCGCAGACCCGAGATCATACGCGGCACCGACGGTTGAGCAACCATGGCCCGGTGGCGGTAGCTCTCAAATCCACTTCTACCTTGGTACGTTGGCGCACCGACACGCGCTGCTTGGGTATCCCATAATCGTGCAGGGGGCGTATGCGGCCGACGGCCTTAATCCTAGCTGCTTTTGGCTCTCCACCAGTTGGTTTTAGGTGGCGGAGCTTGAAGTACCGGCGCATACGAGAGCGTCGGCGCAGAGCTCCTCCTGGTCGGGCGAACTGATAAGAACACTTGTCTTCGAAAAGGCGAACAGCCATGAACACGAATTTAGAGACGATGAAGTTGGGCGTAGACGCCGCCCAGTACGCGCAGGACTGAGGTGCCACCGGTAAGTTCGGGTCTTGGTGCCGGCATGCAAGCACTGGATGAATTGGCGGACGACGCCTTGCTCGATCGGCTGCAACAGGCCGCCTTCAGTTACCTTTCGGAAAATACCAATCCTGATAATGGATTGGTAGCCGATACGTCTCGGACGGGGTCGCCCTGCAGCATTGCGGTCGTTGGGTTTGCGCTGTCTTGTTATCCCGTGGCCGTTGAACGCGACTGGATGTCGCGGCGAGAGGCGGCGGCACTGACCTTAAGGACGCTGCAGTTCTTCTCGCATAGCCTACAAAGCGAACAACCGGACGCTACCGGCTTTAAAGGATTCTACTACCATTTCTTGGACATGCAGAGCGGACGGCGTGTCTGGCAGTGTGAGTTATCGCTGGTCGATACGGCTTTGCTGATGGCGGGAATACTCACGGCCGGTTGTTACTTCGACGGCGCCGGCGATGAAGAGAGTATTCGAAACCTGAGCGAGGCGTTATATCGACGTGTCGATTGGCATTGGGCGCGAAACGGACTCGAGACCGTTTCGCAAGGCTGGAAACCCGAATACGGCTTCTTGCACTACGGCTGGGAAGGCTACAACGAAGCGACAATTGTTTATATTCTGGGCGTGAGCTCGCCGACCCATCCCCTACCGGCGGCAAGCTTCGGCGGCTGGACCCTCACGTACCAATGGGAGAATTTACTGGGCCACGATGTCTTGTACTCGGGTCCTTTGTTCACTCATTTGTTCTCGCACGCCTGGATTGACTATCGCGGCATTCAGGATTCATTCATGCGTGAGAAGGGCAGCGACTATTTTGAAAATACCCAAAGCGCAATCGCGATTCATCGCGAGTACGGCGCCCGCAATCCGCGAGGCTATGAGGGCTATGATCGAGATTTCTGGGGGATAACGGCCGGCGACGGCCCGGGCGATCGGGAGATGCGGGAGAGTCGGCGCGATCGCCGATTCTTCGGTTACATGTCCCGCGGAGTCCCCTATGGGCCGGACGATGGCACGATAGCGCCTTGGGCGATGTTGGCAGCGCTTCCTTTTAATGCAGAAGCGGCTCTTCGAGGGACTCGGCGCCTGCTAAAGAGCTATCCGCAGGTCTGCCCAAATGGCCGTTTCAGGAGCGGCTTCAATGCGACGCTGAAAGTGCAGGGGAGGGGCTGGCTGTCCGAGGGATGGTTCGGACTCGATCAGGGCCTCCTGGTTATGATGATCGAGAACTATCGCACTGGTTTGATCTGGCAAATCACCCGTCGATGTCCCGTCATTCGCGCAGGCTTGATCGGTGCGGGCTTTACCGGCGGATGGCTATCGGACCCCGCGCTCGCGTGTCCCCGATCGCCCCAACTTCCCAGTCGAACCCGATGAGCCAAGACGATTTATTGCGCCGGGTGCGGCCACCCGAGTGGCAGAATCCGCGGCCTCGAAGTCCTTATGATTTGGTCGTTGTGGGCGGTGGACCGGCCGGCTTGGGCGCGGCGCGGACGGCTAGGCGACAAGGCCTCAGCGTGGCTCTCATCGAACGCTGGCGCCTGGGAGGCAATTCACTCAATTGCGGATCGATCCCCTCGAAGGCAATCATACGCGCCGCGCGGGTGTTGTCATCTCTACGCGACGATGAGGAATATGGCGCGTCTTCGTTCGAACGGCCTTCGACGGATTTCCCGGCCGTGATGGAGCGAGTTCGACGAATTCGGACGCGCATAGCGGAATATCACGCCGTCGAGCGACTCCAAGCGCAGGGGATCGATGTGTGGTTTGCCGACGCACGCTTCGTGGAGGGCCATGTCCTGGTTGCGGGGCCGACTCCCTTATCGTTCAAAAAGGCGATCATCGCCACCGGTGCACGGCCTCGATCGTCCAACATCCCGGGACTTGATCAGGTTGGCTACCTGACCAGCGATTCGATTTTCGACCTTGCCGAATTGCCGAAGCGGCTCGGCGTCATTGGCGGCGGGCCACTTGGGTGCGAGCTGGCGCAAGCGTTTTGCCGCTTGGGCTCGCGAGTAACGATTGTCCAGAATGACGCTAAGTTTCTTCCCGACGAAGAGCGAGAGGCCGCCGAATTGCTCTCGATGTCGATGTCGCGGGATGGCGTCGACACACGACTCAATACCACTGTCGTAGGCGCTCGTATGGAAGCCGGAGCAAAGTGGCTCGATACGGTAAACGACGGCACCAAATGTTCTATTCCTGTTGATGAAATCCTTCTGAGTATCGGGCGCGTACCGAATGTAGAAGGTCTGGGACTGGCGGCCGGGGGTATCGACTTCGAAATCGGGCGGGGGATCAACGTCGATGACTTTCTATGCACGACGAATGCCGATGTATTTGCCGCAGGGGATGTGTGTAGTCGCCGTCAGTTCACTAACGTCGCGGAGAGCTCCGGACGGATAGCTGCCCAAAACGCGTTCGGTACGCGGATCGAACGCCAGCATCAGGCGGCAATTCCGTGGTGTACCTATTGCGATCCGGAGATCGCACATATCGGTCTGCACGCGCGCGAGGCGAGAGAGCGATCCATCCCGGTGGAGTGCTATACGGTGATGATGCAGGATGTCGATCGCGCGATCACGGACGGCCAGGATTACGGTTTCATCAAGATATACGTCAGGCAGGCGACCGATCAAATACTTGGTGCGACGATTGTCGCCACGCGCGCGAGCGAGCTCATCAATGAAATGTCCGTGATCATGAGCGCTGGAATTGGTATGCGCCGATTGGCGACTATCGTGCATACCTATCCGACACAATCCGATGCGATTCGTCTGGCAGCGGTCGCGTTTGTGAATAGCCGGTCGGGTGAACCGGCAACGCAAAGGATTGTCTAGCGCGCTATGTACAGAGTCGCAGCCGAAATCACGGCGCAAATAAAACCACGCGATCCAGTCGCAACGCTTCCGCAACCGACCACGCCTGAAATGGACAGCCGCGCGGGGTATGCGGCGCAGCCCCGTCGGCGATTTCACTGATATGGCCTTGTCCCGCCGCATACATTCCAGCCAACAATGGGTCCAGAAAACGCTCGCGTGCCTGCTTGCGCGCGGTCGCATCGTTGCCGTGAGTGCGCAGCCACCCTTCTACAAACCCGCCCATAAGCCACGGCCATACCGTGCCGTTGTGGTAGCCGGCATCGCGCTGCCTTATTCCGCCCTCATAGTGCGCGAAGTATCCGGGCTCATCGGGTGCCAGTGAACGAAGTCCGGCCGGAGTTAACAGATGCGTCTCGACTGTCGCCACAACCTGCCGGGCGCGTTCGCCATCGAGGACGGCGAATGGCAATCCGCCGACCGCGAACACCTGATTGGGCCGAAGTGCGGCGTCGTTGACACCCGCCTGGTGATTCACGTCGACCACGTCGAAAAGAGAGCCGCGCTGCGGATTCCAGAAACGCTCGCGAAAAGTCCGCAGCCCGAGCTCGAGGGATTTCTGCCAGCGGGGATCGGACTTGGTTGCAAATGCCAGTGCGTTTAACCAGAGCGCTTGAATTTCCACCGGTTTACCCATCCGAGGGGTGACCACCCAGTCGCCCACCTTGGCGTCCATCCAAGTCAACTGTACCCCCGGCTCACCCGCTGCGACGAGCCCATCTGAATCCACGTGAATGCCAAATCGCGTCCCTTTGGAATAGCCCTCAAGAATTTTTGTAACCGCATCTTGGAGGATATGCTGGTCCTCCAGCGCAGCATTCCCGCGCTTGCCGGACCCCAGCGCGTTCAAATATTCTTGCACGGCATTGACATACCACAGCGATGCATCCACAGAATTGAACTCGGGCTGCTCGCCTCGGTCCGGAAAGCGATTCGGCAGCATGCCCTCAGATACCGTCGATGACCAGGCAATCAAAATGTCGCGCGCTTCGGCCAGCCGACCGGTGGCAATGCACAGTCCGCGCAGAGCGATGAAAGTGTCGCGGCCCCAATCGGTGAACCACGGATAGCCGGCGATAATCGTCTTTCCCGGCGGGCCCATCGCGCTGCATTTCTTCACGATATAGGCGTCGGCGGAGGCCTGTAGGCGGCTCGGGAATTGCGCGCGGCGATCCTGCTCGCGCCGGCGCAGCTGCGCCATACATGCGGCGGCCTCAAATCGGCTCAAGCTGTCGGCTGCGTACTCGCTGGTAGCAAGAATCAAGTCGGCTTCAGCGACGTCGAGTTGCCAGGAAACGCTGCCGGGCGCGGCGAGATCTTCCTCACAATCGAGACCGCGAGCCTGTTCGGATTGGTAAAGAAAATTCAAGTACCAGTGCGGGTCGTGACTATACATGCCGTTGTGGAGCGCGGTCACACCGGGTACATCGGGATACGGCCGCCAAGCCGCACGTCCGGGACCAATCGCCGCGTCAAAGCGAAATGCGGCGTTGCTGCGATGTAACCCATGGTAGTCGCGCCCCGACAGAAACGGCCGCACCGTGAGCTTCGCCGGCGTGCCGACGGATAACAATTTCCATGCCACACAGGTGACCGGTGCCCCGCGCACGACGAATATCTCCTGTTGAATTCGCGTGCCGTCGGCAAATTTATAAACCCATGTAGGCCATGGGGAGCACTCGAAGCTCTCGACGTTCTCGGCGCCGCGGCCGCCGAGCACTCCCGGCGCATACCACTGGGAGCTCAGCTCAGAGCGAGTGCCGTTCGTTTCCACCTGCGCATCGAAGCCATTGACCAGGACCATGCGCCCGGTTGGTGGGGTCGTGGCGGTGAGCAGAAGGGCGTGATACCGGCGGGTGCGAAGTCCCGCGACAGTGCCGGAAGCAAAGCCACCGAGGCCATCGGTCTCAAGCCATTCTCGACTCGAATTGGCGTTCACGGAGCCGGTCGCTTGGCCGTGAATGTTCACGGCGTATTGAATCCAGCAGCCGAGTCGATCGAAACTCTGAAGGCCGCCTGAAACCGTTCGCCCGGTTCGACCAACTTCAATCCACGCCCGCTCACGAGCGCGTTCGTCGGCGCCGTCATAGGCTCGATTGCGATGTAGTCTTTGTCCTTCGGTGCGAAGACCTGCACGTAGCGGTAGCCCGCCGGGAACTCGACCGTAATCCGGCGGCCGGCGCCTTCGAGCGAGAAGGTTGGATACTCCTGCAGCACGACGAAACCGTCGTCAAAGTCAGTCTTGCCGAGCTGCGAATCGAAGGCCCCGATCGGGACCTCCTCGCCCGACGGAATCCCGCGCTCGTCGGACGCCAGCCTCAACATCGCGGGCAGAGTCAGCCGCCATTGCGCACGCGGTAGCCCGGGGATCCCGAAGTAAGGATGAAACCCGAAACTCACAGGCACCGGTCCGTCGGAGCCGGCCACCAATGTCGTCTCCACGGTCAAGCTGTCGGGTCGAAGTGTCACCGTCATCTCCAGGCGGTGACGAAACGGAAACACCGCGAGCAGGTCGGGGCGGTTCCAATCGAGCCGCGCCGCGATCCGATCGGATTGCGCATCGCACACCTCCCAAGCGAGTAACGCCCAGCCTACGCCATGCATCGGCAGCCGATTGCCGTCGAGGTGAAGAAGTCGCGAGGAAAGATCGAGAATCACCTTGCGCCCAGCGGCCTCATATTGAGGGCCGGCAAGGCGGTTGGCCCAAGGATGCAAGAGCGGGATCCCGGCGGAGCTTCCCTTGGCGGCCGCGACCGCGAGGTCCTCGACCCGTCGCAGGAGCTCTTCACCTCGATGTCGCAGGGACGCGCCGAGCATGCCTCGAGCGGGCAGAAAGATCGCGTCCAAATCGCCTGCAGAAAGCCGCAACGCGGCCGGATCGCCTAGGGGATTGGCTGGGCGGCCATCAGTATCGCAACCGGAAGGAGTCATGCTATTACTCTCTCGGCGAACTGTTACCGGCTCCAGAGGCGAAAAGCGCCGAGAAACGCGTTCGCGTTGTCACCCATACGGCATCCTTCGGGCAGCTTTTTCAACAATTTGGCGTTGCCGCCGCCCACTACGACGTCGTCGGGTTCGAGCGCGGCGATCAATTGTTCCACCACATCAGCGACATTTTTGCGCCATTTCTTTTCGCCGTATTTTTCAAGTCCACGCAGTCCGATGTAGTCCTCATAGGTAGCTTTTTTGTAGGGCAGATGCCCCAGTTCCATCGGCTCGACGATGCCGTCCACGATCATCGCTGCGCCGAGTCCGGTCCCCAAGCCAAGAAAGAGCAACTTGCCGCCTCGGTAGCTTCCGAGTGCCTGCATTGCGGCGTCATTCATGAATTTCACCGGGCACTTGAATGCGCGTTGAAAATCAAAGCGGGTCCAGCCCTTCGCGAGATTGTGCGGTTCGGTGACGGGCCGGTTGTGCAGAACCGGCCCGGGATAGCCCATCGAAATCGCCTCAAACTTCCAATCCGCGGCGAGTTTCTTCACGCCGGCGACCATCACACGGGGAGTCATCGTGGGCCCGGAGGGGAACTTGCGCGCTTCCTTCCCTCCGCTGACAAGGATCTTGACGTGGGTCCCTCCGATATCGATTGCTAGCACTTTCATAATCAATTCTCTTGGTTTTTTGAGCGGACCTTATGAGCCCGGCATGCTTGCGCGCGGCTGGAGGCACGAATTCGTTCTGGAGTTTACCAACGATTTCTCGAATGACTAGAAAGAAGCGAAGCGACTAGCTGAACGCCCGGCGGTATAGCGCGATAGCCTCGACGAAAACGCGATCGGCCATTGCCGGATCGTAACGCGGACCTTCGTCGCGCATGAATGCATGTTCGCCGGGCAATTCGAGATACGTATGGCGCGCGCCGGATGTTTGCAGCGCTGAGCGGACGATGCCGCGGGCTGGCGCAGGCACATGCGGATCGACGTCCCCGAACACCAAAAGTAACTCTCCCTTGATCTCGGCCAGCCGAGCGAGCGTGCCGGCATCGGGATCCGCCCCGAGGTCTCCATTGTGCACGCCGGTGGGATAAGCGCAGACTGCGGCGCGGCATCTAGGATCCAGCGCCGCACGGAGCGCGAGATGTCCGCCGATGCAGAAACCTATGGCGCCGACCGAGGGACCCGAGGAATCGCGCTTCAAATCGTTGCGAGTTTCGAAGTGATCGAACACCGCGTCGGCCGTGGCATCGAAATGGGCCACGGGCGTGGTATGGGCCAGATGGTTGCCATGCATGCGACCGGGGTCATCGTAAGGAATTACCAGACCGGGTGGACAGGTTCGATGGTAGATTTCGGGCGCGGCCACGACGAACCCGTGTCCGGCCAAGCGGTTTGCCGTTCGGCATATCGGCCCCGTCAGCTGGAATATCTCCGAGTACAGGATGATGCCGGGATACTGGACGCCGGGCAGGGCGGGTTTTGGAGCAGCAACGTAGGTTCGGCAGGGAAAGCCGGCAATGGTCAATTCAACATTCGTCGTGGTGATTTGCACTTCGTCGGCCTTCCTCAATGCAGTTAAAAAGCCCCGAAACGACCAGAAGTCTTATCATAAAATGAATCCGCCGAGCTTGGCGAACTTGCATCGCGGGGTGCCATCGCACCCACAAATCGCTCAGGCTGCTTAGGAGAGAATCATGCGGCAGTTGAAACCCGGCCCGAATCACCCCATCAGCATCGAGCCGCTCGGCCGTCGAGTCACGGTGACCGTGGCGGGAGTGATAGTTGCTGCCAGTGAGCGCGCGCTCCTGCTGCGCGAGGCTTCCCATCCGCCGATGATCTATATCCCACGGGAAGATGCGAGGATGGACCTGCTGGAGCGTACGGCACATGGCTCGCACTGTCCTTATAAGGGCGATGCTTCTTACTACAGCATTCCGCAGGGCGGTGACCGTTCGAAGAATGCCGTGTGGACCTACGAGGCACCTTATGACCCTGTCGCAGCCATCCGAGACCATCTCGCTTTCTACCCGGACCGGGTCGATTCCATCAATTAACTCCACCGCGACGTGCATGATGAAACACGTATCTCCCGCCTCCGCGCGGTCGCGACAGCGTCCGAGCCTCGGCCCGAATGCCCGGCTTATCGGTCAACCCCGGTCGCGACAGGCGCTCGCGACGCCGGCGCTAATCCTCGAACTCGACGCTTTCGAGCACAACCTGAAGGCGATGGCGCGGCTCTGCAAACAGGCGGGGCTGTCGCTGCGGCCGCATGCCAAGACGCACAAGAGCATTGAGATTGCGAAGCGTCAGCTCGCTGCCGGCGCGATCGGCATCTCCGTCGCGACGCTGCGCGAGGCGACGGTGATGGTGGAGGCGGGGCTACCTGGAGTGCTTTTGACGACGCCTGTGGTCGGTGCCGCCAAGATCGAGGCACTCTGCGCCTTGATCGGTCGGAGCGAGGGATTCATGGTGGCGCTCGACAGCCCGGCGAACGCTGCGGAGCTCGACGCGGCGCTCAAGCGCCATCGCAAGACCCTTCCTGTGCTGGTCGACATCGATATCGGCATGGCTAGAACCGGCGTTGCCGACATCGCCGGTGCGCTGAAGCTGATTCGACGCGTCAGCGCCTCGCCATTCTTGAGGTATGCAGGATTACAGGCCTACTCGGGGCAGGTCCAGCACATCACGCGTGCCGCCGCTCGGGCACGAGTCTATGGTCCGCAGCTCAAGTACCTGCGCAAGCTCGTGGCGGCGCTCACCGAGGCGGGGCATCCCCCGGCGATCATCTCGGGCGGGGGCACCGGCAGCTTCGACACCGATCGTCGGGAGGGCCTCTTCACGGAGTGTCAATGCGGCTCCTATGCACTCATGGACGTCGAATATCAGGAAGTGGAGCTGTTCGCCGACGAGACCCACCCTTTCAAGACTGCGCTGTACGTTCAATTGATGGTCGTGAGCGGCAACGTCCCGGGAGCGCCGACCGTCGACGGCGGCTTCAAATGCTTCTCGATGGATGGCCCACTCCCGCAGCTCGCACGAGGTGCGCCCGCCGGCGCGCGGTACCAATTCTACGGGGATGAGTTCGGCAAAATCAGGCTTCCGAAGAGGGACGGAAGGATGAAGCCCGGCTCCAAAGTCGAGCTGGTCGCGCCGCATTGCGACCCGACCGTCAATCTTCACGATTACTATCATTGCGTTCGCGCAAATAAGCTCGCGCACATCTGGCGCGTCGATGCGCGCGGGTCATTGTAGGGCCCTCGGCCGTCAGCCCGCTCAGGATGCCTCTGTACCGCTATATCGTTCCCGGTCTCGTCATCCAGGCCGTCTTGGTCGGAGGCGGCTACGCCACGGGGCGCGAGCTCGTGGAATTCTTCCTCGCGAGGGGGCCGCTCACCGGACTTGCGGGGCTCGTGCTGACCGCGGTCTGGTTCAGCGCCGGCACCATGGTTTCGTTCGAGCTGGCGCGCCGCTATCGTGCGTTTGATTATCAAAGCTTCTGCCGCATCTTTATTGGGCGCGTCACCCTGCTTTTCGAGCTCGGCTACTACGCCTTGCTGCTCTTGGTGCTGTCGGTGGTCTCCTCCGCAGCCGGCAAGCTCCTTCTGCAGATGTCGGGACTGCCGGAACTCTGGGGTTCGATCGGCTTTATGGCCGTCGTGGCCTTCGTCGTCTTCTTCGGTAATTCGGTGATCGAGAAAGTCATTTCCACCTGGTCGATCATCTTCTATGCGAGTTACGGTACCCTGTTCGCACGCGTGGTCTGGAAGTTCGGTCCGGAACTCAAGGCGGCGCTCGCCTCGACACCGCTCGACTGGAGCGAGGCATTCCGCGACAGCCTGAGTTATCTGGGTTACAACGTGGTCATCGTGCCCACGCTTATCTTCGTCGCGCGCAACTTCAGGTCTCGCAGCGATGCGCTCATCGGTGGTGCGCTCGCCGGCCCGCTGATTCTCCTACCTGGGTTCGCCTCGCTGCTCGCGCTTGCGGCGTTCTTCCCGGGTATCTTGAATGAGGCGCTGCCCATTGCCACCGTGCTCTCGCGGCTCGACAGTCCGGCGCTCAGCCTGACCATCGAGCTCGTGATCTTGGGCGCGTTCGTGAAGACCGGCGTCGGGCTGATCCATGGCTTGAACGAGCGCCTGGCACGCGCCTGGGCGGAGCACGGGCGTCCCATGCCTCGAATGGCGCGCTCCCTGGTCGCGCTCGGCATAATGGCGGTTGCCGTGTTCGTCGCGAGCTCAATCGGCATCATTGCTCTGATCGGCCGCGGCTATCGCTTTAGCTCGTACTTCTTCCTGGTTATCTTCTTTGTGCCGTTGATGACCCGCGGCTGGTGGCTCGCTGTCAGGGAGCGCCGCCGAACACCGCTCCGGGAGCGCCTCGATATTCATCGGGAGAGAAATGAGTCGCGGTAATTCTTCTCCATCATCGCACTTCAATGACTGGAGCATCCCTTCGTTGAGATTAATCGGCCAGATGCCGGTTCGCAGCGTGGTGGGTGCGTACTCTCTGAATGACCATCGTAGTCGCGCAGATGCGCTGCGGCGCCAGCCCTGTGTAACGTGGAACCGCCACAGTCGCTCCGCGCCGGGCAATCCTTCTGTCGAGCCATTCCAATCCACTTCTGCCACGCCCTGAAGTTGCAGCAAGTTTCCCGTCTCGAATTCCACGAACAACAGGGAAGCTCGCGGTTCAGCAATCAGATTCCCTAGCGTGTTGAAATACCGGTTGCCGCGAAAATCGGGAATGGTCAACACGTCGCCGTCGATGCGGACGAAACCGGGGCGTCCGCCGCGATGTGAGATGTCCGCGCCGAATGCCGCGCCGTCGCCGGTCCGAGAGCGGCTCGCGACGAAGAAGGTGTCGGCGCCGACGATGGTATCCTGGGCCGCCTCATCCAACTGCGTGAAGGATGCGGCAGCAACCGGCGAGATCGCGGCCGCCTCGGCTTGAAGATCAGCAGTGAGGGTGCGCAGCTGGATGTATTGTGGACAGTTACCGAAGCTCTGGTCGACGGCGACTCCGATCGCGTGCTCATCGCGGCTTACGATACGACCATTCACACGATTGCGCCGGCGCGTCGCGAGATCGATGCCGAGGATACCGACGCTGCGGTCGGGAACGAGCGCCTCCGCTGCAGGATCGCCGACCTCCGGAAGGGTTGCAATGTACAAGCTCGAAGGGTCCGGTGACCGAACGAAACCGGGTTTCCCCGTTAATAGGGTCGCAAGCGGCCATCCGACGGCATCGATAGAAGCCATGAAGATATACGGCAGCTGCGCGAAGAAGAGTCGATGCTGCTCCGGCATAAAACGACGAATGCCGCCTGCGCTGCGTGGGCCACCCCCGGCCAGTGCCTGCGCGGCCAGCTCATCGAGATTGAAGGGCGATTCGTCCACGCGCTCCTCAGATTCCCGGCGGTAGGGGCGATGGCGGAATTGGCTTAAAACGGAGCAACGCTTCGACGCGGCGCGGCCAAGCGCGCACAGACGCGTGGTCCTCGAGCGAAATACCGTGCGCGATCTGCTTGGACTCAGCGAGCACGCCCGGAAAATTCCATTGTGTGATCATGCGGCCCCCCCGCCCATACCGCGCCTTTCCCGCCGCTATGGAGGGCCAGCGTTGTACACGCGCGGCGGCATCGGGTTGTTCCGGCAGCCATTGGGTTTCGCCTTGAAGAGTGATCTCCGAAGTGGCCACGCTAGTTGCCTCGCAGAGTGGTGGTTGCCGTTGCTATTCTACTGTTGCAATATCTGCATTGAACGCCGTTATCGGAAACTCAGAATTCCTAAAGTAGGAATAGTAGATGGACCGCCTCGATGAGCTGACCGTGTTCCTCGCAATCCTCGAAGCCGGAAGTCTGGTCAGTGCTTCACGACGTCTGCGCCGGTCGCCGCCGGCGGTGACGCGAGCGCTCGGCTCACTGGAGGATCGGATCGGGCTGCGGTTATTTGAACGCACGACGCGCAGATTGGCTCCGACAGAGGCAGGTCATTTGCTGGCCGAACGGGCGCGCACCTTATTAATAGATTATGACGCGGCGATGGTCGGCGCCTCGCAAGCGCCGGTGCGCGGCGCCCTGAGAATAACCGCGCCTGTGCAGTTCGGGCGGCGCCATGTGGCACCCATCGTCTCCGCATTTCTCAACGATTATCCCGACGTACGGATCGAACTTACTCTGAACGACCGCAACCTCGATCTCATCGAAGAGGGTCTTGATCTGGCCGTCCGCATCGGTGGGCTCCCGGACTCGACGTTGATCGCGCGCCAAGTTGGCAGCGTGCGGCGCGTGGTCGTCGCGAGTCCTCGCTATATCGCCGCCCGAGGCATGCCTCGAATACCCTCGGACCTGGCAAAGCACGACACGATCTTCGGCATGGCACGATCATCGGCGCGCGAATGGCGTTTCCAACAAAAAGGGCGGGGCGCGGTGGTTCGAATTTCGCCGCGTCTTCTCGTCGATGATGTCGAGGCGCAGGTGCAGGCTGCAAAGGCGGCCCGCGGCGTAGCGCGGGTGTTGTCCTATCAGGTTACAGAGGAGTTGGCCGCCGGCACCTTGGTGCGCTTGCTTAAAGACTTCGAACCCGACCCCTTGCCGGTGCAGCTTGTTACCTTGAGCCGTGTCCATTTGACATCAAAGGTTCGCGCTTTCATCGACGCTGCCGCGAAGGTCCTACGCGAGGGATTGGTCTTGGCTCGTCTCTAGAGTCCAAAGCGCGTCCGATAAAACGTGAAGCGTTTGCGCAATGCCTCGCAGTCGAGTCCATAATCAGCGGGGTCCAAACTACGCAAGCCGTGCTGGTCGCGAGGAGTGGCGTCGCGCCATGCGGCCATTCGTGCGCGAGCGGCATCGCTCAACTCCTCGCCTAGAAACCGATATAGCTTGTCGATCGAAGTAAACGGGTCGCGCTGGAACTCGTCAAATTGGACATCGAAGAAGCGATGATCATGGCCTGCATCGCGGAATGCGATCACCCGCCGCATTCCCAATTCGCAGAACTCCGCATTAACGGCGCCGAACCAACTTTTGTCTACGTCTTCGGTGAAAGCCTTGTGCAGCTCGAAATAGAGATCGGCGACGGAGGGCACAACCGCTCCGATATCGCGGTGAGTCATCCAGAACCGGGCGTCAGGGAACACCTCGTTCAAATCCTCTACAAAGAGGATATGCGAAGGGTTCTTGAGCCTCCAGTTGGTCGGCGGACATCGCCATTGCAGGAGTTTGAGCACGCGCTTGACGAACCGGTAGGTGCCAACCAGATTTGCTTCGTGGAATAGCCAGTGGACATAGCTCGGGATGCGAAACATCGCCTGGAAGATTTGCGATCGAAAGTCCATGCCCATCAAGTTCTGGCATTCGGCTGGAGAGGTCGCCGTGCTTGGCACCATTTGCTTCATTCGCGGGAAGCGCTCGTTGCGAATCCGTATTTTCTCACCTCCCAGCTCGATGCGAGGATCGGTTTCGTAGGTGGCTCGATCCGGGGGCGGACAGACCTGCATCTGTTCCCAATTGCGCATTACGCGCACCGCAGGGTCTTGCGCCAGCATGCAGGCCAACGCAGTCGACCCGGTGCGCGGCAGGCCTAAACCGATCAGGGGGGCTATGATTTGTTGCTCGTCGATCTCAGGATGACGGGCAAACCAGTCCTCGATAGTCAAGCGCTGCTTCAGGAGGTCGAGCACCGCTAGATCGAAAACCGTGCCGCCCATCTGGGTGAGATGCGCCTCCGTATCGGCGGCATGGACCAGCCGTTCTAGTCCCTCACGGAAGCCTTCCTCGCCGAAATGCTCCAGTCCGGTTTCCTGCCGGGCACGCTCCAGAAGCGCATCCGCTCGTTTCATGATGCGGTCCGAGGAGTCGTCGGCGCACCGCCATCCGCCTCGATCGTACAAAGAGTCGCCGGGGAAGATCGCTCGATCATTCCAAAAGCGTTCATCCCGTCAAGTCGATAGCATGCTCCGCTTTGCTGGTTGTTGAAGCCGTTGACACCTTGATTGCCGAGATGGAAAGTCGACAAGTCCGTGCGTCCGGCGATCTTTGTCACGCCCAGCTCGGTCTCCAATTCGACGGAGACATCGTCCCCGCGCGGCATGATTTTGCGCAGAAATGGGATACTTCTGGCGCGAGCCGGATACATTCTGCCGTTCTGATAGAGATAGCCGATGTTGTAGCGCTCCTCCTCGTTCTCCCCGGGCCGGAGAGGATACGCAATGTAGCCAAAGGCTCGGCCGTCGGGGAAAACGGCCGATTGCCAGCAATGACCACGAAAAGCCGCCATAGGGCGCACACTTTGGCGGTGGATCCGCGAGCCAACCGCTTTGAAATCTCGTCTCACTCCGTCGAGTGTCAGTACACCTTCGCCACGAAAGAGTTGCTCAATCCGATAGCCGTAGCCCATCAGGCCTGCGTCGGTCCGCGCTTTTTCACTCAGGCCGTCCAGCTTCTCTGTCCGATAGTCTTGCACCCATGCAGGCGCGACCATCGTGAGTTCGACTTCGTAGGCGATTGCTGCGCGAGGAAAGCTATAGGGTCCGGCATCGGCGTAGACGGCGAACTCGCGTGCGATTTGCTGCTGGACGGACCCCTCAAATGCCTCGCCATCGTAGCTCACCATCCACTTGCGGAAGGGCTCGAGGCAGCGAAACACCAGCGGCCCTGCGCCCAAAATATTTGGACGGCCGTCGGGTCCTATCGAGGCTCGCGTCCGCCCGCGCGCACTTTCACGAAGAACTCGTCCATCGGCAAACGCAAAGTTGCAATCGAGGCGATGGTTTTCCCAAACTTTGCCAACCGCCTCTAAGCCATTCCGCGGAAACCCGAAGGCGCCGCCTTCCTCAAAAAGCCAAAGCGAAGCGCTCTCCCGCATCTCCGGATCCAGCGGCTTCTCAGGAAGCATATAATCGAGTGCGGACGGCAGTCCGGAGGCCCAAAAGTCGTCATCCATCTACGGCTCCTCTGGTTACGCGGCGCGCATCCAACTCTGAATGAGTGTATATCCGCTCAGGTCACCGGGTACAGAATGGGAAACACTGGGGAACGGCGTCAGCCGGCGGAGGGGGAGTTGGATCGCCATTCGTCCCATAACGAGGATTCTTGTCTCAATCACCATACAAGTAATTCTTGACAGGGTCGGTTTTGGAGTTTGATTCTGGGGTCCGGCCAAAACGCCCGACACGCGACGGGCAGCCGTCCTGTCGAGAAGGCGCGATTACAAGTAAAGGATGGATGCCAGTGAAGAAGGCGCAATTTGATCCAGAGACCGCGGTTCAGGGTGCAAGCTATCCGCCACCGCATGACGAGCAATGCCGAGGTCGCAAAACCTGGCCGCTGACGAAGCGATATGGACTCACTCAGTTCGGCGTTAACCGAGTGGAACTGAGCCCGGGCTCCTGGTCGACACAACGTCACTGGCATAGAACAAACGACGAGGTCGTGGTGGTGGTCTCAGGCGAACTGGTGCTGGTGACCAACGACGCAGAGGAGCTTCTTGTCGCCGGCGACTGCGTTGCCTTTCGGATGAACGATCCGGATGCGCATCACTTGCAGAATCGCAGCGACAAGCCCGCCGTCTTCTTCGACGTCGGCGGACGTGATTTGTGGGACGTCTCGACTTTTCCCGACGCAGGCTTTGAGGCCACGCCTCGTGTGGCGGTGAGCTTCAGGCCGATCAAGCGGTGAGTAGGACGATGCAGCTTCACTATTTTCCGACCCCGAACGGTCGGAAGGTGAGCATCGCGTTGGAGGAAATGGGACTTGCGTACGAGGTAGTGCCGGTAAACATTCTTCGGGGCGAGCAGGAGCGGGCGGAATTTCTCGGAATCAGTCCCAACGGCCGGATCCCCGCGCTGGTCGACTGGTCCGTAGACGGTGCGCAAATCAAGCTCTTCGAGTCCGGCGCGATTCTGCAATACCTCGGTCGGAAAAGCGGATTGCTCTACCCGATTGAGGAGGCGGCACGGTGCTCCGTTGATGCGTGGCTGTTCTGGCAGATGGCGGGGCTCGGTCCGATGGCAGGTCAGCTCAGTTGGTTTATCCGTGTTTCGAATTGGCCCGGCCGAGACGAGCGCGACTACGGCTACGCCATTCATCGTTACCGCAAAGAGGTGTCACGACTCTACGGTGTATTGGAGCATCAGCTCGAGGGTCGCGACTACATTTGCGATCTTTACAGCATAGCGGATATCGCATCGTGGACATGGGTCGATCAATACAAGGACCACATCGGCGGGTTGTCGACGTTCCCCAACATTGGCGCGTGGCACGCTCGGATCGCTCGACGTCCTGCCGTAGAACGCGGCATGATCGTATGGATGCCCGAATCGAACGACGGGTGGTCGGCCGCTGGAAATGCCCAGCAAATAGAACAGGGCGGCCGAAAGCCTTGAGTAACACCGCTCCGCGGGCCGGATTTCTTATCGGACTGACGCCGGGAAAGCGCGGCCAGGGCGTCAGAGGCGTCGCGTGTGCGAGGTTCCTCGGGCCGCATGTCGAAATTTCGTCGGCGTAAGTCCCACGTTGCGCTCGAAGGCAAGCGCGAAGTTGCTTGGGCTTTTGAAGCCCGATTCAATCGCAATCTGCTTGATGAGCCTATCGGTCGTCGCCAGGAGCCGCTTCGCTTTCGACAGCTGAACCTGAGTAATGTAGTTCACGACCGTCATGGATGTCGCACTTCTAAAGCATCTGAGCAAGCTGCGCCGACTCATATTGAATAGCTTCGCAAGCTCGGTCACCGAGGGAGAACGTCCAGTTTGCGCCTCGATGTAGTCGTGAATGAGGGCTATATCCAGTTTGCCCAAGGGAGGAGATTCCGGCGCCGGACCGCCCGGCAGCCTCATCAACCTGGCAAGTTTGACGCGAAGGATCTCGCTGATCGATTCGACCATGGCGGTGGTGGCAAATCCGGGCGCGCGGATCTCGTCATGCAACAGCTGCATCATCTGAATCATCGAGAGGTCCCCGATACTGCAGGCATCGGCGACGAACTCTTCCGGCCACGATAGCGGAGTGTCAAAGTGGGCTATTACACAACGAAACGGCAAGCCATTGGTTTTGCTCTCCCAGCTCGCTGCGCGGGGCCGAAAGGTCAACGGGCCGTCCGGTGTGAAACCTGCCGGCTGCGAAATCACACGCGACCATACGGTGTTTCCGGGCAAGAACCGGAAGGTAAGCACGTTCGACGGAGCCGTCCAAGTGCGCTGACTGGCGGGGGCGCGGCGAAATAGGCGCACATCGGCCCGCATGCCTGGAGCTTGCACTGCGCCAAGCATCTCGTAGGGTCCCGGTTTCTCAGAGGCGGGGAATACTCGGACTTGGCGGCGTGCGTCAATCGAGTGCTGCTTGCCGTCTATCTCAGCCACGTAGATCCCCCTCAGGTCTCGCTGTGTTCGAAGACGAACGCGCTCAATTCGAAGTCTACCTCTTATGCTTTGTCTAGGGGTTCATTGTTGCCGGCGCTGCGATGCAGCGTGAGCGCCAAAATGCGGGAGGGCGCCGGCCTAATTCAGTTCGATACCCATTTCCGCCATTTCACGTTCGGCCCAGAACAGACGACCGGTGTATTCCATGGGATTCTCGCACCGTGCAAAATAAACCAGCATGCGCGAGGGAACGGTGACCGGCACGGCCACACTATCGTCGAGCCCCGCATTCTTGACGCGCAGGGCGACCAATTCGGTGAACACGAGTCCCGGGTGCATGCCGATCACCGCGATGTTCCTCTGGGCAAGATCCGGCGCGACGGCGTTCCCCAACCGGTCGAGCGCCCGTTTGCTTGCATAGTAGCCCGGAACCTCCAGACTGAACGTGCCGACGCTCTTCAGCTTCTGAGGTTCCTCCGGAAGGCGGAACACTTCGCCGCTTCCCGTGCTCAGATTGATGATTCGTCCGCCGCCCCTTCTTTCCATGAATGGGACGACTAGCTGCATGAGTGTAAAGGGGGCATGCACATTGACCGCGAACTGATAAAGCCATTCCTCTCTGCTGAGCTCGAGGAATCGCTTCGACCAGGCGCTACCTGCGGTCATGGCCGCATTGTTTATGAGCACGTCCACACCGCCAAAATGGTCGACTGTGGCGGCGACGAGTTCATTTAAATCATTTTCATTCGCAAGATCGGTCGGAATCGCAAGCGCTTCCGCATTCATGTCCTCAATCTGCTTCACGGTCTCATCAAGCGAGCCGGGCAATTCGTCTTTTGCCTTCACTGTGCGCGCCGCGAGTACCACGTGGGCTCCGCGGCGGGCGAAATCAAGTGCTGCTTGCTTGCCGACGCCCCTGCTGGCCCCGGTGATGATCACCACCTTGCCGACGAGACTGCTTTCTTGTTGTCGCTGCACCCAGATACCTCACCAAGCGTTCGTCCAGCGTTTTGTACTGGCCAGCCGGTATTTTAAGAGGTTTGCGTTTTGAGGGGCAAAATGAGCTTTCGCAGAGGAGACAAAGCTTTCGACTAGGGGCAATCAGCCGAGCCCCCTCGCTCTGCCCCTAAGACCAAAGATCGCTATACTGGGTGTGGTGGCGTTAGCACGGGGGATGAGTCGTGACCGACCCGATTCACTGCGTAGAACTCGGGCAGCTGGCAGTGCCTGGCATGCGTATAAAAGTGCGCTGGTTCCCCGCCGGCGCGAGCAACGGACAAGTGTGGCATGCGCGTTCGAATATCCTATCGTTCAGCCGCGTCATCGGAGAAGCTGTCCAGCACCGTGACGTAGCTGGACACTCATCTTGCTTCCGGTTGGCGGGTCCGTTGACGTTCTGGCCCGAATCTGCGGTTTGGGAAAGCCGAAAGCATCAGAGTCAAGTGCTCACGGTTTCGGCGTATTTCGACGCAAATTTCTCGTCAGCGACAGTCAATCGGAATCCAGAAGGAATCCGAATCGACGACTTCTCGATGCTGGAGATGATGCAGATCCTCCACGACGAGGTCAGGACGCCGGGCATCGAAACTCATGAGCTGGTCGGTGCGCTAGGCGGCATTCTGCGTATCAAGCTATCCCGCCTTATGAGCCAACAGGTGCGCAATCCATCCATCAGAAAGCCGTGCCGCAATAAGGACGTGGCGATGATCCACGCCCTGGTCAGTCACACGGGCGGAAGGCTGCCTACTACCGCGGAGTTGGCTCAGAAATTCAAACTGGGCAGGCGTGACTTGCTCCGGCTCTGCAGGGAAGCGACGGGAATGCCCCCTTCGCGCTTCATAGAAGAGGCCAAGCTCGAAAGAGCAAAGACTTTGTTGGTCACCTCGACGCTGACGATCAAGCAAATCGCGTACGAGGCTGGATACTCGACGGCGAGCCACTTTTCAACCCGGTTCGGGCAGCTCACGGGTCTCACCCCGAGCGCATTTCGCAGCGGGGCGCGCCGACAAGACGGGCGCCTTCACGCCGTCGGGCGGTCGGGGAGAGATGCCAGGTGATCCATTCGAAGATCATGGCCGGTTTGCAGGGAGAGTTGTTCCAACTCGGCGGCCAAATGGAAGATAAGCGACTTGGCGCGTTGCGTTAGCTCTCGCGTACGCAGAGGTGCCTGACCGGATTTTAGCAGCTCGGCGGTGCCTGACAGCATATCAAGCTGTTGGCGGATCGCATGTCCGCCGCTCGACATCGCGAAATGCAGACGCGCGCAGTTGACCTCGAGGCCTTGGAGCTCCACCAGCATCCGTCTCAATATATCGGCTGCCGCATCGATATTATCGATTTCGATACTAAGGGCGTCGTCAGTCAGTTCATCCAGCATTACTGTCAATCTCACTTGCTAAAGTTGCGTGGTGAGGATGGGCGCGGGGTCCGGCGAAATCTTGTATGTTTATGCCTACTGACGGAAATCGACTAATCCATAACCGAGCAGTCGATTCGCGATGCGCGCGGCCCGCGCCGGGGCCAACCGACCACCGCACCATCGCGGGAATCCCGTTCCCAAGATTGCCAGCCGGCCGGAGGCGTTTTCCGGGAACCCCAAGTTATAGGGTGAGATACCCCTTGCTGGCCGAAAAAACACAAGATATAGTGCTGGATGGGCGTACAGCTGATGTGGCTTGGGGTGGGGTAGATGCCGAACACGGGACAAGAAGACTTGCAGCGCAGCGCGCGTTCCTTGCTGGATCGTTTCATGCTCGAGGCAGATAAGGTCAGCGACGATGCGGCAAATCCCCGCGTGAAAATCGATGAGGTGCCTCCGTCGCCGGGCGATGTTCCGACGACGGCTGCGGGTGAAGAGATGATCAATGTCGCGGCATAGTTGAATCGCTAACGGCCGGCTGACAGATATAGCGAAGCGGGCGTCGCACGCCGTCCCTCGCATCCTTAAACCTTAATTCTAGCAATCCCAGTCCGACCTGCGCATCTGCGCGGCGCGGCGATCGTTCCTTAGGCATTGCTTCGGCTGCATTGCCTGCCTGACAATCGCCTCGATACATCAAGTTTATAGAATAGGAAGCCATAGATGAGACGACTCTCCGCGGCGGCCTTCGCGCTCGCCATCTCATTCGCCGCGTGCGGTGCCTCGGCCGCCACGCTCGCGATCACCCACGTCAACGTGGTGGACGCGACCGGCACACCGCCGCACCCGGATATGACGGTCGTCGTAAAGGACGGACGCATTGTCGAGCTTGGCAAGAGCGATGCGGTTCAGGCCCCAGCCGATGCGCAAGCAGTGGACGGCTCAGGGAAATACCTGATACCAGGACTCTGGGACATGCACGTGCACGAGGTCTTCGGCGATTGGCTGCCGCGGGACGAAAAGGTCGTGCTGCCGCTGTTTGTCGCGAACGGTATCACCGGTGTACGCGACATGGGCGGCGATCTCGATGTGCTCAAGGTGTGGCGTGCACAGATCGCGGCCGGACGGCTCCTC
>Ga0302324_100007720_pt1 | contig 22825 bp, 19 predicted proteins | sample Palsa_T0_1_FD_201949 | JGI IMG/M metagenome (GOLD analysis project Ga0302324, IMG submission 201949) | Peat permafrost microbial communities from Stordalen Mire near Abisko, Sweden - Palsa_T0_1 | ecosystem: Environmental > Terrestrial > Soil > Palsa > Peat permafrost | place: Sweden: Abisko...
CCAAACGATCCGCTGCTCGAGCCAAACGATCCGCTGCTCGAGCCAAACGATCCGCTGCTCGAGCCAAACGATCCGCTGCTCGAGCCAAACGATCCGCTGCTCGAGCCAAACGATCCGCTGCTCGAGCCAAACGATCCGCTGCTCGAGCGAGACGGTCGCCCCTTAAAGTCAAACGATCCGAGCCTTGCAAACAAAATGCAGGCCGCCGGCTCCGACTCCGACTCCGGCTCCGGCTCCGAATCCGACTCCCGCTCCGGCTCCGAATCCGGCTCCGACGCCGAATCCGACTCCGGCTATGCTCGGGCGATGGATTACAGCGAGTACTTCGTCGTGCCGGCAGCCGACAGGCGCGCGGTCGGCAAGCTGTTCGAACCGCACAGGATCATCGACGACGGCAAGTTCGTCATCGTCGTCTCGAACGATCGCAAGCTCGCGGGCAAACTGAACATCGCACTCGAGTTTCACAACGACGAGTGGTCGGCCTGGGGGTTCACGCTGTATGCAGCGGGCAAACGAGTCGCCCACGGCCTGTTTGGCGAGAACGACGAATCCGGGGTGTCGCTCGAAGACAACTGTCTCGAGGGCGACATCGACAGAGCGGCGAAGCTGCTCGCGGTGGATAAGACCAAGCTACGCAAGGTCCTCGAGGCGGGTGACCCGGACGTCGAAAAGTTCATGAAGGTGGTGGGGTTCGGCCGCTACTCGATAACGCCCTACGAGCTCGACAGCGCCTCACCCACCCAGAAGAAAGCGCTGTTCGATCCGGAACACTTCACCATCGAGGACGGCGTCCCGAAGAAGCGTGTACCCAAGAAGCCCGTCGCGAAGAAGCCGACCACGAGAAAGCGGCGGAAGGGTTCGAAGCGCTAGCACCGTCCCCAGAGACGGCCGCGGCCAGGCCCGCGCCGGCCTGGCCACCCCACATCACGCCGCAGCTCGACGAATGACGACGGCACGCACGTTGCGAAGGTCCCACGACGGCTGAGCGGGCACGCACCGATGGAATCTCGTAGAATCAGCTCCGTGAAGAGCGACGTTCAAAAGCTCCAGCACGTGCGCCCCGTTCAGCCGCTCGTCTTTGGGTCCATGCAGCCGGAGTGGCAATTGGGGCAGTCTCTTCGTCATCTTCATCTCTGCGAGTTGCTGCACGCGCTCTTGGGTCAGGCGGTCACGCGCGGCGACTCCGTCGGCTGCGACCAGTTCGTCTACTTCGACGCGAGCAACCCAAGACGCTGCGTGGCGCCCGACGCGTTCGTGAAGCTCGGCGTGCCACAGCGCATGTTCTCGTCGTGGAAGACCTGGGAGCACGGCGCCCCCGAGGTGTGCGTCGAGATCCTCAGCCCGAGCGACGAAGAGCCCATCACGCTCGCGGAGAAGCTCGAGCGCTATCGGGCGCTTGGGGCGAAGGAAGTGGTCGTGTTCAACGTGGACGATCCCGTGACGCGATTGCGCGTTTGGGATCGCATCGATGACGATCTCGTCGAGCGCGTCATCGCAACAAGCCTGCCGACGCCGTGCACCACGCTCGGGATGTCCTGGGTGGTGGCCTCCGCGCCAGACCTGCCGATCGCGTTGCGCTTGTCTCGCGACGCCGAGGGCACGGTGCTCGTCCTTACGCCGGAGGAAAGCGAGCGGGCTGCCAAAGAAAGCGAACGCGCTGCCAAAGAAAGCGAGCGCGCTGCCAAGGAGGAAGCGTTACACGAGCTCGCGCGACTGCGCGCCGAGCTCGCTGGCTCGCGATGATGTGGCGGGCTGAGCATCAACGGCGGGCTTGAACGAGACCTGCGACGCGGTCCACGAGGTCCCGGTCGCCGCGGATCGTCACGCCGACGTACGATTCCTGCTCGATGTGCAAACGACGCCCGTCGATCTCGACGATGTTGATCGTGATGTCGACGGCCCCAACGACACCCCACTGCTCGTCGATGGGCTTCGCGCGTAGGTCTTCGAGCACTCCGCGAAGAAGCGGAACCACGCGCTCGTCCTGGTCGTCGCCGAGTAGAACCGACTTCTGCGTGAGCCACTGGGCGCTCAGTTCCCGAAACGTGAGAGGTGAAAACTCGCGCGCGCCCACGTGCCTCAGGTTATATCGCATCGAATCACGACCGCCATGAACACCATCGACGCATACCTCGCCACCGTGAACGTCAAGAACCGCGAGGCGCTCACGAAGCTCCGAAAGACCATTCGCTCCATCGTGCCCAAAGCCGAGGAGTGCATCAGCTATCGGATCCCCGCGTTTCGCCTCGACGGCAAGATCATCGCTGGGTTCTGCGCGCGCAAGAACGGCTGCTCGTACTTCCCCTTCAGCGGAAGGACGCTCAAGACCGTGGCCAAGGACGTCGCTGGCTACGAGATGACGAAGGGCTCCCTTCACTTCGACGCCGACGTGGGTCTGCCCATCGCGCTCGTCCGCAAGCTGCTCGCGGCGCGAATCGCCGAGACGTAGATCAGGAGCCGAGGAGGATGTCGACCCGGCGGTCGTCACGCATGGTGATGTCGTCGGTGCCGGTCGCGTCGAGCTCCCCGCGGGAGGTCTCGCTGATGTGACCTGCGGGGAGACCCTTCCCCTCGAGAAACTGACTCACGACGCCCGCGCGGTGCTCTCCGAGGACGAAGTTGTACTCCGTCGTCCCGCGGGAATCAGCGCGGCCGACGAGCTGCACGTGACGGCCGGCGAGCGGACCATTCGTGAGGCACTGCGCGACCTGAGCGAGAATCGACGTGTCCTGCGCCGTCAGATTGCTTTCGTCGAAGTCGAAACGGGGGGCGCCCTCTTCGGTCGGCGCGACATCGAAGTGGAGGCCGCAAAGGCGAACGATCTCGGCGTCGAGCCCGAGGAGCTTCGTAACGGCTTGCGTCGTCCGAGCGCTGTCGTCCTTTTGCGCGTCGGTCGGTGGCGTCGCTTGAGCCGTCTTTACCGGTGCACGGGCGCTCTGCGCGGGCTTCAGCGTCTCGTGCGTGCACCCAGCGAGGGCCCCGGCGAGGAGCAGGGCTGCGACAATCGAGAATCGTGGAGCGCTGCGGAGCGATTCGAGGCGAAACCTCTCGGGGGCTCGGGGGGCGGAGCCACCCGTCTCGATCGTGAGGGGTTGCGAGGCGCTCATATGCATCTACCTTCCTATTGACCACAACGTACGACTCGGCCTCCTTATTCGCCAAATTTGTTGTGTGATAGTTTGGCTGGCCCATGGAAAAACCCGTTCCGTCGGCCGAGGGCACGATGTCGACGAGCGCGAAGCTCGGGCTCGCCGAGATCGCGATGCAGCTTCGCGACGAGCAGCTGCAAGCTCGCGTCGTTCACTACAAGGGTGAGCTCGAGACGAGCCCCGAGCTCGACGCCGTCACGGCTCAGGTCATCGCGGAGCTCAAGATGCTCCAGCGCGCCCACACGCCTCAGCAGAAAGCCACGCCGAGCGACGATCGCTCCCAAGTCGAGATCGACCTCATCGCGACGCTCAAGCGCATGCTGAGCAAGCTCTTCGCGCAGGACCGCGTCGCGAGCATGGTCCAGCGCAAGCTCGGCGAGGTCTCGAAGCGCTTCGCGAGGCTCTTCTTCGAGAGCGAGCTCCACGAGAAGATCCGCGGCTCCGAGAGCGAGCTCAAGACGATGCGGTTCTCGGAGCAAGCGCTCTACCACGTGATGTCGCACAACGAGGCACGCCTACTCGTCGAGCTCGACGCGTTCGAGTACGCCCTGCCCGAGGTCAAGGAGGACGCGCGCGACGCCCTACAGAGCTGGGTCAAAGAGCTGCGCAACGACTTCCTCGGCAAGACGACGCCCGAGCTCAACGCGCTCGTGCGCATCTTGAACGAGGTGCTCACGCTGTTCTTCACCGAGGAGCTTCCTCCCGTCGTCGGGGAGCTCTCGTGGGAGGTCGTCAAGGAAGCCAAGCTCGCCGACGAGGCCATGCGCGGTGGCTACAAGGTGCCGTCGGAGTCGTTCGGTCGCTTTCGTCAGGTCTTCGAGCGGAGGTTCTTGCAGCGTCTCGTTCCCTTCGCGGCCGACGGCATGCTCAAGCGCGTGCACGCGAGCGAGGGCAAGTTCCGCGTCGAGACGCTGCGGTTCGTCGCTGACCCACACATCTTCAGTGACGTGTGCGAGCTCATCTGCGAGGCGATGTACGACTTCCTCTACAACGAGGGCTTCCTCGATTTGCCGGGCGACTGGCGGGACCGTCTGTCGGCGAGCGGCGGCGTTTAGACTGACAGTCAGACGAAGCCGAAGAGCAGCGCGGCGCCGATGATGGCGAAGAGCACGGCAGCGATGCGCTGGGTCACGTGTGGATCGAGGAGCTTGGCGGCTCGGTTCCCGACGAGCACCGCGATCGCTGCGACCGCCCAGAGCGCGAGCGTCGCTCCGCCGAACACGACGAGTGGGGCGTGGTAACGCGCGGCGAGTGCGGCCGTCGCGAGCTGCGTCAGATCTCCCCATTCGGCGATGAAGACGACCGCGAAGACGACCCACGCGGACCCCCAAAAGCCCACACCACCGGCGCGCGTCTCCGCGGCGTCGGCCTCTTCTTCCTTTCTCCGCCACATGAGCACCGCCGAGACGACGAAGAGCGCACCTGCGCCCATGTGGACGGGACGCGCGGGCAAGAGCGAGAGGAGCTGTCCCGCGGCCACGGCGATGAGGCTTTGAACAGTCAGCGCAGTCGCCGCGCCGATGAGCACTGGCGCAGGGCGATGACGCGTCGCCAAGACGAGCGTGGCGAGAGCTGTCTTGTCCGGCAGCTCCGCGACGAAGATCACGGCGAACACCGAGAAGAAAAGCCCCCAGCCGCTGAGTGGATCGATGGCTGGACTCTACACCAAGAGCCGAGCGAGGCTCTCGTCTTCCGTGCCGCCGTAGCTCTCGGCGAGCCACGCATCGACGATCTCGGCCGCGACGGGCTCGCTCGCGAGACGCAGGCTCAACGCGAGCACGTTGGCGTCGTTCCACTTGCGAGCTCCCGCGGCAGTCTGCGCGTCCACGCACAGCGCTGCGCGCACGCCTTTGACCTTGTTCGCCGCCATCGCCACGCCCGTCCCCGTCCAACAGCAGACGATGCCCTGGTCCGCATCACCTCCAGCTACGGCCCGCGCGACATCGATGGCGACTCGTGCCCACGTCGCGACGGGGACGACGCGCACGTCGTGACCCTTGTCGCGTAGACGTGAGGCGACGAACGCGACCACGGGACGGTCCTCGTCCGCGCCGATGACGAACTTCATTCCGCGCTAGGGCCGCCGTCGACCTGGATGGCGACCGCGCTGGCCGTGGGTGCTGGCGGCGTGGGCACCGCGAGCTCGGCATACTTCTGCTCGGCGCGCCGGCCGACGGCACGCACCACGTTCAGCGCCGCGTCCCGCAGCGTCTCGTCAACGACGGACTGTGGCGCGATGAACGACGGCGTCACGAGCAGATCACATTCGACGACCGAACGCGTGGAGCTGATCGGGCGTATCCGGATCGTCATCTCCGCCGCATGAACATTCCCGTGAACGAGCGTCCCGGTGAGGGTTTCGGTCCCATCGGCAGCGCGGCGAATGTCGGTGAAGCGCATCACCTGCCAGAGTGTGATCATGCCGTGGAGGACGGGCACCTGGAGGTACACGTCGGTCGCCCCCGGGTGGTGGTCGACGAGCCGCGAGTTGCGGATGCGGCCGCTCGAGAGATCCTTGTAGTGCGCGAAGTCGGTCGCCTGCGCACGCACCTGATCGGGGGGCGCGACCACGATGGCCTCGGCGTGCCCGAACCGTTCGTTGTGACCCGTGGGGACGAAGCTCCAGCTCATCGCACCCCCGGCAGCTTCGAGGCGCGTCACGGCAGCATCGTCGGCGCGGATGGGCGCCGCCATGAGCATCAGACCAATGAATAGGGCTCTCGTCCGCATGGCAGCTTACGAACGCACGAAACGTGCACGCCCTTCCGATGCCCACCAGTCCCGAAACCTTTGTTGGGCTCGCTCCCGTTCACGCTTGGGCAAGTCGTCATAATACCCGAACGTCTCCTGCGTGAGCGTCTTGAGCTCCTCCCCTGCGGCGCGGCGAATACCTTGCGTCTCGTCCACGAGGGCGTCGATCAGCCACTCCACCCTGTGACGATTCGAGTTCTGCCCCCACCAGGTCAGCCATTTGCGCGTGTCGAGCGCGTGATCCTGCCGCGTGATGGCGATGAGCGAGCGCCGCGCGACCGTCGCGATCTCGGGATCGTCCTCGCTGAGGTGACCGATGAGCACGGCCACGGCCTTGGCCTCGCGGAGATCACCGAGGGCCTCGAGGAGCCCGAGGCGCGCGGTACGGGACGTCGACGGCTCGCGCACGATGCGTGCAATCTCACCGAGAAGCGCCTCGTGCGCTCCTTCGGCCATCGCGCGCGCGGCCGCGCGGGCGACGAGCCGCACCTTCGCGTCGGGATCGAAGAGCCTCGGTACGAGCATCCGCGCCCCCTCCGCGTACGGCAGCTCCGCGAGCAAGAAGGTCGCCCAGAACCGCCGCGACACGTCCTGCGCCGCGACCTCTTGCAGCACGTACGCAAGGGCGACCTTGCGCTGACGCGCGATGAGCCGCAGCAGCGGACCGCAGTCGCTCGGCTTGGGGAGGGGCTCTTGAATGCTCGCGCGTGAATAGGCCAGCGGGCCTGGGAAGCGCGCCATGATCGCCGGCATCGCGCTCGCGCCTTGGCGGAGGAGCTCGGCTTCTGCCGGCCCGTGATCACCCGAGAGGACGCGCTCGACGAGCGCCGCGATCTCGCCCGTGATGTCGACGATGATCGACGGTAGCTTGGCTTCGCTGTGCGCTGTGGGCGGCCTGCGTGGACCCACCGCCACCGCCTGCTCCGACTCGGGCAGCCCCACGACCGGCTCTGACTCGAGCTCGGCAAGGGGAGGATCCATCGGAACCTCCACGAGCACCTCTTCACCGTCTTCTGCGATTGGAGTGCTCGTGTCTCCGAGCTCCGCGAGAAGCGCCTGAGCCTCGGCGTCATCGAGCGCTTCGGATTCGACCTCCGCATCCGACTCGGGCTCGTCCTCGCGTGGAATCGGTGGATCGCTGATGCGATGAACGACCGCGACCTGCGGCGGCGGCGGCCTGTACGATGGGTGCTTGGACGGCGGCGGTGTCGCCGCTTTCGGGACGCTCTCTTGGGGCGCCAGCACTTGCGGGATCAACCCACGCGCCAGCGGCGTCTCCGAGGGCGTAGCGCGGCTCGAAGCGGTTGGATCTACTGCTGCAGGACGAAACGCACCCGGTCGGTCCGAGGCCCTGCTCGGGGCAAAGAGGGCGCGACCGAGTGCCTCCGCACGAGCGTGCTTGTCGGTTTGCTGCGCTGCGCCTTTCTCCGGCATCGGCAGCGCAGTGTCGACCTTGCCCAACGTCGTCTCGGGGGCTCCGGCCGCGAAGCCCGCGAGCTTCTTTCGCACGATCAGACGCTCGAACGCCTGGCCGACGACCTTCGCGAAAGATCCGATCTCGCGGACCGCGGCGCGATCGAGATCGCCTGCGGCATCCGCATACAGAATGGCGACAGGACGATCCCGTACGAGCACGGGCACGACCATCGCTTCGACACCGACGGGCCGCCGGAGGTCGGAGAGCAGCACACCGTCCACTCCGTCTGCGCCCGGCCTCGTGACGAAAGGCTCCTTCTTCTCGCGCGCCGTCTGGAACATGCTCGGCATGTCGAGCGGAACGCCGATGCCGACCACACGTTCACGAGGTGCCCCGTCACCGAACGCATCGCGACCCTCGGCGATGTCGCCGTGCGCGATGAAGAGCGCCGAGTAGTCGAAGAACTGCCGCGCGAACTCGAAGAAGAGATCGAAGAGCGTGTCGCGGTCGGCTGCTCCCTTGAGCTCCTCTTCTGCCTGCGCAGCCGTGAACGGCCCGCGATGGCGACGAACGGGCCGCACCGAGTTGCCCGTCGCCTTGACGAACGTTGGCTGCTCGGCCGCATATTCGCCCGTGTGGTGCGGAGGCGCGGGCACGGTGACGGGTATCGGCGCAGCCTCGACCTCGACGATGGACGGCGCGGCCTGCGGTGCTGGAAACCCAGCTTGCGTGATGCGCACCGATGGGATTGCCGGCGAGGGAGCGACTTCGGGCTGCGCAGGCGTGTCATCGCCGTTCTGCGGCGCAACGGGCGGGCGCTGTGAGCTTGCACCGTACGCAGGGCTGAGTCGAAATGGCGGCACCGAAGCCGCACGGGGCTGGGGTTGGCTCGACGGCGGCGGCGGTTCAGCGGTCCTGCCAAGCTTTGCGAGGAGGCGCTCGAGGCGTCGATCGAGGGGCGCTCCGTACGCGCGCACGAGCGCTTCACGGATGCGCGCTTGCAGCGCGATGCGGATGTCGATCGGCACGCCGAGCGATGACGTGAGCTGCTCGACCTCCACGAGCGTGAGTGGCTCGGCGACTGCGATGACGAGCCTCGGGCTCTCGGGGCTCGAGGCCGGTGGCGTCGACGGCAGCGAAAACGAAAGCGGGAGGAGCCCACGCTGCATCGCTATCTCGGCGGGTACGCGGGCGAGCACGTCGGGTGCGGGCAAGTGAAGCGCTCCTGGAGGTGCGGCAGGGAGCGCAAACGAATCGGCCAACGTAACCGCCACGCGCCACTCCTCGATGGGCGCGACCTCGAGCAAGTTGGTCGCGAGGTCTCCGCCGTAGAGAACCTGCCTCGCGAGCGCCTCCTCGACCTGGCGGATCGTCGCGATCTCGCGCTGGACGATGAGGGAGCTCAGCGACATCGTATCCCGCCGAAGATGGCCCTTATCACTTCCCCGTGTCAACGTTCGGATCGTCCGGAATTTGGCCGTTGAGGACTTGGCCGCATCGGGCTGTCTCGACCTACGATGGCCCATGGCGCGTCGTGGGCGGTTCGTAAATGACGACGTCGTCGTCGTGGGCGCGCGTGCCCACCCGCTGCGCGACGCTTACCACGGCGTCTTGCGGCTTGGTTGGGGGTCCCTCCTCGCTGGAATCGCCGCGAGCGTGCTGGCCCTGAACGTCGTGTTCGCGCTCCTCTACCTCGCGTGCGGAGGTGTTTCGGGGGCCGCCACGGGCTCCTTCAAGGACGCCTTCTTCTTCAGCGTCCAGACCATGGGGACGATTGGGTATGGGGCGATGTACCCGGTGACGGCCATGGCCAACACGGTCATGACAATCGAGTCGGTGGTCGGCCTGATCGCGACGGCGCTCGTCACGGGCATCGTCTTCGCCCGCTTCTCTCAGTCAACCGGGCAGCTCGTTTTCTCCGACAAGGCAGTGATCTCGCCGATGGACGGCGTGCCGACGCTCTCGTTTCGCGTCGGCAACGACCGCGCGAGCACGGTCTTCGAAGCGCGCGTGCGCGCTTCCATCATCGTCACTGACAAGACCTCCGAGGGCATCACCTTCTACCGCCTTCGTGACCTCTTGCTCTCGCGCGACAACACGATGGCGCTCGCGCGCTCGTGGACGGTGATGCACCCGATCCGTGAAGGCAGCCCGTTGCACGGCGCGACGCCCGAGTCGTGCGCCCTAGACGAGCTCGAGCTGGTCGTGACCGTCGTCGGCACGGACGACACGTCGCTCCAGCCCGTGCATGGGCGCGCGCGTTACCTCAGCACCGACATCGTGTGGGGCGCGAGGCTCGCCGACGTGCTGAGCGAGCTCCCGAGCGGCAAGATCCAACTCGACGTCGGCAACTTCGACGTCATCGTCCCGACCGAGCCCACGCCCAACTTCGCCTACCCGAAGAAGTGAGTCACTCTGCGGGGCTGGGCTGCGCGGGGAGGTCCGGAGCTCGCAGCGCGGCAGCGGTATGAATGGGCTTCGTTCCGCGATCGAGGGTGAGATAGACGATCGGCGTCGTGAAGAGAGTGAGCATCTGCGACACGATCAGCCCTCCCACGATCGCGATCCCGAGCGGCTGGCGGAACTCCGCCCCCATTCCACGCCCGAACGCGAGCGGGACAGCGCCAAGAAGCGCAGCGAGCGTGGTCATCATGATCGGCCGGAAGCGAAGCAGACACGCCTGATGGATGGCCTCCTGGGGCGAAAGACCGTGCTCGCGCTCGGCCTCGATGGCGAAGTCGACCATCATGATCGCGTTCTTCTTCACGATACCTATGAGCAGAATGATTCCTATGAGCGCGATGACGCTGAAGTCGAAGCCCGTGATGAGGAGCGCGAGGAGGGCGCCGACGCCCGCAGACGGAATCGTCGATAGGATCGTGACGGGATGAAGCCAGCTCTCGTAGAGCACGCCGAGCACGATGTAGACGGTGCACAGCGCGAACACCACGAGGATGGGCTCGCTCGCGAGCGACGAATTGAAGACCTGGGCCGTGCCGGAGAAGTCGCCGCGCACGCTCGCGGGCAAACCGACGTCACCCTCCGCCTTGTGCACCGCGGCGACGGCGTCGCCCAGAGCCTTGCCGGGCGCGACGTTGAAGGAAAGCGTGATGGAAGGGAATTGCCCCTGGTGTGTGACCGCGAGCGCCGTCGTCTTCTGAGAAATTTTCGCGATCGCCGGGAGCGGCACGAGCCCGCTCGGACTTCCGAAGTACATCGAGTCGAGGGTCGTAGGGTCTTGGTACTTGTCCTTGATGTCGAGGACGATGTGATACTGGTTCAGCGGCGAGTAGATGATCGAGACGAGGCGTTGCCCAAACGCGTCGTACAGCGTGTCGTCGATCACCTGCGTCGTCAGGCCGAGGCGTGACGCCGAGTCGTGATCGATGGTGACGTCGAGCTCCTGACCCTCCGTCTGCTGGTCCGTTGCCACGTCCTTGAGCTCGGGCTGTTTCTTGAGCCCCTCGACCATCAAGGGAGCATATTGGCGGAGCGTCGCGAGGTCGGCGCTCTGAAGGGTGTATTGATATTGCGTCTTCGAGAGGCGCCCGCCCACGCGCACGTCCTGGATCGCCTGTAGGTACAGAACGATGCCTTCCACCTTTGCGAACTTCTGGCGCAGACGTCCGATGACTTCGTCGGCGCTCGCCTTCCGAGCCGGCTTCGGCTTGAGCGAGATGAACACCCTTCCCTGGTTGATGGTTCCGGCGGCTCCGCCGGTGAACGCGACGAAACGGTCGATGTCGGGATCCGCCTTGAGGACTTCGTTCACGCGCTCGCTGCGATGAAGCATCGTGGCGAAGGACACGTCTTGAGGGGCTTCGGTCTGCCCCATGAGCACACCCGTGTCCTGCTGCGGGAAGAGCCCTTTGGGCAAGACGATGAAGAGCGTCACCGTCAGCGCGATCGTCGCCAACGTGAGGAGCTGCATGAAGCGCCGATGGCCGAGCGCCCACACGAGGCCGCGATCGTAGAGGTGAACCATCCCCTCGAAGAAACGCTCCGACAGCTGGAATGCGCGGCCGTGCTTCTCACCCTTCGGTGACTTCAGCAGCCTCGCGCTCATCATGGGCGTGAGCGTCAACGAGATGAGCGCAGAGAGCGTGATGGCGATCGCGAGCGTGACGGCAAACTCGCGGAACAAGCGCCCGACGATGCCGGCCATGAAGAGGATTGGAATGAAGACGGCGAGGAGCGAAATCGTGATCGACACGATGGTGAAGCCGATTTGCTTCGCGCCCATCAGCGCGGCCTCGAACGGAGGCACCCCGTCCTCGACGTACCGCGCGATATTCTCCGTTACGACGATCGCATCGTCGACGACGAACCCCGTCGAGATGGTCAGCGCCATCAGTGAGAGATTGTCGATGCTGTAGCCAAAGAGGTACATGATGGCGAACGTGCCGACGAGCGACAGGGGCACGGCGATGCTCGGCACGGCGGTCGCGCGCCACGACCGCAGGAACGCGAACACGACGCCCACGACGAGCGCGACGCTGAGCACCAGCGAGAACTCGACGTCGTGCACCGATGCTTCGATGGTCTGAGTTCGATCGATCGCGACGACGACGTGCGTGTCCGGTGCGATCGACGTGGCCAGCGATGGCAAGAGCTTGCGGATGCGTGCGTTCGTCTCGAGAATGTTTGCTCCGGGCTGACGCGTGATGATCATCACGACCGCGCGTTTCCCGGTCTCCCACGCCGCGACGCGCACGTCCTGCACGCTGTCGAGGACTTCGGCGACGTCCTTGAGCTTGACCGTCCCACCCGTCGTCTGCTTGCTGAGCACGAGCTCGCCAAACTGCGCCGCGGTCGATAGCTGATCGTTCGCGTTGACCGTCTGACCGCGACTGACGCTCACGAGGCCACCCTTTGGCTCCGCGGCGGTCGAGCTCTGCAGCGCGTTGCGCACGTCCTCGTACGAGAGGCCCGAGCCAGCCAGCGCGATGGGGTCGATGCGAACGCGAACCGCGGGCTGTTGCCCGCCACCGACCGTGACCTGCCCGACGCCAGCAACTTGCGAGATCTTCTGCGCAAGGATGGTGTTGGCCTGCTCGTAAATCGTGTTGAGCGGGACGGTGTCCGACGTCAGCGAGATGATCATGATCGGCGAGTCGGACGGATTGACCTTCTTGAAGGTCGGCCGCTGCGGGAGGTTCGGCGGGAGCTCGCCCGATGCCTCCGCGATCGCCGCCTGGATGTCGCGCGCGGCCGCGTCGATGTCGCGATTCAAGTCGAACTGGAGCGTGATCGAAGTCGAGCCCAGTGTGCTGGACGACGTGATCTCGGTCACACCAGCGATGCGGCCGAACCTCCGCTCGAGAGGGGTGGCGACGGCTGACGCCATCGTCTCGGGGCTCGCACCCGGCATCGACGCGCTGACCTGAATCGTCGGGAAGTCGACGCGCGGGAGCGGCGAAACGGGGAGGTTCTTGTACGCGAGGGCACCAGCCAAGAAGAGCGCGACGGCGAGGAGGATCGTCGCCACGGGCCGCCGTACGAACGGGGCGGAGATGCTCTCGTCCTTGTCCGTCACGATGGTGCACCAGCTCCTTCACTGGGGGCAGTGGGAGCGCGCGAGAACGCTTTCCTGATTCGGGGGCCGAGCGTCTTCAGCCCATCCATGTAGAGGTAGATGACCGGCGTCGTGTAGAGCGTCAACACCTGCGACAGGAGCAGCCCGCCGACGATCGCGATGCCCATCGGGCGCCGAAGCTCGGAGCCAACTCCGGTTCCGAACGCGAGCGGCACCGCGCCGAGCAGCGCCGCCATCGTCGTCATCATGATCGGACGAAACCGCAGCAAACACGCTTGATGGATCGCCTCCATGGGCGGCTTCTTTTCCTCGCGCTCGGCCTCGATCGCAAAGTCGATCATCATGATGGCGTTCTTCTTCACGATGCCGATGAGCAAGACGATGCCTATGAGCGCAATGACGTCGAACTCCGAGCCTGTGACCATGAGCGCCAGCGCTGCACCCACGCCGGCGGAAGGCAACGTCGACAAGATCGTGATCGGGTGGATGAAGCTCTCGTAGAGGACGCCGAGCACGATGTAGACGGTGATGAGCGCAGCGAGAATGAGGAACGGCTCGCTCTTGAGCGAGCTGATGAACGCGGCTGCCGTTCCTTGAAACGCTGCGTGCACGCTCGGCGGCATACCGGCACGCTTCTCCGCGCGATGAACAGCGTCGATCGCGTCACCGAGCGCGGCGCCAGGCGCGACGTCGAACGACAGCGTCACGGAAGGAAACTGCCCTTCGTGGGCCACGACCACGTTCGCGCTCCCCTGCTCGAAATGCGCGATTGCCGACAGCGGAACGAGATCGTTCGTCTGCGTTCTTATGTAGATCTGCGAGAGCACCGACGTGTCTTGCTTGAACTGGGGCGCGAGCTCCAAGATCACGCGGTACGTATTGAGCTGGGTGAAGATGATCGAGACCTGCCGTTGCCCGAACGCGTCGTAGAGCGTGTCATCGATTGTCTGCGCGTTGATCCCCATGCGACCTGCCGTGTCGCGATCGATGACCAGCGTGGCACCCAGCCCCTCTGGCTTCGCGTCGGTAGACACGTTCGCGAGCTCCGGTGAGGCCTCGAGCTCTGCTTGCATTCGGTGGGCCCACATCATGAGCTCCGTCGAGCTCGCGTCTTCGAGCGTGTATTGGAACGCCGTACCGCTGACGCGCGCGTCGATTTGCAGATCTTGGACGCTCTGCAAGTGAACGATGATGCCGGCGACGTCGTGGAATTTTTTGGCGAGACGCGCGGCGATTTCGTCCGACGAGTATTTGCGATCGTTGTGCGGCTTGAGCGTGATCGACATGCGCCCCGACGTCGACGTGGCGTTGGTTCCGTCCGAGCCGATGAACGATGCGACGTTCGTCACGTCGCCATCGTCGATGGCGACCTGCGCGATGCGCTGCTGGAGCTCGGTCATCTTCTTGAACGAGATGTCCGAGCCTGCCTCGGTCACGCCGATGATCATCCCCGTGTCCTGGCGCGGGAAGAACCCTTTTGGCACGATCCAGAAGAGGCCGCATGTCATGAGCATCGTGAGGATCGTCGCGGTCAACGTCACGCCCCGGTGAACGAGCACCCACTTGAGGCCGCGATCGTAGAAATGGAGCATGCTATCGTACGCGCCTTCCGTGACGCGGAAGAAGCGACCCCGTTCGTTGGCTGGTTTTTCCGGGCGAAGGAGGAGCGCCGTCATCATCGGCGTGAGCGTGAGCGAGAGGACCGCGGAGACGCCAATGGAGACTGCCAACGTGACCGCAAACTCGCGGAAGAGGCGGCCAACGATTCCGCCCATGAAGAGGAGCGGGATGAGGACGCACACGAGCGACACGGTCAGCGACACGATGGTGAAGCCAATCTGTTTCGCGCCCTTCAGCGCGGCGATGAATGGGGCGTCGCCTTTTTCGACGTAGCGCGCGATGTTCTCGATCATCACGATCGCGTCGTCGACGACGAAGCCCGTCGCAATGGTGAGCGCCATGAGGGACAGGTTGTTGAGACTGAAGCCGACCATGTACATCACGCCGAACGTTCCAATGAGCGACAGCGGAACGGCCACGGCGGGTATGGTGGTCGCGCGGATGTCGCGCAAGAAGACGAAGATGACGAGCACGACGAGGACGATGGTAATGACGAGCGTCTTCTCGACGTCTTCGACGGATCCACGCACGGTCTCGGTGCGGTCGGAGATGGTCGTCACGTTGATGCCTTGAGGCATGGACGCTGCGAGCTGGGGCAAGAGCGCCTTCACGCGCTCGGCGACCTCGATGACGTTGGCGCCCGGCTGCCGCTGTACGTTGACGAGGATGGCCTTCGTCGTGTTCGACCACGCCGCGAGCTCCGCATTCTCGACGCTGTCGATGGGTCGCGACACGTCGAGCAGACGAACAGGCGCCCCGGCCACGTATGCCACGATGATGGGCTTGAACGAGGCGGCGTTCTGGAGTTGGTCGTTGGTCGCCAGCGTGAAGTCTCGCCTTGGCCCGTCGATGTTGCCCTTCGCTTGATTCACGTTCGCCAGCACGATGACGTTGCGCACGTCCTCGAGCGTGATCCCGGAGCCCGCGAGCTTCTCCGGGTCGACCTGCACGCGCACGGCGGGCTTTTCAGCGCCCGCGAGCGTGACGAGGCCGACACCCGGGACCTGCGAGATCTTCTGCGCGAGGATCGAGTCTGCGAAGTCGTCGACTTGCTGCAGCGGCAACGTCGACGAGTCGACGCTCAGCGTGAGGATCGGCGTGTCGGCAGGGTTGCTCTTGCTGTACGTCGGCGGCGCGGGGAGAGACGTCGGCAGCAGCGCAGACGCTGCGTTGATCGCGGCTTGAACGTCTTGCTCGGCCGAGTCGATGTTGCGATCGAGCGTGAACTGCAGCGTGATCTGCGAGCTGCCGAGGCTCGAGACGGACGTCATCTGCGACAACGACGGCACCTGACCAAACTGGCGCTCGAGCGGCGTCGTGACCGACGACGCCATCGTGTCGGCGCTCGCGCCCGGCAAGAACGTCGATACGACGATCGTCGGATAGTCGACTTGCGGAAGCGCCGCGACGGGTAGCTCGCGAAACGCCAAAAGACCCGCGAGCAGCAACCCGATGGTGAGCAACGTCGTCGCGATGGGACGCTGGATGAAAGGCTTCGAGATGCTTCCCGCCCCCGGCTCGCCCTCGTCTTCCTTCACGCCATGCGGCTCGTCGCTCACGGCGCCGCCGTCGCTGTCTCTTGTTTTGCTTTCTTCGTGCTCGCTTGGATCGCGACCTTCGCACCCGGCTTCAGCTGCGCCTGACCATCGACGACGACGCGATCGCCTGCCTTCAGGCCGCTCGTCACGATCGCACGATCCCCTTCGATCTCGTCCGCGACGACCGCGCTTTCGACGGCTTTGTCCCCCTCGTCGGCGACGTAGACGAACGTGCCTTTCGGCCCATGTTGGAGCGCCGCAGCTGGAATGACGAGCACACCCTTCTTCGTTTCGAGCAAGAGTCGCGTCTTGACGAACTGGTTCGGCCACAGCTTCTTGGCGCCATTCGCCATCACGGCCTTGAGCCTCACGGTCGCCGTCGTGACGCTGATCTGGTTGTCGACGACGGCGAGATCACCTTCGCCAAGCTGGGTCGCACCGTCGCGGCTGAACGCAAACGCTTTGAGCGTGCCGTGCGTGCGAGCTTCGGCGATGCGCGGGAGATCATCCTCCGGGAGCGTGAAGATCACCGAGATCGGATCGAGCTGCGTGAGCACGACGATGCCGCCGACGTCTGCGGCGTGGACCATGTTGCCCGGGTCGACGAGACGAATGCCTGTCACGCCTTCGATCGGCGAACGAATGTGCGCGTAGTCGAGGTTGAGCACCGCGGTGGCGATCGTCGCGTCGTCTTGTTTGACGGCAGCGGCTGCCGAGTCGAGTGTTGCGCGGTCATTGTCGACCTGCTGCTGCGTTTGCAGTCCTTGGCGCGCGAGGTCCGCGTCGCGGGTGAGCGTGATCTCCGCGCCGTGCCGTGTCGCCTCGTCCTTGGCGCGCATCGCGTTGCCTTGTTGGATTTGAATCTCGTACGGACGGGGGTCGATCAGCGCGATGGCGTCCCCTTTTTGCACGAGCTGGCCTTCGGTGAACCCAACGCTGTCGAGGCGGCCGTCGACCTGCGTCTTTACCGTGACAGTGTAGAGCGGGGTGACGCTGCCGAGACCCTCGACGTAGACGGGGACGTCCTTCAACGCCGCCGCCGAGACGCTCACGGGTACCGGGCGATCCTTCTGAGCTTTTTCGGTGTCGCGTTGGGCGGCTGCTGCGCGGCGCGACCGCACGACGAACACGACGACGACGAGCGCTACGACGCACAGAACGAGGAAAATCCACACCGCCTTTTTCACGGGCTCATTGTGCCGCAACACCCAGCCCGACGATAGGGATCCGACGAAAGGCGCATTAGCGCCCACAAGAGGTCATGCTCCGCGGACGAGCGGCTTCGCTCCTCCTCAAGTACGACGCACGCCCGTCGCGTTCGTCAGGAGCGCATCGCGCACCTGTTGCGCGCGATCGCGTGCCACTGGAACACGTACGCCACACCCTTCGTCAGCCAGTCCCGTGCCAACGAACACGTGGGTATCGCTACCGTCGCGTTCGAGCTCCTTTACGTGGGTGGCGTTGACGAGCCAGTTTCGATGCACCCGTACGAGGGCGCGACCGAACGACGCCTCGATCGCGGAGAGCGAGAGGTCCAAGTCCAGCCGCCCGTGCGGAGTGTGCACGAAGGTGAGCCGGTCCGACGCTTCGAACGCCCAGATTTCCTGTGGATCGAGGAAGACGAGGCTCTTCTTCTTCCGCGCGACGATGCGGGCCGCGGGCGCAGGTGACGCATTCTTGTGGCGCGCCTGCACGCGACGCAAACATGACAGCACACGCTCCTCGGTGAACGGCTTCACGAGATAATCCACGACACCGAGCTCGAACGCTTCGAGTGCGTGACGATCGACCGCGGTCGCGAGGACGAAGGCGGGCGCATGCGCCGTGGTCGCGAGTGACCTCACGAGCGCGAGACCTGCCCGCTCACCCCCATGATCGGCAGCGGCCAGGTTCACATCGACGAACGCGACGTCGACCGCCAGCGGTGAAGGCGGCGCGAGGGCCTGCTTGGCTTCATCGGAGTTGGCAACCGCGCCGACGACCTCGGCGATGCCGGAGCCTTCGATGAGCTCGACCAGATAGTTCCGCGCGGGCCATTCGTCTTCGACCACGAGCGCTCGCAACGGCGTGTCACTCATGTTTCCTCATGTGCGCGCGATGTGCGCGAGCGGGAGCTCCACGACGGATCGCGTTCCGGCCGAAGTCGATTCGAGGCGAAGCGACGCCGCGCTCGCGTAGCGCAGCTCGAGTCGTCGCCTCACAGCGTGGAGACCAAAGGCGCCTTGGCGTATCTCGGTGTCGGGCATTCCCGGTCCGTTGTCCTCGATCGAGCAGATGATCTTCGCGCCGTCGTTCGACGCGCGCACCGTGACCTCGCCCCCACCTTCGCGTTTGAGCGCCCCGTGCTTGACGGCGTTCTCGACGAGCGGCTGGAGGAGCAACCGTGGCACCATCTCGCCGCGGGCGTCCTCGTCGATGTCCCATCGAAACGCGAGGTGACCCGCATGGCGTGCCTCGAGGATCTGCGCGTACCGCTGCAGCCACGCGACTTGCTCGTCGATTGTCTGCATCTCGGTGTCGTCGTGCAACGCGTCGCGCAAGAGATCCCCAAGCGCGGCGAGGAGCTTGCGCGCTTCACGCGGCTCTTCGACGACGAGCCCCGCGATGGCGTTCAGCGTGTTGAGCAGGAAGTGGGGCTCGAGGTGGGCACGTAGACGCGCGAGCTCCGTGGCCGTCCGGAGCTTCTCCGCTTCGAGCGATCGCAGACGCGCCTGATCGAGCGCCAGCGGAAACACGAACGCGAACGCCCATAGCCCGAGCGCGATCTCACCCCACACGCTTCCGTAGACGAGCACACGCGAGATGGGCCACGGGTCGCGTGGGTGAAACGCGGGCACGACATGCGCGAGCCGCCAGACGAGCGTCATCCCCATCATGCCGAACACGGCCGCGAAGAGCGCACCCGCACTGAGCGTCGGCACGAGGCGCCAGTGGTGGCGCGCGGCGTACCGAAACCCGACGGAGAGGCCGGTCATCAGCGGCGGCATGACCAACGCAACGAGGACGAGGTGCATCGCCAACCGCGCGCGGTCGTGCGTCGCGAGGTACTGGCTCGTCCCCTGAAGAAGCGCAATGACGACGATGACGATCGTACCGATGACGCGTCGCTGGAGGCGTTCGTCCTTCGTCGGGGTCATCGCCTCACATCCTTACGCGCCTCGGCAGATGCTGCAAGCGCTCACTCGAACAGGAGGCGTGCGACGGCATGAGCGTGAAGCGCGCTTTTCTGAGGGCCATCGGGCACGATGGCCGTCAGCGCACCGAGCTTGCCTTCGTGCTCGACGGCGGCGACGTGAATACGCATGCGGTCACCCGCGAAGCACGGCTTGCGGTACGCGATGTCGAGCTTGCGCGCGAGGAGCGACGTTACATCGCGACCCATCTTCGCGAAGCGCCTCAGCGCCGCCTCCTCGAAGAGACGCAGATACACGAGCGAGTTGACATGATGATTGCTGTCGGTGTGCACCAGCCCGAATACGATCGGCGCGTCGTCCGGTGAAAGCTCTTCGAGCGGGTGCACCTCGTGGACGTCCAGCATCGACGCGAACGATCGCTGGACGTAGCGCGGCAGCTTCGCCGGCATCGTAGGCAGATCGAGACGAGCGACGCGGCGCTGACCCGGTGGCGCGAAGAGGCGCGTGAAGACGTGCTCGCCGAAGATGCGCCCGGCCGACGCGAGGGCTCCCGCGTTCTCGGGCGGCGGAGGATACGTGCGCGCAATGGGTCCCGTGAGCTCGGCCCACATGTTGAGGACGACGCGCTCGGGCTCTCCGTCGTCGTTTTCGACCTGCCCGAGCGCGAACCGCCCAGTGACGCCAAGAGGTGAAGCGATGCCAAAAGGGCCCGGCGTGCCCTCGATGACGAATCGCGTGAGAACGGGCACGACACCCGAGCGAAGGCACGCTTGCGCCATGGGGTCGTGGGCGAGCTGCGCTCCCCACACGGCTGCTCCGAGCGCGTTGGGCATCACCTCGAGGAGCAACCGCCCATCCTGGCTGATGTCCTCGTATCGAAGATGAACCTTGGCGGTCGCGCCGCCGATTTCGGGTGGCGGTGGTGGCGCCGCGATCCATAGCCGCTCCATGTCATCGCCAGTATATTCGAAACCATGAAGCTCACGACCATCGCCCACGTGATGACGCCCGACCCCATCTGCATCACGTCGACGATCACGATCGCCGAGGCTCACGCGACGATGACCGAGCGGGGGTTTCGCCACCTGCCCGTCGTCGACGATGGCAAGCTCGTCGGGATCCTCTCGACGACCGACATCGGACGCCTGGGTGCGAGCGTGCCCGAGCTCATGAACAAGAGCGTCAGCGAGCTCATGACCGCCATGCCTCAGACCGTCGAGTCGACCGAGCGCGTCGAGGTCGCCGCGGCGACGATGGCGATGCGCAAGATCAACTGCCTGCCCGTCACGCGCAATGGCGCGCTCGTCGGTATCATCACGACGTACGATCTGCTCGACGCCCTCGCACGCAGGCTGCGCGGAGACGAATGACGACCACGAACTCTCGCCTCTCGTGGCTGGTCGTGTGCGCCGCATGCAGCGCACCGCCACCTCAAGCGCCAGCCGCGGTGATCACGGCCACGCCGACGTCGGTCTGCGTGGGGGACAACTTCCAGACACCCATCGAGCTCGACTCGCTCGGAAGCTCGCCGCTACTCACGCTCGTCTATACGCCGCCCAGCGCAGACGCTGCGGTCGCGGCCTGCGCGCTTCCCGGCAACGACGTCTGCTATGCGTGGTCGTTCTCCGGCGCGGTCTGCAAGGGGCTCCCCACCGACCCGGTCCCGTGTGACGTGATCATCGATCCCGGATCCGTCGAGCCTGACGGGACCGTGGATGAGAGCAGCGTGCTCTTGACGATGGCCGGCGACAACCCCGTCCTCGTTGCGTTGCAGGTCACGAACGCTGCGGGTGGTGTCACGACGACCCAGACGTCGATCACGATCACGCCCCTTGACGACGCGGGTGTATGTCCGCTTCCACAAGGCCTCTGATGCAGCGTGTGGCGCGAGGGGCGGGTTGGCTCGTGCTGGCTTTCGCGGTGACCGCGTCCCGCAATGGCCGCGCTGCGGCCGGCACCGCATTCGCGGAGACGTCGCGGGTGGCTGCCCTCGCGGACGCAGTGACCGCTCGCCCTGGCGACGCAGGTTCGATACTGCTCAATCCCGCGGGGCTCGCCGATCTCAAGGAAGGGATGATCATCGTCGGAGGCCAGGGCGACTACCTGTCCCAATGGTTTCAGGTGACCGGCAGTCCTACTTCACAAGATCGTAGCCGCGGCTTTGGCGCGTACTCGTTTTGCGCAGCGACTCCCCTACCCGGCCCACCGTGGGCGCACGCCATCGTGGTCGGGATGGCGATCGATCTTCCAGCGCAGTACCTCCTCCACATCGACGTACCGGTGCGCTTGGACCAACCCATCTCGCCGATGTACGACGGGCCACCCGATCGCCTCGCGAGCGTCTTCGCGCTGGCGGTGAAGGTGCTTCCGCGCGTTTCGATCGGTGCCGGGTTCGCGGTCGCGCCGTCGCTCACGCTACCGACCAACGTGCAGTACATCGCGGGGCGTTCGCCCAACGTCAACGACAACGTCGAAGTGCGACTCGACGACTCGCTCAACCTCGCGGCCACGCCGTTCGTCGGGCTTCGGGCGCAGCCGTTCGATTGGCTCGGCCTGTCGCTCGTGTATCGCGACATTCAGGCGTCGCGCGCCACGGCGCAGCAGACGACGACGGCGGGCGGCATCGTGTCGGCCGAGACCATCAACTTCTTCGAGATGTGGGATCCGGCGTCCGTGGTGTTCGGCGCGAACGTCGCCTTCACGAAGAGGCTCTCGCTGTCGCTCGATGTGGCGTGGCACAAATGGTCGGACTTTCAGACCGGCTTCGATCAGGGCCTCGCCCCTCCGTACCAGTTCAACGACACGGTGAGCGTCGCGAGCGGCATCGAGATGAGCCTCGCGCGTGGTTGGACGATCCGTGGCGGCGTGGGCGTCGAGCCTTCACCCATTCCAACGCAGACGGGCGAGACGAACTACCTCGGCGGCAACACGTTCGTGCTCGCCCTCGGTGCGGGGCTCGACTTCCGCCGATTTGCGCACCTGCCCTTCATCATCGACGCCCATGTCCGTGCGCGCCTCGATGCGCCCGAGAGTGCGACCAAGAATCCGAACGCGCTCCCCGATGCGGACCCAACGCTGCCCGGACAGCAGATCGACAACCTCGGTTACCCGGGAATTCGCTCGCAGGCGTTCATGCTCCAGGCCGGACTCAGCGCGACCTTCTTCCTCGGGGGAGGTGGTCGATGAAGCGCATGCTGGCTATCTGCGTGTGCGCGACGCTCGCCGTGACGTCACAGGCTCGCGCTGGTTTCGAGGATTCGCTGGGCGTCGGGCCGGAGGCGATGGCGCTCGGAGGATCCTTCGCCGCGCGTGGAGGCTCGTATGCTTCCGTCTACTACAATCCTGCGGGGCTCTCGCCGGTCGGAGAGCATGGAGGGTTTCTCGAGATCACGGCTGGCGCGGTGTACGCGCACCCGACGCTTCACGTCACCGGCGCGAACGGCGGCCCGCTCTTCACGACAGGAATCGATGGCACCACGCCGGCACCCGTCGCCGATACCGGGGGCGTCCTGCTGGGCGCGCGCTTCTCGGTCGGTCGGCCGCTCAAGATCGATGGGCTCAACCTCGGGCTCTCCGTGTTCATCCCCGGCCAGCTCTTCGACTGGAACATTCGCCCCGACGACGACATCCAGTGGGCGCTCCTCGGAGATCGCACGCAGGTCATCTCGATCCACGGGGGC
>Ga0302324_100007721_pt1 | contig 22823 bp, 16 predicted proteins | sample Palsa_T0_1_FD_201949 | JGI IMG/M metagenome (GOLD analysis project Ga0302324, IMG submission 201949) | Peat permafrost microbial communities from Stordalen Mire near Abisko, Sweden - Palsa_T0_1 | ecosystem: Environmental > Terrestrial > Soil > Palsa > Peat permafrost | place: Sweden: Abisko...
AGAAAAGCTGGTCACATTGTCATAGTCGTGCGGAAATTCACTCGCTAACATCGCTCTGGTGATTACCGTCGGTGTGCATGCTCGTTACCAGACCAGTTTCGAATGCGCTCTCGATTATCCAAACCCCGTGCAAGACGTTCAACTCACGATCGAGTTCGAGTCGGATGGCCAAAAGAGGACCGTCGAGGGATTTTGGGACGGCGGGAGGACGTGGCACGCAAGATTCTCTCCCGACCTGCCCGGCCGTTGGAGTTGGCTCTCCCGTTGTTCCCACTCCGAAGATTCTGGTCTGCACAACCGGACAGGCGAGTTCGAATGTGGTGAACTTCCCGCCCTCAAATCTCCTCTGCACCATGGGCCGATCCAAGTTTCTCCTACGCGCCGATATCTGATGCACAGCGATGGCCAGCCGTTTTTCTGGCTCGGAGACACCGCGTGGAATGGTCCCTTGCTTTCGGCTGAATCCGATTGGGCGGCCTATCTCTCCGGCCGGGCGGAGAAGAACTTTAATGTCATCCAATTTGCCGCCACGCCATGGATCGGTGCCACCGGTGACGCTACCGGACGTCCTGCCTATCTGGGCCAGGGGACGATTCGAATCCAACCGGCCTTCTTCAGGCGACTTGACCGTCGCGTGGACATGATCAACGAATTTGGCATGATAGCCGCACCTGTTCTAGCCTGGGCTGCCGCGTGGAATCCGGATAGCGTCCATCTCAATCCCGGCAACAGCCTTTCCGACGAGCAGCTGATCGTTTTACTCCGCTACATTGTTAGCCGTTATGGAGCCCATCAGGCGATCTGGATCTTGGCCGGCGATGGAATTTATACCGGCAAGGAAGCCGAACGATGGCGCCGAATCGGACGCTCCGTTCTTCGACTCACGAACCGGTCCACGACCATTCATCCCGCCGCCAAGCTATGGGTTGCTCCGGCGTTCCGACGCGAGCCTTGGTTTCAATTCAATGGTTACCAGAGCGCCCACGGCACCGACGACGACACTTTCCGGTGGCTCAACCAAGGACCTCTGAGTACCGATTGGTCGACAGAACCCGCCTGTCCGCACATCAACCTTGAGCCCTGTTACGAAGACCACATCTCGATGACTTCGGGCGAGCGCATCAACGCTCACGATGTGCGCAAGGCGAGCTACTGGAGTCTGCTCGCCGCTCCTCCCGCCGGCGTCACCTATGGAGCCCACGGGGTGTGGAGTTGGGAGACAACCCCTGAACTTCCCCTGAGTCATCCGCACTCCGGAATCGCGAAGCCGTGGTATGAAGCGATCAACTTGCCCGGAAGCCATTCCATGAAGCATTTGAAGTCGATCTTTGCTTCGGTGGATTGGTGGCGTCTTCGTCCATGCCCGGAATTGCTACGCTTTCAACCGGGGTCGGAGTCTCCAGCGCGATTTGTTTCGGCAGCTTGTTCTGAAGAGCGTGATTTGGCGATGATTTATTCTCCGGAAGGCGGGTCCATTCCACTGAATGTTGGCTTTTTCCCACGCGAGGTCACGATGCAGTGTTACAACCCGGAAAACGGGAAACTGCTTTGGCAACGTCACTTGGATGAGAATGAAAAAAGAAACGAAGAAACAATTGATACGGGAAGTCCCGGAGATCGAGTGCTGGTCTTGCGAGGATCGTCTTGCGAGTGTCCCGAGTAGCGGAAGGTGCTGAGAAATGTATATGCGATACAGAAGCCGACACCGTTGCTGTCTTGCTCTTGCGAGTATCGCCATTTTCCTGTTGATGGCTTGCCCTAGTTTTTCTTTAGCCTGGGCACGAGCGCCAATTTCAAACTCCGCCGACGGCATCTACGACATCCTCGACTACGGAGCAGTCGGCGACGGCCTCACCGATTCCACTTCGGCCATTCAGAATGCGATTGACGCTGCCAGCGTCAAGGGCGGAGTAGTTGTAATCCCCATCGGACGCTTCCTATGCAAAGGCAACCTGGAAATAAAGATGGGTGTGCACGTAAAGGGCTTGAACGAAGTACCGCAATCATGGGAACCGCTGACCGGATCGATCCTGATGCCAACCGGGGGCAAAAATAACGACGAGGAAGACGCCCCCGGATTCATCGAAATGCGGACCTCCGCCTCTCTGACGGGAGTCACCATTTACTATCCCGAGCAGAACGTGGATGACGTCCGCCCCTATCCCTGGACGATTCGCATTCGCGGCAACCCGTCGCATCCGAAAGAAGTCGCGTTTGACGTCACGGTCGCCGAGGTCACTCTGATCAACAGCTATAACGGAATTCGGACAGGTCCTACAGAAAATGGACGCCACAGGATCATGAGTGTGCACGGCTGCGTCCTCAGACGCGGCATCATGGTCGATTGGACCGGCGACATCGGTCGCATCGAGAACGTTCAGTTTCACTGCCATTTCTGGGGCGGCAAGGCTTTTCGCGGAGATTTCGATAAAGTTTTCGCCTACATGCAACACAATTTGGAAGCTTTTATCTTTGGGCGAACCGATTGGGAGTATGTGACCAACACTTTTGTCTTCCCCGCCAGGGTTGGATATCGTTTCATACAAACCACCAATGGCGCCGCCAATGGCCAATTCTCCGGCATCGGAGCGGACGCGACCGAAAATGCAGTTCTGGTGGAGGCGATCCAGCAGATGGGACTGCTGATCACCAACGGCGAATTCAATAGTCATATGTCCGGAGTCAGTACCCAGGTCGTGGTCGAGAAAGAAGCGCGTGGCAACGTGCGCTTCGTAAATAGCGGCTTCTGGGGCCCGGTCAAGCACAATGTTGTTTTGCGCGGCGCGGGCTTCACTTCTTTTTCCGACTGCTATTTCTCGAACGATAACCCGACGTCCGAAGCAGCGATTTTGGTGGAAGGTGGCAAAGTTCAAATTCAAAACAGCACTTTCGGCGCGGTCGCAGAAGAACTCGTGCCAGGACACGCGGAACCCGATGCTGGACGCCGTTTTCAGTCTCCCAGCATTCATTTGTCGCCAGGCGTGCTGGGCGCGATTATCCGCGGCAACAATGGATATTACGGCGTGAAAATTGAAAACGAAATTGGCAGTCGCGCCATCATCAGCGACAACGAACCCTTTCACGCGCCGCCCCCAGTCTCGTCCAATCAGCCAAACCCATGAAATCGATGGTCCAATCAATCGTGTCCGAGCGCCTCATGCCAACCGAAACACGGTCCACGAACACCCTGTTATCTCTCGTCTATTTCACTTACTTCTTCTGCGGGTTGACGCAGTGTTTCGAGAGCGTGTTTCTCCCCGAGTTGAAGGAGTATTTTCACCTCAATTATCAGCAGCAGATGTACATCATGTTCGCCAAGAACATCGCTTTCCTGCTGGCCGTTCTTGTCGGCGCTAAGGTCCTGCGCATCGGCTACAAAAACTGCATGACCATCGCCATAACACTTTTCGCAGCGGGCACGCTTCTCCTGGTGCCCGGTTTGCGGATGGGGCAATACAGGTTGGTGCTTGCGGCCTTCGTGGTGATTGGCAGCGGCTTCACCATTCAAATCGTTGCCGGCAACCCTTTGATCGGCGCCCTCGGTCCGCCGCAACGTTCATCGAGCCGCCTGAACTTCGGCAACGCTTTGGGAGCCATCGCTCAGATCATCGCGCCCGCCTCACTGACTGTCATCATTCCCGCCGCCATAATTTCAGTTCAGGCGAAGCTGCCGTACATACAAGCCATATTCATCACCTTCGGAGTCGGACTGCTGGTTCTCGCCGTCGTCACACTGTTGGTCAATGATGCGGACATCCGGGAAAGCCTTGGTGAAGCTTCTGCGGCGGCACCATTCTCCGTGACTTCGGTGTGGAACCCCAAGATCATGCTTGGATTCGTGGCCATCTTCCTCGTGCTCGGCACCGAGGCTTGCCTCTTCGGATTTTTCCGCAATTACCTGGAGGATCCGGCCGTGGCGGGATTGTCCGCCCACCAGTCGGAACGTCTGTTCACGATTTACTTCGCCGTGTTCGCGCTCGGCAGAATGATGGCGGCGTGGTTCCAAAAACATCTGCGACCGGCCGCACACATGACGTTCCACCTCGTAGCCGCAATCCTGTGCCTGTTGCTCGTCATGTATACCACGGGCACGATCGCTGTTGTCGCCGTTGTCGCGCTCGGCTATTTCGTATCGATATTTTTTCCGACACTGTATTCCCTGGCGATTGAAAATATGGGCGATCTCACCGGGCAGGCTTCGGGAATCCTCACACTCGGCTTCCTGGGTTGCGCAATTGTCCCGGTGCTGCAAGGCAAACTGGCGGATTCCATTGGCTTGCCATTGTCCTATGGTATGGGATTGTTTGGTTATCTCTTCGCGCTGTTTTATGTCTCCCGTAATTGGCGCGTTCAGAACGCCGGCGCTGCTGGCGTTGCGACTGCCGGCGCCGATCCTACAGGGAATCCGTAATCCGAGAGGAATGGTACGATCCGAATAAATCTGAATCGACGCTCACTGCTGCTTCTAGTTTTGGCGCCGTTCTTCTGTTTTGCCTGCTGTTTTGGCTGGGAGAACGTCGGCACCGTCAGTGCGGTTCAGTCATTGCCAAACGGAGTAGAACTGCACGCGGGCCAGGTTGCTGTACGAGTGTCGGCCTTGAGCGATTCGGCCATTCGCGTCCGGTATTCGAAGAGCGGCAGCTTTCCAGACAAAATATCGTTTGCGGTGATTTCGGATACGGGTTTCGTGGCTCCCCGCGTCCGGGTAGCAGATACGGGTAGCGCCGTCCTGTTGAATACAGACAAATTCAACGTACGAATCATGAAGTCCCCGATGCGCATCGTCTTTGAGGAGAGTTCCGGAAAAATCATTCTTCAGGACCATCCCGGCTACCCCGTAGCGTGGAACGGCGACGAATTCAGGGTATGGAAATCCATGCCTGCCGGTGAACACTACTTCGGCCTCGGCGACAAGGCCGGAGTGCTCGATCATCGCGGCCAGTCATACACCCAGTGGAACACCGATTGGGGAGGTTTCGACCGCGGCACCGATCCTCTCTACAAAACGATTCCATTCTTCATCGGAATGTCGGGCCCTTCCGCCTACGGCCTGTTTCTTGACAACACATACTGGTCGAGTTTCGACTTTGGGAAAGAAAAACGCGATGTCCTGTCCTTCGGCGCTGAAGGCGGCGAACTCGATTACTACTTCTTTTACGGTCCGGACCCAAAAGCCGTGGTTGGAGAATACACGCAATTGACCGGACGCACGCCGCTGCCGCCGCTCTTTATGCTGGGATACCAGCAAAGCCGTTGGAGTTACTTCCCCGAAACTCGGGTGCGCGAAGTCGCGCAAGAATTTCGTAATCGCAAGATTCCAGCCGATGCGATCTGGCTCGACATTGACTATCAAAAAGACCGCACACCCTTCACGATCAATCGCGACGCTTACCCGCATTTCGAGGGCATGATCGAGGACCTGGCGAAGGATGGCTTTAAGACCATACTTATTACTGACCTGCACATTAAGAAGCAGCCCGGCTCTAAGCCCTACGACGAGGGTATGGCCAAGGACGAATTCGTCAAGAATCCCGATGGCTCGGTCTATGTCGGCCGAGTGTGGCCGGGAGAGAGTGTTTTCCCGGATTTCACCCGTGAAGACACGCGAAAGTGGTGGGGTACTTTGTTCGCCGACTTCGTTCACATGGGAGTTCGAGGATTCTGGAACGACATGAATGAACCGTCGGTGTTCAACGTCGAGAAAACCATGCCCCTGGACACAGTGCATCGCGTGGAAGACAGCCAGCAGCGCCGACTCGCCGACCATCGCGAAATACACAATGTCTTCGGGATGCAAAACGTGCGCGCGACGTATGACGGATTGCTCGCACTCTCCCCCGACGTTCGGCCCGTGGTGATGACCCGCGCCGGCTACGCCGGCACACAACGCTACGCTGCCACCTGGACCGGGGACAACACTCCCACTTGGTCACAATTGTCTCTGTCGGTCTCTATGCTTTTGAATCTCGGCGTTTCAGGTTATCCGCTTGCCGGAGACGACATCGGCGGTTTCGGCGGAAGTCCGACACCCGAACTCCTGACCCGCTGGATCGAGTTGGGAACATTCAACACCATCGTTCGCAGCCACAGTACGCTGAACTCATCCAACCATGAACCGTGGGCCGATGGCCCCGAGCAGGAGGCGATCCGCCGCCGCTATATTGAAAGTCGCTACCAACTGCTTCCTTATATTTACACCAGCATGGAAGAGACTTCCCGCACCGGGTTGCCGCTCATGCGTCCCATGTTCATGGAGTTCCCATCGGAAACAGACTTGACGACCAATGACCGGGAATTTATGTTCGGCCACGATTTGCTGGTCGCCCCCCAGCTCAGCGAGACCGTGGATCCGCTGTACGTCGATCTGCCCGCCGGCGATTGGTACGACTACTGGACCGGGAAACGAGTGGTCGACAAATCGCCTCTTGTGCTTCACCCCAAGCTCGATGAGCTCCCCGTCTACGTGCGGGCGGGAGCAATCATTCCCCAACAAGCGGTCGTTCAACATGTCGAAGAAATTCCACAGGGTCCGCTGGAGTTGAAGGTTTATCCCGGACCTGATTGTCGCGGTTCTTTGTATGCGGATGACGGCGATTCATTCGCCTACCAGCGCGGCGTTTTCTTCCGCACTCAATTTTCGTGCGTGGCGAACGCCGATTCTCTGAAGGTTAGTATCCCAAGCGCGCAAGGAACTTTTATTCCCCGGTGGAAGGATGTGCGCGTCACCGTTTATGGCATTGCGCGGAAACCTAGCCAGGTGCTGGTCAATGGACAAGCCTCCAAGCAAGGGCAGTTCGATGCGGAGCACGACTCGGTTTCTATTCTTGTGAGCTACATCCGTTCCGGGCAGGAGCTGCAAGTCGTTTACTGAGTGGATCTAAGACATCGCTCGCAGCTTGGCCACGCAATTAGTTTGTCGGCGGACCGGCTTTGATCATCACTACACCGTGCGCCGGAACCATCGCAGCGTAGCCTTGCTTCACGATTCCCAGATCCTGATGCTTCCAAAGATCCCGAAGCGGCAACCCATCCGTTTGTTTACCGCCAATATCGCCCCATCGCACACGGATGGTTCGCCGTGTTTGGCCGCGGTTGAACAGCACCACTGCACGACTTCCATCCGCCAAGGGATGCATCCAAACTTCCCCATTCCCGGCAACGCGCACTCGTGTGCCTTGAATACCTTGAGAATCCTGATCCACCGCGATCACTTCTTGATTCGCCAGTGTGTCGCGAATCTCCGGCTTCATGGCTCGGAGGTCGTTGGTTGAAATGAGAGGAGCTGCAAGGATGGCCCACAGGCTAAACTGCGCTCGGGATTCTTCTGCCGTGAGCCCGCTTTGCCCGACCTGCAACAGATCGGGATCGTTCCAGTGACCGGGGCCGGCAAAAGACGCTAGCGGCGGTTGGGCGTCCAGAATCAAGACCCAGCCCCGCGGATAGCCTCCGGGCTTGTTCATGGTTTCCCGACCACAATCCCAGCAATCTTTGCTGTCTCCAGTCGTGCGCCAGAGATTGGCTACCGGAGCGGCCCACTCCCAAGGCTGGTTATCTCCCCACTCGCACATGCTGAACACCATGGGCCGGCCCGTTTTAAGGATAGCCTGACTCATCTTGGAGTAAGCTTCCCGCGCGTTCACGCCAGTCGTGTTGCACCAATCTTCTTTAACATAATCGACGCCCCACTCGGCGAAAGACGCTGCATCCAGTTCTTCGGATCCCCAGCTGCCAGGAGCGCCCGACACGCAGTCTTCGCTTCCCGCGTCGGTGTAAATTCCAAACTTCAGCCCTTTGCTGTGCACGTAATCGGCGAGCGCTTTCATTCCCGACGGAAACTTTTCCGGATCAGCTCGCAGTCTTCCGGCAGCATCCCGGATGTTAGCCTTCCAGCCCGCATCCACGATGATGTACTGGTAACCAGCCGCCTTCAGCCCGCTGCTCACCATCGCGTCCGCAGTGGATCGGATCATGGCCTCGTTCATCTTCAAGCCAAATGCATTCCACGAGTTCCAGCCCATGGGCGGGGTCCGGGCAAGTCCATTGTCCAGGGCAGGAACGCTTCCGCCCCAGGCAAGAAGCATTGCCACGACCGTCAGGATTCGCATCAACATGATTCGGACAACCTTGATTCGCTCAGCCATGACTGCTCTGTTTCTAGTTCTTGGCATGGACGTCCTTGGCATGGATCCTAGATTAAGCACTGAATACAGATAAAGAAGTTAGATCATCGGCTGGGTCGCCTCCTATAACATCGTGACCGCAGAATCTAAGAAACCTGCTTGTTTTCTCGATTCCGCAATCGCTGCTCTTTTTCTTAGAAAGACAGGTGCGATTCTTACAGAAGTGGCTCCCAGCTTGGCATACGATCCTTGCCGTCCTAGTACAGATGTACTAGACAGGAGAGCCACGATGCTCAGTAAACGCTTGTCTTTCCCGTTCTGCGCTGCCTTCATCGCACTTTCGCTGACCGCCGTGCCAGCCTTCACGCAGACCGCGCGCTCTCGCCACAACACAGCGGTCGACGAGAGCACAGACTCGAAAGCCACCTCTCAGTCGCTCCCACCGGACTGGGACCCAGCTGTGGTACTTGATGCCACCACCGACTGGATCGGGAACACCTGGGGCGGCAATAACCCTAGTTACCCCAACAACACGTTGTTTCACGTTCCGCTGGACATGAACAATATCTATGTCACACCGGATGGCCGAGTCTTTTCCAATACCGACTGGGATGAGGGCGGCAGGGCAATATCGGTATTCAATAAGAATGGCGCAATGATCAGTCGATTGAACGATCAGAATAACAGCCCAGACTGGAACAATGCCGTTGGCAATGCAGTTGCTTCGGACGGCCACTATATTTTCGCGAGCAATGGGAACGGTAGTACGGGCCTCGGAATCTTCGACGCCTCTAATGTGTACAATACCGGCCTAAGCTTGACCGGCAGCAGCACGGTGTACAACTCCCAAATTTTCGGATTGGCGATTGCCAAAGGCTTGCTCTACGTGGCCGAGAACGAAACCAATCAAGGCGTCCCCGTCAATCTTGTCGAAGTATTCAATATCAGCACCCTCGCACTGGTCAACACTTTTGCCGACATCAGCAACCCTGTCCGTATTACAGCGGACCGGAGTGGCGGCTTTTGGGTCAGTCACATGGGCCCGACGGTTCCATTTGATTACTTTGCACAGCAGGGCCTTGCTACTGTGGACCATTACGACAGCGCAGGCAATTATGTAAACACCATCACGTTGCCCGACGGCGGAGAGGTTGGAGCCCTGGCTTTCAATAATTATTCGGGAGCGTTATTGGTAGGCGACAACGGCCCCGATGAAAATATCAAGATCTACGCGAACCTGGAGACAAATCCCACCCTCGTCGGCACCTTTGGGGAGAAGGGCGGAGTCTATGCCGGACCGGTATCAGGACGGACCGGACCGCTGCGATTCCGCGGTATCACAGGAATCGGTACCGACGCCGAGGGCAACATCTATGTCAGCGAGAGTGGATGGGGCCTGGATTTTGGCAATGGAGAGGGCGTGGTTCTGCAAAGCTACACCTGGTGGGGCGATCTGAACTGGGAACGCCAGGGCCTCGAGTTTGTTTCGCTGGGCAACATCGATCCCCACTCGGAAACCGACCTCTACGACGCCCATCATCACTTCAAAATCGATTATTCAAAATCTGGACGGGTCGACACCTATTATGCGGACACGTATAACGGGTACCTCTGGCCCCAGGATGTTCGTCTTACCAGTGTTATGAACATGGGAGAACTCAAGTATATCCAGGGCAAGAAGTTCCTGGTCGCTCGAAGCCAGAATGAAACGCGGCTTGAGATCTACCGCTTCGAGGGAGATAGCGAGGTTGGAATTCCCTGCGTGGCCTTCGATTATGGACTATGGCAGGACAATCCTCAAAATCTAGAGTTCATCGTGCAACCTGCGGACGGGGATGAGTTTATCTGGCGCGATGTCAATGGCGATGGCAAGATGACCAACGGGTCTGGCGGTTTGGACCCGGCCGAATTCTTCGAACCTAGCCCGGCGGATGGGCATCGCAATGCCGACAATTTCTACCTCGATGACAATGGCGACATGTGGCAACAGAATTACGGCGACAATGATCCAAACATTTACTGGCGCCGCTACTATTTCCAGGGATTCGATGCACACGGATCGCCCATCTATGATTTCCAGCACATGGCCATCTACACGGTGGGCGCTGGCCTGGATTTTCCCGATCTGACCGAAGTTGATATGGTCGTGTTCGACCCGCATGCAAGTAAGGGTGGAACTCTGTTTGCCTTTGGCAGCGTGGACACCCAGATTGTAAGGTATGACAACTGGGATTTAGGGAACCGGAAAGCCACGTGGTCTAAGAATCTCATCACGAGCGGAGACATTCAAAATTACTGGCACCCTGATAATTTCGATGTCGCCGGGGATTTCATTTTCGTAAGCTTCGATGGCAGCACTGGGTCCTCCAATGGCACCTGGAGTAATCATTACATCCAGGTTTATTCGGCGAAAACTGGGGTCTATGTCGGCCGGTTTGTGGCTGGCCACGATGTCGGTGGCATGGCGAATCTTGGCAATACCGACGAATCGCATGCGCTTTCCGCATACAAGCGGAGTAACGGCGAGTACGTCCTTATCCGCGAAGAGGATTTCCAGGCGAAACTGGTGATGTTCCGCTGGACTCCGCCCGACCCGCTTCCGGTGCCGAAGGCTCCAGCCCCGGTAGGTGTAACGGGTACTCCCGATGACGAGGCCTTCACGTTAAGCTGGCCGCCGCAGCCGAAAGCCTTGTCCTATACAATCAGTTCCGGCCCAAACAGCACTGGCCCGTTTGTCCCACAAAGTACTGGGCTATACGGTGTAGACTCCGCCTCCGTCGTTGGCCTAACCAATGGCACTACCGATGGTTACACCAAACTGACTGTGTTTTACCGGAATGGTGCAAGCGCGGACTCACAGCCATTTCAAGTAAGCGCAGTACAAAAAGGTATCTCTTATGGAGTCCAGGACCCAACGTTAGTGTTAGCAGGTCCTCAAATTGGAACGAACGCATGTTCCCTGTGCTATGACGGTCAACAAATCTCTGCCGTCGTTCAGGGTACGTCTATGACTTGGAGTGATGTTGTCGTTCCCACAACTGGAACATACAACTTGCGCCTCTACGAAGAGAATGGCCAATGTGGACCGTGTTGGGGGTTACCGCCTGGTTCCATCGGTCCCACCATCAACGTTACGGTCAATGGCGCGTTCATTGCTCCCTCGCCGCAGTTGCCGCAAACCGATCCGAATGGCGGCTGGGGTACGCCTGCATATGTAACCGTGCAGGTGCCTCTGATTACAGGACAGAACAATACCATCGAGCTGTGGGTCCCTGCGGATGCCCCCTCTGGCGATCCGAACTTCGACCGCATCTTGGTGCCGTTCGCGCCAGCGTCGTAGTTGTAGAGTTATAGAAACATTCGGGATTCTGCCGCCAAGTCTGGCGGCAGGATCCTTTTTTTTGCAGAAAATAAAGGTAGCGCGTGTATCATTTCGCAAGGCATTGGGCGCCGCTTTCCGGGTTGCGAACGGCGTATCGTGAACTTCAATCCACACTTCGAACCTTAATCGTTCCGCAAACGAATGCATATACCGGGCTCTGTTCTCGCCAAAACGCTCCGACAACATGTGTGCGCCCTGCTTGTATTCGCCGCTGTGGGCGCCGGTCAAGTGCCTTCGAAGGGCGTTCGCAATCCCGATCCCTCCCGTTCCTTGCAACGGGCAGTCGAGCTTGCAGCCAAGAAGCAATGGGCTGAGGCCGCGCGGGAGGTCGAAGTTTACCGGCGAGAGCGGCCGAACTCCGCTGACGGCGCCGTCCTGCAGGCCGAAATCATCATGCACCTCGGCCTTTTGACAGACGCGGTCGACGTCCTGGACCGGGTACTGGCGGTACACCCACGATCTTCCGCGGCGCTGAACGCTGCCGCGCATGTTGCGGAAGGTTTGAAGGAAACCGATGCAGCGGAGCACTACTTTACACAGGTTACAAAATACCATCCCCAAGAGATCTCAAGCTGGAATGAGTTGGGAGACTTCTATCTTCGTTGGGGACGGAAGCAGGCCAAGAACGCGTTCGAGCGTGCCTTGGCATTAACGCCTGACGACGCCCATGCCTTGTCTGGCCTGGCCGCAGCCAAGAGCGTTCTGGGAGACGATGCCGGGGCCGCGCGGGATTTCGAGCGCGCCTCCGTGCTCAATCGGAACTCGAAGCTTCCCGACGCCCTGGTGAATCTGCGTTTCGCCGACTTTCTGCAAGACCATGGGAAGAATGCCGAAAGCGTCGTTCAATATGATCGCGCTTTGCAACTCGACCTCGATTCCGTGGACGCACACATGGGGCGCGCCCGGAGCCTGACGCGCCTGAAGCTATGGGAAGGCGCCGAACGGGATCTTCTGATTTGTGTGAGGGATGAAGGCAAGCGGATCCCGGCCCTCAACCTGCTCGCCAAGGTTTCCCAAGCCCAGGGCAGGACTGAACAAGCTCAGCGTTACGCAGCGCAGGCCGAACGGCTATCGAGCGAAGCCATTACCCAGAAGGCCACCAACAATCAGATCGCTTCTCGGCTGCAAGATGCGCACGCATCGATAGCGAACAAACACTTTGCCGAAGCCGCAGCATCGTATCGGCACCTGCTGGACGACCATCCTGAAGTTTCCCAGGCCTGGCTCGAACTGGGCCGGTGCCATGTGGAAACCGGTCAGATCGACGAAGCTGAGTCGGACGTCCGGCACTTTCTGTCCCTGGAAAGTACATCCGCCTCCGGCCACGTTCTGCTGGGCCGTATCTTGTTGCGGCAAAAACAGGCCGCCGGCGCACGCAACGAGTTCCTGCGGGCGCAGCAGATTGATCCTCTGCTGGCGGATGCCCCACTCGGCGTCGCAGCCTCATACATTGTGGACAACAACTTTCCCGAGGCCATCACCACGCTCCGCAAGTTGGATGCTTTGTCCGGCGTGAATCCAGAGGCTCGACTGATGCTCACCGAAGCGCTCTACAAGAACCATCAACCAGAAGAAGCGCTGCGGGAGCTTGACCGCTTGCTGAAACAGGATCCCACGAACCAGGCGGCCCAGAAGATGAAAAACTCTCTCACCGTGGAAAGCACGCAACACTAACCCCCAAATCGGGGCGATAGTTTTGTCAGAAAAACTTTGTCCTTCCTTACAGAAGGTAGTGCGATTTGAAGATACGCTCTCACGTTGCCGTCGTTCGAGGGTCTCAATCGCGATGGCGGTCCTCCCCACAGGGGGGATGGTACCGTAATTGTGGCGAAGGAGCGAACGTGCCTCTACGAAAGATCAATGTGGCGATCGTGGGACTCGGATTCGGCAAAGAGTTCATTCCGATCTATCAGAACCATCCCCTTGCCAACATGTACGCCATCTGCCAGCGCACGCAAGCGCGGCGCGACGAAGTCGGCGACCGATTTGGCGTGCAGAAGCGCTATTCCGATTTCGAGGCTCTGCTTCGAGATCCTGAGGTGGATGCGGTCCATATCAACTCCCCCATTCATCTTCATGCCTCCCAGAGCATTGCTGCTCTGAACGCCGGCAAGCACGTAGCATGCACCGTCCCTTCTGCCACCACCATCGAAGAATGTGCCGGGATCGTGGAGGCGGCGCGGCGCAGCGGCAAGAACTTCATGATGATGGAAACCTCCATTTATACTCGCGAGTTTCTCTTCATTCGTGAACTGCGCGACTCCGGAAAACTGGGGCGCATTCAGTTCATGCGCGGCTGCCACCAGCAGGAAATGGCGGGCTGGCCGGGTTACTGGGAAGGGCTTCCCCCCATGCATTACGCCACCCACGCCGTGAGCCCTTGCCTGGCCCTGGTGAAGGGAGAAGCGGATTATGTCGCGTGCTTCGGCTCGGGCAGCATCGCCAAGAATCTGGTGGACAAATACGGCTCTCCCTTCGCGGTGGAGAGCGCTCTATTCAAGGTCCGCGGCCAGCAACTCTCGTTCGAAGTAACTCGTTCTCTGTTTGAAACCGCGCGCCAGTATATTGAGAGCTTCGATGTCTACGCCGAGAAGCAATCGTTTGAATGGACCAGAATCGAGAACGAGGCCTGCACAATTCACGTCGGCGAGCAGCCCCAGCGCATCACCGTTCCGGATTTTGCTCGCTTGCTGCCGGAACCGATCCAGCGTTTTACCACCAAGGGTGTCTACGACGAGCAGCACGCTCATCTTTCCTTCATTCAAGGAGGCGGGCACGGCGGCTCGCATCCCCATCTCGTGGATGAATTCGTGAACAGCATGGCGGAGAATCGGCCCTCGTTTCCCGATGTCATCCAGTCGGTAAACTGGACCTGCGCCGGAATCTGTGCTCACGACTCTGCGATGCGCGGCGGTGAAATCGTGAAGTTGCCCGTGTTCCACTGAAGCGCGAGAGAAAATCATGCCGAATGGCACAGTTCCCAGTCTTGACGCGACCCTTCCCAGATTTTCTGCCGGAAGCGAGCTTCTCATCACCAGCCTGCGCACCGGCAACACCGAAGTTTTCGCCGTCGATCTTGTCTTCGGCGATATGCGCAACCTTACTCGCAGTCCTCAGTCGGAGAATCGCTATCCGATCTGGTCGCCCGATGGCTCCAAAGTGGTTTTCACCTCCGACCGCGACGTACCCCTGACTTGGAATCTTTACCAAATGGACGCCGACGGTCAAAACATACGGCGCCTCACCGACGTGGCTGAGAAGGGGATCTGCTACTTCCCGACCTGTACTCGCGATCTAATTTATTTCGGTTACGCTCCGGCCGACGGCAAGGAAGCAGTCATTGCACGCGTGCGACCCGATGGATCGGACTTCTCCGTAGTTGGGACCGGACGCGATCCCGCAATATCACCGGATGGGCAAACTATTGCCTTCACCCAGCATACGGGCCGCGGCTATTGCGTCTTCGCCATGAATGCAGACGGAAGCCACATTCGCCAACTCACCACGCACGAAAACGAGATCGGCGCCGTTACTCCCGCCTGGTCGCACGACGGAGAAAAGCTGCTCTACAGCGACCAGGTCGGAAGCAAGCTTGAATTGTTCATTTGCGACGGCACGGGCGGCAATCCAAAACAACTCACTCACCTGAAACAGTTCGCCGCTTCCTCGGCCTGGTCTCCGGATATGCGCTTCATCACTTTCCGGCTCACTGATTACGACTATTGGAATTTTCCGGATTCCAAAGATCATGTGTACCGCGAAAAACAAGCTGACAAACGTCCAGTGTGGGTCATGCAGGCCGATGGCTCGTATCCAAGAATCATCGAAGCGCTGCACTACCACTGTGCGCTCGACGGTAGTCGCCCGGTTTGGAAGCCCTAAGTTGCAGTAGCGTGAGGACCAGACAATGAAGTTCGCCGTGAACGCTCTGATTTGGACAACTGAATTCGACCACCGCAGCTTCTCTCTTTTGCCCCGTCTCCGCGCCCACGGCTTCGACGGATTTGAAGTCCCTGTATTTGAGCCAGCAAAGTTTCATGCGGGCTCCATTCGTCGTGCCTTGGCCGAGAACGATCTCGAATGCACCGTCTGCGCGATCCTGCCCAAGGGAATGAACCCAACCAGCCAAGACGCGGGAGTCCGACGCCGGAGCCAGCAGCATCTGGCAGACACCATCAAGTTGGCCGCTGACTTCGGCAGCAAGCTCATGGCTGGCCCCGTATATTCTCCGGTCGGATATCTGCCCGGGCGCCGCCGCACCTCCGATGAATGGCAAAGGGCGGTCGAGTGCTTTCAGTCGTTGGGGGAAACCTTGAAGTCTCACCAGATTGACTTGGCGTTGGAACCGTTGAACCGCTTCGAAACTTATTTCCTGAATACCGCTGCCGACGCCGTTAAGCTCTGCGAGGCTATCAGCCATCCCAGCATCGGAGTTCTTCTAGACACGTTTCATACCAACATAGAAGAGAAAGATGTGGCGGCGACCTTTCGCATGACCGGGAAAAGATTGAAGCATGTGCACGCCTGCGAGAACGACCGAGGCGTCCCCGGAACCGGACATGTAAACTTTGCAGGCATCGCGGCGGCGTTAAGAGAAATCAGGTACGAAGGTTGGATCACGATCGAAAGCTTCGGCTACAGCCACGAGGAACTCGCCGCCGCCGCGGCGATCTGGCGCGATCTGGCCCCCACTCCTGAGGCCGTAGCGTTTGAAGGTCTCCCGTTTCTAAAGAGAATCATGCATTGAGTCCCTGCAAGCTCGTGGCGGAACCCACGTAAGAAGGAGAATCGATCTCGCGGCAAAATGATTGCAATGCAGCGGTTTCAACCTCATCAACTGTGATTTGACTGTTTCTCCGCTTTCCACAACATGTCAACCCTCATTTGGGAGCACACAAACTCACAGAAGTTCAAACAAAGGAACGATTATGAATAGCGAAACCGAGAAACTCCGCAGCAAACAGGAGCAGGGCACGCAAAAGCCAACCGGATCAGTGGATAACTCGGATTCGAAAGGTAACTCTTTGCCGAAGCGAGAGCCAGAACAAGCATCCGCAAAACAACCCTCCACAGGATATTTCCAAAAAGAACCCACCCCAGGGCACCGACTTTCGGCGCCAAGGTCAACAGAAAGCCGAAAATGAGAAGCGGCGTGCTTGCTGACCAAGACGAAAACCGAGCGCAGCAACTGCCGTTTCCCGCGCAACCCTAGCAAGTCGCCAATGACTACCTGCCCGACATTATCCCGCTCGAATTCCCAAGATCGCGATCAACAGCGATCGACGAGCCCTTTTTCGGCATTCACCCCTCAGGGAAAAACCACGTCCGGACAGTTGAATGCTGAAGACTGATAGCTACACGTCTCACTCCGGTTCGCGCTTTTCGTCCGGGGCCATTGTGACAAAGCCGAGATTTCCCGTCTGCCCTGTTTTGCTCACTTCGAACCTTGCGCCCCATCTATCTTTTCTTCGCTGCTTTGATTCGCGTTAACGGCACGGAAATGGCACGGGAACGGACACGCAAAACCGAGCGCCTACGGAGCGCGGACGCTACTAGAGCTAAGCCTCACGCCGCAGTGTTCATGTTGGTTTGCCCGCTGTTCGCTGCCCCTAGCATCTCGGCTGACAGCGAAGGGCGGCGCCGCGATTTAACAGCTGCCCTTTTCTTCTGCGCCCGCTTGGCGGAATCTCTCTCATTCGCCGCTTTCCGGCCTGGCTTCTTCCGCCACTCCGGGGGTAGCTCATCGCCTTCCATAGGGGCATCTGGCAAGATCTGATACCTATTTATTAAATAGGTCTTGATGGTCAGGCTATGTATGCCGCGAAAAGACGAAAGCCCGCAGCTGTTGGGTTGGCTGCGCCCGTTCTTGGATCACGGAAAGAGGCAAGGTACATGCAGACGACAGTATGGCTCGGTTCGTTAGGGGGCGGAGCCACGTCTGTACCGGGTCGGGGGAGACGCTCGACATAAAGGGTGTATCGTCGGTGTTTGACCGCGCCAAGGAGATCGCTACAATGGGTCAGGGAGAAAAGGAAATCGGCCATGATGATTGAACTTCCAGAGAAGCTTGAAGCGGCCCTGAAAGTCCAGGCCAATGCGCATGGCGTTTCCCCCGCCGGTTATGTTTGCGAGGTTCTTGAACGTGATCTCGCGTCCTCGCTCGAAGGCCAATCATCGGGTGTTCCGTTCAAAACGGGACGCGGCATGTTCGCCAAATACGGACAGCCGACAAGTGGATTGCCGCTGCGACACTGGATCGGTATCTCCAGTCTTTAAATCAGCCGCAGGTGTTCGGGACACAGTACGCGGGCGACAAAGCTGCAGAAAGTGCGCCCAAACCGCAGGTCGATCCGCACGTGCTGAATATCCAGCGAACGCAGCATCCGTATAACCCCAACCTCTTGCCAGACGCAGTGCGTCAGGATTTCTGTGTTCCCGACGTAACCCAGCAACAAAAGAATCTCGCGATGTTCAACACTGGCCATCGTCCCGAAGGCAAGCTGATGCGGGCGACTGCGTGCACCCAGTAGCCAGTGACAACAGCGAAACTACGTGCTGCTTTCGTTGATTGATGTTAAATCCCCGATTACGCAAATTGACCCCGGAACGAGGAACGGCTAATTCTCAATTTACGCTATCGCCTGTTAGCGGAAGTTGACCGACGGCCCCAAGCAGCTAGACACGGCCTATACTGCTTTCCCACTACCGCAGCCTTTCGCGTGCTCGACTTCCTTCAGTATTCTGGCAATCAATGGCTTCAATCCTGCCGGGCACACCAAGAAAAAGCCGAGGGGGAACTCCCTCGGCTTTCACTCGTAGTCTATCGGTACCGCGCCATCGGTACAAAAAACATTCAGCTCAGCCCATTGATTCAGGGTGTCGCTTTTCCTCATTGAGTAGAGTGCGTTTGCTGACTCTAAAGGATTTATCCGTTTCGAAACCAGCTGAATTTCTCTTTATTGCGTATAGTTTTTCCTTCATTAATAGCTCAACCACAACCGATTGTGGCTTGCTGATAATCAGAAGACGGCTAATCATCGGTCTTCGGCGTGCCTGCAATCTCTTCCTGCTGATCTTCCGCCTCTTGCCAACTGGAATTGGGGTTGTATTCTTGCATGGTTCCGGCAACAGCGTTAGTCTTCGGGCCAAGATCCTTCTCGTAGACGACTCCATCCGGGCCAACCATAAATGTCTTTACCCCCGATGACCTGTATTTCGCTGGATAGGCCACAAATGCGAATCCCCCGGTTAGTTTGCCTTTGACCATGTAATTCTTGGAGCCGCCTGGGCCATTTTTCCCTTGGCGAGTCACAATACGGTAGTAGTAACCGAGGTAGGGAGTTGGAGCACCTTCTTGAGTCTTCGTGTAGCCCTCGGCAACGGCCGCGGCTACGAGCGGCCCTATGGGGCTCTCCGGTTCGCCGTCCGCAGCCTTCCAGTACAGGCCATTGTGCTGCCCTGGCTCACTGAAGATTTCGCGGGCGTACTGATCGCCTTGCGTGGAACGGAATTCCTTTTGTGCCGCCACTAGCTCCTGGCAAACGCGGATGGCCGACAACTCATTGCGGCCAATTCGCCGGTACAAAATTTCCTGTTTTCCCGCTTCGGTGTCGAAAAACCATGCGCCGCCTTTATCCATGAGCGGTATGGGAGTTGGCCAATTTCTCGCGCCGATATACAGAACCGTCGTTCCGTCCGGTTCTTTCACCAGACGGTGCATTTCCCCATACTTCTCCACGAAGTTGGCGCGGCTCTGTCCGTCCTCGGCGTCGTCACCCGACGAGACGATTTGCTTTCCGTCGGGGCCGAGAATATCGAGCATCGCTTTTTCGTCGTTGCTTTGAGCGGCCGCGACGAAGGCGCTGCTCGCATCTTCGGGCGAGGAGAAAGTTTTCTGGCCGGGCTGCTGGCCCAGGGATGTGGTGAGAAAACATCCGGTCAAGAGAATGGCAAGTGCGGCTAGTCTGGGAAAAGTCGCGCAATAAAGTTTATCGAAATTCAGGATGATTCGCGGCATATGGACTCTCCAATTCAGACACTTCCAAAACTCACGAACTTAATCAGAACTTTCAATTACCGGTGCCCGCCACCGCCATGACCACCACCGCCGGCGTGCGAACCTCCGCCACCGCCGCGAGATCCCCCATTGGCACGCGCGGCGCTCATACTGGTGCTGCCTCGCGAGGAGTAGCTCCGGGCCTGTCCGCCGTGATCGTAGCCGCTATATGCGCCGGATCGGACGCCGCTTTGGCCGTGCGGTGCCGCGTAGCCTCGTGCAGCCTTGCTGTTTCCTTCGAAAGTCCGGGCCGTTGCGCCGGGACGATTGCCAACTCCGCCGCGCGCTCCAACGTTCCCGTTCGCAGACCGGCTAGTAGCATAAGCACGGGATCCAGTTCCGCCCCGCAATCCGTTACCACTACGCGCGCTTCCTGCCCGGTAGAAATTGCTCCGGTTATAAAACGTGTTGCTGCGGGAGTAGTACCTGCCGCCGCCGTACATGGCGTATCCGCCGCCCCAATTGAATCCCCAGTGATTCCAACCCCAACCATAGCCACCGAACCAGCCGATTCCGAAGCCGCCACCCCACGACAGGTACGGACCGCCAAACCAAATTCCGGGATAGGGATACCATCCCGGCCAAGCATTGATGGGCTCTCCATAAGCCAGCCACGGATCGTACGCCGGGACGTAGACCAGCTGTGGATCGGAAGGTTGAACCGAAATCGTCGAGTCTTGCGTGGTGACGTTTTGCTGCGAAGTCGTCTTCAGGTCGCCGGCGGCTTGTGCGCGACGGCGCATCACCTGCACGGCAGCCATCACATCCGCTTGCTGATTGAAGTAGGCATCGCCGAGTGTTGACGCCCACGAGAGGTTCTTGTCCATGTTTCCCAGAACGGAGGGAAACGCTGTGAGCGCTTTCACGCTGGGGTCCCATGGCTGCTGGTCCACGGCCTTACCCAAGACGTCACCCTTCAAGTCGGGATTCGCTTGTACCCAGCGGTCCGCCTCGACGACTTGCTCGGGAAACGTGGCCGCCGCCAGAATCTGCGCCACCAACGAATCCGGGTACAGCGCAATCGGTGCGACGAGCCGTTGCAACTGCTCAGGACTCTGTTGTGCATAAGGCGGTGCCGACGCTTCCTGTGCCTGCGCTTGCTCGTCTTGAGGTTGCGGCTGTGTAGCCTGCTGGTCTTGCTGAGCAGACAGTGTCCGCGGCCAAACCGCGAGCAGCAGAACTGAACACAACATAGGAATTACACTCCGCCTACCTAAGCAGCGGCCTACTAATCCTGCGGCATGTCCAACGATGTTCATGACTTTAGAATCTCCTCCATACTTATGCAGATACTTAAATGCAACCCTGGAAGAGACACTCCGGGCGCGCTTACCTGACAACATGCGTGCATTAAGCCGCCAGGGCGAAATCATCCAGTTTGGACTGAGTTTGGGAGTAAGGCGCCTCTGCTGCAACGCGAACGTCCTTGCCCTCTTGGACCTCTCTTAGTTTCGATGAATCGCTGTTCAAATACTGTGCAGAATGGCTCACTTTGGGAACCGGGAAAGGTTGCGCATCGAGAGAAGACGAGAAGACGCCTTGCTGGCTTCCCCTTCTTGAGCAACGGTTTGGTGGACTCTTATACGACCGTCGTCATCGAATTGACGACCGCGTCATCTTCGTTCAGTTGCCGAACCGCGCCAAATTTTCCGGTCGGCACCACCAAGTCGTGTAACGGATCATCGTTTTTCCTGTTGACTTCCAGACTTGCAGACTTGTGACCTTCTCTCTATTGAGCAGAACGTCCGCCTCTCCGCGGGCATCACTCCCGCTTTGTTCGGGGGACCCCAGAAGCGTCGGATAAGGCGCTGGCCATCTTCGGAAAACTCAATCGTTTCGATGATCTCGAACATGGTCCCACGATAAACGTACAGGTGATAGGTCGCGTCTTTTCCGTCCTCGAAAGCGATCATCGAACTGTGGTGGTTGCCGTCGGGGAAACTTTGCCCCACGCCGCTACCAATACCTGAAACGAAACCATGGCCAGTTCTTTCTGCGTGTTTTCGCAGGTGTCGCTCCGAGTTTTCCTTAGCCCGCTGTTTGGCATTCTCTATGTTCAAGCGGTGCTTTTCCGGATCGCCGCAGTAAACTAGCGCAGTCCTGGCATGCTCCAAGGTTTGGTCTGGCAGCTTATCTACGAGTTGATGCAATTGTTCTCGAAGTTCGTCCATAGCGTTTTCACGATAACCGAATTTGGTACATCGTGCACCAGTTGCTTGCCGCGCGTGGATACTTGGCGAAACTCTCTATAACGCTCACTGACTTGCTGTTTGAGTGAAATTCGGAGTCAGCGGGTCCTGATGGTGTCATGGTGGGCTGCGGCGCCGCGCGGGGAACTGTGCATCCAAGCCGCAAATAGAACTACCGCCCCGATTACTGCCAAGACTCCCACGGAGTCCAGCCGCGATCGCCTTCAAGCTGGACCCGAACAGGGCAGAACGTGCGTGAGTGTTGCCCATGCAAAAACGCCCGCCGACAGAATGGACATGATTCCACCGATCCAGAGCGGGAGGCGCGAGCCGCCTAGGACGACGAGTAACCAAAGTGAGGACGATACCATCGCTACCCCACCGAGGAGAAAAAGCACGCCAAAGCCGATCAAGGCTGCCGACTCCGCTGCCGATTCACGCACGGCTCGGAAGCCGAAGACGACAGGTACAAGTCCATACAGTAACGGCAGTGCGAGGCAGGTGCAGGCAATTCTTCGTTTCGGCATATCGTTGTCCACCGGTCGTCATTGTACGGCGTTGGTTGGCATCTGATGATAACTCGCGAAACATCCCGATAGCGCTCATCGTCACCTCAATGAGCGAAATCGCTGATAGTGACAGTTGACAATTCTTGTGCAGCAGGTCAGGCATGGTTGGAAGATCGCCACGCTGGCTATTGCAGCTTCGCGAACTCCGATTTGGCTTCCTTCAGCAGGGGGATGCCGGGGTCGGCGTCTTTCCAGAGCGCGAGGAAAGTTTTGTAAGCGGCAAGAGCGCGGGCGCGGGCGCCATCGGCATCCACGCCCTTCAGAGTTCTCGCCTGCAACGCATTCGCGCGCGCCACTCCCAGCTGCGCCAAGGCTCCGGTCCAGCAATTCCAGACAATGCCGTTGTGATCGAGAATCTTTTGAAACTCAGCGGCGGCAGCAGTGCTTTGTCCACCGGCCAGATAGGCCTGTCCGCGCTCGTATACGGGATATAGGCACGAGACGTTCTCAACGAATGCAATCATGCCGAACTCGATGGGGGTAGGTTGGGAAGCCTCCACGGCCGCA
>Ga0302324_100007722_pt1 | contig 22818 bp, 21 predicted proteins | sample Palsa_T0_1_FD_201949 | JGI IMG/M metagenome (GOLD analysis project Ga0302324, IMG submission 201949) | Peat permafrost microbial communities from Stordalen Mire near Abisko, Sweden - Palsa_T0_1 | ecosystem: Environmental > Terrestrial > Soil > Palsa > Peat permafrost | place: Sweden: Abisko...
TATCCAGCCAGATAGTTTGCGGTTCGTAAGAAATTCCCGTTATCCCGAACTCCGTTACGTGCAATTTTCGGCCATGATCCTCGACTGTTACGTCCGCCAGCCGTTCCAATCTTGCCTCGCCAGCAGGCAGCAGTTTCACCGGAGCGCCCTTGGCTTTCAGGAGCGCGGTCACCAGGAAGGCAATCTCGGCTGCTGGCCCGTTGTTGCTGATATAGAAACCCAGCGCCGAAGCCTGCCCGTTCTCGGCGGTGCTCTTCCAATGGGCTACGCTATTTTCAATGAAGAAGTGTTCGTCAACTGGAGCCTTCAAGTAATCGTTCCCGGTTATATCGGTGCCGGATGGCAATCCATCCGCCCTCACCACATAGTGGGCCGCGATCTTGGGCCCACGGCCACGATCATTGAACTCGAATGTGCAGTCGACGTTGCCGTCTGGACGGTAAGTATCCACTTCGCTTCCCGCTACCTGGCCGTTACCGAGAATGGTGTAGCGGAGCGTTTGCGGGCTGGCGGGGGCGGCCCACAAGTGAGAGACGCTCATTAGAATGGAGAACGCGGCGACACGAAGCGGAATCATGGCTTGTTATTATGCCATGAGTACGCAACCCAATAGGGCAGTAGTCGACATGGATACTTTCCTGCACGACCTCAAACACTCGCTGCGCGGTTACCGCCAGAATCCCGGTTTCACTCTTACGGCAGTGGCGACGCTGGCGCTGGGAATCGGCGCCAATACCGCAGTCTTCTCGGTGGTTAACGCGGTTCTGCTGAAGCCGATTCCCTACCCCGGCCCGGACCGCCTGGTGATGTTCGAGAACACCTCGCCCGAAGGCTCGTTCCTGGAGTGTTCACCGGCCAAATTCCAGCATTATCGCGAGCAGACCAGTGTCACCCAGGATGCGGCGGCGTTTCGCTCGGGCATCGTCAACCTCACCGGAAGCGCGTTTCCGGAGCAGCTTAAGTCTGGCCAGGTAAGCGCCGACTATTTCCGGTTGCTTGGCGCTCCGGTGATCCGTGGGCGCACCTTCACTGCTGAAGAAGACCTACCGCACGGTCCGCTGGTCGCCTTGATCGGCGAAGGGCTCTGGAAGCGGCGCTTCGGCGGCGATCCCGGGGTGATCGGAAAAGCCATATCGCTTAGCGGCGAACCGTACGTAGTCATCGGAATCGTCGGCTCCAATTTCGACACCAGTGAGCTTGACGAGGCGCCCGAAGTTTGGATTCCCTTCCAGCTCGATCCCAAAACCACCGACCAGGGACATTACTTCCAGGCCGCGGGTCGATTGAAACCGGGCGTGAGCCTGGCGCAGGCGCAAGCCAAGCTCAAGCTTTCCGCGCAAGACTTCCGGCGCAAGTTCCCGCAAGCCATCGGACCCAACGATGGATTCTCGGTGACGCCGTTTCAGGAGGCCTTCGTCGGCGACTCTCGCCCGATTCTGCTGGTTATGGCGGCCGCGGTTGGGCTGGTGCTGCTGATTGCTTGCGCGAATGTCGCCAATCTGCTGCTGGTGAGGGCTACGGCGCGACGGCGCGAGATTGCGATTCGAGCCGCGATTGGCGCGGGACGAGGGCGGATCATCCGGCAATTGCTGACCGAGAGCGTGCTGTTGTCCGTGGCGGGCGGAATCGCCGGGCTCGCGCTAGGGCTGATCGGAATCCGGGCTCTCCTCGCGATCAATACCGCCGATCTTCCACGGCTGGGCGAGAAAGGAACTTTGGTGGGCGCCGACTGGCGCGTGCTCTTATTTACGCTGGCCGTTTCGGTTGGCACAGGAATTCTGTTTGGCCTGATTCCGGCGCTCCAAAGTTCGCAAGCCGATCTCAGCGCCACTCTCAAGGAAAGCAGCGGACGCACGGGCACCGGGTTTCGCCAGAACAAGGTGCGATCTGTGCTGGTGATCGCGGAGGTCGCGCTGGCGCTGGTCCTGTTGGTGGGGTCAGCGCTGTTGATCCGCACCTCGCTGGCGCTGGGCGCGGTAAATCCGGGCTTCGATCCAAGCAACGTCCTGACCATGCGAATGTCGCTGACCGGTCCGCGTTTTCTCCAGGCCGACGCAGTGGAACGTCTGGTTCGTGATGGCGTCACCCGCCTTAAGGCATTGCCGGGAGTGGAACTTGCCAGCGCCACCTGTTGCATACCGCTAGAGGGTGGTTATGGACTGGCGTTCGACATCGTCGGCAGGCCACCGGCCAACAACGAGCCGCATACCGGCGGCGGCGGGTGGGTTACCGTTTCCCCTGGATACTTTGAGGTGTTCAAAATCCCCCTCAAGCGTGGGAGAACATTCGCCGAGACGGACGACAAGGCAGCCCGGCCGGTGGTGATCATCAACCAGGCGATGGCCAAGAAGTACTGGAAGACCGGCGATCCACTCCGGGATCAAATGGTCATCGGCAGGGACGGCATGCACGAGTTCGCCTCCGAGCAGCCGCGCCAGATCATCGGCGTGGTGGCCGACTCCCGCGATCAGGCGCTGAATCAAGATCCCGAACCGAAGATGTTCGTCCCGCAGGCCCAGGTTCCGGATGCGGCGAGCGCGCTGAACCTGGGGATAACGCCGATGGCCTGGGTGGTGCGGACCAGGGTCCAGCCCTCTTCGTTGAGCAGCGCGATCCAAGAACGGCTGCGCCAGGTTAGCGGATTGCCGGTCTCCGACGTGCGGACCATGAACGAAGTTGTATCGCTCTCCATTTCGCGCCAGCGTTTCAACATGCTGCTGATGACCATCTTCGGCAGCTCGGCTTTGCTGCTGGCCGCGATTGGGATTTACGGCCTGATGGCGTATTCGGTGGAGCAGCGCACGCAGGAGATCGGAATTCGCCTGGCTCTGGGAGCGGAGACAGGCGCCGTACGGAACATGGTGGTGGTGCAAGGCATGCGGCTGGTGCTGATCGGAGTTGCGATCGGGATCGGCTCGGCGTACGGGCTGACGCGCTTCCTGGCGGCGTTTCTATTTGGTGTGAATGTTCGAGACCCGATGGCTTTCACCGCGATTCCGGTCGCGCTGAGTTGCATCGCGCTGCTGGCGATTTGGATGCCGGCGTTGCGCGCCAGTAAGCTGGACCCGATCCAGGCCCTGCGATATGAGTAGCGAGACGTGAGCTATGAATCGATAGCGGAATGGAACGCGCTGCTGGCGGTTGAGGCGGGCGCCGCTGCCACGCTCATGGGGCTGGTGTTTGTCGCGCTCTCCATCAATCTGAGCCGAATTCTGGCGGCTCCAGGCCTCCCGGGGCGCGGGGCTGAATCGATCATGCAATTCTTTCAGGTATTTCTCATCTCTACCGTTGCGTTAATTCCAAGGCAGCCCGAGCGGATATTTGCGATCGAGATCCTGGTAATCGCCGCGGTCTCTTGGGTCGCCCAAGTTACGGTGCAGGTTCGCTATCTGATGGTGAGAACCGGCCATCCCTGGTCATGGTTCGTAAACCGTGTCGTAATGGGCCAGTTCGCGACCCTTCCGTTCGTAGTGGCGGGAATCACCCTGCTGATGGGCGTGCCCGGAGCGATTTATTGGCTTGTTCCCGGTTTCGTATTTTCGTTTGTGGCAGGTGTTGTGAGCGCTTGGGTCCTGCTGGTGGAAATACTTCGCTGACCGAGGCCCGAGGCATAGCGCTTACAATAAAAGGAATGGAACACGTGGCCAAGTGCGCGCCGCTAGAACGAAGCGAACGCCCTGACCCGACGCGCCCACTCGTGTTCCTGGACGCCAGCGTAATCATCGGATACGTCCGTGGTGATCCGGCGGCGGTTCAGCTGTTTTCCGCGGAGGCAGCGGGCCGTATTCGCGTTGCTGTTAACGGCATTGTTCTTCAAGAGTTGCTTCTCGCGGGGGATATCGCGAATCGGCCTGAATTTGAACAAATCAGAGATCATTTGCGAGTTCTTCCGGTTGATCTCGCCAAGGCTGAAGCTTTGGTCCCACGAGCACGATCTCTAAGAAATCGACTCGCACACTCAAATGACATTCTCATCGTTAGCAGCGCCGATGAATGCGACTTTCTCGTCACCAGCGATCTCTTGCTCAAGGGCTTGGTGATGGCCGAGAGGCCTCAGGTGGTCACTCCTGAGGAACTCGTTGCCCGTCTCCGAGCTGCGTAGTGCGTGTCTACTTCGACACGGGAGTTTTCATCGACTACCTCAGCGCGCGCGGAAATGCATCCGGGCTGAGGGTGTCAGCACGACGAGGGCGTACACCGGCGGAAATCGCCGCTGATGCCGAACGGCTCTTCGAGAGGACTAGCCTCGCCCACACGAATGCAACTTCATGTCTAACGTATTACGAAGTTGAAGAAGCGCTCTATCGGCTTCTCTCAAGCTCTACGAAGAATGTTTCTCGCGCCGACAAGCTGATCGTACCAGTGGCGCGATCGATCACGACGCAGGTTCAGATGATGGTCGAAGTGTTCAATATTTCAGTGCTCGACCTGACGCCTGCAACGGTTCGCGTTCAGCTTCAGCAAATCGACCTGCAGACCCGTGGAATTCGGGCCGCCGACGCGCTTCACGCGGCCAGCGCAATTGCGTTCGATGCCGACCTGCTCGTCTCGACGGACGACGCGCTGCTCCAGCTCGACGGAATCCTCATGAATACTAGAGGAGGCAAAATACTGTGCCGAGACACCGATTTGGCCATTCAATTCTTATAAACGTTAAGCACACCTGGAGCGTCTTCAAAGAGAGGTAACCGCATGGCGAAGGTAATGGTGATCCTGCGCGGCATGGCCCGCACGCCGGTATTCTCGGGAATCGCGATTCTTTCCCTGGCCCTGGGCATCGGCGCGAACACGGCGATGTTCTCGCTGCTCGATCAATTCCTGCTCCGAACGCTGCCGGTGAAGAACCCCCAGGAGTTGGTGTTCCTCTACCATCCGGGCCCCGCCGCGGGACACGTTTCCGAGCATGAAGATGGTGGCCCGTCCTTCAGCTATCCCATGTTTCGTGAGATGCAGAAAGAGCAGACCCCGTTCTCCGGACTCGCCGGAGCCGACTCCATGGGCGCCAGCATTGCTTTCCACAATAGCGCTCTGCCCGGCACGGCGCACCTGGTTTCGGGCAATTATTTTGAACTGCTCGGTGTCAGACCCGCCCTGGGACGTCTGTTCACCGATGACGACGATCGCAGTGACGGCGCAGGCGGCCGTCCCGTCGCGGTGCTCAGCTACAACTATTGGACCTCGCGCTTCGGAGCGGATGTTTCCGCGCTGAACCAGACGCTGATCGTCAACGGTTATCCGCTGACCATCGTCGGCGTCGCGCAAAAAGGCTTCCAGAGTGAATACCTGGGAAACTCCCCCGAAATTTACGCGCCCGTTTCGCTGAAGAAAGCGCTGACCCCGGATTGGGACGCGTTTCAGGATCGCCAGGACTACTGGCTTCCTCTATTCGGACGCTTAAAGCCCGGCGGCACGCTGGCCCAGGCGGCAGCCGCGATCAACGTAACTTATCGCAGCGAGCTGGAGAAGGATATTCAACTTCTGCATCGTCCCAGCCAGGCTTACCTGCAGCAGTTACGGGCCAAGAAGATCCTTCTGCGGCCGGGACAGTACGGGCGCGGCGGCCTGCGTGAGGAAAGACGGCAGCCGTTGTTGCTGCTGCTGGCGATGACCGCCATGGTGCTGCTGATTTCGTGCGCCAACGTGGCCAACCTGCAACTGGCGCGGGCGTCGGCTCGCAGCCGGGAAATCGCCGTGCGCCTGGCGATCGGAGCTTCCCGACCGCAGCTCATCCGGCAGCTTTTGCTGGAATCGTACATTCTGGCCGTGGCCGGCGGTGCTTTGGGTCTGGGAGCGGCATATTGGACTCTGCGCGCCGTCATCGCCTCGCTTCCGGCTTCGAGCGGCGAGCAATCTTTCCTGACGCCCAGCCTTGACCCACAAGTATTGCTGTTCTGTCTCGGTCTATCGCTCGCGACCGGTCTCGCGTTTGGCCTTTTCCCCGCTCTCCAAAGCACGCGGCCCGACTTAGTACCGGCGCTAAAGAGCCAGTCCGGCCAAACCGGGTCCACCGGCTCCGCCAATGCGTTTCGCAAGTCGCTGGTGATGGCGCAAGTGGCCATCTCACTTCTCCTGCTGATATCCGCCGGTCTGTTCGCGCGCACTCTAAAGAATCTTTCGAGCATCGACCTGGGACTGCGAGTGGATCACCTGCTCACCTTCTCGATTTCGCCGAAACTCAACAAGTACACCGATCAAGCCGCCGCTCAGTTGTACGATCGGCTCACCGAGCGCCTGGCGGCGATACCGGGGGTCCGGCTGGTTTCCGCGGCGGATACGCCAGTCATCGCCGGCAGCAAGAGCACGGAAAACATCACGGTTCCGGGCTATGCGGCGCCCACCGATGATGCCGCCCATACGAATTTAGACGCGGTGGGCGCCAATTATTTCCGCACCATGGGGATGCCGCTCATCACGGGACGCGAGTTCACGCCGGCGGACAACCTGGCTGCGCCGAAAGTCGCGGTGGCCAATGAAGCCTTTGTCCGCCATTTCCTGCCCAATCAAAATCCGCTGGGGCATCTTTTCGCCGAGGGCGGCGGCAATGTCAAGCCGGACATCGAAATTGTGGGCGTAGTGAAGGATGCTAAGTACACTGATATGCGCGAAGCGCCTCCGCGCACTCTTTACCTGCCTTATCGCCAGCGCAAACATCAGGACTCGCTGTACTTCTACGTCCGCACCGCCATTGACCCGCGGCAGATCGCCGCGCAGATTCGCCGCGCAGTGGCCGCGCTCGACTCCAGTCTGCCGATTCAGGACTTGAAAACAATGCAGGCCCAAATTGAGGAGAATCTCTTCGCCGAGCGCCTTCTTTCCTCGCTCACCGCATCTTTCGCCGGTCTGGCGACACTGCTGGCGGCCATCGGATTGTACGGCGTCCTGGCCTACAATGTATCCCGCCGGACCCGCGAGATCGGCATCCGCATGGCGCTGGGCGCTGAGAGGGGCCATGTGCGCGGGCTGGTGATCAGAGAGGTCGCGTTGATGCTGGCGATCGGTACCGCGATTGGATTCTCCGCCGCGGCCGGCGCCGGCACGCTGATTCGTTCCCAGCTCTATGGGCTCGAGTATTGGGATCCCGCCATCTACGCATCCGCCGCCGTGGTTCTGTGGCTCGTCGCGCTGGCGGCAGCCTATATCCCCACGCGGAGAGCGACGAACGTGGATCCGATGGTTGCGCTGCGCGACGAGTAAATCGCAGACGGCCGCTCGCTAAACGCGCGCTGTTCAGAGTCCTTTCTTGCCTACAAACTCGATCAGATCCACAACACGCATCGAGTAACCCCACTCGTTGTCGTACCAGGAAATGACGTGAACCAGGTTTCCGTCCAGCACCTTGGTCAGGCCGGCGTCGACGATCGAGCTGTTGGGGTTGTGCAACATGTCGGTGGAAACCACGGGATCGTTGGTATAAGCCAGGATGCCCTTGAGCGCGCCATTGGCCGCATCCTCCAGCGCCTTGTTCACTTCTTCTGTGGTGGTGTTCTTGGACGTCAGCACCACCAGATCCACCACGGAAACATCGGGAGTGGGAACGCGCATCGCATAACCATCCAGCTTGCCCTTCAGCTCCGGCATCACCAGCGAAATGGCCTTCGCCGCGCCGGTGGTGGTGGGGATCATGTTTAACGCCGCGGCGCGCGCGCGCCGCAGATCCTTGTGGGGAAAATCCAGCACGTTCTGATCGTTGGTGTAACTGTGGATGGTGGTCATCGATCCTTTCAGGATGCCGAACTTCTCGTGCAGCACCTTCACCACCGGAGCCAGGCAATTGGTGGTGCAGGAGGCGTTCGAGATGACGTTATCCTTGGCGGGATCGTACATGTTCTCGTTGACGCCCAGAACGATGGTAATGTCCTCGCCCGTGGCGGGCGCCGAGATGATGACCTTCTTCACGGTGCCTCGCAGGTGCTTCGCCGCGTCTTTTTTGTCGGTGAACCTGCCGGTGGATTCCACCACCACCTGGACGCCGAGAGAGCTCCAATCCAGCTCGGCGGGATCTTTCACCGCAAAAATCTTGATGCGTTTCCCGGCGACGACGATCGAATCGCCATCCACTTTGACGCCTTCGTGAAGCTGCCCGAGGATGGAATCGTATTTCAGCAGGTGCGCCAGCGTTTTGGTGTCGGTGAGATCGTTGGCGGCGACAAACTCAATGTTGGGATGATGCAAGCCTGCGCGCACCACATTGCGGCCGATGCGGCCGAAGCCGTTAATGCCTACTTTGATCGACATGTCTCTCGGGTTTATTGGGCTCGCTTATTTAGCAACTAAGGGCGGCGCTGTTGACCCGCCAATGTCGGCGTAAGCTTCCTTTACCGCCGTAACCTTGGAGCCGACGAAGGCCACAAACGTAATCTTACCGGGAGGATCGCCATAGATCCAGTCCTCGGTCTCGGTGCCGTCACTCGAGACGTTGCGTTCCTTGTGGCGGGGCTTGCCGACTGAAAGCAGCACCTGGTCGCGATCCATGCCCACGATGACCTTGTTCGCCTTGATGGCTTTCTGGATTGGCTCGGGAAGCTTGTCGAAATAGTTGTCAGCGGCGCTCTGCGTGTCGAAGTCAAGGACGGGCGCCAGGATCTTCTTGATGTCGCCGGCCTGCACGGAAGGAATCGGCTGGCCGAACAATAAAACAATGGATGTGCCGGCGGGAGCGTTGGAACTCTGCTGCCGGTTGACGGGAGCCCCCACTCCACCCACGCCAACTTGCACGTGATCCTTCCAGCTTCCCCTGTTCTGGCCTTTCATGCCGCCGTTGATCTCGAGCACCATCTTGTCGTTTTCGATGTTCAAATGGGTGATTTGCACCAGGTCCCCGACGCGCGCGGCAGCGCCGAATTCGCGAGCCGACTGATCCCAGATCTCCTTGTTCCATACGCCGTCGCTTTGAAACGGTAAGGGTTTGTTGGAACGCGGCAAAAGCACCTTCACCGTGGCGTATTCGGAAAGTACTCCGCGCAGAATATCCACCTTATCGTCCTCGGTGATCTTGAGCTGAGCGTCAGCGCTTTCCGGCCACAGCATGGATGCGAGGAGACAGACGGATGGCAAAAAACAAATCGCTCGATGCGAACGGATCATACTTCCTCCGGCGGCGGGCTAGATTCCTGGTGCTGGATGGGAGCTTTCGTAACGTAAAAGAACAACCCGATGGCGACCGCGGTGGTAAGCAAACCGCCTTCCGGCCCGTAGGCGCCTCCACTCCAGCGTTCCCCGATTTTCCAATGCATCGCGTAGCCTGTAACATTCATTGTAAACCCGCTCAGATTCACGCCGAGCAAGGGGAGGGCCCAGTTCCATCCGAAGTGCAGCCCAATGGGGAGCCAAAGATCGCCGCTGCGAACGTAGGCGTAGCCGAGCACCACGCCCCACAGGATGGTATTAGCCAGCGCGAGCGCGCCGAAGTTCAGGTTTTGCGAGTGGGCGAAGCCGAACAGCACGGCGACTGGAAGAATGGTGGCGAAGGTGCCGATGCCTCTCACCAGTACCTGAAAGCCGTAGCCGCGGAACAGCATTTCTTCTCCGACCGCGCCGAACAGGAGCAAAATGGACACGAACAGTAGCGACGGCCAGCGGAAGTGTTCGCTAGGAACGGGCTCGAGATCGGCGCCGCGCAGGACGAGTGGAATCACCACCACCACCAACGCCGCGCCAATTCCTCCCAGCATCCCGAGCGATAGATTCCGGCGAGAAGCGGGGGTCCAGCCCAGGCCGATATCGGCCAGGTTGCCGCGTTCGTAAATGCGCAGCGCGAGCGTGTTGGCGACGGCGGCCGCGGCGAAGGTGCCGAGAGTTGAGATCACCAAGACCGGCGCGCCGATAAAGCCGATGATGATCGGAAAAGCCAAATAGTAGCCGAGGGCGGCGATCAGAGCGAACACGCCCACGCGCAATGCCAGACCGAGCAGTTTCTGGCGCTGGGTCGCGGTGCTGACTGGCGGCGAGGGTTGCAACCCTCAATGTTAATCGAATAGAGAAATGCCGGCGATTCCGGACGCTCCCGCGGCAATGCAAGCCGCGGCGTTTTCACGCGTGACCCCGCCCAATGCGTAGACCGGCACCCGAACCGCCGCCACTGCCCGCCGGAATGCGTCCAGCCCCATGGGCGTAAGCGATTTGGTAACGCTCGGGAAAACTGGCCCGTAGACGGCGAAATCGGCGCCCTCGCGCTCGGCCGCGAGTAATTCCACAATGCTATGACAGGACACGCCGATCAGGAAACCCGTGGGCGCGATCCGGCGAAGCGTATCCGGCGCCATCGATTCGGCGGGCAAGTGGACACCGTGCGCGCCGCAGGCCAGCGCGACATCGGTACGTGTGTTCACCAGAACCTTGCTCTCTTGTGCAACTCGTCCGACTGCTCTCACCAAACTACTCAGCTGCCGCGCGGAAATTTCTTTGGCGCGAATCTGAATCATCTCGACGCCATCGGCGGCAGCGCGCGTGGCAACATCGAGCGAATCGGTAATGCAGTAGCGCTTCACAAAATGCGCAGATCCCGGCCCGGAAACTCGATCACCCATTCCTTCACGCCAACGTGTTGTTGCAGCGCGCCCGGTGGCGCCTCCACGGCGATATCGCCAGAAAACTCCAGACGAACGCGCTCGGGCTTCTCCACTGTGCGAAGCAGCGTGGCGGGGATTTGATTGAACGCCGGGCGGCCATTGCGAGGCGCGATCGAGAGCTGGTCCGGACGGACATACAGCCACACTTGGTCGCCAATCAGCCGGCCCGGGAAATAGGGGCCGGCCAGCTCGAAATCCTGATAACGCAACCGGCTGGTGTTGCGGCCAGGATCAAGCGAACGGACCTCCACCGGCAAGACGTTGTAGAGTCCCAGCAATCGCGCGACATCCGCATTGGCGGGCTGTTCGCAGACTTTGCGCGGCGTTCCGCTCTGCACCGCGCGGCCTTCGCGCAACACGATCATTTCGTCGGCCAAGGCGAAGCATTCTTCGGTGTCGTGCGTGACCAGCAGGATGGGCGTTCCAAAATCCTGCCGGACTTGCCGGAGCACCGAATAAAGCTCGGCGCGCAGCGGGGCATCGAGACCGCGCGCGGGTTCGTCCAGCAACAAGACGCGCGACGCTCCGATCAACGCCCGCGCGATGGAACAGCGTTGTTTTTGCCCGCCCGAAAGCTCGTACGGCCGGCGCCCGGCGACCTCGGTCAGGTGGAACTTTTCGAGCATCTCGGTTACTTTGCGATGCCGGCCGAGCCTGGGCGCGCGCTCGGCCGCGAACTCCAGGTTTTGCCGCAGCGTCATGTGCGGGAAAAGCGCGTAGTTTTGAAAAACGTATCCGCAATGGCGCGATCTGGGAGGCAGATGCACCCGAGCGGCGCCGTCGAACAGGATCTGGTCATCCAGCAGGATGCGGCCTTCGTCGGGGCGTACAAACCCGGCGATGGAATCGAGCGTCAGCGTTTTTCCAGCGCCGCTCGATCCAAACAGCACCGTCACTCCGGCGGCGGCTTGAAAGTCGAGGTCGAGCGAAAAGCCGGCGGAATCGGGGCCGGGCGGATACTGCTTGCGAATCCGCGCCTGGATCATAACGCCGTCTGTCGCGGTCCGAAGGGATTGGAGGTGAGGCGATTCGCCAGGGTGAGAATGGCGAGAGCAATGGCCGAAACAATCAGCACCAGGATGCGAGCGGTCGCGCCGTTACCGGCTTCCACCGCATCGTAGATGGCTAGCGAGACCGTTTGGGTGCGGCCTGGAATATTGCCGGCGATCATGAGCGTGACGCCGAAATCGCCGAGCGACCGGGCAAAGGCCAGCGCGGCCGCGGCAAGTATCGAGCGCCGTACCAGCGGCAATGTCACGCGCCAGAACAGCCTCAGCTCGGTTGCGCCCAGATTGCGCGCCGCCCGCTCATAGGATCGATCGACGCTTTCGAAGGCGGCTCGCGCGGATTTTACCAGCAGCGGCGTGGAATGAAACAACGACGCCACCACCGCTGCCTGCCAGGTGAAAAGCAGCGGGCCGCCAAAGAGCCATTGATAAATCTGGCCGACGGGACTGGCGCGGCCGAGCACCACCAGCAGATAGTAGCCCAGCACCGTCGGCGGCAGCACCAGCGGGAGCGTAACGGCGGCATCCAATACTTCTTTGCCGCGGAACGACCGGTTGGCCAGCGTCCATGCCACCCACAGCCCCATCACGAGCGCGATCGCGGTGGAAATCGCGGCCACGCGCAAGCTGAGCCACAGCGGAAACCAGTCGATGGCCATGAAGATATTTCATGTTAGCGCAGGGCGAACTGAAACATCTCAGAAGGATTACGTTCTGGCGGGACGGCCTAGCCTCGGGCCGCCTTCATGCGCCGTTCCATCTCCTCGGGCGTCACATCTTCGACATGGGTGGCGATCCACCACTGATTGCCGAAGGCGTCCTCGACGGCGCCGGAGCGGTCGCCATAGAACTGGTCGGTGGGCTCGCGGATCGACTTGCCTCCCGCCTGGATGGCGCGCTGATACACCGCGTCCACATCCTCCATGTAGAGGTGCAGCATGGCCAGGAAGGTTTTGTCCCCGCTTGCGCCCATCATAATGATCGAATCGCCGATTTTGATCTCGGCGTGCATCACGGACCCGTCCGGAAGCTTGGAGACGTTAACTTCGGTAGCGCCAAAAGCCTGTTTCGCGAAATCGATCAGCTTGGCCACGTCAGGGACCACGATATACGGGATTACCGTGTGGTGGCCCTCGGGCACTGGTTTTACTTTGGTTGTCATGCAGCCATTGTGCGCCGAATCGCGGCCGCTCGTATTGTAAAAAAAAGTGCCACCGTCAATCCGTCATGTTAATCAAGGAACGGCACGTGATTGCGGTGAGGCGTCCGGTGGGCCAGGTAAGAGGACGGATTGATCCCTGAGAATGCACGGAAGTCGTGAATGAAGTGCGCTTGATCAAAGTAGCCGCAATCCAGGGCGACGTTGGCCCATTCGACGCGCTTGCGGCCTTCCATGCGGTCCAGGGCCCGGTGGAAGCGCCGGATGCGGCAAAACACCTTGGGAGTGAATCCAGTCTCATCGCGAAATACCTGGATAAATCGTTTGGGGCTGAGGCCGATCTGTTCGCTCACCGCCGCCATGGCCGTCATATGCGGCGTGTCCATGAAGCGGCGCAGGGCAAATCCCACCGCACGATTCCGGCTGAAGCCTCGCGCGAGCTCGGCTAAGAGGGCGCGCTCCAGAATCTCGAAACGAGCGCCAGAAGTCGCGGCTTCCAGCAATTGATCCCGCAAATCGATCGCGGCCCTGCCCCATAGCGCGTCAAGCGAGACGGTGGTGTCGCGCAGTTCCCCCGCCGGTCTCCGCAGGAATGGAAACGCGCCGCCGGGCCGGAAATACGCGCCCATGACGAACGCTTGCTGCGCGGTGCCGATGACCTGATACTGCGAATGCGCGCCCGAAAGCAGCGACCCGCCAAAGGTCTGGCAGCGATCGGCGTCATCGCGGTCGTAGATCCAGGACCGGTCTTCGAGCAGGTTGATCACGATCTGCATTTCGCCCGTAGGCAGAATGCGTTCCTTGGCGTGCGGCTGGGTATGGCCTTCAGAGAGCCACAGCAGGTTCACGAATAGCGATAAAGGCGGGTCCGGGATGTGACTAAGGAAGGGCATGGCCGGCCCCTTCAGTTTGGCAGATCGGGGCAAACACAGCGTCAGCAGGCCTTGCCGGCTCTGGTATAATCCTGGTTAGATGTTTGCTTTCCCTCCGCGCTCGCGGATGAAAGTTCCCCGGTCGGCCCCTCCTGCTGTCACAGCATGCAATTAAGCCACTTCATTTTGGAATGAAACTCAGCGTTCAGATTACTCGCGGCATCGAGTCCTTGTTCGGCACCCGCGACGAGAATATCCGTCTGCTCGAGAACGGACTCAACGTTACCGCCAGCCTGCTGAACGATTCGCTCGAAATCGAAGGCGCTGAACCGGACGTGATTCGCGCCGCCGGTATTCTCGAGGATTATGTCAGTTTGGTGAAGGAAGGACAGACCTTCGCGAATGGCGATCTGAACAGTTATCTGCGCGTGGTCACCGCCGATCCCGAGGTCACGCTACGCAGCCTGGTCCATAGCGGGCGTCAGAGGAATTTCGGAAAGAAGACGCTCGCGCCCAAGACCGTGAACCAGCGCCGCTACGTGGAAGCCATCGAGCGGCACGACCTGGTTTTCGGCGTGGGACCGGCCGGCACCGGAAAAACATATCTCGCCGTCGCCATGGCGGTTTCGGCGCTATTGAGCAAGCGCGTCTCGCGCATCGTGCTGACGCGCCCGGCGGTGGAAGCAGGCGAGCGCCTGGGATTTTTGCCAGGCAATCTCCAGGAAAAGGTCGATCCCTATCTCCGTCCGCTCTACGACGCGCTGTACGATATGCTCGAAGCCGACAAAGTGGAGAAGCTGCTGGAGCGCTCGGTGATTGAAGTGGCGCCCATCGCGTTCATGCGCGGCCGTACGCTCAACGACAGCTTCATTATTCTCGACGAAGCGCAGAACAGCACCGCCGAACAGATGAAGATGGTGCTGACGCGCCAGGGCTTCAACTCCAAGATGGTGGTCACGGGCGACCTCACGCAGATCGACTTGCCCCCCGGAAAACGGAGCGGCTTAACCGACGCCGTGGAGGTGCTGCGTGGAATTGAAGGAATCAGCTTTGTTTATTTCGACGAACGCGACGTCGTTCGCCATAGCCTGGTGCAGAAGATCGTAAAAGCCTACGAGCGGCATCAGGAAGCCATCGGCGCTGGACGCCAGTTGGCATTGAGACTTACCGAGCCAGCTGGCGACGCCGTATTTCCGGCAAGCGAGGCGCCGCTCCCCGTTGCGCCAGCGGAAAACCGCGAGATTCCGCTGGTTTAAGAATTCCTGCCATGCCTAACGAGCAGACCACTCTGCTATTCCATTCGGCCACTCCGGGAATTTCCCGCGGCTTTTCGCGGCTGCAGGCGCGCGCCTTTGCCAAGCGGTTGGAAACCGAAGTTACACGGGGACGCCCGTTCACTTGCCTGATCGCGGGCGATGCGCGGGTGCGGCAGTTGAACCGCGATTTTCGCAAGCAGGATTGCGCTACGGACGTGCTGTCGTTTCCATCGCGTCAGTCTCTTGGTTTCCTCGGAGACATTGCGATTTCTTTCGAGCATGCCAAGCGCCAAGCCGCCGAGTTTGGCCACCCGGTTAACAAGGAAATCGAGATCCTGATGCTGCATGGCGTCCTCCATCTGCTCGGCTTCGATCACGAGAAAGACCGCGGCCAAATGGCGCGGGCTGAAAGCAAGTGGCGCGCGGCGTTGGGATTGCCTGCCGGCCTGATTAAAAGGTCCCTGATCGCGCGGGTGCGAGCATGACCCCGGGGTCTCGATCATGACTTGGTTCGCCCTCGCCGCCATCGTCGTTTGGGCCGTGCTGTTGTGTGTCATCACCGTGGTTCAAATCCTGTACATGGAATCGCTGCGCCTCCGTTCGCGCGATCTGCCCGCGTTGCAATTCTTCAAGGATACCCTCGAGGATCGTCTGGGCGTGAGCGGCGACGATGGGGTGCTCGCGTTTTCGCTGATCAAGCACACCTTGGTTTTGCTGTTGGGCGTTTGTTTTCTGGCCACGCGCGAGGGCCAGCCGGCGCCCTGGCAGAACCTTTTCGAAGCGGCGCTTTTCGCGTGGCTCACCATGCTGCTCTCCACCTATGTTCTGGCCCAGGTGCTGTACCGCAAAACCAGCGGGCGTTGGCTGCTTCCGCTGGCTCCCGTGCTGCGTGTGTGCGCGTTGTTGGTGCGCCCGCTAACCGCGCTGCTCGGCTTCTTCCAATCCTTGGTGGAGCTCTCCGAGCCCGCCGCGACCGCCGAGGAAGGTCCCAGCCCAGCTCAGGACATTGAGGCGCTCATCTCGGCCGGTGAAGAAGAAGGACTGATTGAGAAGGACGACCGCAGACTCATCGAATCCGTGGTGGCCTTCGGCGACAAAACCGTCCGCGAGGTCATGACGCCGCGGCCCAAGATGGTGGCCATCGACGCGAACCGCTCGCTCGAGGATCTGCGCGAGCTGGTGATTCACGAGCAGTATTCGCGCATACCAGTTTATGAGCAGACCATCGACAACGTCATCGGTTTCGTGCATGTACGCGATATGTTCGAGCTCGATGAAGCCGATCGCCAGGGCCGCCGCGTCCGGGAACTGACGCGCCCCATCCGGTTGATCCCCGAGACCAAGCCGGTGAACGATCTGCTGCGCGAGATGCAGCACGACGGCGCTCACATGGCCATCGTCATCGACGAGTACGGCAATACGGCGGGCCTCGCGACCATGGAAGACATGGTGGAGGAAATCCTGGGCGAAATTCACGACGAGCACGAGCCCGAGCGCGACGTACAAAAGCAGCCCGACGGCAGCTTCGTGGTGGCCGGCAGCCTGGATCTGGACCGCTTGCACGATCTGCTGGAGTTTCGTCCGCCCGATGAAACCGAGTCCACCACGATCGGCGGCCTGTTCACCGAGTGGCTGGGGCACGTCCCGCATATCGGCGAGGTCATCGAGCGGGATGGAATCCGCCTGGAAGTGCTGGCCGGCGACGAGCTGAAGGTGGAGCAAGTGCGCGTCTCGAAAGTGGCCCCGGAAACCGTGCCCGAGACGCGCTCATGAGCGAATTCCGGTCGGGCTTCGTGTCCCTGATCGGCCGTCCCAACGCGGGGAAATCGACGCTGTTAAACGCCCTCATCGGCGAAAAGCTCGCCATCGTCTCCGATAAGCCGCAGACTACGCGCACCACCATTCAAGGCGTCGCGAATATCGGCGGCGCGCAAGTGGTTTTTGTCGACACCCCGGGCATTCATAAGTCCACCACGCTATTCAACCGGCGCATGATGGAAACCGTGCGATCGGTGCTGGAAGAACGCGACGTGCTGCTGTACGTCGTGGATGGGACCGTGCCTTTTTCAATCGAAGACTCCGAGGCCGTGGCGGCGCTCAAGAACCTGTCCACGCCCACGCTGCTGCTGGTCAACAAAATCGATCGCGTGCCCGACAAGCGCCAACTGCTCCCCCTGATCGAACAATACAAATCGGTCCGCGAGTTCGCTGAATATATTCCCGTCTCGGCGAAGACCAGCGAAGGCCTGGATCGCGTGCGCGAGGCAATCGTCTCCCGGCTTCCAGAGGGCCCGGCCTACTTCCCCGCCGACCATCTCACCGATCAGCCCGAGCGGTTCCTGGCCGCCGAGCTCATTCGCGAGCAAATCCTCGCTCAGACGCGTCAGGAAGTCCCGCACGCGGCCGCCGTGCTGATCGATCGCTGGGAGGAATCGGCGAAAATCACGAAAATCGCCGCCACTATCTACGTGGAACGGCCGGGCCAAAAGGCCATCGTGATCGGCGCCGGCGGCGCGAGTCTCAAGAAAATCGGAACGCTGGCCCGCCTCGAGATCGAGAAAATGCTCGGCCGCAGGGTGTTCCTCGAACTCTTCGTGAAGGTGCAAAAGGACTGGCGCGAAAACCCCGAGTTCCTCAATGCCATTGACTGGCGCTCCATGCGGGGGGAAAATTAAAGCCGGATGCGATTCCTTTCTCTCGCGATCTTGTTTGCCCTGGTCCTGACGCCGCTGCTCGCCGATAAGGACAAGACGCCGGTTACCGACGACATCATCGTCGATCAGGTCCGCGTTAAGCTCGCGGACGATTCCGAAGTGGGAGGCCAGCCGATCCAGGTGGATGCCCACGCCGGCACGGTGGTGCTCACCGGCAAGGTGACCAACGACAAGCTGAAAGAGAAAGCCGAGAAGATAGCCAAGAAGGTAAAAGGCGTGGTGGGCGTGGACAACAAGCTGGCGATCAGCCCGAATTGACGGCGCTTAGATCGCGATTCCTCTGTAGTTTACGTTTCTTGACACTTCGCGGGTAACCGCCCTAAGTACTTCATCGCCCAGTAGTAGTGATGAAATTGTGCGCCGGATTGGTCAGTCTGTTGATCGCCATGTCGGTCGCCTTTGCACAGGCTCCGCCGGCGCTGAAATCGGTGATCGGCGAGGTCACTGCCATCGATGGCGCGAGCAAGCAAATCAAGCTAAAGGGCGATGACGGCGTCGCATACACCGTCACCCTGAGCGATACCACGTCATTTCTCCGTATCCCGCCCGGCGAAAAGGATGTCAAAAAGGCGGCCAAAATCGCCTTTTCGGATGTGGCGGTGGGCGACCGCGCCCTGGCTCGAGGGCCTCTTGAAGATGCTACCAAGACCGTCCCCGCGCGCACGGTGATCATCATGACCAAGGCCGACCTGGCCCAGAAACATCAGCATGACCAGGCCGAGTGGCAGACGCGCGGCGTGGTTGGCGCTGTGTCCGCGTTGAATGCTGCTAACAAGGAAGTGACGATCACAACCCGTGGCCGCGACCCGAAGACCATCGTGATTGACGCGTCCGCGGCCGATTTCCGGCGTTACGCGCCTGATTCGGTCAAATTCGCGGATGCCAAGCCCAGTTCGTTCGCCGACTTGCAACCCGGCGACACGTTGCGCGCGCTCGGCGACAAGAACGACGACGGAACGCGCCTGAAAGCCGAGGAAGTGGTTTCAGGCGCATTCGTGACGCTGGCCGGCACGGTTGAAACGGTCGATCAGGCCGCCAATACCGTCCAGCTCACCAACCTGCAAACCAAAAAGCCCGTCGTGGTTCACATCAACCAAGGCACCCTCTTGCGGCGGCTGGATCCTACCATGGCAGCGATGCTTGCGCGGCGGCTTCGTCCCGATGCATCCGCGAGCGGCGGGCCTGGAGCCGGCGCGCGTCCACAAAGCGCACCCCCAGGTTCACCACAAGGCGCACCGCCAGCCACACCGGGCGGCGGGGGCGGGTTTCGCGGCGCAGCGGGCCCCAACGGCGATCTCCAGCAAATCCTCGAGCGGATGCCGCCGCTAGCGCTTTCGGAACTGAAAAAAGGCGACGCGGTGATCGTTTCCAGCTCGAAAGGCCCCGACGATTCTTCCGTCACGGCCTTTGCGTTTGTCGCAGGCGTGGAACCGTTCCTGGCGGCTGCTCCGCGAAACACCGGTGGACAAGTCAATCTAGGTTCTTGGAATCTCGAGGTCGGCGGCGGCCCGGAGGAATGATCCCGGCAGGCCGATAACATAAGGTAAGAAATGAAATCCCTACTGCTGTTCCTCGTGTTATTGCTGCTGACTCTGTTGCCGCCGGCCACCCACGCCCAATCGGCCGCCACCGTGCATGGCGCGGTCACCGACGAGTCCGGCGCGGTGATTCCGGGCGCCAAGGTCACGGTGTCCACTGCCGCCGGGCCGGTGAAATCGGGAACCGCGGGCGACGACGGCAACTATTCGATCACTGGCCTCGCGCCAGGCAAGTACAGCGTCCAGGCCACTTCTCCCGGCCTGCAGCAGGTCCAGCCCTTCGCCGTCGATCTGACGGCATCGCCAACCGTTACCGCCAACCTACAACTGCAGGTGGCTGCCGAAAAACAGGAAGTGACGGTGCAAGAAAACCCCGGACCGCAAATAAACGTCGACCCTTCGCAAAATGCGGGCGCATTGGTGCTGCGCGGCGCGGACTTGCAGGCGCTGTCGGACGATCCCGACGATTTGCAGGCCGATTTGCAGGCTCTGGCCGGACCATCGGCGGGACCCAGCGGCGGTCAAATCTACATTGACGGATTCACAGGCGGCCAGCTGCCCAGCAAAGATTCCATCCGCGAGATCCGCATCAATCAGAACCCGTTTTCGGCCGAGTACGACAAGCTGGGGTACGGACGCATCGAGATCCTGACCAAGCCGGGCACCGACAAGTTGCATGGAAACGTCAACGTCGACTTCGGCGACGCCATCTGGGATGCGCGCAACCCCTACGCCGCCGAGAAAGCGCCGTTCCTGCAGCGAACCTTTGGCGGCTCTCTCAGCGACTCGCTCGGCAAGAAGGCGTCATTTTTTCTGGATGTGCAGTATCGCGACATTGACAACGGAAACATCATCAACGGCTTCAACGTGAACCCGAGCACGCTCGCGATCGCGCCTTTCAATCAGGTCTTCGAAGCTCCCCAGACCCGTTTTCAAATCAGCCCGCGCGTCGATTATCAACTCACCAAGAACAACACGCTGACCGCCCGCTACACTTACAACCGTAGTGATCTCGACAACCAGGGCGTGGGCAATCTCAATCTCTTAACGCGTGCCTATCACGCTTTGAATACGTTCAACCAGGTACAACTCATCGAAACAGCCGTCCTCAGCGCCAAGGTGATCAACGAGACGCATTTTCAGTTGTATCACCAGCAATCGGATCAGATGTCCGCCAGCCCTCTGCCCGCTCTTATCGTGGGCGGAGCTTTCAACGGCGGAGGAGCCCAGGTGGGAACCTACATCAACACCCAAAACAACTACGAGCTGAACAACTACACCACGGTCAGCGGCGGCGCGCACACCTGGAAATTCGGCGCTCGCGTTCGCGCCGTCACCATTAACAACTTTTCGCCCCAAAACTTCGGAGGAACTTACTCCTTCAACGGCGCCTACGCGCCCATTCTCAATGCCGACAACCAGCCGGTGGCGCCGGGCGTGACCTGCGACGCAGCCGAGCCCAATCCCGCCGATTGTACGCTGCTCCAATCCATTCAGGTCTACCAGCGCACCTTGGCCCTGCAGCAGATGGGCTTGAGCCCGCTTGCCATCCAGCAGTTGGGGGCCGGACCGTCGCTGTTCACCATCTCGCAAGGAACGCCTTTGGTCAACGTCAACATGGCGGATGTCGGCGCGTTCCTCGGCGACGACTGGCGCGTGAAACCCAACCTCACCTTGAGCCTGGGCCTGCGCTTCGAAACGCAGACCGACATTCACGACTGGCACGATTGGGCGCCGCGCGTCGGTTTCGCCTGGGCGCCCGGCCAAAGCAAGAACAATCCCCGCCCCGGCCTCGTGCTGCGCGGCGGCTTCGGCATTTTCTACGATCGCGTCAGCCAGGCAGTCATCCAGACCGCGGACCGCTACAACGGCATTTTGCAGCAGCAATACGTGATCACGCAGAGCGCCGCCAATCCGATCCCGTTCGACCCCTCGGTGGTAGGCGTTCCCTCGGGTCTGTCATTGCCGCCCGAATCCTCGCAGACCATCGAGCTGCTCGATTCGCGAATACACGCGCCCTACATCTTGCAGGAAGCTTTCACCGTGGAGCGCCAGCTACCCAAGAACACGACTATATCGGAGGACTATAGGAACTCGCACGGCTTGCATGAACTGCGATCGGCGGACATTAACGCGCCGCTCAACGGCATTTATCCGCTTCAGAATGTGCCGATACCGGGCGGCTCCGGCCCCTACGGTACGGATCCCGTGCTGTTGATGCAATCAGCCGGCCTGTTTAACCAGTGGCAGTTGATCACCACCGTCCGCACGCAATTGAACAAGAGAATCTCACTCAACGGGTACTACATGTATGGCCGCGCCTACAGCAACACCGACGGCGTCGGCACGCTGCCCTCGAATCCTTACAGCATGGCGGGCGAATACGGACCCTCCGCGCTCGATCAACGCAACGTCGGTTTGATCGCCGGTAACATCACCGCGTGGTGGGCGGTGCAGCTGTCGCCTTTTGTCATTATGAATACCGGTGCGCCGTTTAACATCACTAGCGGCACCGATCCTTACGGCGACACGCTGTTCAACGAACGTCCCGGGATCTCACCCACTCCCACCCCGTATCAGTTCGACGGGCTCTACCTGAGCCCCACTCCCACCACGGGCGAGGCGATCCTGCCGCGCAACTTCGGCCGGAGCCCAGGCAATATCAGCATCAACTTGCGCCTCTCGAAAACGTTCGGGTTCGGTGGATCGCGCGAGAGCACGGCCAGGAACAATCGCAACAACGGCGGCTTCGGAGGCGGACCCGGCGGAGGCCCACCCGGCGGAGGCGGCTTCCCGGGCGGAGGTCCCGGTGGCGGTGGTCCTGGCGGCGCCTTCTTCCGCGGGCTTGGCGGCGGCGCTTCCACCGGCCAACGCTACAACCTGACCTTCTCGGTCCAGGCGCGCAACTTGATCAATCACGTCAATCCCGGACCCATCAACGGCATCATCACCTCGCCGCTGTTTGACGAATCGAACACCCTGGCGGGCGGCTTCGGCGCCTTCGCGCAAAGCGGCCTGAACCGCCGGATCGATTTGCAGGCCCGCTTCACCTTCTAGGGTAGGGTACATGCGGCCTAGGGTAGGGTACATGCGGCTTTTCAGCCGCGTTTTCCCCTGTTGGCCGGCCTCTCCCGAAACCTGCTGAGGCGCGGCTGACATAACCTTGCTAAACTGAATCAAAGTTCTAAAACTGAATAAAACCATGGCAATCAGCAAGGATTTGCTCGACATACTGGTCTGTCCCGACGACAAAGCGGAACTGGAAATGAAGCCCGATCAGAGCGGCTTGAAATGCGTGAAGTGCAAGCGCGTTTACCCGATTCGCGAAGACATTCCGGTCATGCTGATCGACGAGGCCAAGGTCGAAGAGTAAGCTGGCCGGTTGGAGCGCACAGCGCGGGACGCGCTCGCCCGGTGCAGGAGAACAACCGCGGCCCGCGGCGTTGTGCGCGATGTGAATGGACAATGAACTACGTGCTTGACCGCTTGCCCGAAGGCGCTCGAGTGGCTGTAATTCGCTTGCGGTCGCTGGGCGATTGCGTGCTCACCACCCCCGCGCTCGCGCTCGCGAAACAATTCCGGCCCGATTTGAAGATCAGCGTCGTGGTGGAAGACAGTTTTGCCGCGGTCTTCACCGGCAATCCCGATGTCGATCAAATCCTCGCGCCCAGTGTCGCCAGCCTGGCCCTTTTGCGCCCGCATCT
>Ga0302324_100007723_pt1 | contig 22817 bp, 22 predicted proteins | sample Palsa_T0_1_FD_201949 | JGI IMG/M metagenome (GOLD analysis project Ga0302324, IMG submission 201949) | Peat permafrost microbial communities from Stordalen Mire near Abisko, Sweden - Palsa_T0_1 | ecosystem: Environmental > Terrestrial > Soil > Palsa > Peat permafrost | place: Sweden: Abisko...
TACTCCGAGGTCGACGACTCGATCATTTTCAATCACGTGAACGTGGGCCGCCGCTGCCGCATCCGCCGGGCGATTATCGATCGCCACGTCAGCCTGCCCGAGGGGACCGTGATCGGCGAAGACATCGTTGCGGACCGATCACGCTATCACGTCACCGAAAAGGGCGTGGTGGTGGTGACCCGCGAGGAATCGATGATCGAGGAGCCGGAGTAGAGCGCTCGAATTTTTCGATGGAAGAAATTTCACCCCGCAGCATTTTCGACGGCCGGGTGTCGTTACATCTCAAAAAAAAGCATTCAGGGGATAACGAATGGCAACTAAGTCAAAAAAGAAAGTTGCGCCGCGAGCAGCGTCCCGGCCGAAGACTCACCAGGGCAACAGGAGCGTGAGCGCTGCGGCAAGAGCGATGGAGATCGTAAACGTAGGTGGCAGGGAAATCATCGATTCGCGCGGAAATCCCACCGTCGAAGCCGATGTGTTTCTGGCGGGAGGGGCGCGAGGACGTGCCGCGGTACCGTCGGGCGCGTCCACCGGCGAGCATGAGGCGCTGGAGTTGCGCGATGGTGACAAGTCGCGCTACTTGGGCAAAGGAGTGCTAAAGGCCGCCGCGCACGTTCGCACCGAAATCGCCAAAGCGGTGAAAGGTATGGACGCCTCCGATCAAGCGGGCGTGGACCGCCGCATGATCGCCGCCGACGGCACGCCGAACAAAGGAAATTTCGGCGCGAATGCCATTCTGGCGGTTTCGATGGCCACCGCCCGCGCGGCGGCGGCCCAATCGGGCCAGCCCCTGTATGCGTATATCGGGAAAAAATCGCCGGGCGGGGGAACCACCCTGCCGGTGCCGATGATGAATATTTTGAACGGCGGCGCGCACGCGGATAATTCCGTGGACCTGCAGGAATTCATGGTCATGCCGCTGGGCGCGTCCAGCTTTCGCGAGGGACTGCGATGGGGCGTCGAGGTGTTCCACGCGCTCAAGGCCGTCCTCAAGAAAAACGGATATTCCACCGCGGTGGGCGACGAGGGCGGATTCGCGCCTAATCTGAAATCCAACGTAGAAGCGATCGAGCGCGTTTTGGAAGCGATCACCGCCGCTGGTTACACCCCCGGAAAACAGGTTTCGATCGCCCTCGATCCGGCGTCCAGCGAATTTTACGACCGGGCCACCGGGAAGTACGTGTTCAAGAAGTCCGACAAATCAGAACACACCTCCGAAGACATGATCCGGTTCTACGCGGATTGGGTGCGCCAGTATCCGATCGTTTCCATTGAAGACGGTTTGGCCGAGGACGACTGGGAAGGATGGAAATGGCTGAACCGCGAGCTGGGCAGCAAAGTGCAATTGGTGGGCGACGATCTGTTCGTCACCAACACCGAGCGGCTGGCGCGCGGCATCGCCGAGAAGTCCTGCAACGCGATCCTCATCAAGCTGAATCAGATCGGCAGCGTCACCGAAACGATTGAAGCCATCGAAATGGCGCGCAAGGCGGGCTTCGCGTCGATCGTTTCGCACCGCTCCGGCGAGACCGAAGATACGTTTATTGCGGATTTCGTGGTGGGTATGGCTACCGGGCAGATCAAGACCGGATCGGCGTCGCGCACCGATCGCGTGGCGAAATACAATCAGCTGCTGCGGATCGAAGAGGAGTTGGGCAAGTCTGCGAAGTTTCCCGGCGAGAAGGCGCTGCGCCGTGCGCGGGGCTGATTTCGGCAACTCGGACGGCGAGGGGATCGATCTGAGGAGAAGGATGGAACGAACAGGCGTCGGTAACCGGCAATTGGCGGAGGTCATTCCTGGCCGTGTGTTCGCCCCGCTCGTTCGCGCCCTCCTTGTCCTCACCATGCTCGGCGGGTGTTCCCACGCGCCGAGCGCCCCGACGGCCGGCTTGGAGTCGATCTCCGGAGATCGAATGTTGCAGGACATTCGCACGTTGTCGTCCAATGAATACGGCGGCCGCGGACCGGGATCGAAAGGCGAAGAACTCGCGATCGGTTACATCCAAAAACAATTCCGCGACGCTGGCCTCGAGCCGGGAAATCCGGATGGAACTTACCTGCAGAACGTTCCGCTGGTCGGCATCACACCCGACAAGGGTATGGCGTTGGATTTCACCGGCCATGGCGAGACGCTGCACGCCATGTTCTCGAAGGACTTTGTAGCTTGGACCAAGCGAATGGTGGACGAATCGAGCGTCGACGCGGACATGGTGTTCGCCGGCTACGGCGTACAAGCGCCGGAATACAACTGGGACGATTTCAAGGGCGTGGACGTAAAGGGCAAAGTAATCGTGGTGTTGATCAACGATCCGCCCGTCGCGGACCAAACCATATTTGGCGGCAAAACCATGACCTACTACGGCCGCTGGACTTACAAATACGAAAAAGCAGCGGAGCTGGGCGCGGCCGGCTGTTTGATCGTGCATCAGATCGATCGCGCCGGGTATCCATGGGACGTGGTGGCGAGTAGCTGGGGAGGGGAACAGTTCGCGCTGGCGTCGGCCAACAACAATATGGATCGTATGCCGATGCAAGGGTGGCTGACCCACGATCAAGCCGAACAATTGTTTCGCGCGTCGGGGCATGACCTGGGCGCCCTTGAAAAAGCCGCGGTGGACATCAATTTTCACCCCGTCGACCTGGGCATCAAGGCAAAAATTTCGATCCACAATACACAGCGGACCATCGCTTCGCACAACGTGATTGCCAAGCGCACCGGCAGCGACGACAAACTCAAAAATCAGTACGTGATCTACACCGCGCATTGGGATCACTTCGGCATCGGACCGGAGGTGAATGGCGATCGCATTTATCACGGCGCTCTGGACAACGCTTCCGGAGTGGCGGCTTTGCTGGATCTATCTCGCGCGTATGAAAAGCTGAAATTTCCTCCGGCGCGGACGATCTTGTTTATTGCCGTGACCGGTGAAGAACAGGGCCTACTCGGTTCGGAATACTATGCGGAGCATCCGCTGTATCCGCTGGCGCGAACCGCGGCCAACATCAATATGGACGGGATGAATCTGTTGGGGCGGACCCACGACATCACCATCGTTGGTAACGGGAAATCGAACCTCGACGCCGTGGTGACCACGCTGGCTCACAGCCAGGGGCGAGTGGTGAACCCTGATCCGCAGCCGGAAAAAGGTTTTTACTTCCGGTCCGACCATTTCAGTTTTGCCAAGGCCGGCGTGCCCGCGTTTGATCCGAACGGCGGGATCGATTACATCGGCAAGCCGCAGGGTTGGGGCATGGAGATGCGCAAGAAATATATCGCGGAGGATTATCACAAGCCTTCCGACGTGATTAAGCCCTACTGGGACATGAGCGGAGCGGCGGAGGATTGCCAGCTCTATTTCCTGGTGGGGTATCGCGTAGCGAACGATCCCAAGATGCCGGAATGGGCGCCAAAGTCCGAGTTCAAGGCCGCCCGGGACGCTTCTCAGAGACAGGCGCAATAAGCTTCAGCCCGGTCGGTTCGCTCTATAGATGCAGCTTAAAAACGATTCCCACTGTGACCTCGGGGCTCAGTTGATACGTCCCGAAAAAGCGGGTCCCGAACAAATCGGCGGAAACTCGATATCCAATTCGGGCGTGGCGGGGATGTAAGTCGAATCCGCCTCCCAGTTTGTAGCCAAACGCATCGTTGGTTCCGTACGAAAGCTTCGGCGTCGAATAGGCGTACCCACCGACGGCATGGACCCAAGGCTCAAAAGATCGATAATGCGGCAAACGATAGCGCACTCCCCCGCCACCAAACATCAGCTGTGAGGATTGTCCGTTCAGGGTGCCGAAGGTGCCCGTGAAATCGCCCTCCACGCCGACGCGGTCATCGTAGTAGGTTGCTGTCGCGTTGACGCCGCTGTTGTTCGAGGTGCCCACGCCCGGCGCTTCCTGAAAGCTAATGAAGGTGTAACCGACGCCAATCTCCAAGGGATGCGCGTCTTCAGCATGCACACCCTTAATATCTTGCGCCATTAGGTTTGACGTAAAGAGTAGGACCAACCCGGCCATGATGCCAAACTTGCCCATAAGGGACTCCTTTCATTCCGGCACCGGCCAGAGCCGGCGAAATTCCACTGCACTCGCCTTGGCCCACCAGCAATTCCAGCCAGCCTTCAAATACCATGACTGCCAGGTTCGTTCCGCCCCGGCTTGTCCGGACGGCGAACCAAGGTCGAAAACACCAGGGAACGCGGCACCGTAACGGCTAGCAACGCCGACCTAACGCCCCTAGCTTCCCATGAAAAGGTTGTGTGAGTTAGGTATCCGTCGCCTTCGGAACTGGTCGCATTACCATACCGATACTACTGGGCGATTGTAGCCGCAGATGAGAGCTCACCAAGGGTCTGTCTCGACAACCTTGCTTAAAGAATTAACACAGATGCGCGCCGGGTTCGGCTCTAGTGCGAAGAATAATCGAGAGATATCCACGTCATCAAAATCAACATCTCCGCCGAAAAGCTCACGAATTGGCAGCGACCAGCGAAGACACGAGCGCGCCAACTTTGCGCGAGTTAGTACTAATACTCGTTTGATAACCAGCCAGCAAAACTGTCGTTGTCCTCTCGGGCCTAGTACCCGATTATCGTAACTGCCTGTGGGTGAAATTGAAACCCACCTATTGTTCCAATTCACGTCTTACCGGCTACGAATTGGACTGAACCGGACGTTTCCAGGAGTCCGTCGCCGGGGTACAGCCTCCTGAGGCTGGGTGAGAACCGGGCCCCGAGTACATTTTCTGTCGTAGCACACACCCTGAAGAACGGAAAGTGCGGTTTGGACGACGCCCGGAACTCGCGCTATTTTGAACATTTAATAGTAGTTATCAGATTTGATGTAAGAAAAAAGGACGACGAAGATGAATGTCAATGCCTCCGCCAAGTCACTCGTGGTCGTGGTTGCTTTGGTTGTTTTGTTTGGCTGCACCGGGAGTCCTAAAGCAACCGTCAAGACCGGTGGTAGCTCGCCCTCTTCGTCCTTCACCATTGGTGGCACCGTGGCGGGCCTCACCGGGACCGGATTGGTGCTGCAAGACAACGGTGGCGATAACCTAACCATTACTGCCAACGGTTCGTTTACCTTCGCCACGGCCATCGCCAGCGCCAAGCCCTTTAACGTCACCGTCTTCACCCAGCCAACCACCCCGACGCAGACTTGCACAGTCGCGAACGGCAGCGGCTCCGCCACGGCCACGGTCACGACGGTGCAGGTGTCATGTGCCGCCGCTACGCTGTCGATCGGCGGTGCGGTTAGCGGCCTCACCGGCACCGGCTTGGTTTTGCAGGATAACGGTGGCGACAACCTGACCATCACCGCGAGCGGCAACTTCACATTCCCCACCTTGCTGCTCCCGGGCGCCACTTACAACGTTACGATTCTTACCCAACCGAACACTCCGGCACAGGCCTGCACCGTAACCAACGGCGCCGGCACAGCTTCGGCCAAAGTCACCAACGTGCAAGTGGTCTGCCCGGCCGCTTTCTTCAGCATCGGTGGCCAGGTGGTGGGCTTGATCGGGACTACCGGCAACATGGTATTGCAGGACAATGGCGGAGATAATTTGAAGGTCTCGGGCAACGGCTCCTTCACATTTCCCACACCCATTGCCTACGAAAGCGCCTACGACGTCACTATTTTTATCGGTTCCGGCACGCAACCAGGAGTAGGTTGCATCGTCTGGGGTTTCGAGGGAACCGCCACCGCCGCCGTCACCAGTGTGGTGGTCGATTGCGGACACAATGACTGGACGTGGATGGATGGTTCGAATACCGGCAATGCGATTGGACAGTACACCCCTCCCCCCTCGACGCCTCCCAATCCTCCTATCCAAGACACCGATAGCCCAGGAGGCCGTAGATATCCCGCCACGTGGACCGACCTGAGTGGAAACCTATGGTTGTTTGGAGGGTACGGATACAATTGGGACCCCACGGTTACGCCACAGCCATGGTGGTTTAACGATTTGTGGGAGTATCAAGGCACGCAGGATTACTTTTCCGGAATACCCGATGGGTGGACTCAAATAGCTGAGAAAAGCAGTCCGACCCAACGGTGGGGCGCGGTTACCTGGACCGACCCCAATACCGGCGACCTATGGCTCTTCGGTGGACAGGACCAATACACCGACTTCCTCAACGACTTGTGGAGGTACAACATAAATGCAGCCACACCCACGTGGACCCGCGTGGCTGGCAGCGGCCCTAACTCGGGCGGTACTTACGGCACCAAGGGGGTCGCCGCAAGCGGCAACTACCCCGGCGGACGCTGGGGCGCAAACGCGAGGGTCGATTCCACCGGCACCGTATGGATGTTTGGCGGTGAGGGCGACGATTCCACCGGCGCGAATGGTTTGCTCAATGACCTTTGGACCTACAACCCCACCAGCGGTATGTGGACATGGGTCAGCGGCTCCGACGTCGTCAACCAGCCAGGCGTTTACGGCACTCTCGGCACCGCAGCCGCAACCAACGTCCCCGGCGGACGCCAGGCTTCCGTTGCTTGGTTGGATGGTTCCGGAAACTTCTGGATGTTCGGCGGCTATGACTACGGCGCATCAGGCCAGCCCGCCGCGCTCAACGACCTGTGGGAATATTCCGCGGGCCAATGGACGTGGGCAGCGGGATCGACGACGGTCAACCAGACCGGCGTTTATGGCACTTCGGCAGACGTTCCCGGGGCGCGCTGGAGTTCCGCGGCATGGACCGATACCAGCGGGAATCTCTGGCTCTTCGGTGGTGAAGGATACGACGCCACCAGCAACGGCTCGCTCAGCGACCTGTGGGAGTTCACCGGCGGAAAATGGGTGTGGGTGAAGGGACCCAGCTCGGTGGATCAGGCCGGCATTTACGGCATACAGGTGAATCCAATTGTTTGGCCGCACGTCACCAGCAACCCAGGTGGACGTTGGGGCGCCGGCTACTGGACCGATCCATACGGCCAGCTCTGGATGTTCGGTGGGGATGGCTGGGATTCCACCGGAGCCAATGGCAACAACATCATGAATGACTTGTGGCGCTACTTGCCCTATCCCTAGGTTTACAGGGGTCAGAACCGATCGTAGCTTGCCATCGAAGGCAGCCCACCGTCGGTGCTAAGACCAAGAGTGCGCTTCAACTGGAGAGTTTTTCGCGGGCGGCGCAGTGCATGCGCCGCCCGCTTTTTTACGCGGTGCTAGATTTTTATTCCCAGCCGCTGCGACCGCGTAGTGCAGTGTGCGCGGCGTGACCGCACTGGTGGCAGTCGCAGGTAGCTCGCTAATATATTGCGGTGCAGGCGAAGTGGTTATCGGCCCTGACCCGGCAGTACTGTCCGGTCTGCAGTCCGTTGGCGGTCAGCCATGCAAGGTCTCCGGTCTGCACGGTCTCGGGACGAATAATGTCGTTGATCAAGCAGGACATCTGGGCAGGTTTTGTCGGGTCGGTGAGATTGGACGCCGCTGTGAGCCGGCAGAAATCGGCATACCCATCGCCGTCGATGTCGACCATGGCCCCGGTACCTTCGTAACCCTTTTCGAGTACTCGGCTGCGGAAGCGGCGGCGCCGGAATCGTCGACCGCGGAGTCGTCGCATCGGGATCGGCAGGCGGTACCGGCCGGGAATTGCGATAGCAGCGGATATAGGCCTGGGTCGTTACGTACAACACGAACAGATCAGTTAGGTCGTCTCCATCGACGTCCACCCACTCCCGGAACTGCCCTGGATATAGGTTCGGAGTGTTGTTCTGGATGGTGCCGAAGCCGGCCGGTGTGCTCAGAGGAATGTCAGCTAGAACATCCTGCGTCAGGCCCACGCAGCTTTTGCCAGAGTCCGCGGCTGGAGAATCAGCTGAGCGCTTTTTTCGGTCGGAGGTTTCCGAGATAGTGTCGTTAAGGCAAACAAAGCCGTCCGACGTGCCACCCGCCGGCGCACCATCCGCCGCCGCACCAAGGGCAAATCCGGTGTAGGCGCCGCGAAAAATACCCCAGCGGATAATAACCCGGGCGGATTTCTGGCGTCAGATTTGGCTGGTAAAGTAGATTTTCTTCAACAATGGGCGCTCCACCATTTACGTTGTATTGTGTTGCACGAACGATCCTCTGCGTCTCGATGAGAGCGATAGCCGCATACTCGAATTCTCGTGTGTAAGTATTCTCCTCCTCGTCCAATTGGGTCCGAGCATACCCGGGTTCCATCGCCGCAACGGTCTCTCTATATGACGCCGCAACATCGACAAAATTCGGGCCGGGAACAATTTCGTAAATCCAGTACGTAGTTTGTTGGGGATTGAAGTTAGCGATCCAACCATTAGCATACCTAATTGCATAATCAAGTCTGGATGTGGTGCTGATAAACGCTGACGAAGTGTACGTAGCATCGTGTTGCACCTGCAGGGCAAGATTCCTCGACTTGAACGGATCGCGTACGAATCCGTTCGCAAATATTTCCTCGGGACCCCTTGCGTCATATCTGTATACCCTGCGGGGCGCCTGCGCTTGCGCTGCGGTCAGCGAACTGAGGACGATGAACAGGACTGCCGCGAATCGGAGTCCGATATTTTTCACGTTTTGTCCCTTGGGTACCCGCTCAACTTCAATATTTCTGTGGCTAGGCCGGTTGGTCCCATGGCCTGGGAGTGCAGGCCAGTGGCCAGACGAGCATTCATGCAGCTAGCTTCAACCTGCTGGCGAGAAGGGGCTTACAAACGTAGCCGGCGAGGTGTCATATAGGAACTGAGCCCATTTGAAACGATCGCCGCTGGTGGAATCATTCGCGGCGATAGCTCGTCTGCGGGGAAAAAAAAAGACGGTAATTTCGCGGGCGGGACCGCGCAAGAATTGCGCCGGCCGCAGTGGTCTTCGGTGGCCTGCTTTACTTCCAGCCGTTGCGTTCGCGTAGTGCGGTGATGTGCGCGGTGTGATGGCGGCCGTGCCACCCGTAAATTGCGAGTTGCACGTGCAGCGGCACAACTCCACTTTCAGGGTGAACCAGCGTGCGCGTGTACTCGGACTCCTTCATGCTGTGGAGCAGTTTGCTCCAGCGATGATGCAAAGCCTCCAGCAGGGCAAGAGAAGTCTCCACTGGCTCCTGGTTATCCGCGGTTTGCGCCCACAGTGCTTGGGAGTATGGTTTGATGGTGGGTGCGTCTTCGGTGAGGGCCAGCTTGAAGCGGACGTACGCGTTCATGTGGCTATCTGCGATGTGATGGATCAATTGGCGGACCGTCCAGCCCTCGGGGCGATAGGGCGTATCGAGTTGCTCGGGCGTGAGGCCGGCGATGGCCTTGCGCAATTGCGCGGGCGCCGCTTCGATTTCTGCCATGTGGCGGCGGTTGTTCTCCGCGCTGGGCGCATCGTCCTTCTGAAATTTTCCGATCGGAAAGCGCAGGTCTGGTTCGGGCATGCTCACCTCATGAATTGCATTAGGCCAATGTCGATAGGATGTTCAGACCGCGTTGCGGGATTCTGGGTTAGCTATGATTCTCTTTGTATTCCTCGTGCCACGCCATCTGAACGGCTTCCAGTTTTGCCTCGTTCGATTTTAGCGGGTCGCCGGTAAAGCCCGGAAGCGCGACGATCCATTTGAGCAGATCGGTAAAGCGAACGGTCATCGGGTCGATATCAGGGTGTTTTTCGGCGAGCTGGATCCCGATTTCCTCGATGCCGTCCCAATCAAAAGTGTTGGGCATTATTCCAGGCCTCCGTCAAAATTAGATTCTCGATGGTCCGATTGTATTTGTCGTCGCAGCTGCCCAGATTGGTCCCAGCATGATATTTACGCGGGTTTCGTGACACAGCCAACCTGGCTGTGGGCGCCGATAGGCTCTTCCACCCAACGCATGTCACGTGCATCAGTTCTGGTCCCATTAGCCGTTCTGCCACGAGCCAACCAGCTCTAGTGGTCCGCTTCCTTAGCGTAATTCTTATTCCACTCCGGTATTTCCACCACCAGGTCCTGAGTTCCGTCGGGAACGCACTGGCAGCCCAACCGAGATTTCGGGGTAACCCCAGGAGCCATGTCGAGCTCATCGAGCTCAGCATCGGTCGGCTCGTTGCAGGATTCCAATCCTTCGTGAACGATTACGTGGCAGGTAGAGCAGGCGTTCACGCCGCCGCAAGCGTGGTCCAAGCCCATGTGAAAACCGCTGGAAAGATCCAGAATGCTCCCGGGCAGGCCCTCGCGGCCGTAGGGCACCTTGGACGGATCCACTTCAACCGTCTTGCCTTCGCGAACGAAGTTCACCTTATATTTCTTGGTCGCCGGTACGTACTTTGCTTGCTCGATGTAGGGGTTCGTGCCGCCCATGTGTCGGCTCCTTCCCGCGAACGCGGGACCTGCTGGCTAGCTAGTGCTGGTGCTTATACGTCGTCCAAGCGCTTGCCTTCGAATGCGGACTGCAGCGCGCCGTTCATTACCAGTTCGGCCAAATGATTGGTGGCTTGGTTCAGTTCGTCGATGCGCTGGCGCATCAGTTTGTAATCTTGTCCAGCGGCGGCGATACGCAGCGCGCCAGCCGATTTCTCGATGGATGCGCGTTCCGCCGCGGGTAGATCGGCTTCGCCGGCATTCTGCAGCGCCTTGGTCGTTGCGGTAAGAATAGCCTCGGCTTCGGTGCGTGACTCGATGCGTTGGCGTTCCTCGAAATCCTGCTCCGCGAATTCAATCGATTCTTCCAGCATGTTTTCGATTTCGGTGTCGGTGAGACCGTAGCTGGGCTGGATCTCGATCGAGTGTTGCGCGCCGGTGCGCACGTCTTTCGCCGCCACCTGCAGAATTCCGTTGGCGTCGATCAGGAATTTCACTTCGATGCGCGCGAGTCCGGCGGGCCCGGGCGGCACGCGCAACTGAAATTTCGCGAGCGAGCGGCAATCCTTAGCGAGTTCGCGTTCGCCTTGCAGCACGTGAACGTCGATTCCCGTCTGATTCTCGACGCCGGTAGTAAACAATTCCTGGGCGCTGGCCGGAATCGTGGAATTCCGTGGAATAATTTTCGCGATCACCCCGCCCATGGTTTCGATCCCCAGGGAAAGAGGAGTGACGTCGAGCAGCAGCATCGTCTTGACCCCGGATCCGAGAATATCGGCCTGCACCGCGGCGCCCAGCGCCACCACTTCGTCGGGATTCAGTTCGGTGTGCGGAGTTCGCCCGAAATATTCGCCCACCGTGCGGCGTACCAGCGGGATGCGTGTGGAACCGCCGACCAGAACCACCTCATCAATCTCTTTGGGAGCCAGCTTGGCGTCCGCCAGCGCCAACTTCACCGGCGCCATGGTGCGGCTGACGATCGGACCAATCAGCGCTTCGAATTCGGCGCGGGTGATGCGGCGCTCCCAGACGCCTGCACCGCCGCTGCCACTCAGCGGAAAGCGAATCGTAGTGGATTCTTCACTCGAGAGCGCGTGCTTCGCGGCGATGAGCGTCTTGCGCAGTTCCTGCACCGCTTCTGGCCGAGCGTCGAGCAAAAGCGAAAATTGTTTTTGAATTTCAGCGCGCGCCAGGGCCAGCAACACGTTGTCGATGTCATCGCCGCCGAGATGCGTGTCGCCGTTGGTGGAAAGCACCTGGTAGATATCGCCTTCATCGGTGGCGATCAGCTTGAGCGTCGAGATATCGAAAGTTCCGCCGCCGAAGTCGTACACCGCCACATGCCCGCGTTTTTGCTTGTGCAGGCCGTAAGCGAGCGCGGCGGCGGTCGGCTCGTTCACCAGCCGCAAAACTTCCAAGCCGGCCAGGCGCCCCGCATCCTTAGTGGCTTGCCGCTGCGCGTCATTGAAATACGCAGGGACGGTAACAACCGCGCGGTCGACACTTTCCTTGAAAAAAGTTTCGGCCCAGCCCTTGAGCTCGCGCAGGATGAAAGCAGAAATCTCCGGCGGTGTGAAAGTGCGATCGCCCAGCCGAACCCGGATTACGTTTTGGCTGCCGGCATCGATGCGAAACGGAAATATTTTCAGTTCGTCCTGCACGTCCGCGACGCCTCGGCCCATCAACCTTTTCACCGAGTAGATAGTGCGCTCGGAATGGGTGAGCAATCGCTGCCGCGCCGGCTCGCCGACGAGGATCTTCCCATTCTCGTCGACGCTGACGACCGAAGGGCACAGCGCCGAGCCGTACGGCCCGGGAATGCACTGCGGCGTGCCCGTGGCTGGATCGAGCCAGGCTATCAAACTGTAAGTCGTGCCGAGGTCAATTCCGACTACCCGTCCCATGGTTCCTTCCTCTTCAATTTTTCAGTCGGAAGCTGCCGAAGACCCTTTTCAGCGCGCGTAATGCCACGCCGCCTTCGGTACTACACTCCCGCTAATTCGGTTTGCACGCCCGCCACCAGATTCCGGATGTACGAGCGGCGATTCAGGATTTCGTTCAGCCGATTGAGGATGGCTTGCTGCGCATCCGGCCACCCGTCCGACTGCACCGCCTGAACACCCCACACGGCGATAGCCCGGTCCCAATCCTGAAAGACATTCTCGAGCTCGGCGTCCGCGCCGCTCAGCTTTTCCTGAAAACTGTCACCTGCCTGGTGCAAGCGCTGCAGCAAATCCGCGGGAGCCGGACCGGAAGCGGCCGCGCGATTTTCGCGTAGCTCGTCGAGGAATTCGTTCAATTCGAATACTTCCTCAAGCAATTCCGGCGGCGCCTTCTGCTTAGCCGCGCCTTCGCGACGCATGCCCTTTTGCGCCAGCAGGTATTCCACGCGCGAAATTGGTTCGCGCAGCGCGCGATATGCATCGTTCAGCTCGGACGACCGCTGCAACGAAAGATTGCGCTCGAACTCGGTTGCCTGCGTGAAATTATCGGGATGAAGCTTCCAACTGAGCTTGTGGAAGCGAGCCTCAAGTGCCGCGCTATCGATTCCCAACTGTGGGGGCATTCCGAAAAAATCGAAGTAAGTGGCGCCGCTCGGCAGCGGCTGAATCTTGCCGCAGGCCGGACAAAAATGCTCGCCGTGGGTGGCCGCGCCGCACTGCCAGCAAGCCAAACCGGCTTCACGAATTGTTGTCGAAGGTGCGTTCATCCATTTCCCGATACTTCTGCCGGCGCCCGAAATGTTCAGCGCGCGCCGTGGCCGGAAGCCGGCTCACGCCGCGCACCGTCCGTTCAACTATCATGGCCCTCTCGGAGTGCGGTTAAGCGGTAAACGAACTGCCGCATCCGCAGCTTCGCGTGGCTTGCGGATTCTGGAAGACGAACCCCTGCTTCATCAAGTCTTCGTGATAGTCGAGGACGGTATTGTTGAGGTAGAGATAGCTCTTCGGATCGACGAACAGGCGCGCTCCAAACTCCTCGATTACCTTGTCGCGGTCCCGCGACTGGGTGTCCAGACGCATCGCATACGTCAGCCCGGAGCAGCCCCCGCCTTGCACCCCGACGCGCAGACCTCCCGCATCTTCGGGAACGCCGTCCTTGCGGAGCAACTCGCGAATTTTGGCCGCTGCTTTTTCAGTTACGTGGATCATGTCCGGTGTCCGTTACCGCGTATTTCACCTGTACTGCGTCCTCGCGGGGTTTCACGCGCCAGCCATCGCGCGCTGATGCGCGGGAGCTAATGCAATTTAGGAATGCGCGGAGGCAGTCTCCGGCTTCACTTCGATGCCTTGCTTCTTCTTCCAGTCCGTCAACGCCGCCTTGATCGCATCTTCGGCCAACACCGAGCAGTGAATCTTCACCGGCGGCAGGGAAAGCTCGCGGACGATATCCGTATTCTTGATCGACAGCGCTTCCTCCACCGTCTTGCCTTTCACCCATTCGGTGGCCAGCGAAGAGCTGGCAATCGCCGAGCCGCAGCCAAAGGTCTTGAACTTGGCTTCCTCGATGATGTGCGTCGACGGATTCACCTTCATCTGCAGCTTCATCACGTCGCCGCACTCAGGGGCTCCCACCAAGCCGGTTCCCACGTTCTTATCGTTCTTATCGAGCGATCCGACGTTGCGGGGGTTGTTGTAATGCTCGATTACCTTGTCGCTGTAAGCCATGAGATTCTCCTGTCAGTCTCAAACTCGAACGATTGCAATGCTAGCCGTAAATTCCGGAACCCGCGGTTTACGCGGTTTCCACTTTCCAATTCAGTTTCGCCACGTCCACACCCTCTTTGGCCATTTCGTAGAGCGGGGAAAGTTCGCGCAAACGCTGAACGGTTTCTACCACCCGATTCACCACGTAATCCACTTCTTCTTCGGTATTGAAGCGCCCGATGCCGAAGCGGATCGAGGTGTGGGCCAAGTCTTCGCCCACGCCCAAAGCTTTGAGCACGTAACTGGGCTCCAGGGTGGCCGAAGTGCAGGCTGAGCCGCTGGAAACCGCCACGTCGTTAATCCCCATCAGCATGGATTCGCCTTCCACGTACGCGAAGCTGATGTTCACGCTGTGTGGCAGACGATGCTCCATCGAACCGTTGATGAACGTCTCATCGAGCTGCGACATAATCGCTTTGGTCAGGCGATCGCGCAGCGCCTTCAGCCGAACGCTCTCTTCGGCCATTTCGTTCATGCACAGTTCGCACGCCTTGCCCAACCCCACGATGCCCGGAACGTTGAGCGTGCCCGAACGCATGCCGCGCTCGTGGCCTCCGCCGTCGATCTGCGCCACCAGCTGCACGCGCGGGTTACGGCGGCGAACGTACAGCGCGCCGACGCCCTTGGGTCCGTAAATCTTGTGCGCGGAAATCGAAAGCAGGTCGATGCCGTCTTTCTGGACGTCGACGGGAATTTTCCCCACCGCCTGCACCGCGTCGGTGTGGAAGAATATTCCCTTTTCCTTGGCGATCTTGCCGATCTCGTTGATCGGCTGGACCACCGCGATTTCGTTGTTCGCGTACATAATGCTGATCAGGATCGTCTTCGGCGTAATCGCGCGCCGCAAATCATCCAGCCTGATCCGGCCATCTTTCTGCACTGGCAGGTACGTCACTTCGTAGCCTTCTTTTTCCAGGCGCTTACAGGTATCCAGCACCGCTTTGTGCTCGGTCACCTGGGTGATGATGTGGTTGCCCTTCTCGCGGTACATCTCCGCGATGCCGCGAATCGCCAGGCCATCGGATTCGGTGGCCCCGCTGGTGAAGATAATCTCTTTGGGCGAAGCGTTGATCAGTTTGGCGACCTGCGCGCGGGCGTTTTCCACCGCTTCTTCCGCTTTCCAACCAAACTCGTGGTTACGGCTGGCGCTGTTTCCGAAAACTTCGCGGAAATACGGCAGCATCGTGTCCAACACCCGCGGATCGACCGGGGTGGTCGCGTGATTGTCCAAATAAACTGGAAGCTGGATGGCCATTCTTATTCTCCTAAATCGTAAGCTCGACGACCTCGGACGTTGGTGCGTCCTCGGCCATCTGCGAAATCGTCACTTTCCTCAAAACCTCGAGAATGCTCTCGTTCACTCGCCGCAGCGGCTGGCGAATGGTGCACTTGATCGACTGGCTGCACACACCGTGGGGCGTCACGCACGACGTGATGAACAACGGCCCCTCCACCGCGCGAATCGCTTCCAAAATGGTGATGTTCGAGGGGTGCCGGTTTAACTGATATCCCCCGGTGGAACCGTAGCGCGCCACGACCAACCCTTCCCGCGATAGTTTCTGCAGAATCTTGGCCATCAGCGTACTGGAGATGCCGTAGGCCTCGGCGATGTCGGACGCGCTGAACGAGCCGCCTTCGTAATGGACGGCCAAATGCCGCAGAGCGATCAGACCGTAGTCCGCTTTCTTTGAAAGTTTGAGCACGATAATGTACGACTAAATCAGTCGCATTTCAAATAGTATGCTTCGTGGATGGAGATGTCAAGCCTGTTAGTGGCAGTACCTGACGCGCAAGCCCTATGCTAGCAATGGTTTAAATCCCGACCAATTTGGACCGCGATCCAAAATACCACACTTTACCGTTTGGGCTTCCATTGCTCCAGGAACTTTGTAACGTCCTCGGGACCGATCCGCGTGGTGGACTCGAATTCGCCCTGCTTTTGGCTGAATACCAGCGTTCCGTCGGGGTCAAGAACCGCCAGGCACGGTACACCCTTTTTCAGCGGCACTTGATATTTGTCGGCGAGGTCCAGATTCTGATCGTAATCACCAATGTTGATGTGGACGACGTGGTAATTCGCGTTCACCAGCGGCGCGATCTCCTTGGAACGGAACGTAGTGTCCAGCACGTGGCAGTCGTAGCACCAATTTCCGCCGAAAACCAGGATCACCCGCTTGTGATCCTTGGTCGCCTCGGTCAGCGCCGAGCTGATCTCGGGTCCGGCTTCCTTGGGATCGGGGTACAGCCTTGTGTTAGGAACGGCTGGTTCGGGCAGCCGGCGCGCCGTCGGCGGAGCCATTTCACCGCGCTGGGTCACCGCGATACGCCAGTCGTTGCCTTGCTGCACCCACAGCTGGCTGGCGCCATCCACGTAGGGAACGTCGCCGGTGCTGGTGTGAAACGTAAGTGCATAACGCAGAACCAGAACCACCGTGGCGGCCTGGGGATGCTTGATCTCCAGCGTCTTTATGGTGAAGCTGCTCAGGCCACGCGGCTTCAGCGCCGCCCAATACTCCACCTCCGCGTTGGGATCCTGCGATTCGCCTTGGGACGTCTTGGTTACCGCCGCAGGCGCGGTGCTATAAAGCGCCGCCAGCGCGGCTTTGTCGCCCGCGAGGACCGCCGATCTCCAGTGCGCGAGCGGCTCAAACGCCGCCGCCGATTCCTTCGCCGCGGCTGAGTGTTTCGCTGGCGCCGGATTCCCGCCGGCGGCCTGCGGGAACGCAGCGCCTGCGTCGGAACGCGAAGCCGCCGCGAGTAACGCCAAAATTCCCCATGTAATAATCATCTGAGATCGGCCGAGTTTCATCGCAGCTCCTAGAGCATTATGAATATGAATCGCTTGCCGTTCAGCATAGCTCCGAAGGGATGACGAACGCGAGCTTACGCTTTTCCGCGGTTTGTCGACCCGGAACGCGGCCGGGCGCCCGGCAATCTCCGCGCGAGCCAAGGCGCGGGCCAAGAGCAGGCGCATTTTTCGCCTTGGGCTCCGAGGTTATAGGTTAGAATTGGCGATCGAAGACCCTTCGAGATGACACCAGTCACCGCCATCTATCCCGGCTCGTTTGACCCGGTCACCAACGGCCACCTGGATGTGATCGAGCGCGGCGCCAAGATTTTCGAGCGCTTGATCGTCGCCGTCCTGCAAAACCGGGAGAAAGAGCCGCTCTTCAAGGTGGGCGAGCGTGTGGAAATGTTGCGCGAAGCCACCCGCGAGTGGGGCAATGTTGAGGTGGACGTCTTCAACGGGTTGCTCATGGATTACGCCCGCCAGAAAAAGGCTCGGGTAATTCTGCGAGGCATCCGCGCGATTTCCGATTACGAGTACGAATTGCAGATGGCCCTGATGAATCGCAAGCTCGCCCCGGAAATCGAAACGGTGTTCATGCTGCCCGGCGAAAAGTATAGTTACCTGAGTTCCCGCCTGGTCCGCGAGATTTCGCAACTGGGTGGGCCGGTAAAAGATTTGGTGCCGCCAGCCGTGGAAGAGCGGCTACGCGCGAAAAATGCAATCACTCCGTTAAAGGGCTAGGGGGAGCAAACGATGTCCAGTGGCGTAGAGACCAAAGCAGAGACGATCTTCCGGCTGTCCGATCGCGTGAACCGCATCGCCGTTTCGCCGACCGCTGCCGTAGTAAATGAAGCCGAAAAGCTGCGGGCCCGCGGCGTCGACCTCGCCGATTTCGGCATGGGCGAGCCTGACTTCGCCACTCCCGATCACATCAAGCAGGCCGCCATCCGCGCCCTCGACGAAAATCGCACCAAGTACACCGCCACCGCGGGAATCGCCCCGCTGCGCCAGGCCATTTGCACCTGGCATGCCGCTCAGCTCGGATCCTCTTACCAGCCGGCCGAGTGCGTCGTTAACGTCGGCGGCAAACATGCCCTTTTCAACGTGATCTGCTCGCTGATCAATTCCGGCGACGAAGTGGTGATACCCGCGCCGTACTGGGTGAGTTACCCAGACATCGTGAAGTACGCCGGGGGCCAGCCGGTATTTCTGCACACCCAGGAAAGCGATGGATTCGGCGTTCGCGCGGCGGACCTGGAAAAAGTGCTGACTCCGAAGACGCGTATCGTGATCATTAATTCGCCTTCGAACCCCACCGGCGCGGTGGTCACGCCCCAGGAATTCCAGAAAATACTGGCGCTGTGCCGCCAGCGTGGAATCTGGCTGCTTTCCGACGAATGCTATTCGCATTTCGTCTACGGGGACGCCAAGCCCTTTTCCATCGCCTCGCAGGCGGATTCGAAAAATCACGTGATCATCATCGGTTCGTTTTCAAAGACCTTCGCGATGACCGGCTGGCGCCTTGGTTACGTGCTGGCGCCCAAGCCGCTGATCGACGCGGTAATCAAGATGCAGAGCCAATCCACATCCAACCCCAATTCGATCACCCAATACGCCGCGCTCGCCGCGCTCAACGGCCCCATGGACGAAGTCGCCGCGATGCTCGCGGAATACGATCGCCGCCGCAAACACATCGTAGCGGGATTGCGCGCCATCCCCGGAATGCGCTGCAACGACCCACAAGGCGCGTTTTACGTCTTCCCGAATATCGCCGGCTGCAAAGTGAATGGCGCGCCAGTTCCGCGGACCACCGCGGGCGCCGATTCGTCATGGGTGGCGCGCGAAATGCTCGAACGCGCGCACGTCGCGCTGGTGCCGGGCGAGGGCTTCGGCGCTCCCGGTTACTTGCGGCTGTCCTACGCCGCTTCGATCGAGAAGCTCGACGAAGGTATTCGCCGTCTAACCAAGTTCTTCGTCTGAAAACGTGAGCCTCCGCCCCGTTCGCCTCGAACCCATCTTCGATGCCCGCCCATGGGGCACTCGGTCGCTGCTGCCGCTTTACCCGGACAAAGCGCATCTGCGCGAAAACATCGGCGAAGCCTGGCTGACCGGAAATCAATGCTCGTTTGCCGACGGCCCCTTCGCCGGAAAAAAGCTCGGCGAAGTGTGGCCGCAACTCCCGGCGGAGTGGACCGGGACCTCGCTGGCCAACAACAAAGCGTTCCCTCTACTGTTGAAATTCCTGTTCACCGGCGATAAGCCGTCGGTTCAAGTGCATCCGCACGACGAATATGCCGCGCGGCACGAAGCCGACAAAGGCGGCGCCGGCAAGACGGAAATGTGGTACGTGGTGTCGGCCCGCAAGGGCGCGGAAGTGCTGGTGGGTCTGAAGCCCGGGGTTACCCGCGAATTATTTCGCAAATCGATCGAGGACTGCACCGCGGAGAACAACCTCGCGCGCATCCCCATGCAAGCGCACGAAGCCGTATTCGTCCCCGCGGGAACCGCGCACACCATCGGCGGAGGTCTGGTGCTCTGCGAGATTCAGCAGTACTCCGATCTTACCTACCGCGTTTACGACTACGACCGCCGCGACGCCCAGGGCAACCCGCGGACTCTGCATGTGGAAAAAGCCTTGGACGTCATTAAGTTCGGCAAGCAGGTCGGCGGCAAACTCGATCCGGTGACCATCGAGCGCGGCCCGGTAACCGAAACTTATTTTCTTTCCTGCCGATACTTCGCCACCGAACGATGGGATTTTCACCTGGCTGCTGACGCCGCCACCGCGCCCGAACACTTCGACCTGCTGATTTTCCTGCAAGGTGACGGACGTTTGGAATGGGCCGGCGGCGAATCCGCGGCCTATTCCGCCGCGCAAGTCTGGCTGCTGCCCGCCGCGCTGGGCCAATACAATATCCTCCCGGAAAGCCAAACCGCGCTGCTGCGCACTTACGTGCCGTCGAGTACCGACGAAATGATCCAGCGCCTCGCCGGTCAGGGAATTCCGAAAAAGCGATTGTCGCGCCTGGTGTATTCGTGAAAAACGCGCATCTGCCCGCGTGCGCGGTGTTGCTTGCCGGAGGCCGCGGCACCCGCTTCTGGCCTCGCAGCCGTACCTGCACCCCCAAGCAGCTTTTGAATATCGCCGGACGCGAGACCATGATCCGCGAGACCGCCGCGCGCCTTCATCCGCTGTTTCCGGCCGCCAATATTTGGGTGGTGACCAACGACGAGCAGATCGCCGCCATTCGCAAGGAGCTGCCGGGCGTCCCGCGGTCTCACACTTTGTCCGAGCCCGCCGGCCGGAACACCGCTGCGGCGATTGGGCTGGCCGCGATTCATCTGGCCCATCAGCATGGCGACGCGTTGATGGCGGTTCTGCCGGCGGATAGCTATATCGGCAAGCCGGAGCTATATCGCAAGATTCTGAGTGCGACGCTCGATCTGGCGCGCACGCCCGGGAACCTGGTGGTGGTAGGCGTCCCTCCCACGCTGCCCGAGACCGGCTACGGATATATCGAACGCGGTGCCGCCAGCGCGAAACCGCGCGGACGCACCGCGTTCGCCGTCCGCCGCTTCACCGAAAAGCCCGAATTGCCGCTGGCGCGAAAGTATCTGCGCTCCCAGCGATATTTCTGGAATGCAGGAATGTTTTTCTGGCGCGTCTCCACCTTTCTCGAAAATCTGGAACGTTACCTTCCGGCCACGCGCGCGGCGTTGGCGGAGCTTTCGCGAAGCATCGGAACCCGCGCTTACGAAAAGACGTTGCGCCGGATTTATCCCACGCTGGAAAATATCTCCGTGGACTACGCCATCATGGAGCCGGCCACCCGTACGTCGGAAGGCGCCGCAAGCAACGGCGGCGGAGTGTATGTGCTGCCGGCCGAAGTAGGTTGGAGCGACATCGGGTCGTGGGCCGCGGTGTACGAACTGCTGGTCGAAAGCAAGGGCGCCAATGTTTCCGCCGGCCCGCATTTTGCGCACGACGCGCAGGGAAACTATTTTTGGTCTCCCAACAAATTTGTGGCCGCAGTAGGAGTCCACGACCTGATCGTGGTGGAAACCGACGACGCCATCCTCATCTGCCCGCGCAGCCGCGCCCAGGACGTAGGCAAAGTCGTGCAGGCGCTGGAAGCAGGAAAGCGCCGCGAGCTGCTGTAGTCTCCGCCACCCGCCCCGCTGGCACAAGCCTTGACAAAATCTCATATTAGATATATTCAAGATTAAGGATGAATGCCGAGGCCATCAAACAGTTCTTGGAAGGCAGCGGATTGCGGTGCACTGCGCAGCGCTACGCGGTAATGGCATTTTTGATGGAACACAACACCCATCCCACGGCTGCTGAAATCTTCGAAGCCGTGAATCGCATGGATCCGCGATCTTCCAAGGCCACAACGTATAACAATCTTCGGGACTTGGTGCAGGCGGGTTTGGTGCGTGAAGTGGCCGTCGAGGGCCGCGCCGCGCGGTACGATGCCAAAGGCATGCGGCATCATCACTTTATCTGCGACCGCTGCGGCGATGTGCAAGACATAAAGTGGTACGGCGTCCCCAGGCCTCCCTCTGGCTCCCTCGGTAAGCGGGTTCTTCGCGAATGCGAATTGATTTTCCGGGGGCTATGCGCGAAGTGCGCTCCGCGGCGCGCCTCCCGTCAAGCGTCGTAATTGTTATGGTAGTTCGTCGCAATATTTTTTGACTAATTCGAAGGGAGCCTGCACCGATGGAAAAAGAACTCACAGGAACAGCGGCGGCCGTTCCAAATAATCCAACCGAAGCCAAATGCCCAGTAATGGGTGCGCACCGGCACACAGTTGCGGGTGCACCCACCAATGCGCGCTGGTGGCCGGATCAGCTCAACCTGAAGATCCTGCACCAAAACTCCACCCTGTCCGATCCCATGGACAAGGAGTTCGATTATGCCAAGGAATTCAAGAGCCTCGATCTGAATGCCGTGATCAACGACCTCCATGCCGTGATGACCGCCTCGCAAGACTGGTGGCCCGCCGACTATGGCCACTATGGCCCGCTCTTCATTCGTATGGCGTGGCACAGCGCCGGTACGTACCGCATCGGCGACGGCCGCGGCGGGGCAGGCTATGGCACACAACGTTTTGCGCCCCTCAGTAGCTGGCCGGACAATGCCAATCTCGATAAGGCGCGCCGCTTGCTTTGGCCCATCAAGCAGAAGTATGGCCGGAAACTCTCGTGGGCCGACCTGATGATCCTGGCCGGTAATGTCGCATTGGAGTCGATGGGGTTCAAGACCTTCGGTTTTGGCGGCGGCCGCGAGGACGTTTGGGAGCCTCAAGAGGACATTTTCTGGGGGCCGGAGAGCAAGTGGCTGGGGGACGACCGCTATAGCGGCGATCGCCAGCTGGAAAATCCGCTCGCTGCGGTTCAGATGGGGCTGATTTATGTGAATCCGGAAGGGCCCAATGGAAAGCCCGATCCAATCGCTGCCGCACACGATATCCGGGAGACGTTCCTGCGCATGGCGATGAATGACGAAGAGACCGTCGCGCTCATTGCCGGCGGGCACACCTTCGGCAAAACCCACGGTGCTGCCGATGCGGGCAAGTACGTCGGCGTAGAACCCGAGGGCGCTCCCATCGAGGAGCAAGGCTTGGGCTGGAAAAACACCTTTGGCAACGGCAATGGAGGTCACGCGATCACCAGCGGTTTGGAGGTCGCATGGAGCGCCACTCCGGTAAAGTGGAGCAATAATTACCTGGAAAACTTGTTTAGCCATGAGTGGGAACTCGTGAAGAGCCCAGCCGGTGCGCATCAGTGGGCCCCCAAGAATGGATCCGCAGCGGGAACCGTTCCTGACGCCCACGATCCATCGAAGCGGCACGCCCCGGGAATGCTCACCACCGATATCGCCCTAAAGGTGGACCCGAACTATGCGCCGATTGCCAAGCGCTTCCTCGAACATCCGCAGGAGTTCGCAGACGCGTTCGCCAAAGCCTGGTACAAGCTGACCCACCGCGACATGGGACCTCTCTCGCGGTATCTGGGTCCGCTCGTTCCCAAGGA
>Ga0302324_100007727_pt1 | contig 22807 bp, 19 predicted proteins | sample Palsa_T0_1_FD_201949 | JGI IMG/M metagenome (GOLD analysis project Ga0302324, IMG submission 201949) | Peat permafrost microbial communities from Stordalen Mire near Abisko, Sweden - Palsa_T0_1 | ecosystem: Environmental > Terrestrial > Soil > Palsa > Peat permafrost | place: Sweden: Abisko...
CACGCTCCACCTCGGACAGGTATCCGAGGGACACGCGCGCCGAAGCGGAGACCTCGCGCAGCGTGCGACCCTGCCGCAGACGCAGCCGGCGAAGCACGTCACCAAGCAGCTGACGGAGCAGAACCATAGCCGCACTCCCCTTCCGAGGCCAAACCACCAACACCTCCACGGTACCTGGCATCACCGTCAGTTCGCGAGATCATGTCCTGCAGTGTTCGCTGCTAACGTAACGCTGTAATCAGAAAACCAGTAACCACTAAACGCTGTCATCAGTAACTCTCTTCCCCGAGCCTGCCGAGCAGCAGTCCCAGGGCATGCTCCACCGTCAGTCTACGTATCTCATGCCTGTCGCCGGCCAGCGCGATGGTGCGAACCACCGTGTCGTCCGCGACGCTCACCGCGATGTGCGCCGTCCCCACCGGCTGGCCGTCCGAGGGCTCGGGCCCGGCGACCCCGGTCGTGGCCACCCCGAAGGTCGCGCCCAGCCTCGTCCTGACGCCCTCCGCCATGGCCGCGGCGACCTGCGGGTAGACCGCGCCATGACGGGCGAGCATCATCGGGCTCACGCCGAGCAGGCCCGCCTTGAGCTCGGTCGCGTAGGCGACCACTCCGCCGCGAAAGGCCGCGGACGCGCCGGGCACGTCGGTGAGCGCGGCCGCGACGAGACCGCCGGTCAACGACTCGGCCACGGCGACCGTCTGGCCGCCGGCCCGCAGCCGGTCGAGAATCTGCACCGCCAGGTCGCGGGCCGCCTCGCCGGCCGAAGAACCCAAAGGACCCGAAGGCCCGGACCCTACGACCACGTTCATGCCTCCCCTAGGTCGGAACGGCTCACAGGACCGGACCGGTCCGGTCCTGAACGGTCCGGCCCGGAACGATAGAGCCGCACCGCCTGAAGCACATAGTCCACGCCGGTGACCACGGTAACCACCACTGCCGCCGCCATGAAAACCCAGCGCACGATCCCCGGCGGGCTGAGCGAGCCGGGCAGCACGTACAGGCAGATCGCGATGATCTGGAGCAGGGTCTTCGCCTTGCCGCCGCGGCTGGCCGCGATCACGCCGCGGCGGATCACCGCGAAGCGCAACACGGTCACGCCGAGCTCCCGGAACATGATCACCCCGGTGACCCACCACGGCAGTTCGCCGAGCGCGGACAGGCAGATCAGGGCGGCCCCGGTCAGCGCCTTGTCGGCGACCGGGTCGGCGATCTTGCCGAAATCGGTCACCAGCCCGCGGCTGCGGGCGAGCCGCCCGTCGAGCAGGTCGGTCAGGCTGGCCACGCAGAAGATGGCGAGCGCGATGAGCCGCCAGGCCGTCCCGCCTGCCAGCAGGCAGACGACGAACACCGGGACCAGGACGATACGCGCCAACGTGAGGACATTGGCCACATTCCAGAGCCCGACCTCGGGGGTCACCGCAGGTTCACGCCAGCGATTAGGTCCACCCCGTCCGAACCGGTCACCACGGCGCGGACCATATCACCGGCCGCGAACCGGCCCGGGCTGGTCCCGGGGCTGGCGCCCGTGCCGGTCCCCGTGCTGGTGATGGTCGTGACCCCGTCGACCTCGGGCGCCTGATGGGCGGCCCGGCCCTCGTACCGGCCATCGTCTGTCTCTTCCTCGATCAGCACGTCGATGGTCTCACCGAGCCGGCTGTCGGCCCGCTGGGACATCAGCTCGTCGGCCAGGGCGGCGACCTCCTCGACCCGGCGGGCGATTTCGGCGCCGTCCAGCTTGTCCGGCAGCGACGCGGCCTCAGTGCCATCCTCGTCGGAGTAGCCGAAGATCCCGATGGCGTCCAGCCCGGCGTCGCTGAGGAACAGCTCGAGTTCGGCCAGGTCGGCGGCGGTCTCGCCGGGGAAGCCGACGATGAAGTTGGACCGGACGCCGGCCTGCGGGCTCTTCTCCCTGATCTGGTCGAGCAAGGTCAGGAAGCGCTCGCGGTCACCGAACCGCCGCATGGCGCGCAGCACCCGGCCGCTGGCATGCTGGAACGACAGGTCGAAGTAGGGGGCCACGCCTGGCGTGGACGCGATGACCTCGATCAGTCCCGGCCGCAGCTCGGCGGGCTGCAGGTAGCTGATCCTGACCCTCTCGATGCCCGGCGTGGCGGCCAGGTCCGGCAGCACCTCCTCGAGCAGCCGCAGGTTCCCCAGGTCCTTGCCGTACGAGGTCGAGTTCTCGCTGACCAGCACCAGCTCGCGCACGCCATTGTCGGCGAGCCAGCGGGCCTCGGCCAAGATCTCGGGGGGACGCCGGGAGACGAACGCGCCGCGGAAGGACGGGATCGCGCAGAAGGAGCACCGGCGATCGCAGCCGGACGCGATCTTCAGCGGGGCGACCACGCCGCCGGACAGCCGCCGCCGGAACACCCCGCCGCCGGGACCGACCCACGGGGCGGCCTGGGGCGAGGCGGGCGCCGGCGCCTGGCGTTCGGTCGGGCTGATGGGCAGCAGCGTGCGGCGGTCCCTCGCGGTGTGCGCGGGGCGGCGGCGGCCGGCCAGCACGTCGTCGAGCCGCGCGCCGATGTTGCCGTAGTCGTCGAAGCTGAGCACCTGGGCCTCGGGCAGCTCGCCGGCCAGCTCGGCGCCGTACCGTTCGGCCAGGCAGCCGACGGCGGCCACCTTCGCGCCCGACTCCGCGGCGATGAGCAGCTCGTCGATAGACTCCTGCTTGGCCGCCTGGATGAAGCCGCAGGTGTTCACGAGCACCACGCTGGCGTCATCGGACGACGTCAAGTCCCAGCCGGATGCGGTCAGCCGCGCGGCGAGCTCTTCTGAATCAACCTCATTGCGCGCGCAGCCGAGGGTGACCAGGCTGACTGTCCGGGGCGCGGACTCGGAAGGTGAAGACACACCGAGAGCCTACCCAGGCCGCTAACTAGATTGGGGGCTCGTGGCGGGGCTGAAGTCCAGCGTCACCGGCTGAGCGGTGTCCGGGGTGTCGCGCTTGCCGTCCACGGTGAGGACGATTCCGCCCGGGTTGCCCAGGCTCATCTGCACCGGGTGCTTCTCGGTCCAGGTCATCGAGCTGCCCGCCGGGATGGTGCCCATGTAGATCTGCGTCCCGTCACTGCTGCTTCTGAGCTGGACCCAGCAGTCCTCGTTGGCGGTCAGGTGGATGACCACGTCGTCGGGGGCCGTCGCCGACGGCGACGGACGTGGCTTCGGTGTCGGTTTCGGCTTCACCGTGGCCGTGACCCGGGGGGTGGCCGCGGCGGCGTTCGCACGATGCGAGGACACCAGGTGGTACGCGCTGAACCCGATGATGGCGAGCAACACCACGACCACGATCAGGCTGAGGCTGGGGGAACGCCGGTCGCGGATCTTGATCGGGGTGGACGGCTCGAACACGTCGGCGGCCCGCATCGCCCCGGGCGCCCCGTGCTCGGCGTCGTACTCCCTGATCAGCGGCTCCGGGGGCAAGCCGATGGCGGTGGCGATGCTGCGGATGTGGCCGCGCGCGTAGAAGTCGCCGCCGCAGCCGGAGAAGTCATCGGCCTCGATGCCCCGGATGATCGATTCCCTGATCCGGGTCTGCTGGCCGACCTGGGTGATAGTGAGACCGGCCTGACGCCGGGCTTCCGCCAGCGAGTCACCGATGCTCACGCTACGCCTCCTCCTACGTTCGCGACGCGGTCACCCCGAGTGGGGGGAACACCACCAAGTTTAGACAGCAAGGAGCGTCGGCTCGGTGAAGCATGGGTACCAGTTGCAGGTTCTTTGGGTTACCCGCCGCGCAGCGACATGATGGTCTCGTCCAGGTCATCGGGCCTGACCAGCACGTCGCGTGCCTTGGAACCCTCACTGGGCCCGACGATGCTGCGGCTCTCCAGCAGGTCCATCAGCCGGCCGGCCTTGGCGAAGCCGACCCGCAGCTTGCGCTGCAGCATCGAGGTCGACCCGAACTGGGTCGATATCACCAGCTCCGCGGCCTGGACGAGCAGATCGAGATCATCGCCGATGTCGGAGTCGACCTCACGGGGGGCCGGAGCGGCCGCGACGTCCTCGCGGTAGGCCGGCTCGGCCTGCTTCTTAGTGTGCGCGACAATGTCGCGGATTTCCTTCTCCGACACGAACGCGTTCTGCAGCCGGATCGGCTTGGACGCGCCCATCGGCAGGAACAGCGCGTCGCCCTGCCCGACCAGCTTCTCCGCCCCGGGCTGGTCCAGGATGACCCGGGAGTCGGCCAGGGACGAGGTCGAGAACGCCAGCCGGGACGGGACGTTGGCCTTGATCAGGCCGGTCACCACGTCCACGCTCGGCCGCTGGGTGGCCAGCACCAGGTGAATGCCGGCCGCCCGGGCCAGCTGGGTGATGCGGACCACCGAATCCTCGACGTCGCGCGGGGCCACCATCATCAGGTCGGCCAGCTCGTCCACGATGACCAGCAGGTACGGATAGGGCAGGTACACCCGCTCGCTGCCCGGCGGCGGGGTCAGCCGCCCGGCCCGGACCGCCTTGTTGAAGTCGTCCACGTGCCGGAACCCGCTGGCGGCCAGGTCATCGTAGCGGCGCTCCATCTCGCCGACCACCCAGTCCAGCGCCTCGGCGGCCTTCTTCGGGTTGGTGATGATCGGCGTGATCAGGTGCGGAATCCCGTCGTAGATGGTCAGCTCGACCCGCTTCGGGTCGATCAGGATCATCCGCACCTCATCCGGCGTGGCCCGGATCAGGATCGACGTGATCAGCCCGTTGAGGCAAACGGATTTCCCCGCGCCGGTCGCTCCTGCTATCAGCACGTGAGGCATCTTGGCGAGGTTCGCGACCAGGACCCGGCCCTCGACATCCTTGCCGAGGCCGACCACCATCGGGTGGTGATCGCTGATCGCGACCTGCGACTTGAGCACATCCCCCAGGCTGACGACTTCCTTGTCCGCGTTGGGGATCTCGATCCCGATCGCGGACTTGCCCGGGATCGGCGAGATGATCCGCACGTCCGCGCTCTTGACCGCGTAGGAGATGTTCTTGGAAAGCGCGGTGACCCGCTCGACCTTGACCGCGGGGCCGAGCTCGATCTCGTACCTGGTCACCGTCGGGCCCCGGCTGAACCCGGTGACCTGCGCGTCCACCTGGAACTGATCGAGCACCTCGGACAGCGCCTCCACCACGATGTCGTTGGCCCGGGTCCGCTGCTTAGGCGCCGAACCCGGCTTCAGCAGCGCCGTCGGCGGCAGCGTGTAGGCGGTCGCGTCGCCGGTCAGGGTGAGCTGCTCGGGGCGCCGCGGCGGGGCCTTCGGGTCAGCGGGCTGGGTCGTGCCCGCGGTCAGGACGCCATGGTCAGCGTCGTGCGGGCCGCTGTCATGGGGGCCAGCGTCGTGGTGACCGGTGTCATGGAGGCCGGCGGGACCAGCGTCGTCCTTACCGAAGCCGAGCGCCTCGGCCAGGCCGTCGCTGCCGTCGCCTCGCCCGCGGCCGGCCGCGGCGGCGCGCCTCTTGTCCTGCTCGAGCCGCTTGTTCTGTTCGATGAGCGGGGTGTCGTAGGGCTTGATGTGCTCGCCCGGCTCGATGGCCGGGCGGAGCCGGATCTGCCGGGCGATCTGGCCGCGGACCCGGCGCGCCGTGCTGCCGGTCCCGGCCTCGTAGTCCTCGTCGATCTCCAGCTCGCCGCCGTCGTCGGCGGCGGCCGGCCGGGGATGCCCGAGCAGCGCGCGCAGCTGGCCGAGGCGCTCCGGGATGCGGTGCAGCGGAGTGCCGCTGATGACCAGGACGCCGAAGGCGGCGAGCAGCACGAGCAGCAGCGCCGCGACCCAGGACGTGAGGGCCGACGACAGCGGGGCGGACATCGCGTAACCGACGAGGCCGCCGCCCGCCCGCATCGCCGCCGATCCGTCCGACGGACGCGGGATGTTCTTGGCGATATGGATCAGGCCCGCCGCGCCGAGCAGCAGGGCAGTCCAGCCGATCGCGGCCCTGGCCGTCTCGGAGTTGCGGTCCGGGTGGCGCAGGTAACGCCAGGCGAGGAGCACGACCAGCAGCGGTACCACCCAGGCGAGCGAGCCGAGCGCGCCGCCCACCACGGTCTGGATCGCGCGCCCGACCGCGTTGTTCATCCGGCCCCACAGGCTGGCCCCGAGCACGATGGCCACGCCCAGGGTGAGCAGGCCCATGCCATCCCGGCGATGGTGCGGATCCAGGTCGCGTGCCCCGCGACCCACGGCCCGGGCCGCGAACCCGACCGATCCGGCCAGCACCATCCAGGCGCCCGCCAGGGTGCGGCCGATCCAGCCGATCAGGATCACGACCGGATCGTGGGACTGACGCGTCGGACGGCCCTTCGTACCCGCCCGGCCCGCCCGCCCCTTGCCGTTCTTGCCTTTTTTACCCGAACGAGCCGGGGTGCCCCGACCCGGTCTGCCGCTTGTCCCCCGGGGTGACCTGCCTGCCGAGCCGCCGCGCCCGCTTGTACTGCCACGCCCGCTTGAGCCGGTGCGACTGCCCGTGCCGCTGCCGGTGCGGGTTCCCGGGCTCTTGGCCTGGTCGGATCCCGGCGCCTGCAGGGCAGCTTCGGCTTGCCCGCCGCGCGGGCGGGCAGATCCGTTGCGGACACGGGTCGCCATACTCACAAACGTAGCGAGAACCGCGGCCGGACCCAAACACCTAGCCCGCGTGTCGCGGGGCGACCCGATAGTGGTAGCGGTGCGCCTCGCGGAAACCGCAGCGGAGATAGAGCGCGCGCGCCGGGTCGTTGCCCGTCTCGACCTGCAGCAGGACGCGGCGCGCACCGTGTCGCGCGGCCGCCGCGGCCAGCGCGGAGGTGATCGCGGCGCCCAGCCCCTGCCGCTGGCAGCCGGCGTCGACCTCCACGGCCGTGATCGCGCCCCAGTCGCCCGCCACGGAGACCCGGCCGACGGCGACGGCCTGGGTCCCCCGCCGGACGCTGGCGAAGGCCTGCCACGGCGCCGACATCAGCAGCGTCGGCGCGATCGGCGGCAACTCCTGACCGCGATAGCGGTACAGAGCCAGCCAGTCCGGGCTGGGTTCGGAGTCTAGCTGGACGTCGGTGTGCGGGTCGGGTGCGGGGATGTCCGCGATAGCCGCGGTCATCACGATGGCGGGGCCGGACCGAAGAGCCCATGCCCGTTCGGCTAGAAAATCGTCGAGCCGGTGACCGCGCGCATCATCGAGCGGGAGGGGCACCACGATCATCGGCGGCAGGCGACGGCGCCGGTACCAGTCCGTGACGGCGGCCGCCGCCTCGGGCAGCGGCACTCCGGGGTCGCCCAGCGGCAGCGCCGAGTTGGCCCGGCCGGTGAAGCCCTCGGCCGCGCGGAGCAGCCACTCCCCCAGGCGCTCGGTTTCCGGTGCCTGCCAGTGCCGTGCGGCGGCGCGTTCCAGCTCGTCGATCTGGGTCATGCATTGGCGGGCAGGGCGGTGCCCGGGCCGCGACGGCGGAGCCGGACCAGGTCGCGGTGATCGGGCAGGGTGCGCTCCTGCTCGCCTTCGACCGTGAAGCCGGCGTCGGTGATCATCTCCAGGTCACGGCCACCCGGCTGGCCCTCGCTGGTCAGGTAGTCGCCGAGGAAGATCGAGTTGACGATGTGCAGCGCCAGCGGCTGCAGGCTGCGCAGGTGGATCTCGCGGCCGCCGGCCAGCCGGACCTCGGCGTCCGGGCAGACGAACCGGACCATGGCCAGGATGCGCAGGCAGCGCTGCGGGGTGAGAGCCCACTGGCCGCCGAGCGGGGTGCCCTCGAACGGGATCAGGAAGTTGACCGGGACCGAATCCGGGTCCAGCTCACGCAGCGCGAACGCGACGTCGACCAGTTCGGTGTCGGTCTCGCCTATCCCGGCGATCAAGCCGGAGCAGGGGGAAAGGCCGGCCTGCTTGGCCTTAGTCACGGTGTCGGCCCGGTCCTGGTAGGAATGCGTGGTACAGATGTCGCCGTAGTTGGTCTCCGCCGTGTTCAGGTTGTGGTTGTAGGCGGTAGTGCCGGCCCGCTGCAACCGCTCGGCCTGGCCGTCGGAGAGCAGGCCCAGGCAGGCGCAGACCTCGACGTCGGGATGGCTGGACTTAAAGGCGGCGATCGTGTCCGACACCCGGGCGATGTCCCGGTCGGTCGGGCCGCGCCCGCTGGCCACCAGGCAGACCCGCTTGGCCCCGGCTCGCACCCCGGTCTCGGCGCTCTCGAGCACCTCCTCGGGCTTGAGCCAGGTGTACTTGAGCACATCGGCCGCCGAGCCGAGCCGCTGCGAGCAGTAAAAGCAGTCCTCGGGGCACAGACCGCTCTTGATGTTGACCAGGTAGTTCAGCTTGACCCGGCGGCCGAAGTAGCGCAGCCGGACCTTAAAGGCCGCCGCCACCACGTCAAGCAACTCGTCGTCCGGGCTGGTCAGGACCTTCAGTGCTTCGGCGCGGCTCGGCAGCTCCCGGGCCAGGGCCTTGCCCGCCAGCTCATCAAGCCAGGTCATAGAGGTCATGGGTGCGGCTCCTCCTCCGGTCCTACGGGCCGACGCTACCAGGCCGGATGGCCCCGCTGTCGGGTAAGGTCGGCCCATGCGGGTCGCGATCCTGGATGACTATCAGCGGGTTGCCCTGGCCAGTGCGGACTGGTCTGCGGTGCGCTCGCTGGCCGACATCGACGTGTTCACCGAGCACATCGCGCGGACCGAGGCGCTGGTCCGCGTGCTCGAGCCGTACGACGTCGTCGTGGCGATGCGGGAACGGACTTTGTTCGACGCGTCGCGATTGGGCCAGTTGCCGCGGCTGCGGCTGCTGGTCACCACGGGCATGATGAACGCCTCGATCGACCTGGCGGCGGCGGCGGCGCGCGGGGTCACGGTGTGCGGTACCGGCGGCAGCACCATGTCGACCGCCGAGCTGACCTGGGGACTCATCCTCGCGCTGGCCCGGCACATTCCGTTCGAAGACCGGAGCATGAAGCTCGTCGGGCAGGCCGGCGGAGCGGCGCTCGGGATCGGGAGCGGCTGGCAGCGGACGGTAGGCACCGGGCTGGACGGCAAGCAGCTCGGCGTCGTCGGCCTGGGGCGCCAGGGCCTGGCCGTGGCGAAAATCGGCCGGGCGTTCGGCATGAAGCTGGCGGCGTGGAGCCAGAACCTGGACCCCGCGGTGGCCAAGAAGGCCCACGCCAAAGCGGTCAGCAAGGACGAGCTTTTCTCGTCTTCCGACATCGTGACCGTGCACTACAAGCTCGGCCCGCGCAGCGTGGGACTGGTCGGCGCGGCCGAACTCGCGCTGATGAAGCCGTCCGCCTACCTGGTGAACACCTCGCGCGGGCCCCTCGTCGACAGCGCGGCGCTGGTCGCTGCGCTGCGGTCCCGGTCGATCGCGGGGGCGGCGCTTGACGTGTACGACGTCGAGCCGCTGCCGCTATCCGATCCGCTGCGCACCGCCCCCAACGTCGTGCTGACCCCGCACCTCGGCTACGTCACCGACGAGGCCTACCAGGTCTTCTACGGCGAGGCGGCGCAGGACATCGTGGCGTTCGCCGAGGGTGATCCGGTGCGGGTGCTGACCGGCTGAGGCCAGGCGGCTTTTAGGCGGGCGGCCTTTTAGGCGGGCGGCTTCCACTGGGGGTCGCGGCCGGACAGGGCCAGGGCGCGGTCGAAGGCCGGCGCGTCGTCCGGGACGGGGACGGCGTCTTTGAATCCTTCGTACTTACGGAACAGCTCGGCCTGAGCCTCGACGGCTTCGAGCACCGCTGCGGCGACGGCGTCCTCGCAGGTGTATTCCTGGCCGGTGGCCTGGGCGACGTCCCAGCCGTGCAGGACCATCTCCATGATGAGCATCGCTGCCACGTCGGCGGCGGGAGTCGCGTCCCCCATGACACCGATGTCACCCTCCCACGCCCTCGGGTCCGACCAGGCCTGGACGGCCCGGCCAATCTGGGCGGCGTAGTCGGCCTGGTAACCAGGCTCGGCGGTGAAGTCCTTGGTCATCAGCTCCTGCGCCACGCTCTCGCCGTGCGCGCGGCGCTCGGCGGAGTAGGAGGTCCACAAGATCGTGTGATTCAGCAGGGTGCGCAGGTCCCAGTCGGCGCAGGGGGTATTTGTCGCTTCCGGTGCGTCCGGTGCACCGTTTACCACGCGCGCGGCTTGCGCCGCGGCCGCGGCCATCTCGGCGTGCAGATTCGTCGTTTCCATACTTTCGACGGTACCGAAGCCGGAGCAGGCGGTCTTGAACAAACGCGACAGCTACCCTGATCACGTGGTCTATAGCGGCGTCAGCATGGGGCGCGGTGTGCTGCGTCCGGGCCTGGCGGCGACCAGGTTCCAGCTGACCAGGACCGTACCGTGCGCCGAGCTCGCGCCGTTCGTCGAGTTCTACTGGATCCTGCGGTGGGACCTGCGCGGGCAGCAGCCGCACGAGCAGACGATCCTGCCGCATCCCAACGTGAACCTGGCCTTCGAGGCGTCCGGGGCCGGAATTTACGGGGTCGACCGCAGGCTGTTCACCCGGTCGCTGTCAGGTTCGGGCCGCGTGTTGGGGGCGCGGTTCCGGGCTGGTTGCTTCCGGCCGTTCTGGCGGGCGCCCATCTCAGAGCTGACCAATCGGGTCGTTCCGGCCGACCGGATCTTCGGGCCGGAGGCGGAAGAGACGCGGCGCGCGATCATGCGGGCCGACGCTGCGTGCGATGACGTTGCCAGGAGCGGTGGCGTTGCCGGGACCGGTGGCGTTGCTGACGCCTTGGCCGACGCCGACGCGGTGATGACTGAGCGGGCTGAGGCACTGCTGTGCTCGGTGCGGCCGGAACGGGACCCGGCGGCCGAGCAGGCCGCGGAGCTGGTGGCGCGGATCACCGCCGATCCGGCCCTGCGGCGGGTAGACCAGCTGGCCGCCGCGTCCGGGATGTCCGCGCGCAGCCTGCAACGACTGTTCGCGGACTACGTGGGCGTCAGCCCCAAGTGGGTGATGCGCCGGGCCCGGCTGCACGAGGCCGCGGAGCGGGCCGACAGTGGCGAGCTGATCGACTGGGCCGAGCTCGCGGCCGACCTGGGCTACGCCGACCAGGCCCATCTGACCCGCGACTTCACCACCACCATCGGCGTGCCGCCGACGCACTACGCCGCGCCGTCAGAACCGCTGGGGCGGGCGGGACCGCTGGGGCGGGCGCGGCCGCTGGGGCGGGCGCGGCCGGTTAGCTGAGGGCTTCGCGGCTCGGGACGGTCCGCAGGTTCAGAGGCGGACGGCCGCGGGCGCCTTCGAGCGCGGCCCGGATCTCCGCGACGATCTGAGCGGGCTCGGTGCGGATCTGCCTCGGAGTGACCCGGAGCACGTTGATCTGGTGTACAGCCATGCGCCGGCCGCGGGCGAGAGTGTTCGCGTGGTCCTCGGGCGACAGATGCCATTCGGTCGAGTCCACCTCCACCGCCAGGCCAAACTCCGGCCACCACCCGTCGGGCATGGCGATGAACTCCTTGCCGGCGAAGACCTTCGCGTTGAACAGCGGCATCGGCAGCCCGGACCGGGCCAGCAAGTCCTTCAGGTCCCCCTCCGCGGCCGACCTAATCCCGTCGGCCAGGTCGGCTAGCGCCTCTCGGAACAGCGCCGACCCGGTGCTCGGACCGCCCGAGAGTTCGGTAACGAGATCCTGCACTGTGCAGCGTTTCCGCTGCACAGCATCGGCCACGATGGCCCGCACGTCGCGCAGGTTACTCAGGCCGCGGACGGTGTCGGCGACAGCCCGCGCAGGTGGAGCATAACGAAGCGGGCCGAGTTGCCAGTTTCGCTTGGGCATGCGAGTAGTCCGGTGCAGCCGGACGAAGGCCGCGTCTCGCCGCTGTCGAGTCGCCGGAACCAGGATGTCAACGAGGTCCGATGAATCTGCCCGGATGTGGTGAAGGCACAATGCGGCCGGGCCGGTGAGCACGCTGCCCCGGCCGGCGTAGAGCATGGCGGCCAGCTGCTGCTGAATTGTCGTCGGGGTGCCGGTCACGGCAACGTAGACCCCGGGAAGCAGCCCGCGCCACGGACCTCCCGGACGGAGACGGTGCCGCAACGCATGAGCCGTCAGGCCGGCGGCGAGCGCCTGCTTTCGGGTGATCACGTCAATCTGCTGTTCCAGAATCTGCCCGAGGGCAGCTCGCTGAGAACGCGTCGATGGAGTCATCTCGCCATGATGACGACGAGGTATGACAAACCAGGTGCACCCGAGCCATTCCGGAGCGTGCACAGAATCTCTCGAAAGCCAACAATCCTGGCATAACTCCCACCGCCGCGCCCACATCATCGCGACGCGATGTGACATCGGTGCGGCTGGAACCGCTGTTGGAACTGCACCGATGTCACATCGCGTCGGGCGTAAGCCCGCCAGGAGCGGGGCTACTGAGTGGCGTGGGGGTGGTGGGCGGGAGGGGGCGGGGGGCTCTAGGCCTCTACTACTACGGGGATGATCATGGGGCGGCGGCGGTAGTTGTCGCTTACCCACTTGCCGACGATGCGGCGGGCGAGCTGGCTGATCTGGTGCGTGTCGACGATTCCGTCGGCGGCGGCCAAGGCCAGGGCCTCCTCGATCTTCGGCAGCACCTCGGCGAACGAGGCGTCATCGATGCCGGAGCCGCGGGCATGGATCTCCGGGCCGGCCACCATCTTGCCCGAGTTGGCGTCGACCACGATCACGATCGAGACGAAGCCCTCCTCGCCCAGGATGCGGCGGTCCTTCAGCTGCGACTCGGTGACCTCACCGACCGTGAGCCCGTCGACGTAGACGTACCCGCACGGCACCGCCCCGGCGACCGAGGCCTGCCCGCCGACCAGGTCCACGACGACGCCGTCCTCGGCGATCACGATGTTCTTATCTGGGACGCCCGCCAACGAGGCGAGGTGGGCGTGCGCCCTCAGGTGCCGCCACTCCCCGTGTATCGGCATGAAATTCCGCGGCTTCACCAGGTTCAGCACGTAGAGCAGCTCGCCGGCCGGCGCGTGCCCGGATACGTGCACCAGGGCCGAGCTGCGGTGCACCACACGCGCGCCGAGCCGGGTGAGTCCGTTGATCACCCGGTAGACCGAGGTCTCGTTGCCGGGGATCAGCGACGAGGCAAGGATGACGGTGTCGCCGGCGGCGATCCTGATCGGGTGGTCACGGCCGGCCATCCGGGACAGCGCCGACATCGGCTCGCCCTGCGAGCCGGTGGAGATCAGCACCACCTCGCCGGGCGGCATCTCCTCGGCGTCGCGCAGGTCGACCAGCAGCCTGGCCGGGACCCGCAGGTAGCCAAGCTCGCGCGCGACGCCCATGTTCCGCACCATGGAACGGCCGACGAAGGCGACCTTGCGCCGGTGTTTGACGGCGGCGTTGAGCACCTGCTGTACCCGGTGCACGTGGGACGCGAAGCAGGCGACGATGATGCGCTGCTTGGTGTTGGTGAAGATCTCGTCGAGGACCGGGGCGATCTCGCGCTCCGAGGTCACGACACCGGGCACTTCGGCGTTGGTCGAGTCGGCCATCAGCAGGTCGACGCCCTCGGTGCCGAGCCGCGCGAAACCGGCCAGGTCGGTGAGCCTGCCGTCCAGCGGCAGCTGGTCCATCTTGAAGTCGCCGGTGTGCAGGACCAAGCCGGCCGGCGTCCTGATGGCCACGGCGAGCGCGTCGGGGATCGAGTGGTTGACCGCGAAGAACTCGCAGTCGAACGGCCCGAACGAGCCGTGGCTTCCCTCGACCACTTCGACCGTGACCGGATCCAGTCGGTGTTCCGACAGCTTGCTCTTGACTAGGGCCAGGGTCAGCTTCGAGCCCGCGAGCGGGATGTCGGCGCGCTTCCTGAGCAGGTACGGGATGCCGCCGATGTGATCCTCGTGGGCATGCGTGATGACGACCGCCTCGACCTGGTCGAGCCTGCCCTCCAGGTACTCGAAGTCGGGCAGGATCAGGTCCACGCCGGGCTGGTCAGGATCGGGGAACAGCACACCGCAGTCGACGATGAGCAGGCGGCCGCGGTACTCGAAGACCGTCATGTTGCGGCCGATCTCACCGAGACCGCCAAGCGGGACGATGCGCAGGCCGCCTCGGCGAAGCGCGGCGGGCGGGGCGAGGTCCGGATGCGGGTGGCTCACGCGCTGGTCCCCGCCAGGTGCGTCCCTGGCAGCTTCACGCCGCCCGCGGTCAGGTCCAGCGTCAGCTGGTCGCGTTCGGAGTCGGTGGCCGCAAGCAGCGGCGCGCGGACCGCACCTCCTGGCTGCCCGAGCAGGTCAAGCGCTGCCTTGGTCATGACCGCTCCCTGGTTGCGGAACGTCCCGTCGTACACCGGGACGAGCTCGTAGTGAATCTGCCTGGCGCGGGTCACGTCGCCCGCGCCGAACGCGTCGATCATCTCGCGCAGCCGGTCCCCCACCACATGGCCGACCACGCTGACGAAGCCGACGGCGCCGAGGGCAAGCCACGGGAGGTTCAGCATGTCCGTGCCGCAGTAGTAGACCAGGTCGGTCTGGGCCAGCACGTGCGAGGTAGCACCCGGGTCGTCCTTGGCGTCCTTGACGCCGATGATCCGCGGGTGGGCGGCCAGCCGGACCAGGGTCTGCGTGGCGACGGCCGCGCCGGTGCGGCCGGGGATGTCGTAGATAAGCATGGGCAGCCCGGTCGCGTCAGCGACCGAGGTGAAGTGGGCCTCGAGCGCGTCCTGGGGCGGCTTGTTGTAATAAGGAGTGACGACCAGCAGGCCATGTGCCCCGGCCTGCTCAGCGGCTCTGGCCAGCTCGATGGTGTGCGCGGTGACGTTGGTACCGACCCCTGCGACCACCTTCGCACGCGTGCCCACGGCATCGAGCACCACCCGGAGCAGTTGCTCCTTCTCCGCGTCGGTCGTCGTCGGCGCCTCACCCGTAGTCCCGTTCAGCACGAGCCCGTCATTGCGCATGTCGGTGACAAGGTACTCGGCGAGACGAGCGGCACCGTCGTAGTCGACGGTCCCATCGGGGTTCATCGGGGTAATCATCGCCGTGATCATCGGGCCGAACGGCGCTTGGATCGTCGTCATACGTGAACGCTACCCGCAACCCGGTGCGCAGAGTAGTCGGCTTACCGTCACCTCCACCGGAAATCCCGCCAGGGTCATGGGGGGATCACGGGGGTTCAGGGCGCCACCGCCAGAACTTGGACCGCCGTGGCAGGTTGCGGGGCATTGCAGGTCGGGCACTGCACACCCGGGGCCGGAACGTTGAGCCAGTAGCCATCCACCATCGGCCGGGTGGCCTGGATGTCCGCCGTCAGTTCCCGGGCATCGATCGCCACACCCGGCGGGTTGGTGGACAGCCCGGCGAGCAGGTCGATACCGGAGCGGGCCGCGGTGGCTTGCGCCACGGCCGCCTGGACGAAGGCGGTATAGACACTGGCGTTCTGCTCCAGGCTCTGGGCTTGGAGCTCAACGACATCGGCCACCTTGGCCAGGCGGCCGACAAGATCCAGGTCGAGGAACTGACGCCACTCCGGACCCGTGCCGTTCGGGTCCAAGACCGTGGCGAGGTCGATCGCGGGTGTCACAAGGAACTGTAGTCCGTGGGCATGAGCCACGGCCGCGGCCGCGGTGGCGGCCTGGACCGGGTTCTGCTGCTCCGCCACGGGCGTGAAGACCCAGGCCTCGGGGTCGTACAGCACGCCGAAGGTCCCGGAAGGAAGCTTGCCGGCGTCGACCGCGCTCTCCAGTGCGGCCGCGGAGGCGAAGTCGACGACCGGCTCCGCGACCACTCGAGGTAGCGGCGGCTCACCCGGCTGCAGGAGCTCGTACACGAGCTGGCCGTTAAGCTCGCTCACCGCGACCGGGTTGACGATGAGCTGGGCCAGCACCGACCGGGCGAGCAGCCAGGCGGGATGGTCAGCCCCAGGCAGGTCGACCTCCCCGGGACTGCCCGAGGTCACCGGGTTGACGCTGGTCGCGGGCGCGGCCGAACAGGCGGCCAGCGTCATGGTGACCATCGTCAGGGCGGCCGCCAGGAGGGCGCCCGCGCGGAGCCGCGAGCACAGCGAGCGACGTGAGCGTGACAACCAGAGGGACCGCTGGTCTGGGCGGATTTCCACCTTGTCTCCTGATGGGCCGCTGAATGACGTGCGGCAGCCTATGGTCCGAACTGGACATCGGCCGTCATCCCGTTCAGCGGCACGTTCGCCGCGTGGCCGGTGATGTTGACCACCGCCTGATAGACGACCCCCGCGGATGTCTGCGTCGGGGTGGGCAGGACGTCGCTCACCTGACCAGGGACATCTTTGATGTGGTCGGAGGGAACGCTGATGGCGACGCGTTGACCCGCCTGGACTCGCGCCACCTCGGACTCCGGGATGAGCACGATGACCTGCCAGTTAACGGAGGTGCGCAACGCGAACACCGGTACCGCCGATGCGCTCGCGCTAATTTTCCGGCCGGTCTGCGGGCCTTCGGGCAGAAGGGAGAACGCTGGCCCCTGAGCGGCAGATTGCTCCTGCGAGTCGGCCTCGTAGTCTCGGATGCCCGAAGCGGTTACGGTCTGGCCCACCTGCCCGTTGGCGGCCACGATGACACCGGCCGACGGAGCGACGATCTCGGCCGTAACGATCTTCATACTGTCGGTGGCCAGCTGAGCCTGGTCCAGAGCGACCTGAGCATTGGCCGCGCTCAACTGCGTGCTGTCGATGGCGGCGTTGGCCGGGTTTCCGGCTTCGGCCGCCCGCACCTGCGCGATCTTCGCCTCATCCGCGGCGATCGCTGCCTTGTCCGCGGCCACGACCGAGCTGGCGTCGGGAGCGTACTCCTTGGCCAGTACCTGCCCCTTCTGCACGGACGTGTTCAGCTTGGCGTTTATCTCGGAGATCTCCCCCGCATTGGAGAAGTTGAGGGTGATCACCCCGCTGCTGGTGACGGTACCGGTGAGCAGCTGACGGTTATCGCGCAAGACACTCGGTATGTACCAGATCGCACTCGCGACCACGGCGGCAGCGATGAGGATCCCGCCGACCCGCTGCGGCCAAGTCCGTACGGACCGGATCAGATCGGCTGCTTTCGGCTGGTCAGGCGGAAGCCGCGGCATCGGACGCGTAACGGTCAGCGTCGCGGATGAACTCGACGCGACCCGGCCGGACGGCCGTGAGGGCGGGTAATCGCGCTCCAGATGGGGCCGCGGCTGGTCCAGGTAAAGCACAGAAAGGGGAGGCTCAATCGTGGGCGCCCCCCCGGTCCCGGCCAGCAGCCCCGACCCGCCCCGGCGCTCGGAATTCTCGTCCTCAGGATGCACCGCGTTCCCCATCCAGATCAGTAAACGTTTCACTAAAGTGGCCGCAGACCCAAAGCTAAAATTGACCGACCCAAGGTTAAATTACAGGCATGGCAAGACCGCGGAGACGAACACCCCATAATTTACTGGTCACGTCGGCCGCATCGAGCGCAATCTTGCTCGATTAGCCATAGGCCAGCGCTCCGACCAGGTTATACGGCATACGGGGAAAGTACCAGTTAGAGACAATACAGGCCACCCGGCTCGACGGCGTGCCGTTATGCTTTTTCGCATTCTGGGCCAAAACGATGCGACAAACCCTAAACCTTATTTATTACGACTCAGCAATCGCTGGCTAGCAACGCGGAGGCGGACAGATGGGCCACTTGCGGGAGATTAAATGAACATAACGCTCCTCGCGGCGACAATCGGACTTCTCGTGGCTCTGGTGGCCGCCTGCCTGCTGCCCGTCGGCGCCGAGGGTACCGAGGACCAGGGCGACGGCAAGGCCTACGTGGCCATCCCGCTGCACGTGAAGACGCCCGCCTACCGCCCGCGCACCTGGACCTTCCTCGCCGTGGTCACGGGCCTGGGGCTGCTATTCCTGGGCTGGCAGCGGCCAGCGCTACCCGGTGCCTACGCCGGTGCCGTACGCGCCGTCGCGGCCACGATCAGCCGGGATCCCGCTACCGTCAACGGATATGTCGCCCGGCTGCGCCCGGCCACGCAGTTCTTCGCGGTGGCCTATATCGTCGGGCTGGCCGTCGTCGCGCGGGCCAGCCTGACCAGGCGGGTCGCGATCCTGTCCCACGTCGTGCTCTACACCACCATCTCGGTGCTGCTTCAGGCGCTGCTGATCGTGGCCGGCATGGCGACCGGATGGCTAATCGCTCCGTTCGGGATCGAGGCAACGCTGGCGAACCTGCTCGTGGGCGGGCTGGTCATCACCCGTCTCAGCTTCACGACCTTCGTACTGCCGCGCGGGACCACGGTGCCGCGCCAGCGTCCGCGCTGGCTGTGGGACAGCGTGCTCGCCTGCTGCTCGCTGATCACCGTCGTGGTCCTCCTGATCATCAGTTACGCGTTTCTGGCCGAACCGGGCAACCTTAGCTCGGCGTGGCAGGTGTTCGTTCCGCTGTACGCCGTCAGCATCTTGTTCGTGCTGCTATCTGCCCCGTTGTGGCTGCTCTGGTGGACTAACCGGAAGCTACCTGCGCCCGGCGGCGAACGGCCGCCCGTCGATGTGATCATCCCGGCGTATAACGAAGCGGGCAACATCGCCAGGCTGCTCCGCTCCATCGACGTAGCCGCCGGACGGTACGGCGGCCCGGTGTACGTCGTGGTGTCCGACGACGGGTCAGTCGACGACACCGCGAAGATCGCGTCGGCCGAGTTGGCGGCCTTCACACACGCACGCGGCCAGGTCCTGAGCCGGCCGAACGCCCGGCAGGCGGCCGCGCTCAACCGCGGGCTCGCCATCACCAACGCCGAGATCGTCATCCGCATCGACGCGGACTGCGTGATGGGCCCGGATGCGCTGACCTACTCCGTCCCGTGGTTCCGCGATCCGCGCGTCGGCTCTGTGGGCGCCATGGAAGAGCCCAGGACCGATGACGTGACCTGGTTCCACCGGATGCGCGCCCTCGAGACCTTCTTCCAGTTCCGGTTCGCCCGACTGGGACAGAGCATGGTCGACGGCATCGTCGTCATTCCCGGTACCTTCACCGCCTTTCGCCGGGGACCCGCGGTCATCGCCGGCGGCTTCCCGGTTGGGATGAACGGTGAGGATTCCGACCTCACCATGCAGATCGGGCGGCTCGGCTACCGGGTGGTGGTCGACCCGCGCATTCGCTCGTACGAGGACGTGCCGCGTAACGTGGGCGAGTTCCTGGAGCAGCGCACCAGGTGGGCGCGGGCCAGCTTTCACGTCTACGCCCGGCACGTGCCGCTGCGCGCCGGCCTAGCCGGGCCGCGGGTGTGGTTCTGGACGGTACGCCGGGGCTTCTCCTGGTTTTCACTGCAGGCAGGCCTGGTCGCCCCCATCTTCATGCTCGAGCTCGTGCTGACGCATCCGAGCTACCGGCAGAACGTGGTCACGTTCGGTCTGCTTTACGCCGCGGGCGGCGGAGTCCCGCTGGCCGTCAGCCTGCCGCTGGCCATCAAACATCGGTACTGGCACAGCATCTTGTGGCTGCCGACCTGGTTCGCTTACGCGTTCCTGCGGCGGCTCGCCACGCTGGAAGCGGTGATCTCGCTTCCCACCCGTCCGTTCCCCGCCCTGGCGGCCGCCCGCCGGACGCAGCGGCGGCTGACGCGGGCTCAGGGGTACCCGCATCAGCCGCTTCCACTTGGTCAGCGCCCGGAGCGCGCCAAAGTGTTAGGTCAGTAATGGTCGGCACTAGTCGTGTCATGTAGAGTATTCTCAAGGATAATAAAAGACTTCCGTTCGGCGGCGGCCGACATCGGGAAGGATGGCCTTGTGAACACCCAAAACGCCCGGCCGGCCGAGATGGCTCCCGGTACCCTGCCCCACACGGAGGTGACCGGCACCCTGTCCGAGGCCGGAGCATCGGCGATGCGCGGCTCGCCCGAATGGCGCCAGCTGTCGTTCCGCGCCAGCGGGCTGACCATCGAGCTCGAGATCACCGGCACCGGCATCGGGGACGAGCGGCGGCTAATCGGCCAGCTGATACCGCGGCAGCCGGCCGTGGTGGACATCAGGCATGCCGACGGGGTGATCACCGTCGAGGCGGACGAACTCGGACGGTTCGGCGCGGAGGCCGTGCCGCCGGGCCAGATCAGCCTCCGGAGCCGACTAGGCCCGGTGACCGACCAATCCCCCGTGGTCACCGGCTGGGTCAGCGTCTAAGCGGGCACAGCCCGGCCGCTTCAGTAAGGCAGTCGCACGGGTCCCGCTGACGGCTCGGCCCAGGCCGCTCGGGTACAAAGGGTGACGTGAGAGCTCTCAGTGACCGCAGGATAGAGGTGCGCGGGCGAGGCCTGCACGTGGTCGAAGGGGGTGCCGGCGCGCCGGCCGTGGTACTTGAGGCGGGATCTGGCTGCGATAGCAGGTTGTGGCGGGAGGTCCAGGAGCGGGTCGCGCGGGTTACCGCCAGCTACAGCTACGACCGGGCGGGCCATGGTTCCAGCGATCCCGCCGGGCCCTGGTCGTTCGAGGCCTGGGCGGCGGACCTGGAGAGCTGGGTGGCCGAGTTGCCGGTGCCCCCGCCGTACGTGCTGGCCGGCCATTCGTTCGGCGGCCACATCATCCGGGCGTTCGCGGCCGCCCACCCCGGTGAGGTGACCGGGATGGTACTGGTCGACGCCCGGCACGAACGCTGGCGGGAACTGCTGCCTGACGCTTTCCATGCGCGGCTGCGGGAGCTCAGTCCCTACGACACCGAGCAGGCCTTGCAGGCCGACGAGTTCGTCAGGGGCCTGCCTGATCCGGAGCGCGTGCCGGTGACGGTGATCACGCACGGCCGGGCGGACTGGATACCCGACGAGTTCGGCTTCGGGCCGAGGGACCGGAACCGGTGCGAGCAGGCGTGGCAAGAGATGCAGCGTGACCTGGCGGCGCAGTTCCCGGACTCGGTCGTTCGGGTCGCCGCGGACAGCGGCCATCTCATCCCGGCCGACCAGCCGGACCTGGTCGCCGGGGAGATCCTCGCGCTCGCCGGACGGGAAACCGGCCGCGCATAGCACGCGGGCCCGGGCGCCATGGGAGCGATCATGCTGTGTGCGTTCCCGCTGTCAGTGGCGATCTCCGCGGTGCTCGTACGTGGCTAACCTGCGCTCGCCCGCAGCGCCTCGATGATGGCGTCGGTGACCTCTGCGGTGTCCGCGGTGCCGCCGACATCGCGGGTGACGTGCCCGGCCGCGGTGGTCGCTTCGATCGCCGCCTCGATCCGCCGGGCGTCGGCGTGCAGGCCGAGGTGATCCAGCATCAGCGCGCCGCTGCCGATGGCGCCGATCGGGTTACTGATACCGCGGCCGGCGATGTCAGGAGCGGAACCGTGCACGGGCTCGAACATGCTGGGGAAGCGCCGCTCCGGGTTGAGGTTCGCGCTCGCGGCCAGGCCGAGGCTGCCTGCGATGGCCGAGCCCAGGTCGGACAGGATGTCGGCGTGCAGGTTCGAGGCCACCACTACCGACAGGTCCTCGGGATGCAGGACGAACTTGGCGCTCATCGCATCGACCAGGACGCTCTCGGTGGCCACGTCGGGGTAGTCGAGCGCCACCCGGCGGAACGTCTCGTCCCACAAGACCATGCCGTACTGCTGCGCGTTTGACTTGGTGACGCTGGACACCTTCTTGTTCGCGCGAGTCCGGGCGAGGTCGAAGGAGAACCGCATGATCCGCTCGCAGCCCTTCTCGGTGAACAGCGCCGACTGCAGGGCAACCTCGTTGCCAGGACCGCGGGCGGACAGGTTACGGCCGCCGAGCCCGGCGTACTCCCCCTCGCTGTTCTCCCGGACGACGACCCAGTCCAGTTCGGTCTCGTCGGCCTTGCGCAGCGGGCTCTGGATGCCGGGCAGGAACCTGACGGGCCGGACATTGGCCCACTGGTCAAAGTTCTGGGTGATGTTGAGCCGCAGGCCCCACAGGCTGATGTGGTCAGGAACGTTCGGCCACCCGACGGCACCGAAGAAGATGGCGTCGAAGTCCTTCAGGAGCTCCAGGCCGTCTTCGGCCATCATCCGGCCGGTCTTGTCGTAGTACCCGGATCCCCACGGAAACTCTTCCCAGGCGAACGCGAACCTGCCGTCCGACTGCCCGGCGACGGCGTCGAGTACCCGCTGGCCGGCCTCGACCACCTCCTTACCGACGCCGTCGGCCGGGATCTTCGCGATCCTGAAGATCTTCGGTTGGTCGGACATGCTCACCAGCCTAGACACTCGGTTTTTCGGGGCCGGTAACGGCAAGCGCACGCGCCGTGGACTTCTCGGCCATCACCGAGTGCCGGATGGCGCCCGAAGGACTGGCGCGGGGGCGGAAGATGCTGGGCGAGGAGTGATACCTGGCCCGTTCCGGAGAAAGACAAGACGCACCGCTGGAGGCGGCGGAAAGGCGGGGACCTCAGGCTGGCCCTGGGTTTTAAGGCGGCACTGGACTCACGCAAATAGGCGGCCCACTGGGGGTCGCCGTCGTATTGTGCGCCCACTAGCCGCCAGTGGGCGCCGCGTGGTACCACCGGCGGCACCGCCAGGGTCCAGCCGAGTTCCTCGAGCAGGCGGTCCGCCTTGCGGTGGTTGCAGATGGTGCAGGAGGCGACGCAGTTTTCCCAGATGTGCTGGCCGCTGCGGCTTCTCGGGATCACGTGGTCGATGGTCTCCGCGCGGCCGCCGCAGTAGGCACACTTGTAGTTGTCCCGGCGCATCAAGGCGGCCCTGGTCAACGGCACGCGATTGCGATACGGGATCCTGACGTAACGGCTCAGCCTAATCACCGAAGGCGTTTGCAGGGCCACCGACGCCGCGTGCAGGACCGCGCCCGCCGCGTCGTGGTGGACGACTTCGGCCTTGCCGCCGAGGACGAGACACACGGCTCGGCGAAGGCCGACTGTGGTCAGCGGTTCAAACGTTACGTTGAGCAGCAAAACTCGCCGCACCGCACCTCCCGCTGGCGCCGAACCTCTATCTGGACTCCATACTTCTAGTGTGTCCTCTGG
>Ga0302324_100007729_pt1 | contig 22804 bp, 23 predicted proteins | sample Palsa_T0_1_FD_201949 | JGI IMG/M metagenome (GOLD analysis project Ga0302324, IMG submission 201949) | Peat permafrost microbial communities from Stordalen Mire near Abisko, Sweden - Palsa_T0_1 | ecosystem: Environmental > Terrestrial > Soil > Palsa > Peat permafrost | place: Sweden: Abisko...
AGACCATCGCGCGACATCGCGAAGAAGACCCGCGTCTGCCCGAACATCATGACCAGCAACACGGTGGTGAGACCGGCGATCGCACCCAACGCAATCAGCGCACCGGCCCACGTAAGACCGGCTTGATCGATGGCATAGGCCACCGGCTGCGGCACGTTGAGATGGCTGTACGGAACGATCCCGGTGAGGATCGCCGCGACGATAATGTAGAGCACGGTACAGATGGCGAGGCTCCCGACGATGCCGATAGGCATGTCGCGCTTGGGATTCACCGACTCTTCGGCGGCGGTCGACACCGCATCGAAGCCGATGTACGCGAAGAAGACGAAGAACGCGCCGAAGAACGTTCCGCCCCAGCCAAACGGAAAGTACGGCGTCCAGTTCGCGCTGTTGACGTGGCCGACGCCGACCGCGATAAAAAACAATACGACGCAGACCTTGATGGTCACGATGATGTTGTTCACAACGGCCGACTCGCGCGTTCCGCGGTAGAGAAGGACGCCGATGAGACAAATGATGCAAAATGCCGGAAGGTTCATGATCCCGTGCAGCGGCTCGCCCATCGGCCCGAGGTCCCACGGGTTGTGCATCAACGAAGTCGGTATCGACAAGCCCGTGATATTCTTGACGACGGTGAAGAAATAGCCGGACCAACCGACGCTGACCGTTGCCGCGCCGAGCGCGTATTCAAGCACGAGGTCCCAGCCAATGATCCACGCGACGAACTCACCGAGCGACGCGTAGGCGAACGTGTAGGCGCTGCCGGCAATCGGCACGCGGCTTGCGACCTCTGAATAACAGAGAGCGGCAAACGCGCTGACGACGCCCGCAATAATGAATGAAATCGTCAGCGAGGGACCCGAGTAGCGCGCCGAGGCAACGCCCGTCAGCACGAAGATGCCGGTGCCGATGATTGCGCCGATGCCCATAGCGATCAGCGAGACGGGGCCAAGCGTCTTCTTCAGACTATGGCTCTGGTCTTGGGTATCGGCCAAGAGCCGCTCGAGCGGCTTCACACGTTGTAGCAGCATTAAGGCAGCGGAATACTTGTCTTAACAGGCGTAGACCTGCGTGGTGGGTACCGCAGGGGCATACGACGTGCTGGTTATCGGCGGCGGCAACGCAGGATGTGCCGCAGCATTGGCCGCCGCGCGTCACGGCGCGCGCACGCTGCTCGTCGAGCGCTATGGGTTCCTGGGCGGAACGGCAACCGCCGCCATGGTCGGGCCGTGGATGACCTTTCATTCAGGAACGCAGCGGATCGTCGGCGGCATCGCACAGGAAATCGTCGAGCGCTTGATGCGCTGTGGCGCTTCGCCTGGCCACATTGCCGATTCCTCGGATTATGTCCCGACGATCACGCCGTTCGATCCTGAGATTCATAAAGCGTTGCTCTTCGAGATGATGCGCGAATCGGGCGTCGAGATGCTGTTGCACTCGTGGTTTCTCGGAACGCACGTTGAGGGCGAACGCGTCGTCGGCGCGAGCGTCGCTACGGTGGGCGGCGGGCGCAGTTTTCGCGCACGCGTCGTCATCGATGCGACCGCCGACGCGCACGTCGCGGCCTCGGCCGGCGTACCGACGCAGAAGGGCGACGAGCACGGTCGCGTGCAACCGGCGAGCTTGATGTTCCGCCTGAGCCACGTCGATCTATCGAAGACCGCGACCTACGTTCGCACGCACGCCGATCAGATGCGCACGTCGCTCAAGGCGCACGAACGCACGGCGCATTCACTGACCGCCGTCGCCGGTCTCTACGAACTCTGGTCGCAGGCGCAAGAAGACGGCGTCGTGGACATTCCGCGCGAGCTCGTCTCATTTTTCATTTCGCCGTATCCCGACGAAGTTACCGTGAACATGACGCGCGTTACCGATATCGATCCGCTCGATCCAGTCGACCTTACCCGCGCAGAAGTCGAGGCGCGTCTGCAGGTGATGCAGCTGTTCCGGTTCTTCCGCGAGCGTGTGCCGGGTTTTGAAAACGCGAGGATCGCCGGAACCGGGGCCCAAGTCGGCATTCGCGAATCGCGCCGCATCGAAGGGCGCTACACACTCACGGCCGACGACGTCTTGCACGCGCGCACCTTTCCCGATGCGATTGCGCGCAGTGCGTATCCGATCGACATTCACAACCCTTCGGGAAGCGGAACCACAACGCATCGCCCGCCGCCCGGCGCGAGCTACGAAATTCCGTACCGGTGTCTCGTGCCGATCAATCGCGAGCAGCTGCTTGTCGCCGGGCGTTGCATCTCGACCACGCATGAAGCGCTCGCCTCGACGCGCCTTACTCCAACGGTGATGACCCTGGGTCAAGCGGCCGGCACGGCGGCCGCGCTTGCCAACGATCGTACCGAACTCGTCGCGGCGATCGATACGGACCTCCTTCGCTCGACGTTGATCGCCGATGGCGTCGATCTGCGCAGAGCATCGTGACGGCGTTGGAATGCGCACGGGCGTATGGCATCGCGGTGGTCTTTGCGGACCTCGGCGACTGGGGGTCATCGTGCGAATTGCTTTCGGAATACGATCCGCATGCGCCGCGGATACGCGTCAACACGCGTATCCTCGAGCGGCTCGATGACGCGGCGCGCGACGAATTCATCGCGCACTGCATCGGCCACGAACTCTATCATCATCGTGAAGCACTCGGTGAGATTGCGCGACTCCCGCATCGTCGCGATCGGGAAGCCGCAGCCGATGCCTTCGCTCGTGCGTTGAGCCGGCGCTGAGGATGCTTTTTGCCGGAATCGACGGTGGCCAGAGCGGAACCACGGCGGTAATCGGCGATGAGACACGCGTGCTTGCGCGTGGCCACAGCGGCCCGGCCGACGAGATCGGCGCGGGCCCGGACTCTACGCGGCTGCGCGACGCGCTTGAAGGCGCGCTTGCCAATGCGTTGTCCGTGGCTAACTTGCCGCGCGACACGCAGTTCAACATAGTCGTTGCCGGAGTCTCGGGTTACGAAGGACGCATCTACGGCCAGGCGCCGCAGGTGGCGGCGCAGCGCTTCGTTCTCATGCACGATGCTCCGATCGCCCACGCCGGCGCGTTCGGGGGCAAGCCGGGAGTCATCGTCATCGCGGGAACTGGTTCGGTGGCCTATGCGCTGGCAGGCGACGGGCGCACGAAAACCAGCGGTGGATGGGGATACCTTTTCGGCGATGAGGGCAGCGCGTTTTGGATCGCGCGCATGTTCGTGGGGTGTGCGACGAAGAAGAACGCGTTCGTGCGGCCGCTGCTCGAGTATTTCGGCGCGGCAAACTTACGAGCGCTCGTGCGCGCGTTTTACTGCGGAGAGATCACGCGCGACCGGCTTGCGTCGTTTGCCCCGATTGCACTCTCGTCGGAAGATGTCGCGTCTGCAGCCGCTCGCGCGCTGGCGGAGCTAGCCGCGCAAACCGTCCTCGACCGGCCGTGTGGGATCGCTTTCGCCGGTGGACTACTGAGTGACGCCGCGTTTCGAGCGCGCGTTGAAGCGGCGACGCGCGAGTGGTTGCCGGATTGCGCGATTGTTGCACCGACCGCCGATCCGGCCGAGGGCGCGCTTATTTTGGCGAGGCGCGCGTGAAGACGCTCGAGCGGCTGCGCGGCGGGTTGATCGTTTCGGTCCAGGCGTGGAGCGGTTCTGCGATCGACGATCCGCTGGTGCTCGGCGCGATGGCCGCCGCTGCTCAAGCAAGTGGTGCGGCCGGCGTGCGCATGCAGGGCACCGCGAATATACGAGCCGCGCGCCCTCGGCTCACGCTCCCGATGATTGGGATCATTAAGATTGATTATCCTGGATTTACACCATACATCACGCCGACGCTCGAGCAAGTGCGCGAGGTGGCGGCCTGCGACGTGGAGATCGTAGCCTTCGACGCGACGCCTCGACCCCGTCCAGACGGAGCGACGGTGGAATCGCTCGTCGCCGGCGTTCACGCGGCAGGTTGCATCGCGATGGCCGATTGCGCCGCAGTGGGCGATGCGCTGTGTGCGCTGGCGGCCGGCGCGGAGATTCTCGCAACGACCCTTTGCGGCTATACTGATGAAACGAAAGGGACGCCCTTGCCGGCGCTCGCGCTGCTCCGCGAACTGGCCGAACTCGATGCGTTCGTCGTATGCGAAGGCGGCATTCGGCAGCCGGGAGACGTCGAGGCCGCGTTCGCCGCCGGGGCGGATGCCGTCGTGGTGGGAAGCGCGATCACCAATACGGACTGGCTTGTCGGGGAGTTTGCCGCCTGCGCGCCTAAAGGGCGTGGGTGAAAACAAGTCTCGCGAGGTTAGGGAGAGAGATCCTTGGTTGAGAATCGCGCTGCGGTCGTCTCGCTTGGTCGTGGCTTTTGGACCGTCACCGTCGTACTTGGGCTACTGTCGATCGTCGGCATTTATTATTGGATAACGGCGCCGATGGATCGCATCATGCCTGTCGTGGGTGCGCAACCGGGTGAACAAGTCGATGAGCTCCTGCGCTTCATGGCGGCCTCCGGCACGGCGCTCTTCATCTATGTCGCCGGCTACATCGTGTATTTCTGCTTCGCGTTTCGCGCCAAAGCGACCGACGGTCCCGACGCGATCGGCGTACAGGTTCACGACAACAACGTGCTCGAGTTCTGGTGGACGCTGATCCCAACGCTGTTCGTCGTGCTGCTCTCGATCTTGAGCGTGAGGATTTGGTATCAGATCCAAGTGGCCCAACCGGCGAATGGTCTGGTCGTGGAATCGCTCGGTCACCAGTGGTACTTCACGTTCCGCTATCCGCAAGTAAACGGCGAAGTGACCGGCGAGATGCACTTGCCGGTCAACCAACCGGTCGTGCTCAACGTCACCTCGTCGGATGTCATCCACTCGTTCTGGGTGCCGGCGTTTCGTTTGAAGGCCGACATGGTGCCCGGTCTGATCAACACGATCCGTTTCACACCGACCGTGATCGGGCGCTATCCGATCATCTGTACCGAATTCTGCGGCACCGATCACGGGATCATGAACGCGCAGGTGCCGGGCGAGAACGGCAAGCCGAATCCCGGCGCGGAGTATGTGGTCGTCGACTCGCCGGCCGACTTCCAAAAGTGGTATCACGGCTGGCAAGTCAAGAACGCAAGCGCGAGCAACGCGCTGCCGAGCACGAGCGGCACGATCTCACTTGCCGGCGGCGATGCTGCCGCCGGTCAGGCCCTCTTCGCGCAGAAGTGCAGCGCCTGTCACGCACTCGGGCCGTTCTCGCAGCGCATCGTCGGTCCGGGACTTAAGGGCGTGCTCCACGATCCATCGCATCCCAATCTCGTCGACGGCGATCCCGCCAACCCGGCGGACGCCGCGAAGATTCTGCAACAAGGCTACACGGGTGACATGGGCCACATGCCTGATGCGACCCAAAACGGCATCTCCGATAAAGACATAGCGAACCTCGTCGCCTACCTGGCTTCGCTCAAGTAACCGGGAGCTCATCAATCATGTCAGCAACAGCGGTACACGCCGGCGGCATCGCCGATCATATCCACCCCGAGCCTCAGGGATTCGTCCGGCGGTACATCTTCTCGATCGATCACAAGATCATCGGGATTCAGTACCTCATCACCGGCTTTGTCTTCTTGATTCTCGCCGGCATGCTCGCCGAGGTCATTCGCACGCAGCTCTTGCACGCGAACGGCGGGTTCGTCAGCCCCGACGTCTACAACGAAGTTTATTCGATGCACGGCTCGGCGATGGTGTGGCTGGTGATCATTCCGCTTATTACCGGCGGTTTCGGCAACGTGATCATGCCGCTCCAAATCGGTGCGCGCGACGTTGCGTTCCCGTGGCTGAATATGATCAGCTTCTGGATCTTCCCGGTCGCCGGCCTGATGCTGTTCTCGTCGTTCCTCATCGGCGCGCCCGTCGCGGGCTGGACGGAATATCCGCCGATGTCGCTGCAAGCGGGACCCGGCACCTCGATGTGGGCGGCCGCGATCTTTTTGATCGGTGTTAGCTCGACGCTGACCGGTATCAACTTCGTCGTAACGATGTTCCAGATGCGTGCGCCGGGCATGACATGGACACGCATGCCGTTGTTCTGCTGGGCGCAGCTCGCGACGGCGCCGCTGCTGATGATTGCGACGACGGCGCTTGCCGCCGCGCTCGCCGCGCTCTTCATCGAGCGCCAATTCGGCGTGCCGTTCTACGATCCGACCAAGGGCGGCAGCCCGGTCATGTGGCAGCACATGTTCTGGTTCTACTCGCATCCGGCCGTGTATATCATGGTTCTTCCGGCGTTCGGCATGATCTCCGAGATCATCCCGACCTTTGCGCGCAAGCCGATCTTCGGCTATAAGCTGATTGCGTTCTCGTCGATGGCGATCGCGCTTGCCGGATTCATGGTGTGGGCGCACCACATGTTCACGTCGGGACTCGCGCCGTATCTACAGTTGCCCTTCATGATCATCACGTTCATCATCGCGATTCCCACGGGCGTGAAGATTTTCTCGTGGACCGCAACGCTCTGGGGCGGGAAGATCCACTTTACGACCTCGATGCTGTTCGCAGTTGGGTTCGTTGCACTGTTTACGCTCGGCGGCATCACCGGCATCTTCCTCGCGGCGGTTCCGTTCGATCTACACGTGCACGGCACGTATTTCGTGGTCGCGCACTTCCACTACGTGCTGGTCGGCGGTTCGCTGATGGGCGTTTTCGCCGGGACGTACTTCTACTTCCCGAAGATGAGCGGCCGATTGATGAACGAGACGCTGGGCAAGTGGCACTTCTGGCTGTTCTTCATCGGCTTCAACGGCACGTTCTTGCCGCAACATTGGCTCGGCATGCTCGGCATGCCGCGCCGCGTGCCCGAGTACGATCCGCAGTTCCAGTTCTGGAACGACTTCTCGTCGATCTCGTCGTACGTGATGACGTTCTCGATCCTGCTGTTCTTCATCAACGTCCTGTGGAGCCTCCGCAACGGCAAGAAGTCGGGTCCGAACCCATGGGGCGGACGCACGCTGGATTGGCAGATTCCCTCGCCGCCGCACTACTACAACTTCAAGAACATCCCGACGGTCTATGGCCTTCCGTATGACTTCGGACAGCCGCTACCGTACAAGGGATTGGAAGAAGAGCTCACCGACTCACCCGTTCACGTAGGAGCGCACTATTAATGGCAGTCGCTTCACTTCCGCACGGCAGTTCTGCCGGCCATGACGGAGTCGATCAGCTTTACGCCGATACGCGGGCACTGCGCCTTCAGGGCATGCTGCTCTTCCTGGTCTCGGACTGCATTCTGTTCTCGTCGTTCATCTTCGCCTATCTCTACATGCGCAACAGCGGACAGGGCTGGCCGCCGGCGGGCATCAGCCGTCTGGACGTCGCGTTTGCCTCGGTGAACTCCGTCGTGCTGTTCGGGTCGGGAGCGACGATGCACTATGCGCTCGAGAACTGGAAGCACAACAACTTCGGCCGCTACGCGCTCTTCATGCTGGCGACGATCGTGCTCGGCATCGGCTTCCTCTCCGGTCAGGCCTATGAATACACGAACCTGATCTTCAAAGAGCACGTAACGTGGGCCGGCAGCGGCATCTTCGGCGCGTCGTTCTTTACGCTCACCGGCATGCACGGCTTCCACGTTTCGGTCGGCGTGCTGTACCTCATCATTCTGTTCTTGCAGTCGGTCCACGGCGTCTATACCAAGGACAAGTACTTCGGCCTCACGGCGGGCACGCTGTACTGGCACTTCGTCGACGTCATCTGGGTTGTGCTCTTCTCGATCTTCTATCTCATCTAGGAACTAACGTCATGCATATCGATCCTGCAGTTCTCGAACGGACCATCGCGATCATCGGCGGCATCATCGTAGCCATCGTGTCGGCGAAGGCGCTCAAAGACGACTGGAACACGCCAGGGCTCGACAACCAAGTGTTCAAGCTGATGCTGGGGCTGCTGTTCATCGGCGCGATCGTAGCGGCGCTCGCCGGCGCCAACGTTCTCGGCAACTTCCCGAAGGCGGCGTAAGCATGATCGAACAACAAGACGTGATCGACTTCACCGAACCACCGCGGACTGAAGGGATCGGCCGCTCGATATTCGTCGTCTTGGTCGTCGGTCTGCTGATGATCTTTGCGATGGGCGGCCTCTCGGCGTTTCTCTCGGGCTATAACCACACGTGGCCATCGAACACGACGTTGCGCATGCCCCTCGGCAACATGCCGAAGTAGACTTGCGAACCCGAGCGGATTAGCCGAAGCGGCGAGGACCCTGACATTAACTGTCCGAGACGCGAGGCGTTGAGCGAGGGGTCGCGAGTTTATTTCGGCATGTTGCCGAGGGCTAGTCTTCCGGATGAGCGCCTTTGCGCGGGGCGATGCCGATTGCGAGAGGCGGTAGCTCGTCGGGTAGCAGGCCGGTGTTGCGGCCGTCGATCTTATGGATTCCCGCGAAGACCGAAAATTCAATCATCGCGGGAATCGTTGCATTCTCGAGCGAGCGCGTTCCGAAATATTCCCACTCGCACGCGACGCTGCAATCCTCGAAGAGGGTTGCGACGTAGCCATGTCCGTCTTCGGCCGAACGCTCGTCGGGCTTGCGATAGCGAACGAAGCCGTCAACCTTGTAGATCGGTTTGTACGTCTGCAAGTATGCTCGAAACGGTGCAACCAGCACGGCGATAAAGTAACCCAAGAATGCGATTGCGCCGATCGCGAAGATCCACGCGATTTTGATCAATGTTTGCTCTGCCGGAACGTGCTGCGAACGATAGACGATGCCCCAGGTCAGAAAACTCATGAAAAGCACGCCTAAGAGCGGCTCGATCGCGATGGCGAAACGACCCATGAGCCCGCGCCACACGACCCGGCGCTCAGCCTGCGTCCAGCCACGGTGCGCGAGTTGACGCGTGCGGCGATCGAACAGGCGGGACTTCATCACCGCGCGTGCACGGCGCCCGTTTCGCGCGGGGCGGCACGGTCCACGATCGCGCGCAGCGCGGTTTTGATCGGCAGCGTGCCGATCGTCCGACCGCTTCCAGGCGAAACGCGGCTTGCGATAAAGCAATCGCTGACGTAGTTCGGCGCAGATTGGAGCAGCAGGCCGGCTTGCCACAAAATGGCCATGCGCTCGACAAGCGATCGCGCGCGCCACTCCGAATCCTCGTCGCGCAGATCCTCGCGGAGTTGGCGTGCTGCCGCTCCGATGCGCGGGTCGTGCATCGCCGGCTCCAATTCGGCGAAGAGCGCTTCGACGGCGACGGGCTGCTTCTGCACGATGCGCAAGACATCGAGCGCGTTGATGTTGCCCGAACCTTCCCAAATTGAATTGAGCGGGGCTTCTCGATAGAGGCGCGGCAGGATCGATTCCTCGACGTAGCCGTTGCCGCCCAGACATTCGAGCGCCTCGCTCACAAATGCCGGCGCACGCTTGCAGACGTAGAACTTGCCGACGGCTGTGCCGATGCGCTTGAGCGCGCCTGCATGGGCGCTGACCGGCGCTTCGTCGACGGCACGTGCCAGACGCACGAAGAGCGCGGTTGCGGCTTCGGATTCTAGTGCAAGGTCGGCGAGCACATTTTGCATGAGCGCGTGATCGACCAGCGGCGACCCGAAGGTGCGGCGATGGGTCGCATGATGAATCGCTTGGGCCAGCGCCGCGCGCAGGAGCGCCGCTGAACCGATGATGCAGTCGAGGCGCGTGCCGTTGACCATTTCAACAATCGTTTGCACGCCGCGCCCCTCTTCGCCGACGAGCCACGCGTGGGTGCCGTGAAATTCAACTTCGCTCGAGGCGTTGCTGCGATTGCCAAGTTTGTCTTTCAAGCGCTGGATCGCGAAGGGGTTTCGCGTTCCGTCCGCGAGCACGCGTGGCACCAGAAAACACGAAAGCCCACGCTCGGCTTGGGCGAGCACGAGAAATGCGTCGCTCATCGGCGCCGAGCAAAACCATTTGTGCCCCTCGAGCCGGTACTCGCCGTCGTCGCCTGTGCGCGCAGCACGCGTTTCGTTGGCCCGCACATCACTGCCGCCTTGCCGCTCGGTCATGCCCATGCCGCAGATCGCGGCGTTCTTCTCGGCGATCGGAACGAGCCGTGGATCGTAGCATCGCTCGCCGAGCTTGCCGATCCATTGCGGTGCGAGCAGCGGCGCGCGCTCGAGCGCCGGCACCGCGGCGTATGTCATCGAGATCGGGCAGAGATGGCCGCCTTCGACTTGCGACCACACGAAGAACTTCACCGCGCGGCGCAGGTGCGCGTTTGGTTCTTTGTCGAGCCAAGGAGCGGCATGCAGGCCGCTAGTAACGGCCACGCACATCAGCGCGTGATAGGCGGGATGAAAATGCACCTCGTCGATCCGCTCGCCGAAACGGTCGTGGGTGCGCAATTCCGGTGAATGACGATTGGCATCGAAGCCGAGCTCAATCGTACCCGGATCGCCCGCAAGTGCGCCTAGCTGCGTTAACTCGCTGCGGTCGATATCCGGCGCTCCGCGCTCGAGCGATTCGAGCAACGCGCGATCGGACGAGAAGAGGTTGTAGTCTTGGAGCGGCGGCGGCTGATTATTCACACCCGCTAAACTTCGAGCGCACGCACCTCTGCGGCCTGCGCGCGCCGCTCTCGCTTACGTGTGTCGAGCGTGGCAGCGATTGCCAGCGCCGCTAGGGCGATCCCGCAGAAGCACAAGTAGGCATCGCGGTAGCCGAGCAGTTCGCTCTTGGCAAGGCCGATGACGCCGCCGGCGAGCGCGCTGCCGAGGATTTGCCCGACGATCAGCGCTTGGCTGAGCAGCCCTACAGCGGTTGCGCGCCGCGCTTCGCCGATTTCATTGGTCACGATATAGCGCGTTGGGGCGCCGAGGAGCGCACCGAATCCGCACCCGGCAACAACCATCGCAAGCAAGGTGAGCGGTAACGAGGCAAAGCCAACAGCGAAGATTCCAAGGCCGATCTCGGTGAGGATAGCGCCGGTGAGCAGCACGTCGCGGCTGCCAATCCGGTCGAGTGCGCGTCCCGAGATCGGAATCACGATCACGAACGCTAACGCACCAAGTGCCGCGATCAACCCCGCAACCGCATACGAAAGTCCCTGCGCACCCACGATCACCGTCGGAATGAAGAACAGCGAACCCTCGAGCGCGCCGATGGCGATCTCGAGCAGATAGGTCTTCGCCAATTGCGGCGCCGTGAAGAGTCCAAGCGGAACGATCGGAAATTCCGCGCTGCGCTCCCACCATACGAAACCGGCAAGCAGCGCAATACCGGCGATCGCGCTGGGCGGACGCGCAGTGGTTAGACCGTCCATCAGCAGTAAGAGCCCGACGCACAAGAGCGCAAGCCCGAAACCGTCGAGCGGCCCGCGCACGCGCGGGGCGCCGCGCGGTACATAGCGATAGGCGAGCAACAGCACGATCGCAGCGAGTGGAAAGTTCAATGCGAAAATCCAACGCCACGAAGCGAAATGCGTCACCAGGCCGCCGAACGCGGGTCCGATGACCGCAGCAAGTCCCCACGTCGCAGCGACCAAACCGAGTGCGCCTCCGCGGCGTTGCGGTTCGACCACGTCGCCGATCGCGGCGGTGGCTACGGGAAAGACACCGCCCGCACCGAGCGCTTGAATCGCTCGCGCCAAGAGAAAAATGCCATAGTTCGGCGCGATGACCGCGACGATACTTCCCAAGGCGAAAAGACCGATGCAGCTCATATAGATCGCGCGCCGTCCGAGCCGGTCGGCGAGCGTGCTGGCAATCGCGATCGACGCGACGGTCACCAGCAAGTAGAGCGTGAAGATCCAGGCGAGGTCGCTCGTCGGCACGGCGAACTCGCGCGCGATTGCGGGTAGCGCGGGAGAGAGCACGCCTAAGTCTAGCGCACCGGCGAAAACACCCAGCGCGAGCGTCAACAGAAGCGGGCGATTGTTACGCAATGATGCGATCGATGACCATGACCAGGCACATCAACGCCAAGTACAGCAGCGAAAATTTAAAGGTGCGCCGAGCCCAAAACGTGCCGGCGTCTTTCCATGTACGAATCGTATCGTAGAGAAAGATCGCTCCGAGGACGGCTGCGGCGGCTGTATAGAGTGCACCCATCACGTGCAGTGGGTAGAGCAGCAGCGACGCGACGACCAAAAGAATTGTGTAGTAGATGATCTCGCGCTTGGTGCGCTCCTCGCCTGCGACGTTGGGCATCATCGGCACGCGCGCCTTATCGTAATCGGTCTCGGTCATGAGCGCGAGCGACCAAAAATGCGGCGGCGTCCAGAGAAAGATCAAGGCAAAGAGTCCGAGTGCGGGGCCGCCGACGTGACCGGTCACCGCGGCCCAACCGACGAGCGGCGGAACCGCACCGGCTGCGCCGCCAATCACGATGTTGAGCGGCGTCGTGCGCTTGAGCCACATCGTGTAGATGCCGACGTAGAACACGTTGCCGCCAAGCGAGAGCCACGCCGCGAGCGGATTGACGAGCAAATACAGCACGGCGAAGGCGGCAACGCCGAGGATCACGGCATAGACCGTCGCATGCGCGGGCGAAATGCGCCCCTGCGGAATCGGCCGCGCCATCGTGCGCCGCATCACGTGGTCGATGTCGGCGTCGAAGACACAGTTGAGCGCGCCGGCGGAGCCGGCCGCGAGCGCGCCGCCCAGCAACGTCCACAAGCCCAGCGCGAGCGGAGGCAGCCCGCGCGCGGCCATCAGCATCGCTGCCGCCGTGGTAATCAACAGCAACACGATGATCCGCGGCTTGGTTAATTCGAAGTAGTCGCGCAGCGTGCTCACGTCGGCGTGCTGCTCGATTCGAAGACGAGCTCGCGCGCATCGAGGGCCGCAAAGAGCGTGGCAATCACGAACGCGAGAAAGACGAGCGCGGCGTTAAAGGCGTGTGCTTCACGTAGATCCATCGGGAGCCGCAGGGCGACGTTGAGTAACCCAAGGACGACCTGCACGAAGACGAGCGCGAGTCCGGCGCTCACGGCTGCGCGTACGCGCGCCGATGCCGGCCGGATCCACGCAAACGCGAAGCTGGAGACAGCGCAGAGGAGGGTGGCGGCGGCGATCGTTCGATGGAGCATCTGAGCGTATTGACCTTGCGAATATACGACAACGTGCCCGGCGCACCCCGGAATCGACAAGCATGCAAGACCGTCGCCGCTGGAGCTGACGTATGCGCCGACGCACATAGTGATGAAGGTTACCAGTGCGGTTCCTGCAAGAATGCCGCCGAGTGCAATCTCGGCGCGCGGCCCGCGGTTGCTTGCGTTCGCGTCGACGGCATCACCGGCGAACAACATCATGGCACACAGCGACGCAATGAATGCCATTGCCGTACCCCAGTGCAGCACCACCGACATCGGGCTGTTGGAAAGATGCACGGTCGCCGCACCGAGCACGCACTGTACGACGAAGAGCGCGCCGACAACGCCTAGTGCCGGGGTGACATAGCGGGAGCGATCGCGCACGCGCCACGCGGCGATCATCACGGCGACAACCAGCGGCGCAACGCAGAAGGCAAAGAGCCGGTGCGTCCATTCCCACACGGTTCCATTGGCCATTGAGGGCACGAGCATGCCGTGGCAGAGTGGCCAATCCGGACACGTCATGCCGGCGCCATTGATGCGGGTCCAGCTTCCCAGCATCACGGTGCCAAGCGCAACGATCACCGACGCGGCTGATAGACGTCGCAGGGTTTTCATCGGGACCTCAAGCGTACGCGGGTAGCAGCCCCAGAACAACGACTAAGGAGGGTTCCCTAACAGTGGTCCGCGGCTAGCTCGATATGGCTCCCCGCTGTGAGTTCGTCCTGCATAACGGCCGACATGCGACCCTGGAAGTCCGCCGAAGCGGCACGGGACATCTCGACGTCGGCGGCGAGCGATTCGCTGCCGGCCAGCAGCGGCGGGTTGTTGACCGCATTCTGTACGCTGGGTTGCCAAAGTGCCGTCGTTTCCATGGGCAGGGCCTCGCGCGCATCGTATATCATCGGGCGGCGCGGCCCATCAGCCGTATCATCGGTCATCATGTCCGAAGCTTCGAGAAAGGCAACGAAGCCGTCGAGGTCCCGCTGGATCAAATGTTGGCGATAGAGCGCGCCACCGAGGGCGTCGGCTGAGGCCGTCATTTCAGCCCGTTCTTGGGGGTCGGTCGCCTGCTTTGCAAGCTCTCGTAGCTTATTCACTTCGCCCAGTCCCGCCCGGTACTGTTTGTAGATGCTATCGGCGAGCGACGTCAGGCGGTGGATTTCGAAGTTCCGATCCAGGACCGTGCCGGCCAGGTTATTCGAGCGCAGGGTCAGGATCGTGGACCCCAGGGTTTGATCGTTCTGGACCGCCGAACCAATCGCGGCATTGGTATGTGCGGCGAACGCCCCGCAGAGAGGCGTCGACTGGACGGTAATAATCGTCTTTAAAAGCGGGGTCGGTGACGGGCTCGGTGAGACCGCCAACGCCGCCAGCACGATCGCCAACATGACTTATTCTACAACGCCCACAGATGAAAGGTGGTGACAGGAGGAATGTCTGACGCCCGAACGCGCGAAAACGTCGAGCCGTGAACCGCTGGATGGCCCTCGTGGCGCTGCTGCTCCTGACCGGCTGTCGTGAGGTGCGCGTCCAAACGCTCGGCTCGGGGATTACGGCTGGGCCGGGCGGCAATCAGATCGTCGTTGTTCGAGACGCCACTGCGCTCGCGCACCTAGGACTCAAAGCTCCGGTCCGCTTCAAGGGCGAGTTTGGGGTCGTATTGCTCATGGGGCCGCATACGCGCAGCGGATATCGCCAAGTCATCGAATCGATCCGCGCCAGCGACCAGCGCGTCCGCGTCGTCGCTTTCGAACAACCTCCGGCCGATGGCGGCGAACCGGCGAGCGATTACCGGACGTACACATTATGGATCGTGCCGAATTCGGTGTATCGAAGCGGCATACACGTGGAAGTCGTGACACCGAGCGACGACCCGATCGCGCAAACGGTGCTGCCATAATCGATATGCGTGCCAGCGTCGAGCGACTCGGACCGGTTCTCGTGCCCGACGGCGATGCGTCCGAGGCAGAAGGCGTGCTTAATCCCGCGAGCGCGCGCACGCGCGACGGCACGCTGCTGCTCTATCCCCGCGCCGTCGCGAAAGGAAATATCTCGCGCGTCGGCCGCGTACGGGTTGCACAGAGTAACGGCACATTTGCCAGCGATCGCGAGGGTTTTGCGCTCGAGCCGGACGCGAGTTACGAAGTGCGTCCATCGCCCGGGTACGGTTGTGAAGATCCACGGGCCACGTTCGTACCTGTGCTCGATCGCTACGTGATGGCGTATACTGCGTTTGGTCCACTCGGGCCGCGCATCGCGATCGCATTGTCGCGCGATGCCTATTCTTGGGAGCGCCTCGGGCTCATGCGATTCGCGCAACCGGGCATGGTCGACGGGGATGACAAAGACGCGGCCTTTTTTCCCGAACCGGTGCTCTCGCCGCGCGGTGACCGCTGCCTAGCGTTCTACCATCGGCCGATGTTGCATCTCTCGGCAGTTGACGGTCGCGCCGCGATTCCACTGATCGAACGATTGCCGTTCGAGGACCGCGAGTCGATTCGCATCGGATATATTCCGCTCGAACCGGCGTTACACGATCCGCAGGCATTGCTCGACGTGAGCGAGAGTACGATCGTCCTCTCGCCCGACGACAAGTGGGGCTCGATCAAGGTCGGTGCCGGTACGCCTCCGGTACGCATCGCGGAGGGATGGCTCTCGCTCTTCCACGCCGTCGATTTGATCGACAACAGCGGCACGAAGCCGAAGTTCCGTTACAGCGCGGGCATGGTGATTCACGATTACGAACGTCCCGATAAGATCTTGTACCGTTCGGAGCAGCCGCTACTCGCACCGGAGACTGATTACGAGCGCAAGGGCGTCGTCGACAACGTGGTCTTTCCGACAGCAATCGATGAGCGAACGGACTTGGGTGCACGAATCTACGATATTTACTACGGCATGGCCGATTATGCGATCGGCGCCGCGCGCTTGACGCTGCGCTAGGATCCTGAGCATGTTGCGCTACTATGCCATCGCGACAATTATCGTGCTCTCGATCGCTGTGCTCGTCACCGCCCGCAGCTACGGCGACTTCATGCGCTTTCGGATGGCCGCGTCCAGGCACAGCGCACCGCCTCAGCATCTGCACGTCTCCGGCGCCGGCGGCGGGTCGTCGGCGCAGGACGTCACCGGCGATGCTCCCTGGGCCCTCTCCGCGCTGCCTGATTGCTTCGTGCAAACCTCGGAGACGACCGGAAGCGTGGCCTTCGTGCGCGCGGCGATTCCGGCCGGCGCGCAACCCGTACCCGACGGATCGCGTCTCTCGTATGGGCCCTGCACGATTTTGGTGCGCAAGAGCGAACTGCTGGTTGACCGAGGCTCAGATCGCCTGCGCGTCCCGCCGCGCGCCGAGTTGTATACGTCGGGACATTCGCTCGTGCTCGTACGCACGAGCGGAAGCTCGGCCGTGCTTCGGGCCTACGATATCACGACGGATCATCAATGAGTATTACCGAGGAAGTTAGCCGGCGACGAACGTTCGCCATCATCTCGCATCCTGACGCGGGCAAAACGACGCTTACCGAAAAGTTGTTGCTTTACGGCGGGGCGATTCACGTTGCGGGCCAGGTTTCGGCTCGCAAGCGACAGCGCGCGGTGACTAGCGATTGGATGGAACTCGAGCGCGAGCGTGGCATTTCGATCACCTCGACCGTTCTCCAATTTCCCTACCACGGTTTTACCGTCAATTTGCTCGATACGCCCGGTCACCAAGACTTCGGCGAGGATACGTATCGTACGCTGCTCGCGGCCGATTCCGCGGTCATGCTGATCGACGCGGCCAAAGGCGTCGAGCCGCAGACGAAAAAGCTCTTTGCGATCTGTCGCGACCGCAAGATCCCGCTCTTCACGTTCATCAATAAGATGGACCGTCCGAGCCGCGATCCGCTCGAGTTGCTCGACGAGCTTGAGAGCGTGCTCGGCATCGGAACGTATCCGATGAACTGGCCGCTTGGAAACGGCGCAACATTCAAAGGCATCTACGACCGCCGCACGCGTGAGCTGCAACTCTTCGAGCGCAGCGCGCACGGCGCGACCAAGGCCTCGATGCAGACCGTCGATGCGCGCGATCCTGCGTTGAAGGAGCTGGTCGATGATGCCACGTTCGAAGCGTTCGTCGAGGGGCTCGACTTACTCGAAGGCGCGGGCGAGGCGTTCGATCGAGAGGCGATGCTGCGGGGTGAGATCACGCCGGTGTTCTTCGGCTCAGCGGTAACGAACTTCGGCGTGCAGCTCTTTCTCGATGAGTTCATCGAGATGAGCCCGGCCCCGGCCGGGCGCGGGATCATCGATCCAAGCGAGGAGCGCTTCACGGGATTTGTCTTTAAGATCCAAGCCAATATGGACCCACGCCATCGCGACCGGATCGCGTTCATTCGCGTCTGTTCTGGGAAGTTCGAGCGCGACATGATCGTGCGCAACGAACGCACCGGCAAAGACGTGCGCCTCGCGCGCGCTATGAAGCTCTTCGCCGACGAACGCGAATCGCTCGACGCGGCGTATGCCGGCGACGTGGTCGGCCTGGCCAACCCCGGCGTCTTTGCCATCGGCGACACCCTCTACGAAGGCGCGCCGGTCGTCTTTCCGCCGATTCCCTCGTTTGCCCCGGAACATTTCGCGTCGGTCCGCAGTATCGATACGTCGAGCTACAAATCGTTCGGCAAGGGCGTGGCTCAGTTGCGCGAGGAGGGCGCGGTGCAGATCTTCTATCCCTGGGGATCAACCCGGAGCGAGCCGATCTTCGGCGTCGTCGGTGAGCTGCAATTCGAAGTGGCCAAGTACCGCCTCGAGTCGGAATACGGCGTGAAGACGCATCTTTCGACGCTGCCGTTATCGCTCGCCCTGCGCGTCGGCGGTGATCCTGACGCGGCATCGCGCGCGCAGTTGCCGAGCAACGCCAAGCTCGTGGAAGACTGGGAAGGCCGCCCGATCGCGCTCTTCGAGAGCGAATGGAGCGTGCGTCTTGCCCAAGAGTGGAATCCTTCGCTATCGTTTCTCCCGTATGTGACGCAGGAGGTTGTATCAACGTGAAAGCTCGCTCCGCCGCTGTGGCGGCTCTTTGTGCGGCGGTTGTGCTCGCGGGGTGTTCGTTCGAAAATAAGTACGAACGCGAGGCCGACAAGATCACGCATGCGGTGATGAACAACGACTTAGGGCCGGTGAAGAACGACCTGACCCCGGGGCTGAATATTTCGCGCGTCAAGGTGGCCGAGTGGTCCGACGAACTGGGCGCGCAGGGCAAACTGGAATCGATCAAAGAAAACGATAGCGGCTGCGAGCCCGGCTTCCATTGCTTCGACGTGAAGTTCGAGAAGCATAACTACACCGAAGAGCTTGCGATGGACGATCAAGGCAAGGTCACGCAGTGGCGCTTCAAAATGGCCGATGCCCGTTAGCTTTACCGACGTCATCGAGGCGGCGCAACGCATTCGCGGCGTCGCCCATCACACGCCGACGTTGACGTCCCAGACCTTCAACGAACGTACCGGTGCGCAGCTCTTCTTCAAGTGTGAGAATCTGCAGCGCATGGGGGCGTTCAAGTTTCGCGGGGCCTACAATCGGCTCGCGCAACTTTCGCCGGACGAGCGGCGTGCAGGCGTCGTCGCGTACTCCAGCGGCAACCACGCCCAAGGCGTCGCGCTCGCTGCGCAATTGCTGGAAATCCCGGCGACGATCGTCATGCCGCGTGACGCGCCCGAAAGTAAGCTCGCCGCAACGCGCGGCTATGGCGCCGAAGTTGTGCTCTACGAACGCTCCGAAGAGAATCGCGCAGTCATCGCACAGGGGATTGCCAAGGAACGCGGGGCGACGATCGTGCCGCCCTACGACGATGAACGGATCGCCGCGGGCGCGGGCACGACGGCACTCGAGCTTTTGCACGACGCGGGTCCGCTCGATGCGATTGTTACGCCGCTCGGGGGAGGCGGCCTACTCGCCGGGTGCGCGGTCGCCGCGCACGGCATTGATGCGGATATCGAGATATGGGGCGTCGAGCCGCGGGCCGGCAACGATGTGCAGCAGTCGTTCGAACGTGGTGAACGCGTGACAATCGACGTGCCCAAGACGATCGCCGACGGACTTCAGACGCAGTCCCCGGGCGAGATCACCTTTCCGATCATCAGGGAACACGTCACGGGCATCGTGACCGTCAGCGACGAGGAGTTGATTGAAGCGATGCGGCTGATGTTCGAGCGCATGAAGCTCGTGGTCGAGCCCAGCGGGGTCGCCGCCTTTGCCGCGGTGCTCAACGAGCGGTTTCCTGTCCGCAGCAAACGGATCGGTATCGTACTCAGCGGCGGGAACGTCGACCCGGCACGTTACGCTGCATTACTTTCCTAGGTGCCCTTCTCCGCGCCGACATAGCGAATCCACTTGAAGAAGAGTGCAGGCTCGGTCGCGAGATTGTTCGCGTTTCCGTAGACCAAATAGAATTCATTGCGCCGAAGTAGGAAGTGCGCCGCGACCGATACGTTCCCCGCGTTCACGAAGCATCCAGGCTGGTACAGATTGGTCGCGCAGACCGCCGTATTGTAGGTTAGCGCCTGATACGACGCAGGAAGATTTCCACCGATGATCCGGCGTACGCCGATGTCGAGCTGCAAGACGCTGTTGGGCTGCCAATCGAGCGAGGTGCGCTCCAACCATTGATTCGTGCTTTCCTCGCCGGGGTGGGTCGTGTCGTACTTGTCTTCATCGGTCTCGAGTGTAAGATGAATTCGGCGCGTCAACGGCAGCGTGGTCAAATATGTCCAAGCGTCGAGGAATCCGTGAAAGTACGGGCCGCCCGAGTACTGCACGTAGCTCGGCGTATTCGTGTTCACACGATACCCGACGAGAATGCCGTTACCGTCGAACGGCAAGAATTCGTTCGAGACGGTGCGCACGCCGGTGGTGTTCATGAAGAACTGGAACTGGAGCAAATCCCGTAGGTCCAATTTGATGAACGGATTCGAGTCGGTCTGCGAAAGCTGGTCGAAGTGATTGTTGTAGCGGGCATAATAGTCGCTCACGACGATATCGTGGAGCCAATACTTCGGCGTGAAGTTGAACGTGCGACTTCCATAGACTTGGTACCCGAGAATGTCGCTCTGTTGGGTGTAGCCGTCGAGCGGATCGAACTGGGCTCCGATGCGCTCCAATCCCCCGACGATCGTCGTGACCGCGGTTACGTATCCCAGACCGAGGTCATGATAGGTTCCTAGACTCGGATCGGTCACGAGCGTTCCCGTTTCGACTCCGTTATTGGTGTACGCGAGGAAGTGCGTGTGTTGGTTGAGATAGCCGCCATCGAGCGTGGTTGTGTTGTCGTTGAGTCCGTAGGCCGCGACGTTGACCCGCTGTGCGTTCAAGCTGAAGTTTTGCCGGCTGTCTTCGTAGCTGTAATTGATGGTCTGCGCCTGATCGGTCCGATCCTCACCGAGCGCGTCGAAGGCGGCGAAGCTCGCGCGCCCCTGCGTGCCTTCGATACCGTAACCCTGCCCGAAAATGGGAATCGAGGGCGTGTAGAGCGTCTGCGGACAGTTGATGCAATTGGTGCGTGTATTAAAAAAGCTCGCGAGTTGGGTGAAGAAGGGCCGAACCTCGACGTACTGCCGGGCAAAGGCGGTCGGCGCGATGGTCTGCTGGTCGGTCTCGACATTCGAATAGTCTGGATGCAGGGTGCCGACGAACGATGCGGTCGGCGTAAATGGCAGCGAAAAATCCGTCCCGATGCGCGACGTGCTTCCGCCGTTTTCCACCGAGGTCGCCTCAGCGAGTGCGTACGGTTGGAAGCGTATCGGATTGCGCGCGGCGGCGCTCTTGCCGCCGGCCGGCGCGACGCCCATGCCGGTGAGCGTACCGATGAAGGTTGGATCGGTCGCCGACGTTGCGATAGGCGAATACGCCCACACGTCGAGCGAGTTGGTCGCGACGGCGAAGTGAACGAACTGTGCTCGCCACGTGTGCGACCCGCCGGTGCGCATAATGCTCAGTGGAATGCGCATCGTTACCGCGTACCCGTTGGGGGTTGGCTTGGCGATTGCCGTCCACTCGGGCGAATAGGCGCTGTTCTCACTCGACGTTTGGTACCGTGCGCCGTTGGGATTGGCGAAGAACCCATATTGAAACCCGCGCTGGCCTTGCGGATCGAGATAGACACCGACGTAGTCGTCGTTCTGGACCGAGCTGCCGTTGGTGTGCTGGTTTGCGGTGATGCCGCTCTGTGTAACATCGAATGCGACGTAGAGCGCGGTTCCGTCTTGCGTAACCCGGACGTGCGCGGGGTCGGCGGCGGGGCGCCGATAGGTGAAGTCGTAGGCGAGCGCGAGAGCTGTGGCCTTGGACCACGAGTCGTCCACCGTGCCGGTGAGGGTCGGCGCCGTGGTCGCGGGCAGCGCCACGGACGGCAAGTCGGCCGCTCCGGCGAGGCCGCGGCACGCGAACATGAACGCGAAGCAGGCGGACAGCGTGCGTCTCATCGTTTCGAGCATACAGAAAAAACGGCGCCCGGTTTCGTATCGGACGCCGTTTTGAGCGATCTTTGAGCGAACGCTTACATCGCGGGCGTTGCGGTGACGTTACCGCATGAGACGTACGTCCCGAGCTCGGTGCCGCTCTTGTGCACGTTGACGGCATAGGTGCCTTTGAGCAGGTCGGCCAGTGTGATGCCCTTCACCGTGTAAGCGCCTTCGCCGTTGACGGTTGGTGCCAGCGGATATTCCGGCGCCTTATTGATGTGTCCGCAGTTGCCGACGTGAATGTGCGTCGGTTGCGGAACGTCCTTGGGCGCACCGTCGAGCTTGACCGCGACGCGTACACCGTCGGGAACTTGAGTAAGCGTCGCAGTGCCGTTTTCACCGCTGTCGTTCTGGGCTACCATCTTGATCGTAACGGTGGTCGGTGCGTCGGCGGCCGAAGCCGCTGCGGCGAGCATTCCGGCGAGCGCGGCGCCGAGGAGCGCGAAACGAAGCTGTTTCATGAGTGCGAGTCTCCTTATTAGCATGACTGACAACCTAACGAGTGCAGAGGGGGTTTCGGATTGGGGGCTGGCCTAGGGCCGTCAGTGCCTGCGTACGAAGCGAACAATAGGCTTGGGCCGTGCCCTGCGGGACCGGGGCATCGGCGCCGTCGACGATATCGATCAGGAAGCTCAATTGGCCGTTTACGCGTGCGAGGTCGGCCGCGTCCTTGGTGTCCTTACGGGCGACATCGCGCTCGTGTGCATCGTAGGTGCGATCGAGCAGCGTCGCAACGTCGTGCGCCATCTGGTATTGCTGGACGAGCGCCGACTGCGCAATCTGGATGCGAGGATCCATTACCAGGGTAAGTGGTTGCGAGCGCACCCCGCCGCCGGCCTCGAGCCGCACGGTATAGCGTCCCGGCACGACCAACGCTCCCTGCGGAACACGGGGCGTATCCTCATCGTTGGCCGAGATCGGCAGGTCGATCGCCACCGATTCCGGCGACGGTTCGCGCAGATCCCACACGAAGCGGTGCATGCCCGCATCGGTCGAGGGGCGTATGAACGGCTGCTCCCAATACGACGGTTTGTCGAACTCGATCGGCTTGGGCGTGGGGTCGTCGCTCGAATAACGCCGGACCAGCGCGCCGTGAGTATCGTAGATCGAGATCGTCACGTTCGCGGCTGATGCGGGCAACAGGTAATAGAAAATCGCGCCGTCCGGCGGATTGCTGCCATGCGGCTCCTCCGGCGGCAGCGGCGTATCGGTGTTGGTATTGCGGCGTACCCGATACGTTACGATCGGCGCAAAGAGATGCGGACCGCTCCAGCTATGCGTTCGCGCGAGCTCGCGCACCGGTTCG
>Ga0302324_100007731_pt1 | contig 22798 bp, 25 predicted proteins | sample Palsa_T0_1_FD_201949 | JGI IMG/M metagenome (GOLD analysis project Ga0302324, IMG submission 201949) | Peat permafrost microbial communities from Stordalen Mire near Abisko, Sweden - Palsa_T0_1 | ecosystem: Environmental > Terrestrial > Soil > Palsa > Peat permafrost | place: Sweden: Abisko...
TGAGCCGCTATGTGCTGCCGAAGCCGACGCCGCGCATGGCCTTGTATCATTCGGTGGGCGCATCCGATCCCATTGTGGCATCCGACATTCGCACGCGCATCGGCGACGGACTGCCGGAAACGCTTCCCGAGTGGATCCGCTACAACGGACTGCGCCGCATCAAGATCAAGCTGACGGGCAACGATCTCGCATGGGATCTCGCGCGGGTTGCCGGCATCGACCGGGCCACCACGGAAACTCAGCGCGAGCGCCATGTCGCCGAATGGTTCTACTCTTTGGATTTCAACGAGCAGTGTCCCAATGTGGCTTATTTGCTGGAATTTCTAAACCGGCTGAAGGAGCGGACCGCGGCGAGCTTCGAGCGCATTCAATACGTGGAGCAACCCACCGCGCGCGACCTGAAGGCGGACCGCGCCAACGTGATGCATGCGGCGGCCAAGCTGCGGCCGGTAGTGATCGACGAATCGCTCACCGATATCGAGAGCCTGACGTTGGCGCGCGAGATGGGTTACTCCGGCGCGGCGCTCAAGGCGTGCAAAGGGCAGAGCCAGGTGCTGCTGATGGCCGCCGTTGCGCAGAAGCACAAGATGTTCCTGTGCGTTCAGGATCTGACTTGTCCCGGAGCTTCGCTGATCCATTCGGCGGGTCTGGCGGCGCACATTCCGGGAGTGGCCGCGATAGAGGCCAATGCGCGCGAATACGTGCCGGCGGCGAACAAGCCGTGGGAGGACAGGTTTCCCGGCATCTTCCAGGTGCGCGACGGCATGCTGGACACCTCGACGTTGGACCGGCCGGGACTCGGTGCGGTCTGACGTGTGCGACGGAGTGGGGCGGACCTCCAGGTCTGTCAGGATGCGCCTGCGGCCCACGAATAGCGATGAAAACCCGCCGGAATCCGGCCAGCGTATTTTCAATGGGTCGGGGTGGTTTTCGACTGTGCGCCGGTCCTCCAGGACCCGCTCTTCGGCGAGCCTTGTGGCGAGCATGGCTCGCCATGACGGGCGATTTTTTCCGTCCTCGCAGTGAGCGGCGCCGCCGGGAGCGGCGGCATGCGAACAGTGCCGTGCAGCCGAGCCGAGGTTGCATCCAGCCAGACGCCGCGTCCTATTTGTACGGGCACTCGCACCGTTGAGGTTACGGCTCCGGCCGGTCTCAATTCCAGACAGGTTCTCCGATTCACACACCCGCTCTGGCGGCCAACCCAAGCGCCAGCCCACGCGCGCTGAAAACGGGCAAGATACAGGTCAGATCACACGCCGTCTTTGGCCCCAGCCGTGCCCTAGTCTGTGTAGCACGCATGCAGCCGTCCAAGCCCTCTCGTCACTTCCGCTGGTTCCCCTCCATGACGGATGCCGCCTTCGTGATGCCGCTGGTCTTCCTGTTCTGCGGCATGCACGGCGCGCGTACGCTGCTGGGCGATGGAGACACCGGCTGGCACCTGCGCACCGGCGAATGGATACTGGCGCATGGGCGCGTGCCGGACCGCGATATCTTTTCTTTTACCCGCCCGGGGCAACCCTGGTTTGCTTGGGAGTGGCTGTGGGATGTGTTGTTCGGCTGGCTGCATCTGCATGCCGGTATGGCTGCCGTGGTGTTAGCCAGCAGCATGGTCCTGGCGTTGACTTTCGCCTTGCTGTTCCGCATGGCGCGCCGGTCGAGCGATGCCCTTGTGGCGCTGGCGTTCACGCTGGTAGCCGCGGCCGCCTCGGCCGGACACTGGCTGGCGCGTCCCCACTTGTTCACCATGTTGTTCACGGTGATCTTCTATTCCATTCTGGAAAGTACCAGCCGCCAGTCTGGGGTCCCGAGGCGGTTGTGGCTGCTGCCGCCGCTGATGGTGTTGTGGACCAATCTGCATGGCGGTTTCTTTGTCGGTATCCTGTTGATCGCCGCCTACGCGGCTGCGCAGTTCGGCGTGCTGCTGCGCGCAACCGGCACCCGCGAGCGCCTTCTGGCGCTGCGGCGCGGGCGGTGGTATCTGTTGACGGCCGCCGGTTGCGGCGTGGCGACATTCGTCAATCCATACGGCTACCGGCTGCACGCGCACATCTTCCAATACCTCGCGGACGGCTTCTATCGCGGCAACATCATGGAATTCCAGTCTCTGAACTTTCAGAGCGGGCAAGCGCGCTATTTCGAGATCTTGCTGGCGGCTGGCGCGGCCGCGGCCTTCGTGCGGCTGCGCCGGGGCCGGTTGGTCTGGCCGCTGCTGTTTATCGTATGGGCGCATTTGGCGCTCTACTCCGCCCGCAACATCGAGATCTTCGTGCTGCTGGCGGCCGCTCCAGCGGCTGAAATGGCATCGGAAGGCTTACGGAAAGTGCCGGATATGCGCTTGGCCGGGCGGCTGCGGCGCTGGCTGCGGAGCCTGGCGGACTTCACGCAGGAATGGAACGCCTTCGATGGCGGGCCGCGGTGGCACGCGGTGTGCGCCGCGGCGATGCTGGCGCTGGCCGCGCTGATTTATGCTCCACGCCCGCCCCCCGCCTTCCGCGCCGCTTACGATCCCAAATCCTTTCCGGTGGCCGCCGCGGGCCAACTGGAAAAGGCCGGCCTCTACGGCGGCGTCTTCACGGAAGATCTTTGGGGCGGGTACCTGATCTATCGCGAGTATCCCCGCGGCCGCGTTTTCATCGACGGCCGCAGCGACTTTTATGGCGCCGAGTTCGCCGGCCGCTATATCAAGGCCATGGGCGCGCAGGCAGGCTGGGAACGGTATTTGAGCCGCTACGGCGTCGAGACCGTCCTGCTGCCGCCGGATGCGCCGTTGGCCGGCGCGCTGCAGCAATCCGCCGCCTGGCATCTGATCTACGACGATGGCGTGGCCCTGATTTTCCGGTCGGCACGCGCCGCACCCTTGCCATTGCAACAAGCTTCCGCCGGTTCCTCTAGCAGATCTCGGTCCGCAATCGTTAATCGGAAGGACAAACAACTGTGACGACGCTTTGGGCACAATTCTGGAGCGACGAGCGGGGCCAGGATCTGATCGAATACACCCTCATGCTGGCTTTCGTGGCGCTGGCTTCGGCGGCGCTGTTTGCGAGCGCCGGACACAGCCTCAATGCCATCTGGTCGAAGGCCGATTCGCAATTGAGCACCGCGGCAGGATCCTAAAATCCGGCCTATAGGTTCGCCACCCTCCAGCCGATATTACAAGCGGGGCGGCGTTTTGAGCTGCCCGGAAAACAAGAGGATCGGGCAGGGGATCCGGTGTAGAGGATACGGCCCATGAGCGAAGCATGAATAAACGACTAATTTCCGTTCTGGTTTTCGCCTTTATCGTTTCAGCCGGCGCGAGCCTTTTGCTATACCGGCTCTTAGCCGGCCGCTCGACGACGCAGGCGGCGCCCGCGTCCAGCAAACTGATTCTGGCTGCGCGGGCCTTGGAGCTGGGCACCCTCATCAAGGACGCGGATGTCCGCGAGGGAGAATGGGGCGGAAGCATACCCGCGGGCGCCCTGCAAAAAAAAGAGGATGTTGTCGGGCGCGGCGTGATTTCTCCCATCTTCAGCAACGAGCCCATCGTGGAGACCCGCCTGGCTCCCAAGGGCGGCGGCGCCGGCTTGGCGGCCCTGATCCCCATAGGCATGCGCGCGGTGGCCGTCCGGGTGAATGAAATTGCAGACGTGGCCGGCTTTGCGGTGCCCGGCATGCGAGTGGATGTGCTGGTGTCCGGCAGTCCGCCCGGAGCTGCCGCTCAGGGCGGCGTCACCAAGACTATCCTGCAAGACGTGCAAGTGCTCTCCGCCGGTCAGAACTTCCAGAAGGATGCCGAAGGCAAGCCCGTCTCCGTGCCGGTGGTCAACCTGTTGGTTACGCCAGAGCAGGCGGAAATGCTGAGCCTGGCCAGCACCCAGACCAATATTCAGCTCGTGCTGCGCAATCCGCTGGACACCGACATCGCCAAGACTACCGGCAGCGCGGTCGCGCAATTGTTCCACCCGGGCACGGCGCTCGCGTGGGACGCCAAACGGGGGCCCGGACCGGCGCAAGTGTCTCCCACGCGCCCTGCGGCTCCCCCCGCGGCCCTGCCTCCGGTTCCCAAACCGCGCGTGGTTGAGGTGATCAACGGCATCAAGCGGACGGAAACGCAGTTCGGAACTCAAGGGGAGGTAAGACCATGACCCGGCACGGTACTTGGCTGGCGGTATCCCTGCTAGCGGCGGCGCTGCCCGCGGTATGCGCCAATCATGCGAGCGCCGATGCAAGCAACGATCCGAGCAACGATGGAAGTGCGGTGGACCTGGCGGTCACCGTGGGCAAGTCGCTTATCTTGGATACTGCCGCCGACCTGCGGCGAGTCTCGGTGGCCAACGGCGACCTCGCCGAAGCCCTCGCGGTGAATCCGCGCGAGGTGTTGGTCAACGGCAAAGCGGCGGGAGAGACCTCGCTGATTTTGTGGCAGCAGGATGGCGCGCGCACTCTGTACAACCTGACCGTGCGCCCGAACACCGCCCGCATCGAAGCTGTCCAGGGACAGCTCAGACGGGGACTGCCCGGCCAGGACGTAAGCCTCGACTTCGAGAACGAAACGGCTTTTCTGCGGGGCACCGTCAAAGATCTTTCGAGCGCCGAGCGCGCCGCCGGCATGGCGGCCACGCTGGGCAAAGTAGTGAACCTGTTGCGCGTCGAAGTGCCCCCGGCGGAACCTCAGATCCTGCTGCACGTGCGCTTCGCCGACGTGGATCGTTCCGCCACCAGCTCGTTCGGCTTCAACCTGTTGAGCACTGGCGGGAAAACGGTGGGTCAAATCACCACCGGCCAGTTCGGGCCGGCCACACCCAGTATTTCGGCCAATGCCGTGCAGTTTACGCTCTCCGATGCGCTCAACATATTCTTGTTCCGTTCGGATCTGAATCTGGCGGCGCTCATCGAGGCATTGGAGACCAAGAACCTGATGCAAACGTTGGCTGAGCCGAACATACTGGCCACCAACGGCAAGCCTGCCAGCTTTGTGGCTGGCGGCGAGTTTCCGTACCCCGTGGTGCAAGGCGGCGCCGTGGCGGGCGCGGTCACCATCCAGTTCCGCGAATACGGCGTGAAAATCAACTTTCTGCCGGTAGTGACGCCGCGCGGCTCGATCCGCTTGCAGGTGACCCCCGAGGTCAGTTCGCTGGACTATTCCAACGCGCTGCAATTCGAGGGCTTCACCATCCCGGCACTGGCCACACGAAAGGTGTCGACTCAAGTCGAACTGGAGAGCGGCCAGAGCTTCGTGATCGCGGGCCTTCTGAACAACGCGATTACCGATAGCCTCAACAAGATTCCCGGCATCGGCGACATTCCATTGCTGGGCAAGCTTTTCCAAAGCCGAACCCGCACCCGGAGCAACTCGGAATTAATGATCCTCGTCACGCCGGAATTGGTGCGGCCGATTCCGGCCGGAGCGGCGCTTCCCGAGGTCCACGGGGACGAGAAGTATCTGCCGGGCACCGCGCCGACCGCCCCGCGGACTCCCGGACCGGCGGTCACCGGTGCGGTCCCCCGGCCGCCCGTCAGGAAGGACATACCGGTCGAAGAGATGCTGGAGATGGAGAGGCAAAAGGCGGCTACGAGTGCGTTGCCGCAGGCTGGTCCCGCGCAGGGGACCGCCCCGCAGGGTGGAGTACACTAATGGCCTCCCTCGCTATCGCACAGAAGGCTTCCAAAGCCCCCGCCACGCCCACCACCGTGGGAGTGGCCGTCGCGTCGCCCGAATTGTGGGATCCCGTGCAGGAAGCCCTACGCGGTCTGGCCGTGCGCGTGGTAATGGAACAGCGCGATCTCCGGAACTGGCCCTCGCTGATCGAACGATTGGAGTTTCTGCGGCCCGAAGTCGTGCTGCTGGATATTACCGGGTTGCCGCTGCCGCTTGAAGAAGCGGTGCGCGGCGTGCGCGCCGCCCTGCCCGATGTAATGCTGGTGGCGCTCGACACCACGGCGCAATCGGAAACCATTCTAGCCGCCATGCGCGCCGGCGCCAATGAGTTTCTGTACCCGCCGCTCGGCGGCAGTCTGCGGAAGGCCGTCGAGCGCCGCACCGTAGTCCTTCCCCGCCCGCGGGAGAATGAGCGCCCACCGGGCAAGGTCCTGGGACTCCTTTCGGCCAAAGGCGGCTGCGGCGCCTCGACCATTGCCTGCCATCTGGCGGCCGAACTGGGGCGCCTCAGCGCGACGCGGGCCGAGCGCTGCTTGCTGGCGGACCTGGACTTGCAAGCGGGAATCGTGGCCTTCCTGATGAAGATCAAATCGCCCTACACGGTTCTGGATGCGGCGCAGAATCTGCATCGGCTGGATGCCAGTTATTGGAACGCCTTAGTGTCGGTCGCCTCGCCCGGGTTGGAGATCGTCGCGGCGCCCTCCGCCTATCTTCCCAAGGATCCCGTTTCCGGAGAATCCTTGGCGAGAGTCGTCGCGTTTGCCCGTTCCCAATACGCCTGGACGGTGGTCGACCTGGGCTGCATTCTGAATCCGGCCACCATCGCGGTACTCGATGAAATCGACGACGTATACCTGGTCACCACGCTGGAAGTGCCGTCGCTGCACCAAGCCAAGCAGGCGGTCCAGACGCTGACCAACGCCGGTTTTGGAAACCGGCTGCACATCATCCTGAACCGCGCGCCGGCGCGGCCGGACGTCACCACCGAGGAACTGGAGCGCATTCTGGGCATGCCGATCGATACCAAGCTGCCCAACGACTACTACGCGCTCTACGACGCTTTCTGCAAGGGCAAGCTGCTGGCACCCGGCAGTCATCTGGGCCGCCAACTGTCGAGCTTTGCCATGCGTCTGGCCGGCGCGCCCGCAGAGAAGGGCAAGCGCCGGTTCGGCCTGTTCGGATAAAGGAGCGCAACAATGGGTAATGGATGGGATGCCACGCCGCAGGCAACTGCGGAATCGGGATGGGTGGCGCGGCTTTTCCACAGCGAATCCGCCACGCCGGAATATCAGCAACTGAAATTTGTGCTGCATCAACAGTTGCTGGAGCGTCTCAACCTGGAAGCGCTGTCCTCCATTCCGGGGGAGCGCGCACGCCTGGAGATCCGCACGGCGCTGGTCCGGCTAGTGGATCAGGAGAAGACCCCGCTCAGCCGGACCGACAAGGACCGCGTCGTCGAAGAGGTGCTCGATGAAGTCTTCGGGCTGGGCCCGCTGGAGCCTCTGCTGCAGGATGCCACCATCTCCGATATCCTGGTGACCACCCCCTACCTAGTGTACGTAGAGCGGGTCGGCAAACTGCACCGGACGCCCGTGCAGTTCAAGGACAACGCCCACCTGCTGCGCATTATCGAAAAAATAGTGGCGCAAGTCGGCCGGCGGGTGGACGAATCCGCGCCCATGGTGGACGCGCGACTGCCGGACGGATCGCGCGTGAACGCCGTCATTCCGCCGGTTGCGGTGGATGGCCCCCTGCTGTCGATCCGGCGTTTCGGGCGGCACGCGTTGCGCCCGGAGGATCTGGTGCGCAGCCTCACCATGACCGAAAGCATGCGCCAGACCCTGGAATACTGCGTGAAAGCCCGCCTGAATATACTGATCAGCGGCGGCACCGGCTCGGGCAAGACCACCTTGCTGAACGTGCTCTCCAGCTACATCCCGGCGGACGAACGGATCGTCACCATAGAAGACGCCGCCGAACTGCGTCTGCACCAGACCCACGTGGCCCGCATGGAAACGCGTCCGCCCAACATCGAGGGCACCGGCGCGATCCGCATACGCGAGTTGGTCATCAACGCGCTCCGCATGCGACCCGACCGCATCATCGTCGGCGAGGTGCGCGGCGAGGAGGCCCTGGACATGTTGCAGGCCATGAATACAGGCCACGACGGATCTCTCACCACCGTCCACGCCAACACGCCGCGCGATGCGGTAGGACGGCTGGAGGTGATGGTGGGGATGGCCAATGCCAACATGGGCGTGCGCTCCATCCGCCAGCAGGTGGCCTCCGCTGTGGATCTGTTCGTGCAGGTGTCGCGCTTCAGCGACGGCACCCGCAAGGTCACCCACGTGACCGAGGTCACCGGCATGGAAGGCGAGTTGGTGACTCTGCAAGACCTGTTTGTATTCGAGAAGAAGGGCCTCACGGAAACGGGGGAGGTGCGGGGTTGCTTCCGAGCCACCGGCATCCGGCCCAAGTTCTCCGAGCGCCTGGCTGGTTGCGGCTTGGTCCTGCCCGCCAGTATATTTGAGGGTTCCCAGGAGGTGGGCTAGCCGTGCGCGCCTACCTTCCCCTGTTTCTGGCCCTGTTCACCTTTGTGCTGCTCTCCGTCGCTCTGGGGCTGAAGTTCTATGAATGGTGGCGCCAGCGCGAGATGTCGTCCAGGCTGCGGACCGCCGCGAAGGATCCCAGCTCCGGAGGCGCCCAGTTGCTGCGGACTGTGACCGGCAAACGGCCGCAACTGGAGGTATGGTTGGAGCGCCTAGCCCTGCTGGAGAAGACTAAGAAGCTGATCCAGCAAGCCGGAGTGGATTGGACGCCGCGCGGATTGATCCTGACGATGTTCGGCGGGGTCGTGGGAGCCATGGCCTTGGCCCGGCTGCTGCCGGCGTTTTTCGCCTACACGGGGACCACCGCCGCGCTGGCCGTGCTTCTGGCCGCGTTGCCTTACCTCTACCTTCGCCGCAAGCGCACGCGCCGGTCGGCGGCCTTCGAGGAGCAGTTTCCCGAAGCTCTCGACTTTTTGGCGCGTTCCATGCGCGCCGGCCACGCCTTCACCATCAGTCTCCGCATGGCCAGCGAGGATATGCCCGACCCGCTCGGGATGGAGTTCCGCACGTTGTTCAATGAGCAGAATCTCGGCGCGCCGCTGGATGCGGCGCTCTATAACCTGGCGGCGCGGGTTCCCTTGCTGGATGTGCGTTTCTTCGTGTCGGCGGTGATCCTGCAGAAACAAACCGGCGGCAACCTAGGCGAGATCCTCACCCGCTTGGGGCAAGTCATCCGCCAACGCTTCCAGTTGAAGGGCCAGGTCAAGGCCGCCAGCGCCCATGGCAGGATCACTGCGCTGGTACTCACGATTCTGCCGGCGGCCACTTGTGTCCTCATGATAATGGCGGCGCCCGCGTATCTAAAGTCGATGCTTGACGATCCGGACGGCAAGAAGCTCATTGCCGGCTCCATCGTGGGTCAGATCGTGGGCCAGTTGCTGATCCGCAAGATCATCAAGATTAAGGTTTAGGGCAAAGGTTGGACTATGGCTTTACTGGTTTCCGTCGCGTTGTTTGGATTGCTGGTGATGGCCATCACAGCTTATGGCTACGGCCGTTATGCCAAGCCGGCCGGGTTGCTGCGTCAACTTGACCACGGACCGGCCGCCGCGGTGGCACTCGACCGCATCGGCCGGCCTAAACAGTCGACGCTGGCGCGCCGCGTGCAAGCCATCGGGCAGCATGCGCCCATCTCGCCGCAAGATGCGCAGACCACCCGGCGTACGCTGATGGCGGCCGGGTATCGGGCGGAAAGCGCCGTCGCCCTGTTCTACGGCATCAAGCTGATACTGGCGGTGACCATGGCCATCCTGTCGATCATATTCCGGGACAGCATTACGGCCAACCCGATGCTGCGCATCGTGCTGCCCGTGGCGGCCACCGTCGCTGGATATTGGATCCCCGGTTTCTTGTTGGAGCGCAAGGTTACCAAGCGTCGCGAGAAATTGCGTCTCTCGCTGCCCGACGGATTGGATTTGATGGTCGTCTCGGTGGAGGCGGGTTTGGGGCTGGATCAGGCGATTCAAAACGTCGGCCGCGAATTGGTCGTGGCGCATCCCGAGCTCAGCGAGGAATTGAGTCTGGTCACGCTCGAGATGCGCGCCGGTAAGCCCCGGGCCGAGGCGCTCCGAAATCTGGCACAACGCACCGGCGAGGCCGAGTTGCGCAAACTCACCGCCATTCTGATCCAGTCGGACCGTTTCGGCACGAGCATGGCCGAAGCCCTGCGCACGCATTCCGAGTTCATGCGCGTGCGCCGCCGCCAGGATGCGGAGGAAAGAGCCGCCAAAGTGGGGGTGAAGTTGGTATTCCCCATCTTCTTCTTCATCCTGCCTTCCATCCTGGTGGTGGCGGCCGGCCCCGGCATTTTACAGGTTTTCAAATACTTGTTCCCCTTGATGAAGGGGATCCAATAGGAAAGGAGGAACCGCACATGAATAACCTACTGCAACTCGCTCTATGGCTCGCCGCCGGCGTGATACTGGTGCTGCTGGTGGCCCGTCGTCGTAAGCGCAAACACACGTAAATGGATCTGCGGTTAGGCAGGCGGTTTCGCCTGCCTTCCCGACTTCTGCAGAGGTCATTTACGCCTCGCTCCACTGTAGCTTCAGGTAGGTAGGCAACCGCTTCAGTGCGCCTTCCGGATTTTGCCGGTGGCGCCGCAAATCCACCGTCAGACATCCCGCGAAACTCACTTCTTCAGCGCACCGAAACCCAGGCGATAGTCGAAGGGCAGCGACCCGGGCTCGGTGCGTTCCGCGCCGTCGGCTAGATGCACGGATGCCGCGTACTTGCCATAGAGGCCGAACCTCTCACCGTTATCATTATCTTCCAGTTGCAGACGACCAAGGAACGCTGAGTATCCGGAAGCCCGGCGCGCGCCCACCGCCTCGATAATCTCCGCCGCCTGGTCCTGCCGGTTCGCAGTGCGCCTCCTTGTGGTTGCACGGCTCCAGCAATAGAGTGATCCCAGTACGCCGCACTCCCCCGTAAGCTGCTTCAGTCCGGTGATACCGAAGTATCTCGAAGCCCGCGATGCGGAAGTGATCGTCGAAAGTAAACGCCTTGCGTATGGACAGCTTTCGCATCACGGCGAAGCTGACACAATCGATGGCGTTGGCCCCCGCGGTGCCCTACCGGGCGAACAGATCCCACCCATCGGATTGCATCACGGGATCCGGGTAGAGGGTCGAAATCTCCTGGCTGACGCGCTTCTCGCGCAGAAAACTAATCGCAGCGGAAAAGAATCCGCGCGCCTGGACCAGGGAGATCGTTTCATTGACGACCAACGTTGAAGTAAAGAAAGCGATGCCCGACCGCACGGCGCGCAATGCCTTTTCATGCCGCTGATCGCGCGGCATGATGCGGGCGATATAGAAGCTGGTATCGACAAACGATTGAGGCGCATGGGTCGCCGCCACTGGCGGATCTCGTTTGACGCAGCCGCATCATCATCGTTTCCCGGATCAGCAGCGCAAGAGGCAGCTTCTCCCGGGAGGCCGTTTGCTTCGGCGCCCGCGCCAAGTCGTCGGGCAGCGTAATTTGGGGGTACGCGACATAAGTGTGGATCAGGCGACCCTTGAGCGCGATTCCCAGTGATCCTCGAACTTGCGGCTGAGGCAGGCGCAGCGCAGGGCGGTGATCGCATTGGCGCCGCGAACGGTCCAGAACATACCGGACTGCTTGAGGCGGGCTCCGACCACCGTCTTACACTCCGCCTCGATCACGCCGGAGCCGATGAACAGACCTTGCTTGCGGAAATTGGGATAGCGCATGCGTTGCCGGTTGCGCTCAAAGTACTCGGCCTCGAGGCGGGGCATCTCTCGCAGTTCTGTCTTGCGGGTGGAGACTCGGCAGTTGGGTAACAAGCACTTCCACCTTTCCGGCATTCAGCTTCTTAATCCACTGCTTGACCCAACGTTTCCGCTCCAGGCCGTCGCAAGGAAGAAGCTTGGCGGCCAGATCCCAGAGATGCTGGCGGGCGTGCCAAATGTCCACGATTTGAATGGCGCCCACAAAGTGCTGGTCCGCGATGTTCCAGATCCACTCGGCGCTGTCGCCGAGCACGACTGTTATTTTGGCACGGCTCCAACCACGCTCCCAAGCTTCGATATAGATACGGCGGCCGAATAACTCGGCAGTTTCAATAGCGCCGGTGTACGTAGAGGAGGCCGGATCGCGAATGGACCGACCCTTCTGGTCGGTGGTGGTTTGGGTGAATACACAACCCAACTTCATCTCGCGCATGCGCGGTGGCTAGCCCTCGGCTCTGCCGGAACGCCCCTTCAATTCCGCGCGAACCACGGCCACCTGCGTACCGTCGAGTTCGATGTAATAGAATGTTCACCGCCGAACCCAAGATCCGGGGAAACTCCAATTGCAGGGCACGGTCAATCTTGTGTTGCTCGCGTTGAGCGATATCGGCTCCGATGGCTTCGGCGCGCCGCTCGACGGTCTTGGTGGTGACCTCTAGGCCAGCCAGCAGGTCCATTTGCTGGCGCCCCCTGCTGGAAACTGGACTCGCTGCCCACGGCAGCGATCATGCGCCGCACGCCAGGCGAATATTCGGTTCCCTCCACATCCAGGATCTGGTCCAGCGGGCTCTGTCCGCGATGACAAATGCGAGCAAATATAGTAGGCCCGTTCGATCGATACCGGCCCCACTGCGCGCAGCAACTGGTTGGGGCGCGTATCGTGATAGCGTGCCGCTTGTCGACAGGCGCAGGGCGTCTCGGCAGCATGGCTTACCGGCATACTCAGCAACCGGCTCAAAGCGGATGCCCCGGCATGGTGCATGGAATCGCGGACCGGCATTTCCACCGCCTCCAACTCGATGCGGCCCGTCCTGCGCCATGCGCCAAACGCCACGGCCAGAAGTTTGGCTACTTCTTTGCCGACCTCTTGCTGGATCGTTTCGGCCGTTTTTTTCTGGGCCGACAAGGTATCGTCTACCGGGCGCGCGCGGCACACTTCCTCGTTGGTCGCGACAAAAGTAGGGCTCAACTCCCGGTACTTCTGAAACTCGGCCACTTCCCGCTCGGCTTTGCGCTGGGCAGCCGGGGTCGGGAAACTCTCGGTGACCGTCTTGCCGTTGGCTTTATAGGTGAGCCGCAAGTTGGGGCCGTGCCCCTTCTCGTCGGGCTGATGACAGTGACAGTTGGGATTGCCGCAGCGCCCTCGCGGTAATGGAACCCGGCGAAAGTCGCCCAAAGCAGAAATCTCGGCGGCGATCTCGGCGCGGCGTTTTTCAAGTTGTTGCACGGGCTCGGACATGGGGAGGCTAAAAAAATAGAACCCCGCCTGCATTTCCACATTTATGTCGCACACCCGTAAATTGGAACTTAACGCTCATAGCATCGGTATACGTCTATACTGATGCTGAGGTCTAGAGCCAATTGCGGACCCGTCGTGCAAACTGCCCATGCTAGAGTGTACTGGATGGAGGTGGTATGCCTTTTTGCCAAAATTGCGGAGCGCAAGTGAGCGGCGCGTTTTGCACCATCTGTGGAACGCGCGCCAAGACCAGCGATACGCCTCCTCCTGCTGCGCCCAATGCCGCGCCCAGCGCCGCGCGGAAAATCAGCCCCATCGTTTGGATAGTGATTGCCGTACTTGGGTTGTTTATGGTCGCCGTAGTCGGCGGCGGCCTTTTCCTGGTCCATAAAGCCAAACAAGCCGGACTCGATGCGGAATTGATGCGGAACAATCCAGGACTGGCCACGGCGAAGCTGTTCGCCGCGACAAATCCGGATCTGGAAATAGTTTCGAGCGACGACGGCCGCGGCCTCGTCACCATCCGCCAGAAGTCTACGGGCAAGACCGTGACCGTGACCTTCGACGACATGAAGCAGGGAAAGCTCAGCTTTCGCGAGGATGGCAAGGACGCCGTAACCCTGGAAGCGCACGGCGGCGGCGATACCGGCAGCCTGCAGATGAAGTCCGGTTCGGAGTCCCTGGCCATGGGCGCCAACCAGCCGGTGGCGTTGCCCGCGTGGATTCCGGCGTATCCGAATTCCAAGCCGGCGAGCGTCTTCAGCATGAATGGTAAGCCGGGCGCCTCGGCCAGCTTCCAGTTTCAGACGCAGGAAGCTCCCAAGGACGTAGTCGCGTTCTATGAACGGGAATTGAAGCAGACCGGATTCCACATTACCGCGACCATCGCGGGCGATGACGGCGCATCCTCCGGCGGCCTGGTTTCGGGCAACGATACGGCTAACAAGCGCACCGTATTGGTGACCGTGGGGACGGGCAACAAGGGCACTACCGTCAGTGTGACTTATTCGCAGAAATAGCCGGGCCAGCCTCGTGGCGCACGCTCTCGTGCGTGCCGCGTTGGCACTCGTGCCGACGCCCGGCTCTCAAGCCGGCCCGATCACCCACTCCGCCAGATCTTCCATGCGATCCACCAGCAGATCCGGCGGCACGGTCTGGAGCGACTCGGGCTGGAAGCCGTAAGTCACGCCGCAGGATTTCACTTGCGCGTTGCGTGCCGTCTGGATATCCACGGAACTGTCTCCCACCATCATGGTGCGGTCCCGTGACGCGCTGCATTCCTGGATCAGAGTCTCGACGCCGATGGGGTGCGGCTTCTTGAAATCGAAACTGTTGCCGCCATAAACCTGCGTGAAATGTCCGCCGATCCCCAGCCCGTCCACAATAACGCGGCTGATCTTCACCGGCTTGTTGGTCAGCACGGCCATCCGCACTCCCGCGTCCCGCAGCCGGTCGAGCGCTTCCCGCACGCCGGGGTAGAGTACCGTGTGGTCCAGCATGTGATCGCGATAATATTCCAGGAAAAATTCCAGCGCTTCCTGCACCTGGGCTTCTGTGGCTTCCGCTCCCAGCACACGCCGGATCAGCACCGGCGCGCCGTTGCCCACGTATGAGTAGACGCGCTCGTTCTCGATCGGCGGCATGCCCATGTGGCCGCGCGCGGCATTGGCGGCATGCGCCAAGTCGAGTTTGGAATCGATCAGCGTGCCATCCAGATCGAAGACGATCAGATCCATTAGGCGGTGGCGGCCTTCCCCCGCGCGCCAGTTTCCAAGCGCACGGGTCTGCGCCGCACCTTGTGCGTGTCCAGTTTGTATTCGGCCATCTTGCGTTGCAGCGTGTTGCGGTGGATCCCCAGCAGCTTGCTGGCGGCCGAGCGGTTGCCGCCGGTGCGCTCCAGCGTCCTTTCGATCAGAGTCTTCTCCAGTAGCTCGACTACCTCTTCGAGAAAAAAGCCGTGTCCCACCAGATGCTCCACGAGCGCTTCAAACTTCTCTTTCATCTATGCCTTCCCCGCATCCGGCAATGCCCGAATGCCCTTTTTCAGGGCGTTGCCCCAAATCGTTTTCACCTGCTCGTAGCTCTTTCGGAATCCATCCTTGAGCTCATGCGGCGCGACGGCCGCGACCACCCGCGCCGCGTCGATCACGTAGGGCGCCACCTTCGAATGCACCACCGCATTGGGCGGCGACTTACCCGGCGTGAACGCCAGCAGCGCCAGCACCAGGGCGATCGATATCAGCAATCCCCGCACTACTCCAAAGCCCGCGCCCAGCAGCCGGTCCACGAACGACAGTCCCGCGACCTTCATTAAACGCCCCATCACGCGGCCCAAAATCGCGCCTAGGATCAGCACGCCGCAAAACACCATCAGGAAGCCGCAAAAATTGGAAACACCCGGCGAACTGACGTACGGCTGCAGAAACGACCCCGCCGTGCCATAGAACCAGATAGCCAGCACCAGCGCCGCGATCATGGAAAACAGCCCCACTACTTCACGCGTCAAGCCGGTCGAGAAGCTGGTCACCACCGATCCCACCAGCACCAACAGCAACACGATGTCCAGCCAGTTCATAGCTCCTTGCCCGTCAGAACACGATATGCCTGCCGGTATTTCTCGCCGGTCTTGCCGGCCACTTCGTCCGGCAGCGGCGGCGCGGGCGGCCGCTTGTCCCAACGGATGGATTCCAGATAATCGCGCACGTACTGCTTATCGTATGAAAACTGCGCGCCGCCGGGCCGGTAGTTTTCGGCGGGCCAGAACCGCGATGAATCCGGGGTCAGCACTTCATCGCCCAGCACCAGTTCGCCATCCACGAAGCCGAACTCGAACTTCGTATCGGCGATGATCACGCCCTTGGTCTCCGCATAGGCCGCCGCGCGCGAGTAGATCCGCAGCGTAAGATCCCGCAAGCGCGCGCCCAGATCCGCGCCCACCAGCGAGCACATGGTTTCGAACGAGATGTTCTCGTCGTGCCCGGTCTGCGCCTTGGTGGACGGCGTGAAGATGGGCGCGGGCAAGCGGTCGCTTTCGCGCAGCCCGGCGGGGAGCGGAATGCCGCAGACGGTCCCCTGCGCCTTGTACTCCTTCCACCCGGAGCCCGCCAGATAGCCGCGCGCCACGCATTCGATCTCCACCATTTGCGCGCGCTTCACCAGCATGGAGCGGCCTTCGATCTGCTCGCGAAATTGCCGCAGCTCCGCCGGATACTCGTCTACGCTCGCCGTAAGGAAATGCGTGGGCGTGACGGCGCGCAGGAAGTCGAACCAAAAGATGGAAAGTTGCGTGAGGACTTTACCCTTATCCGGAATGCCGGTGGGTAGGATGTAGTCGAACGCCGAAATGCGGTCGGTGGCGACGATCAGCAATTGTCCGTTCACGCGATAAACGTCGCGCACTTTGCCTTGTGTATGCTTTTCGATTCCGGGCAGTTCGGTATGGAGGATGATGGTGTCGAGCATTTCAGGTTTTCAGGGATCGCGATCGGGGGAGTAACTCAAATATAACGCGTCGGCGCCATTTGTCAAATGCCAATCTCGCGCGCCGTACCGGGAGAAAGTTCCATTACGTATGCACGTCGCCTCCATCGTCGAATAGCGTCTGCGCCAGACCGCTGGAACTGCGCTCCCACGCGCTGGTGCGCCAGTTGTCGAATGTGTTGGAAACGCGCATCCAAGTGGCTGGACTTAATATGAACCGCTGCGCCAGCGCAAACACGTAAGGCTCGTAGAGGCGCCGGGCCTGCACCAGCTTGGCGTCGAACTCCGCGGCGTTGCATGGGGCGATCCCCGCCGCTGCCAGCCCCGCTTTGAATTTTTCCAGGGTTTCTGCGGGCAGGCGATCCGGTTCCGGCGCTCGCGGCGGCGCATTCACGATCTGCGCCAGATCCACCACCGTGTGCCGCGCCATGGCGAAGGTCAGCCGCGCCTGCCAGGGCGCCAGGCCTTCGATGCCCGCAATCACCACCGCGCAAACATCCAAGATAGTGGTAAGAGCCGCCAGCCACGATTGGTTGTCGTGCTGCGAGCGGAAGTACGCCAGCACCGGATACGAAATGTAGGTCTCCAGCAGGTCCGCCGACCAGATCTCCCACTCCCGCAGCAATTCATCCATGGCCGCCAAGCCGTGGCCCGTGGCGTAACGCCGGAGAAGCTCAGCGGCCGTGGGAGGCGATCCGGCCCGCGCATCCAGCAGCAGAATACTGGTCTCGCGCTTCGCAAACGACTGGTACAGCACCGGCAGATAGCTGATTACCAATGCCAGAAAACCGAAACCGATGCCGGCCTCCAGAATGAGCACGGCGCGCGCCATGCGCGTATGCGGCACTCCCATCCCGAGAGTGATGAACGTGGTGCCGCTCAGGTAGAGACTTTCGTAGAAGCTCATCTTGGGCGGCCCGACCGACCACTGCACCATGGCAAAGGCCGCGATCATCGCCGTGGCCCAAACCACGATCAGGAACAGCAGCGAGAGGGGTCCGTAAAAGCTGAGATAGCGCTCGCGGCGTCTGCCGGCGCGCATCCGCCGCGCCACCCAGGAGCATACGGTCCAGGTGGATAGATAGAAGAGCCGGCTCAGCCGCAAGCGCCGCGCCACGCGCCGCGGCAGGATGATCACTTCGAAGGCATCCCACAGGATGATCAGCAGGACGATGGTGGCGAGAACAGCCGCTAGCACACGCATGCGAGATTCCTTTGCAAAATTGTGGCGCGGCCAATCTTGGCCGCAGCCGCCTTCTTAGGCGGCCAGAGCCGGCTGAAAGCCGGCTGCGGGCAGGATTGCCCAATGCTACTTAGCTTATTCCATAACCGAACACCTGCATAAATTGTGGGGCGGTCCCCCTGGACCGCGGCCGACGCCCTCGTCGGCCCTCGCGATTGCCGAAAGCCTTAGTTTTCCGAACAAAACAGCGGGTCCAGGGGGACCCGCGCAGACCGGGGGGTCTGCCCCACTAATTATGCAGCATTCCCGAAATTGAGAAAACTAAGTGGCTGCGGGCAGGATTGCCCGCCCCACAATTCTTGCAAACTCCACATCATTCCGCCGCTCTCCTTAGCGCTTCCTTCAACACCTCCGGCAGCGCCTGCGCCCGGCCCGGCCGTCCCACGCATACCACCACAATCGATCCGTTCGCAACGATCGCTGCGTCCTTCAGCGCGGCGAATGCCAGCGTATACGACGACGTGCCCACCCGCTTCACCGACACGGCGATGTCCAGTTCGTCGTCGAACCCTACCGCCGACCGGTACTCGCACTCCACGCGCACGCGCGGAAACCCTATATCCGGAGCGTCGCGATAACTGAATCCCAGCGAGCGCAGAAACTCGATTTCCGCGGACTCGAAATAGCGCAGCATGGCGGTGAAATGAATTCGTCCCGAGGCGTCCGTATCGGGGAACGCCACCCGCGCCCGGTGCGTGAAGTTTGGCATGGTTCTATTTTTCCGGCTTGGCGAACGCCGTATCCGCGACCGGCGCGTTGTTCTTGATCTCGGCGAATTTGAAAATCATCGTGTTATCCGGCGCCCGCTGTTCGATGGTGAAGGGCAGCTTCAGTCCGTCCACGTCGCGGTAATCCCGCAGCAGCATTTCGTACTGCACGATGCCATCCTCCAGCGTGACACGCTCGAAATCGCGCTTCACCAACAGGCCGCTCTCCGCATCGAAGTAGAGCTTCTCGGCGGGACCGCCGGCTGGCGTGGCCTCCACCACGTAAACTGCGCGCGCCTCCACTTTGTCCGGCCCGGCCGTCTCCATTTTCGGATACAGTTCATCGAGCCGCATTTCGCGGTAGAAATGGTGGTCGCGCCGGGCAATCGCCAAGTCCGTTTTGCTCATGGCGTGCGTGCCCGCATCGGGATTCTTCTCCCAACCGTTGTCGCCGTCCAGCACCGTCTCGACTACGCCATAGCCGGGAATGTCCATCGTCAGGCGGAAGCTGCCCGGCGCCTTGGCCACGACCTGCGCGGCACCGGTAACGTTGTCGTCCGGGATTTCGACGGTGCCCTTCATGGCGCGCGTGGTAACCTTCTCGTAGGCGGCTTGTCCGCCCAGAGCCTGCCGGTACTTCGCCAGGATTTGATCGACGCTGGGCTGGGCCAGCGTCGGCGGCGCGGCCGCCAGCGCCAGTAAACAGTATCGCCTATAACTCATGTGAACCCCATCTTGGGACAAGCACAGCGGAACGCGCGCCCCACAGTCTACAATAAGTCTTTTATGCATCTACAAGAAGTCGTCGAAGCCGAAGGCCACCTGATCGACTCCCACGTAATGGAGAACATCTTCGACAAGGTGGTGGAGCATCACGGCCGCTTCGAGGTGGAACAGTTTCTTATCGGCCGCACCAATAGCGAGCCATCCTACCTGCGCCTGAAGGTGGAAGCGCCGTCGAGCGAGCTAATGGCGCATCTGCTCGAAGACCTGCTGGAGCTGGGCTGCTCGGCGATGGATTCGGGCGACTCCGCGTTGCGCGAAGTCGAGCGCGACTGCTGCGCGCCGGAAGATTTCTACTCCTCCACCAATCACCGAACGTTCGTGCGCGTCAGCCAGCAGTGGATCGAAGTCGAGAACCAGCGCATGGATGCCCTGATCGTGGTAGCGGACGGCCGCGCCTGGTGCCGCCGCCTGCGCGATATCCGGTCCGGTGACCGCGTAGTGGTGGGGATGCGCGGCATCCGCGTAGCGCCCGAATCGAAGGAGCGCGACCGGCTGGCGTTCGCCTTCATGTCCAACGGCATCTCCTCGGAGCGGCAGGTCGAGACCGCCGTTCGGCAAACCGCCGCCCTGATCCGGCAGACGCTGGAACAGAACCTGAAGGTGATCGTGGTGGCGGGCCCCGTAGTGGTCCACACCGGCGGCGTGCAGGGCCTGGCGGCGCTGATCCGGAGCGGTTTCGTACACGCGCTGCTCAGCGGTAACGCGCTGGGCGTACACGATGCGGAGGCTGCGCTGTTCGGAACTTCGCTGGGTGTCCGGCTGTCCGATGGACGGCAGGAAGAGCACGGGCATCGCAATCACATGCGCGCCATCAACGCCATTTATCATGCGGGCGGCGTGCGCCAGGCGGTCGACTCGGGACGCCTGCGCACCGGCATCTTATACGAATGCGTGCGCGCCAGCGTGCCTTTCGTGCTGGCCGGCAGCTTGCGCGACGATGGTCCGCTGCCCGATACCATCACCGACATGAACGCCGCCCAGGACGCCTATGCCGAGCAGCTTAAGGGAGCGGGCTTGGTGCTGTGCCTGGGGTCTATGCTGCATTCCATCGCCACCGGAAACATGCTGCCAAGCTGGGTGAAGATCGTGTGCGTGGATATCAACCCCGCGGTAGCCACCAAGGTGAGTGATCGCGGCACGGGGCAAGCCATAGGGGTGGTGGCGGACGTCGGTATGTTCCTGGACCTGCTGGCCAAGTGCGTCGAGCAGGCAGGGGCGCTGCCCGTCACCGCAACCGAGCTTTAGTGCGAGCATGAAGCGATCCTACACCGACGAACACGCCGCGGCCGGAATCGATGCCGCCCTGCCCGAAATCGAGACCTGGCCCAACCAGTTTCCCGCTTACGAGATCGAGATCGCCATCCCAGAGTTCACCTCCGTGTGTCCCAAGACCGGGCTGCCGGATTTCGGCAAGCTGACGCTACATTACGTGCCGGACAAGAAATGCCTGGAGCTGAAATCGCTCAAACTGTATTTGTTGGCCTATCGTAATCTGGGTATCTTCTACGAGAACGTGGTAAACCGGTTCTTGCGCGACGTGGTGGCGGCCGCCAAGCCAGTGAGCGCCACGGTCACCGGCGAATTCACGCCGCGCGGCGGCCTGCATTCCAGAATCACCGCCAGTTGGAGCAAGCCACGTGGACACCGATGAATTAACAGCCATTCTGCAGGAGGTTCGCGACCGCGTGCGCGCGCGCAATCCGAAAGGCGCCACGGCTGCGGCCGGGGATCTCCCCGACCTGATGCCGCTGCTGCACGCGCGGGATGCCGCGGAGGCCAAGGTAGCGTCCATCGGCACGGTGAATCCGCGCGCCGGCGGGCCGCTGAACTGGCTGGCGCAACGGGCGAAGAAAACCATCGCGCGCGCGCTCGACTGGCACGTGCGGGAGCAGGTGGAGTTCAATCGCAACGTAATGGCTTGCGTCCAAGCCACGCTGGAGGCGCTCGAAGAGATCCGCCGTAGCGCCGCGCTTGAGGAGCTCAAGGACATTCGCACGCACTGGGTGGACTGGCACCAGGAATGGGAACACAAGCTCGTGGTCAATGAAACCAAGTTACTGCGCGGGCTGGCCGAACTGAATGCCGCTTTCCAGCATCGCGCGGGGCTGGCCGAGGCCACCTTCCGGGATCAGGTCAAGTCACAGCATGCGGACTTTACGGCGGCGCTGGAGCGCAGCCTGAAGCGCCTATGGGCGGACCTGGAAAGTGTCCGGCTGGATTACGAGCGCCTGATTCACGCCGAACTGCGAGTGATCCGGCAACGCACGGCAGTGACCGCCACCGCTGCTGCTGCGCCGGCAGCGCCACGGCTACAAGGGCAATCTTCGGCGCCACCCGAATTCGATTATGGCCGCTTCGCCGAGCGCTTCCGCGGCCCGGAAGACTATGTCAAGAATGGTCAGCAGTTCTATTTACCGTACTTTACAGGCCGGCGCGAGGTGCTGGATATCGGCTGCGGGCGCGGCGAGTTTCTGGAGCTGATGCGCGAAGCCGGTGTCCCGGCGCATGGCATCGACTTGAGCTGGGAATCCGTGGGCCTATGCCGCCAAAAGGGCTTGCAGGCCGAGGCCGCCGACGTGTTCGGCTATCTTGCGGATCAGCCGGAAGGTTCGCTGGACGGCATTTTCAGTGCGCAGGTGGTGGAGCATTTGCCGCCGGATCGCTTGCCCGACATGGTCCGGCTGGCGGCATCGCGGCTGCGGCGCGACGGCGTGCTGGCGATCGAAACGCCCAATCCGGAGTGCCTGGCCATTTTCGCCAGTCACTTCTATCTCGACCCGACGCACACCCGTCCGGTGCCGCACGCCTTGCTGGCGTTCTACATGGAAGAGTACGCGCTGGGTGGAATCGAGGTACACCGGCTCTCGCCGGCCATTGAATCCATGCCCGCTTTGGCCGGGCTGCCGCAGGATTTCCGCGAGGCGTTCTTCGGCGGCCTGGATTACGCGATCATTGGGAGGAAGCTATAACTGGCCGGGATGCGCCGCGCGAAATCGAGATCAAGCTGGCGCTGTCTGACGTGGCGGAAGGGCGCCGCCTGCTGCGCGGAGCCGGATTTCGCGTATCCAAACGCCGGGTCTTCGAAGCGAACACGCTCTTCGACGCGGCGCGTGGCGCGCTAAGCCGCACCGGACGCCTGTTGCGTGTCCGCGAGGCCGGCCGCCTGGGTATTCTCACTTATAAGGGTGCAGCCGCCATCGGCAAGTACAAGGACCGCGAAGAACTGGAAGTCGAGGTGTCCGATCCGCGCAGGCTGAGTGAGATGCTGGCCCGCCTGGATTTCGTCCCCACGTTTCGATACGAGAAGTTTCGCACCGAATACCGCCGTCCCGGAGAAGCGGGATCGGCCATGCTCGATGAAACGCCCATCGGGGTGTACCTGGAACTGGAAGGCGCGCCCGCGTGGATCGACCGCAATGCGCGCCGGCTGGGGTTTGCGGATTCGGATTACAGCACGGCGAGTTATGGCGGTCTTTATGGGGAGTACTGCCGCCAGCATGGGTTGCGGGTCACGCACATGACTTTCGTAGCGCACGCACTCGTGCGTGCCGCGTCCCCACTCATGGCGACGCCTGCTTCGCAGCCCAAGAAAGTGTCCCCAAGAGTGGGGACAGGGCACGTT
>Ga0302324_100007733_pt1 | contig 22795 bp, 19 predicted proteins | sample Palsa_T0_1_FD_201949 | JGI IMG/M metagenome (GOLD analysis project Ga0302324, IMG submission 201949) | Peat permafrost microbial communities from Stordalen Mire near Abisko, Sweden - Palsa_T0_1 | ecosystem: Environmental > Terrestrial > Soil > Palsa > Peat permafrost | place: Sweden: Abisko...
TGGACCGCAATGTGTCGGTCGCCCATCTGATCTACTTCATGAAGACGTTGCTGAGCGCCATATTTCGTCGCGACGTCACGCTGCGGTTGCGCCCCGGGTATTTCCCTTTCGTCGAGCCGGGGTTCGAATTGGATGTGCAATGCCTGATCTGCGGAGGGCCCGGCTGTCCGGTTTGCAAGCAAAGCGGGTGGGTAGAACTGCTGCCCTGCGGCCTGGTGCATCCCAGCGTGCTTCGGATGAGCGGCATCGATCCGGACCAATGGGGCGGCTTCGCGTTCGGCCTCGGGCTTACGCGCCTCGCCATGATGCGTTACGGCATCGATGACATCCGCCTGCTGCAAAGCGGGGATCTGCGCTTCCTGAGCCAATTTTGAGCCGCGACTGATGAAATTCTCGTACAACTGGATTCGCGAATTGGCGCCGGCGCTCGATCAGACGCCCGAAGAGCTGATGCGTCTGATCACCATAAAAACCGCCGAGTGCGAAGGTCTCGAAGAAGCCGGGGTGCTGCTCGCCGACGCTTCGGCGGCGCGGGTCATCGGCGTCGAGCCGATTCCGGGCAGCCACAACCATAGGGCGGTGGTCGAGACGGCGCGCTATGGCGTCAAAACGGTCGTCTGCGGCGCGCCGAACTGCCGGCCCGGCCTGCTGACTGCCTATATTCCGGCCGGAGTGAAAGTGATCGATGGCGTCGAAAGCGACGGCATGTTGGCGAGCGGTCTGGAGCTTGGGATCAACCGGGATCACAGCGGCATCGTGGAATACACCCCGGAGACGCTGCTCGCGCTCGACACGATTATCGAAGTCGACAACAAATCGTTGACGCATCGGCCGGATTTATGGGGACACTTCGGGATGGCCCGCGAGGTGGCCGCCATAACGCACCAACCGCTGCGCGATCCGGTGCGCGTCGAACTGCTTCCGGCGTCTCCGGCTACCATCAGCGTAGAAATCGAGGATCTGACACTCTGTCCGCGGTATAGTGCGCTGGTCTTCGAAAACGTCACCGTCGCGCCGTCGCCGCTGTGGCTCCAATATCGGCTGGAAGCGGTCGGTTTGAACGCGATCAACAATATCGTCGATGTCACCAATTTCGTAATGGCGGAGCTTGCGCAACCGATGCACGCTTTCGACGCCGAAAAGCTGAACGGCAGATGCATCTTCGTGCGCCGCGCCCGCGCCGGCGAGCAGATCGTCGCGCTCAACGATCTCAGTTACAACTTGCACCCGTCCAACCTGGTGATCGCCGACGCCCAAGGCCCCATCGGGATCGCCGGTGTGATCGGCGGCCTCGACAGCTCGATCGGCACGGGAACCAAGCGGATCGTGCTCGAGAGCGCGTGCTTCCAAGCCGCCAGCGTTCGTAAGACTTCGGCCGCGCTCAAGCTCCGAACCGACGCGTCCATGCGATTCGAGAAATCGCAAGATCCGCAGAACACCGTGCGCGGCCTGGCCCGTGCCATCGAACTGCTGGAGCAAGTTTCTCCCGGAATCCGTCTGGTGGGTGGGCTGGCGGATCGAAAAGCCGATCTCAAGACGCCTCCGCCGATCGAGCTCACGCTGGATTGGCTGAGCCGCAAACTGGGCCGCGTCCTGACCGCCGATGAAGTGCGTTCCATCTTCGAATCCCTCGAATTTGGAATCCGAGAGAGCGCGCCGGGCCATTTTTCCGTTTCCGTTCCGAGCTGGCGCGCCACCAAAGACGTCTCGATCAAGGAAGACCTGCTCGAAGAGGTTGGGCGCATGATCGGCTACGATTCGATCACGCCTTGCGCCCCGCTGGTGGAGGCCCGAGTGCCACCCCAAGAGCCTTCGCGCTTGCTTCAGCGGCGCGTGCGAAGCATGGCCTCGGCGCAGGGATTCACGGAAGTCCACAACTACTCCTTCGTCACCGAAGAAATGGCGCTGGCGTTTGGACTCGCGATCAAGGAACACGCTCGAGTGTCGAATCCCATCGCATCCGATCAGACGCTTTTGCGGCGGAGCCTGCTGCCGGGTATCCGCAAGAACATCCTCGAAAACAGTCGCCGCCTGACTGCCTTTCGGTTATTCGAAATCGGTCGCGAAATCCATCCCAAACCACAAGGGCTTCCGCTGGAGTCTCCACACTTCATTGCCGCAATGTACGATCGCGAGGGCGACGGCGCGGCCTTGCTATTCGAGCTCAAGGGCCTGGCGGAATGCCTTCTGGATAGGTGTGATGTTCGTCCCGAGTCCGCGCGTCCGTACGAACACCCGGAAAGATCAGCCTCTGTAGGGTGGCGAGGTCAACGGGTCGGCCGGCTCTTTGAGCTGCACCCTTCGCTCGGCATTGAAGGGCGCGCGTCGATTTTGGACCTGGACTTGGAGTTGATAGAGCGGGTCGGTACGGCGGGAGAACGCTATCAGCCGTTGCGCCGATTCCCCACCAGCGCCTTCGATTTGTCGGTGCTGGCAAGCTTGCGGGAACCGGCGGCGGAAATTCAGAATCGCCTGATCGCGGCTGCCATGCCCGATCTGGTGGAAATCGAATTCGTGCGCCAATATATCGGCGCTCCGCTTCCGGAAGATCGCAAAAGCGTCTCGTATCGTTTGACGGTGGGTGCCCGCGATCGCACACTGTCGTCCGAAGAGGTGGCCGCAATGCGCGGCCGGGTGATCGAAGCCATGCAAAAGGCCGGCTATGAACTGCGGCTTTAATGGACGTGCATCGGATCTCCGAAATGGCCGATGATCCGCTCGGCGCATAGACGGCAGGCTTCGTCTTCGTCCGGATCGCGTCCTTCCGAGTGCAGTAGCTGCTGGTCGCGAACGGCCATGCTTCGTCCGCAGATCCAGTCCTCGCCATCACGGGAGTGAATGTGATTGAAATCGGTCAACGCGGAGTCCTCGCTTGAATACTTAGCCAGAATATCAGGTCGCCCAGGATCGGAATTTGCCGCTCACCGCTTTTCTTCTCGTCGCTTCCGCCGCTCTCGCGCACGCTACCTGGAATCTTCTGGTTAAGCACGCGGCTCACAGTCGGCGCCTGATGTGGTTTTCTTCCGCGACGGAGGCGGCGTTGTTGCTGCCCGTTGCGCTGTGGGTGACGGCCAATTCGTGGTCCAGGCTCGGCGTCAAAGCCGCGCTATTCCTGGTCGCTACCGGCGTCGTGCATTTGCTCTACACCGCCGGCTTACAGCGCGGTTATCAGGCCGGCGACTTTTCGGTTGTGTACCCGCTCGCTCGCGGTTCTGGCCCACTCCTGTCCTTTTGCGGAGCCATCCTGGTGCTGGGCGAGCATCTCTCCTTACTGGCCGGAGCCGGAGCGCTGCTGATCACCGCAGGCATCCTACTTATATCCGCTCGCCCGACGGGTTCCTACCGCGGCGGAGTCTTCTGGGGGATCGCCACCGGCTTCGCGATCGCATCCTACACCCTGATCGACGGCTACTCGGTCAAGGTCTTGCTGCTCGCGCCGGTACTGGTCGAATACGCGGGCAACCTGGTGCGCGCGATCATGCTCTCGGTTGGAACGTTTCGCGACCGAACTTCGCTCGCCATCGAATATCGCAAGTTCTGGAAAGAAGCGACGGCCATCGCCATTCTGACTCCGGCTGCCTACATTCTGGTGCTGTTCGCGATGCAGATCGCTCCGGTGAGCCGCGTCGCTCCGGTGCGCGAGATGTCAATGATGATCGGCGCCTGGTTCGGCGTGAAGTTTCTTCGCGAAGAAAACGCCGGGCGCCGCATATTCGGCGCAGCGCTGATCGTTGCAGGGGTGGCCGCTCTAGCCTGGAGTTGAACATTCGGCGGCGGAAATTAGCTACTTGCCAGTGCGCTGGGCGAGCAGCCAAGCCTGACAATCGCGGCCGCCGTTTCCCGATTTGTAGGCGTATGATCCGTCTTTGTTCATGCGGCGCGCGTTCGCCTGGTCGAGGAGCAGCGCGTGCAGATCGTCCTTGAGGCGCTGAATCAGCTGCGGCTTCTCCACCGGAAACAGCACTTCGACGCGGCGGTTCAAATTGCGAGGCATCAAGTCGGCGCTCCCGAGATAGCACTCCTCGGCGTCGTTGTTGCCGAAATAGTAGATGCGGCTATGTTCGAGAAAACGGCCGACGATACTACTCACGCGAATGTTGTCGCTTACGCCGGCGAGTCCCGGGCGCAGGCAGCAAGCGCCGCGAACGATCAAATCCACGGGGACGCCGGCCTGCGACGCTTGATACAACAACCGGATGATGGGGCCGTCCTCGAGCGCATTGGTCTTGAATACCAAGCGGCTGCGTCCGCCATTGCGCTGCACATCGATTTCGCGCTCGATCAGCTCTTCCAGACGCCGCCGGAGATTGATGGGCGCCACCAGCAGTTTCCGAAAGGATTCCTTATGCGAGTAGCCCGTAAGGTAGTTGAACAAATCGGTGGCGTCGGCGCCGATCTGTTCGTCGCAGCTCAAAAAGCCCAAGTCCGTGTAGAGCCGCGCGGTGACGGGATTGTAATTTCCGGTGGCCAGGTGGCAATAGCGCCGGATCAAGTCGCCTTCGCGTCGAACCACGAGGGCGATTTTGGAATGCACCTTCAGGCCGATCAACCCGTAGACCACGTGGACACCCTCGCGCTCCAACGCACGGGCCCACTCGATGTTGCTCTCCTCGTCGAAACGCGCTTTCAATTCAACCAGCACGGCCACTTGCTTGCCGTTCTCCACCGCTTCCAGCAACGCTTCTACGATGGGAGAGTTGCGGCCGAGCCTGTACAACGTCATCTTAATGGCGAGAACATCCGGGTCCTTGGCCGCCTTGCGCAGAAACTCGACCACCGGCTGAAACGAATCGTAGGGATGGTGCAGAAGCTGGTCTTCGCGCTGGATCAAAGCGAAGACATCTTCGTCTTTGGGGCCGAAACCGGGCGGCGTAGCGGGCAGAAACGGTTTGTCTTTCAGATCCGGCCGGTCGAGGCTCGCGAAGTCGCGCATGCGGCCGAGATCGAGCGGCCCATCCACCCGGTAAATGCCGGCGGGCTCGATCTCCAAGTTGTGCGCCAGAGTTTCGACGATCGCGGCGGGCATCTTCGCGTCCACCTGGAGCCGGACGGCGTCCCGGAAGCGCCGCTGCCAGACCGCTTCCTCGATGGTCTCCAGCAGATCGTCGGTTTCGAGTTCCTTGATCGCGACCTCGGCATCGCGCGTGACGTGGAAGACGCCGGCCTGCAGAATATCGAGGCCGGGAAAAAGGTGATGGAGATTGGCGATCACAAGCTGTTCGATGGGCACCAAGCCGAGCGAGCCGCCACTTTGTTCCTTTTTAGTCTTTAGGCTCACTCGAAGGAATCCGGGGAGCGAATCGGGAATCTTGACGCGGGCGAAGTGCTCCGGACCGCCGGGATCGCGGACCACCACCGCCACGTTCAGGCTGAGATTCGAAATGTGCGGGAAGGGCCGGCCGGGATCCAAGGCGAGCGGCGTCAGCACCGGAAAAACTTTATCCAGGAAAATCGCGTCCAACTGCGCGCGCGTATCGGAGTCGAGCGCGGCCAAGTCAAGCAAATGAATGTTGGCGCCGGCGAGAGTGGGAATCAATCTTTCGCGAAGGAACTCGTAAGCTTCGCTCATCAACTGCTCGACTTCCGCTCGAATCAGATCCAAGGTTTCCGCGGCGCTTCGGCCGTCGATTCCCGGTTCCTGAACGCGGTTTTCGATCTGTTGCAGCAAGCCCGCGACACGCACCATGAAGAACTCGTCGATATTGGAGCCGAAGATCGACAGAAACTTCGCGCGCTCGAGCAGCGGATTGCGAGGATCGCGCGCTTCCTCCAGCACGCGCCGCTGAAACTGCAAGTGGCTTAGTTCACGGCTGAGATAGAGCGAGGGATCGTGCAAATCCGGGGAGTCCGGCTCAGAAAACGCGACCCTAGCAGCTTCGGCGCACATACATACTTCATTTTAGCTTGGACGAACAAGGGCGGGCTTGATCCCAGGCGGCGTTTCTTGTTAGATTGAACCTTCCGCCGCAGTTCCCCCGCACGGCGCTTAGCTGATCCGTTAAGTGAAACGAGAATTCCGTTGAGCTTCGAAATCGAAATCAAGCTGCGCCTTCCCGACAAGATCGAAAAAATGCGGCGATTGCTGCGCGAGACCGGATTCCGGGTCGCCAAGGGGCGCGTGTTGGAATCCAACATCCTGTTCGACAATTCCAAGCGCGCTCTCCGCAAGCACGGCAAACTGATTCGACTGCGGCGCGTAGGGCCGCATCGGCTGCTCACTTATAAAGGCCCATCCGAGCAAAGCCGCTACAAGAAGCGGCGTGAAATCGAGATCGATTTCAAGGACGGCGCGCATTTGGACGAAATCTTCCTGCACATGGGCTATCGCCCGGTATTCCGTTATGAGAAATATCGGACGGAGTACGAGATGCAGCGGGTGGACGGCAAGGTTCTGCTGGACGAGACGCCGATCGGCAATTTCCTGGAGATCGAAGGTAGACCGCGCTGGATCGATCGCACGGCTCGCGTGCTTGGGTTTTCGACCACGGACTACATCACGCGAAGCTATGGGTACCTTTATCTGGCGTACTGCCGCGAGCGCCGTCTGCCTGCGAAGGACATGCTGTTCGCCGACAAGAGACTGAAGCGCGCTCGACAGGATCAACGTTCTTGACTCCTTCCGGCCGGATCGCTCACGAGACGCGCTTCCGGGTGCGCTATGCCGAGACGGATCAGATGGGCGTGGTGTACTACGCGAATTACCTGGTCTGGATGGAACTGGGGCGCGCCGAGTATTGCCGGGCAGCCGGCATCCGGTATAAGGACATGGAAGCTCAAGACCAAATTCTCCTGGCGGTGGTGGACGCGCACTGCCGCTATATTCATCCGGCGCATTACGACGAGGAGATCGTGGTGGAGACCTCCATTGCCCGCTCGAACCGAAGGATGATCGAATTCCAGTACTGGATTCGCGAGGCCGCAACCGAACGGGAACTCGCCGAGGGCGAGACGAAGCACATCTTCGTCAGCCCGGCGATGAAGCCGGTTAAGCTTCCCGAGAAATACTACTCGGCTTTTGGAGTGGGCGCGCCTATTGCTGGTTGAACTTGATCACCGATTCGCCGGTGAACTTATGATAGTTGCGGAATTCGATCACATTGCGATCGCACACGTTGGAGCCGCGGTCGCAGCTCAGCACTTCCGCGCGAACGGGGAGCAGGTATTTATCCGGCGTGCCTAACGTAATGTAGTCGTAATCCACCGCGGTTTCCACCGAGATCCTGGGAAACTCCTCGGGAATGTCCTTGGCCTGCATCTCGATGCGCAACGCGTGCGCGCTTTCCTTGTCCAGCCACACCGATCCTTTGTAGGCGGGCATAATGTACTGGCCGGGAACCTGGATTTTCCAGGACGACCGCATGCGCTCCACGGAATAATCGTAAACCGAGGAAGGCCGATGCGCGATGGTGTCCTCCTGTGCGTATTTGAAGTTGGCGGCGGTGCCCGGCGAGAATAATTCCGCCAAGATGGTTCCGAACTCTCCGGTGGACCAAGCGCCCGATTCCTCCGGCGGCTTCTTCAACGGTTTGTTATTGATCATCAGATTTTTGTAGCTTTCCTTGCCGCCTTCGTATACCACGTCGGCCGAAAGCACATCGATCACGTTCCAACTGGGCACGCGGGTTTCACTGCCGTAGCGGGTGGTAATTTCCTGGCAAACGTAATTCGGCAGGTTCTCGAGGAACGCACCCGCCACTTGGCGCGCCTTTTCGATGAACGCCATCCTGGGATTGGCGGGCGGCGGCGGGGGATGTTGAATCGGCGCGGGCCTATCGTCGGTGTTCCGCGCGCTGGCCACTCGATCGGGGATGCCTCGCTTCAGCTTGGGTGCGTCACTGTCGTCGTCTTGCCCTGGCCTTACGAGAATGGTCGGCGGCGGCCCGGTCCGTTCCTCCGGCTCGACCTGATCGTTGGTCTGGATCTTGCGCGCCATCTCGGGATTGGATTTTATGCTGACCGCCTGGAACGTGCCGTCCTTATCCTGCGTCGCCTCGACGTCCACGCCATCGCCCGGTTTCAACTCGTTGGGTTTGGTGGTGCTGTCCAGAATCTGAATGGTGAGGATCCGGGTGTCGGACGTTTCGACATCGATCGCCTTGTCGTCGACCTTGCGGATCACGCCGCTGTAGGTTTGAGATGCCGGTTTCGAATCAGAAGAGCTCCTCCTAGAACGCCCGGTACTGGGATTCGAGCTGCCCGGCGTTCGGCCCTGCGGATTCTGGCCGGGATACTGGCCAGGGGGATATTGGCCCGGGTATTGACCGGGCGGATATTGTCCCGGGAATTGCGCCACGAGACTCAGCCCGGAGGTCAACAAAAGAGCCGAGAGTTTCAATCCCTGATTTAGACGAAGCGGGGCGATAGGCAGGTACATACAAGCGCTCCTTTCCACACCCTAGCACAATGAAATCTAGCCCTGAACGCGCTTTTCCTTGCCCGCCCAAAATCGCTCTCGCAGGATGAGTTTGCGGATCTTTCCGGTCCCGGTCTTGGGCAGAGGCTCGTCGTGGAAATCGATGATGCGAGGCATCTTATAACGCCCCAAGCGCTCGCCGAGAAATTTCAGCAATTCGTCGGAAGACAGCTTCGAGCCCGGCTTCCGGACCACCACGGCCACCGGCACTTCGCCCCATTTTTCGTCGGGCGCGGCGACGACGGCGCACTCGAACACTTCGGGATGAGCAAAGATGGCCTTTTCGACCTCGAGCGACGAGATATTTTCTCCGCCGCTGATGATGATTTCCTTCTTGCGATCCACGATGTGTACAAATCCGTCGTCATCCCAAATGGCCATGTCGCCGGTGTGGAACCAGGGGCCGCTCATTACGGAAGCGGTGATTTCCGGCTCGCGGAAATAGCCCTCCATGATGTGATCGCCGGCCGCCACCACTTCTCCGATGGCTTCCGAGTCGTGAGGCACATCGTTCATGTTCGGATCCACCACGCGTAACTGAATGCCCGGAACCGGCCATCCTGCCATGGCGCGGCGGTGATACCGCTCGGTGTCGGATTTGTAGACCAAGCCGGGTTTGTTCCGAGAGGAAGTCAGCAGCGGCGAGGTTTCGGTGAGTCCGTAGCCGGTGTACACATCGCATTGGAAGGCTTTCTCCATGCGTTCAATCAACTCGGGCGAGGAGGCGGCGCCGCCCAAAGTGATGTTGCGCATGCTGGAGACATCGAAACTCGCGAGGTCAGGCGCGTTGAGCAAGGCGTTCGCCATGGTGGGGACCAAACTCATGTCGGTAGCGTGGTGATCCTGGATCAGGCGGAAAACGCCGGTCGGTTCGAAACGGCGGACCATGATCTGCTTGACGCCCAGAAGCGTGGAAGCCTGCGGACGGCCCCATCCATTGGCGTGGAAAAGGGGGATGGTGTGCAGGTCCACCAAAGTCTCGACGTCCTTGAAGAGGCTGGCGACCGCGATGCCGTGCGTATACAGCGTGCGATGGCCCAGCATCACGCCCTTGGGCGTGCCCGTGCTGCCGCTGGTATAAAACAGCTCGGCGACCGCGTCCTCGTCGAAACTGAAAATGTCGGCGCGCTCCGGGTGGCCCTTATCCAGGAGGTCTTCGTAGGTCAGGTCGGCGACGGGCACTTTATCGTTGAGCGTCACGTAGCGGGTGATTTCGGGGCACAGCGGCTTCAAATGTTCCACCATTGGCGCGAAATCGTTTTCGAACATCAGCACACGCGCGCCGGAGTGATTGAGGATGTTGGTCAGCTCGACGGGAGACAAGCGCACGTTCAACGGCATGACGATGGCGCGGGCCTGGACGACGCCGTAATAGCCTTCCAAGAGCTGGTGATTGTTGAAACTAAGGTAGGCCACGCGATCTCCCGGCCGGATTCCCTCCTTGGCCAGAGCGGTGGCCAGCCGCTCGCAACGCTCGCCGAATTCGTTGTAGGTGTACTCGCGCGCGCCGCACACTACGCCGATCTTTTTTCCGAAAAGGTCAACCGCCCGATGCAAAAATCGAATGGGCGTTAAAGGAACGAACATGGTCGCATTGTACACTTACGCGGGTCTTGGCGGGCGATCGGGCACGGCGAAAGCTTGGGTTCGTTTTTACAATTTTGCATTGTGCGGTAGCGCGCTAGGGAGTGAGGTTTGCCGGCTGGGTCCATCAAGACAAGGTTACGCTCGGCGGATGGGAGTCTTGACCGTGGGATGGCGTAAGTGGTTGCGTCGGGGGAGTAAATAATTTCGGAGCGAACGCGAATGCTAATCTCGATGCATGGTCTGCATCTCAGTTCTCTATCCGAACGCCTCCGGCAAAAAGTTCGATCACGACTACTATGCGCAAAAGCACATGCCCCTGGTCATGAACAGATGTAAAGGCTCAGGACTGATCCGCTACGAGATCGACACGGGGCTGGCGGGTGGAACGCCCGGATCCGCGGCGCCATTCGCCTGTGTCGGCAGGCTGTACTTCAGCACGGTGGAGGAGTTCCAACAAGCGATGGGAGCGCATGGTCCCGAAATCATGGGCGACATTCCCAACTACACCGATATCCAGCCGCAGATTCAAATCAGCCATTTGGCTCAAAGCTAGCCGCGTCGCTAGTGAGTCATGGCGTAGACGATGTAATTCACGCCGATCCGGATGCCGAGCGCGGAATACTTCTCGGGATATTGGGGATTGTCGGCGTGCTCCCAGGAATCGCCCAGGTCCATGTCGTGGCAAATGGCCACCATAATGCGGCCCTTGTCGTCGAAAATGCCGCGCCAGTGCGGATCGAATCCGTCCTTCTCGAAAACCCGGTGCGAGTATACGAACTGCTCGCCGGGCACCTGGTAGCGCTGGTCGAGATCGAAAATGGTGTGAAAGATGGCGCTGCCGTTCTCGATGTCCACGATGGGCCGGTCCGGAAACACGCGGTTCATGCCGGCGATGAAGATATTCCACTCGTCGGTGCCGTGGAAATCGTCGCACATAAAGAATCCGCCGCGCAGCAGGAAATCGCGCAGCTTGGCGGCCTGGGCGTCGGTCAGATCCCAGTGCCCTACTTCGACGCCGTACAGCCACGGCCAATTGTAGACCTCGTCGCCGTCCTCCAAATTCACTGGCTCTTCCACTGACCGCGCCTGGATGCGGGTGAGGCGGCGCACGGCGGCAGAAAGATGGCGGTCCGAACGCGGATAGTCGATGGTCCAATCCGTTCTGCCGTCCCACCAGTTCGGATAATACGGACGCGGATATTCGTTGGCGTAGAAGCGGTGAGCGGAGGGATACATCAGGCGCGCGAAGGTCCACTCGCCGGGAATCCGCCAATCGGAAGGGATGGGGAAATTTTCGTACTCGAAACCGGGATACTCGCGGAAGGGCCGCTGGGCGAAGGCGGCGCAAATCAGCACGGAAGTTGCGAACCCGAGAGCCAGGGGAAACCGTAAGCGGACGAAGTTGCGCATCGATGCGGTTAATTCGAGGATGCCATATTCCGACGATAGCTCCGGGACGCCTGGGCGGAACTACTGAATCGGAACGGTAACGGGTGGACTGCTAATGCCGTCCACGGTGAGGACCACCGGCACATCGGCGGCCGCCGCGACACCCGAGGGAACCAACACGTCCACTTGATAGAGACCCGCGAAGTTGGGCGCCAATCCGGCGTACAGGACTTTCGCCGGCTGGTTGCCGATGGTGACAGTGACTGTTTTCGACGTGTACGCCAGGGGCGACGATGGGGCGGCCGAACCGGTAGCCACCAGAGGATTCACGGTTCCCAATCCCGCGCAGTAGATCACCAAGGCGTCGCCCGCGGTCGCCGCATGGGACGAGTCGACCTCGAACTGGGGGCCATCCGGCGGGACCACCACGATCACGCCGATCCCCTTGCCGCTCTGATCCTGCGTGAAGACGCCCGGCTGAGCGGACGCCACTGTCACGGTTTGCGGCAGCGAGTACGCCATGTCTTGTTGAACGATCAACTGCTGGGTCGAGTTGGGCGTTATATCGTAGGGGACGATCGCATTGATTTGGCCACCGTTAGTGAAAAGCAGCGGCAGCGTCTCCCCGGCCAGGATGGCTTGCGTTCCTCCGAGTGTGGCGACCAGCGGCAGCGAAGTGGCTTTGTTCGATTGCGGCGCGAAGTTGGAGCCGAAGATCGAGATGAAGCCGCCGGGAGCCAATGGAATGTTGGCAGCGAAACTGGCCGCGCTCACCGCGCCTCCGGTATTAATCGCGGGAGCGCTCTGATTGGGATTTAGAGTCCCCGAGATCTGCACGGTCCCGGTCAGAGCGGGCTGCAAGCTTTGGGCCTGCACCGTGATGACAACCGATGCAGCAGTGGTGACATAGTTCGGCTGCCAGGTTGCCGACCACATTCCGCCGCCCAGCGACAAAAAAGACAGCGGTGGATCGCCCGTGGAAAACGAAGCCACCACGTTTCCAGGTCCCATCGGAGAGCCGCAGTCGTCCACCACTTGTATGGCTAGCGGCGTGGGCCACGCTGCAACCTCAGTAAAGCTCGGTCCCAAAACCGTGGAGACGGGAAGCAGCTTGGCGGGAGTGCACGCGGCGGCAGTTGCCAAGGGTCTCGCGACCTGCGTCGCTTGGGGGACTTCTCGGGCCTCCGGGGCTGACCGCGAGTCGCCGAGGACAACTCCCGGCGGCGTCACGACGAGCAGGACGACTACGCCCTGCGCGGAGCCATCCGAGAAGACGAATTGGAGGTCGGCGAAGTAAACGCCGGCTTGGAGCCCGGATGTGTCGATGGAAACGGGAAACTGCGCCGGCTGGGCGGAAGTAACGGTTGCGCTCGCTGGTGTGGTTGAGAGCCAACCGCTTCCTTGCTGGAATAGCGGGGTCACGGTAACGCCGAAGGATTGGCTGGAATAATCCGTAACCGTTACTACTTGCGAAGCAGGATTGGCGCCTCCCTGGTCCCCGACAAATATGATTCCCGTGGGAAGTACGATTGCTCCGAGGACACTACTGTTGGTTGGCAGAACGTTGAGAACCACAATCGCCGATTGTGGCGAGTTGGAGGCGCCGGCGGCGGTGAAACGCACCAGACCGTAGTGGTCGCCGGCCGGGAGATTGGTTGGGTTTACCGAAACACTGGTGGATTCGCCGGCAGTCCCTGTGGTCGGCGAGACTGAGAGCCACCCTCCAACCAGCGTGGATGGCGTGGCGGACCAGTTGAGAGTGCCGGAGCCTTGATTCAAAACCGTGATGGATTGGCTTGGCGACGCGCCAGCACCCGCTTCGGCCTTGAATTCCAGTCCGGTCTGCGATATGGCTAATGCGAGCTGAGCCGAAGTTACGGTCGCGTTGACCGTCACCACGAATTGTTGGCCGGAAACGGCAAGCGTCACGGCGGCGGAATATGTATTCGCGGTGAGACCGGACGGATTGGCGGTCACAATCACCGAGGCACTGGCAAGAGGCTGGATGGTCCCGCTTGCCGGAGAAACACTGAGCCAAGTTGCGGCGCCGGCATCCGCTGAAAAGGTCACGGGCTGCTGAAGTGGATTATTGACGATGACGGCTTGCGAAGCAGTCGCGGTGCTGCCCTGCACGAAGGAAAATGCCAACGCGGGCGGCCCCACCGTGATCACGCTGGAAGCCGCGGAAGCCGTGGTGATACTGCCGGTACCGGTCATACTGCAAGAGAAAACATGGTTGCCGGTGGCTACGGTGGCGAAGGTGAACGAGGTGGATCCGCTGGCATTGCTGAACTGGCCCGTGCCGCCGGAGATTGTGGCTGTTCCGCTGGCCTGAATGCCTTGGCCCACGTTGTTGAGGATGATGCCCGAGAAAGTGGCCTGGAACGAGTCGCCGCTGGCAAAGATGAAGCTGAAAGACCCAGAATCCGTCGCAGAATTGCCTGCAATCTGCGTCAAGGAACCTGTGTTAGCAAAGTTAACGTTTCCGAACGGACTGACCGTTCCGGAGCCGGCGGCGTTGTAAGCACCGGAGGAACTCGATCCAGTCCCACTGATATTGAATGTGAACGCGGTAGTCGCGGCCCAAGTCGGCGAAGTTAGCAAGAAGGCCAGCAACCCAGCGGCGCGGACAACGGAGAAAATCTTGGAAATCATGAAGACGGCTACTCTATGGTAGTCCCGCGCGACTCCGAAATAGGAAATGTATTGTCCTGCGCGGTGTCATCCTGCACGTTTTCGCAGTTGCCGAGTTGCTACGATGAGGCAACTCGAAGGAGTCTCAAGATCGACTTCTGCATCGACACGCGTCATTTCCTCGCCTCGGCTCTGTCCATTGATATTACGCCCAACCTCTGACTGCTCCTTCACTCTTGAGAGCCTACGAGCCGGTCGTAGTCAGCGTGGGTGCCGATCCATACCCAACTCATCTCCTCGCCCACTATTTTGCCGAGGGCGCGATAGTGATCTCCCACGCGAATCGTGAAGCGATCGTCGCTGCCCTGCAAACGGCGGAAACGGAGCGAGGGGTGACTGGGATTGCGCCGCCACAGTTGGTAATTCTTGACGGCGAGCCTCTGAACCTCAGTGGGCAACGCCTGGAAGAGTTCCCAGAATCGCCGGGTGGCGACGGATTTCACTTTGGGGACGGCCACTCTCGAAGGAGGCCCTTCGCCGATTCACTTTCAGCTTCGTCAAAAAGGAAATCGAGTTTGCCGGTTGCGGAGTCGGCATCCATCTGCTCGTCCCATCGCTTTTGTTCGCGGAGACGAAACCATTGGACAATGCGCCGGTATTCTTCCGGGGACAGACCCTCTATAGCCGCCTCGATCTCCTCAACTCGGCTCATGCCTGGAGTTTATCACCGACCGGCGCCGGATTTCATCCATGGCGATACTAGGTCTCAGGGAACCCCGGCCGCGCGTTGCGCGTTTCAACCGGATCATTGTGTATAGTTCGATCAGCCTGAGGACGCAAGCGCCAATCATCCCGATGAGTTCGAGCACCAGGTAACGGAGTAAGAAAATAGCGCCACCAGCGAGCAGCGCCCATACGAACAACTGGTTTTCTAGTTCCCGGGGGTAGATCACACCGAGCCTCCTGCGCGTCCATTAGCCTGAGGACTGATTTGGTCCAGCGGAAACTTCCAGAGCTTCCCCACACGAATTGCCCGCAGCGATCCCGTTGCCGCTCGATATCGAACTGTCCGTTCGGGGATTCCCAACTTCTTCGCGGCAATGTTTGTCCCCACGAGCCGTGTCCTGATGAAATTAAGCGATGCCATCTTTCCGATCCTTTCTGTTTCACAGAGAAGGATCGGGTTCTTCTTGGAAAGCGATTCGACGGACTGGAACCCGATCCCTAAGAACAGACCGGAATCGCTGCCGTCAGAAGCTTTGGGGGATGTTCACCGTGGGTTAGAAACCACGATTCTTGGATTAGGACTAGGTTTGCGCGGTGATTGGAGCAACAGAGTTGCCTGAGAAGAACAAGAATCCTGTTCTTCGTCAGACGCAAAAGCTGCCGAATCTGCGCCACGCGTGCGCGGCAGCGTCGTAGCCGTTCGAGCGCAAAGATGACCCAGATTTCTCGGACGGCCTCCTGAACAGCATCCTGGAGGATTTGATCCCATTCACGATAGGTCTGTTCGCCCGCTAGCCGCTTGGCCTCGACTGCTTTACGGTGGATCTGCTGTATCCGACAGGCCCGTTCGGCAGCGGCCCGCATGACTGCGGCCATTTCACGCTGGACCTGCTGGAGCGGTTCATTAACGGCCCGCATGGCCTCCGCCATCTCACGCTGGATCCGCAGGGCGGGTTCGGCGGCGGCCCGCATGACTTCGGTCGTTTCATGCTGGATCCGCTGGAGCGGTTCAGTAACGGCCCGCATGGCCTCCGCCATTTCACGCTGGATCCGCTGGGTCGGCTCAGCAGCGGTCAGCATGGCTTCGGCCATTTCATGCTCGATTTGCACGACTCGTTCAACAGAAACGGCCCGAAGGGCCTCAGCGGCCCCACGTACGGCTTTGGCCTCTTCGCGCTGAGCTAGGTCAAGAGCGCTCCCCAGCCCGTTGTATTCCTGTCGAAGGACCTCCAACTCATGTGAGTGCGGCGACCGATTCATTCAATTCTCATCCTGAGGCATTTGCGTGGTGTTTTCAAGGCGGGGACGCAGATTTCCGGCAAACAATGAATGCTTCAATGACCGCGAGGCCCAGTCCATTTGCCGGGAAGCGTCCTGCGCCAAGTTGACTTCCCGGCACCGATGGCTAGGCCCCAGGTTGCTACGGTAGACTTCCACTTGCGCCTGGGTCTGCATACTTCGATCGCTAAGTCACTGGAAGACGCCGCGCTGAAGGCCGCCGAAGTCGGCGCCAATACTTTCCAGATTTTTTCCGCTAGCCCGCGCATGTGGCGCGCATCGCCGCCGGCCGCGAGCGCGGTGAAGCTGCTCAAGCGCGCTCGGGAACGGTACGATCTGTATCCGTTGGCGATCCACGACAATTACCTGATCAACCTGGCGGCCGAAAGCGAGACGTTGCGGCAGCGGTCCGCGCTGGCCTTCCGCGGCGAGATCGAGCGGGCGCTGCTGATCGGAGCGGAGTACCTGGTGGCGCATCCGGGCAACTCAAAGGGGCATTCGGTGGAGGCGGGCATCTACGCCGTGATTCGATCGCTGGCGGAAGCCGCGCAAGGTTTGGACACCACGGCGCTCACGGTGTTGCTGGAGAATACGGCGGGTTCGGGCGAGGCGCTGGGGAGCCGACTGGAGGAACTCGGGATCATACGGCAATTCGCGGCCGAGCTGACCGATCTCAAGATCGGGTTCTGCATCGACACGTGCCATTGCCTTGCCTCGGGATACGATGTTTCGAGCGCCGCCGGGCTGCGGACAACCGTGGCGGAAATCGATCGCGTTCTGGGCGTCGACAACGTGCGGGTGATTCACGCCAACGATTCCAAGGCGCCGCTGGGATCGCACGTGGACCGGCATGAACATATCGGACACGGCTATATTGGAGAAGAAGGGTTTCGCCGCATCCTCAACCATCCGAAGCTGCGCGACAAAGCCTTCATCCTCGAAGTGCCGTTCGAGGAAGAAGGCGACGAGTTGAGGAATATGGAAACGCTCAAGAAGCTATGCCGGAAAAGCAGTACGACCACAACCAGATCGAATTGAAGTGGGCCGAGCGCTGGGCCAACTCGACTTTATTTCAGGCCGAGGAGAATTCCTCCAAACCGAAATTCTACGTGCTCGAGATGCTGCCCTATCCGAGCGGCACGCTGCACATCGGACACATTCGCAATTACACCATCGGCGACGCGCTGGCGCGCTACAAACGGATGCGCGGTTTCAACGTGCTGCATCCCATGGGGTGGGACGCTTTCGGGCTTCCGGCGGAGAACGCTGCGATCGCCAACAAGCGCGATCCTTATGAGTGGACCATGTTCAATATCGAGAACATGAAGCGCCAACACCGGCGCATGGGCTTCAGTTACGATTGGTCGCGCGAGGTCACCACTTGCGATCCCGAGTATTACCGCTGGAACCAGTGGTTCTTCCTGAAGATGCTGGAACGCGGGCTAGCCTATCGCAAGGAGGCGCTGGTGAACTGGTGCCCGTCGTGCGGCACGGTGCTGGCGAACGAGCAAGTGGTGGATGGATGCTGTTGGCGGCACGAGTCCACGCCGGTAGAGCAGCGCTCGCTCGAGCAATGGTTCCTGCGCATCACCGCTTACGCGGACGAGCTGTTGGATTCGATACGCGAGCTGGAAGGCTCGTGGCCCGAGCGTGTGCTGGTGATGCAGCGCAATTGGATCGGACGGTCGGAAGGCGCTGAAATCGATTTTAGACTGGATGGCACGGGCGCGCCCATCCGAGTGTTCACCACGCGCGTGGACACGATTTTCGGCGCGACCTGCGTTATTCTGGCGCCCGAGCATCCGCTGGTGTCGCAACTCATCGACGCCGGCGCGAAGGCGGAAATAAAACGCATGATCGATGCGCGCGCGGCCAAAGGTCCGGGCGACATCGAGAAGGAAGGCCTGTTCACGGGCAAGTTCGCCCTCAATCCATACAGCGGCGAGAAAGTGCCCATCTGGATCGGCAATTTTGTGTTGATCGGCTACGGGACGGGCGCCATCATGGCCGTTCCCGCGCATGACCAGCGCGACTTCGAGTTCTGCACGCAGTACGGCATCACGATCCGGCCGGTCATTCGCCCGCAAGATGGCGCACTGGCCGACGCCTCCGCGATGAATGGAGCATTTCCGGACGACGGCGTGGTGGAGAATTCCGGCCAGTATTCCGGACTCGCGAGCGCGGAAGCTCGGCGCGCGATGACCGCGCGGGCGGAAGCGGAAGGTTTCGGCAAAGGCGCGATTACGTTTCGCATCAAGGATTGGGGCGTCTCGCGGCAGCGTTACTGGGGCACGCCGATCCCCGTCATCTACTGCCCCAAATGCGGCATGGTTCCGGTTCCAGAGAGCGATTTGCCGGTGATTCTTCCGCTGGGGATTCCGCTAACGGGCACTGGCCGGTCGGCGCTCGCCACCGTCCCCGAGTTCATGAACGTCCCCTGTCCGAAGTGCGGCGCGGACGGGCGGCGCGAGAGCGACACCATGGACACGTTCGTCGATTCCTCCTGGTATTTCTATCGCTACTGCGATCCGCACAATTCCACCGCGCCGTTCGATTCGAAGAAAATCGCCTATTGGTTTCCGATCGATCAATATATCGGCGGCGTGGAGCACGCCATTTTGCACCTGATTTATTCGCGCTTCTGGACGAAGGTGATGCGCGACCTGGGGCTCATCGGCAACGACGAACCGATCAAGCGCATGTTCACGCAAGGCATGGTGATCAAGGACGGTTCGAAGATGTCGAAATCGAAAGGCAACGTGGTGAGCGCCGACGAAATGATCGGTCGCTTCGGCGCGGATACCGGCCGTCTCTTCGAACTGTTCGCCGCACCGCCCGAAAAAGAGATGGATTGGACCGACGCCGGGGCCAACGGGGCGTATAGCTTTCTCGGGCGCGTCTACCGATTTGTAACCCGCAACGCGGGCCAAGGCGTGGCGGCGCCCGGCGATGCGGATCGAAAGATTCTCCGCAAGCTGCATCAGACGCTGCAGAAGATCACCGAAGATTTCGAGAGCCGCTGGCATTTCAACACCTCCATCGCGGCCTTGATGGGGCTGATGAACGATCTGATTGAACACGAGAAGCACATCTCGGCGCCGGTGATGGCGGAGGTGATCGAGAAGCTGACGCTGATGCTGGAGCCGTTCGCGCCTTATCTCGCCGAAGAATTGTGGGAAGAGCAAGGACGAACCGGGCCGGTGTTCCATCACGCCTGGCCTGCCTACGACTCGGAACTGGCGCGCGAAGAGGAAGCCGAGGTGGTCATCCAGGTGAACGGCAAGGTTCGCGGACGGATCTACGTCGCCTTTGGAACGCCGCGCGAAACGCTCGAGAAAAATGCCATGGGCGATGCCAAGATCGTGCCCCTGTTGAACGGCAAGCAGGTTGTGAAGGTGATCGTGGTTCCCGACAAGCTGGTCAACATCGTAGTGAAATAGGGCGGCGTTGCCGTAGCTCCAATCCCCCGGGAGCGTGATCCGGAGGACTAAAGCTCTGGGGACGCAACGCCACCCCGGATTGCTTTCAGCATGACTCCAAAGAGGCAACCTCGTCTATCGAGGAATTAGCATCCATGGGACTCGATCAGGGCTGTTCGGCGGTGGTAAGGCCGAGCGCGGTCAGATTGGCGCGCAGATCCTTTTCGCTTCCCGTGCCGACGTGGTAGAGGACGATCTTGCCCTCCCGGTCAAGCAGCACGATAGTGGGGTAGGCGGTGACGCTGTAGTTCTGATCGGTTTGGCCGGCGGCCGTGAGAACGACAGGATAGCTCAACTTTGTTTCCCGCAGAAACTTGCCGACAGTATCGCTGTCTTCGCCGACATCCATTCCCAACAGAACGAGTCCCTTGTCGCGAAACTCGTGGTGGATCTTTTCCAGTATGGGAAGCTCTTTGCGGCAGGGCGCGCACCAAGTTGCCCAGAAGTCGAGCAGCACTACTTTGCCGCGCAGGTCGCGCAAGGCGTATTCGGTTCCATCGATGGCTTTGAGCTTGAAGTCGACGGCGGGTTTGCCGGTGAGGTCCGCGGTTGCCTTCACCGGCGCTTTCAGCGCCTCCACTTTGAACTCGTCCACTTGCCTGGAGCCTTCGGGCGGGGTGAACACAAAGAACGAATCCGCCACGGGCTGATTCAACTTCATTGCCAACATGGCCGTGCCCTGGGTCATTTTCGTGGGAACTTTTAGAGGGCCGCCTTCGATGGTCGCGGTGGTGGTCTGTTTGAGCAAGAGATGGGTCTTCTTGTCGATCCACATCTTCGTCGAGCCGTTCGACATGGTGTAGAGGTCGGGCATCTTGATCTTGTCGAGCGCGGCTTCCACAACGTAGCAATCGAATTTCTCTCCTCCGACGTCGACGGTTTCTTGGCCGGTGATCTTCGCGGACAAGTAGGGATCCCTGGTCTTGAGATCCTCCAACATCTCTCCGATGCCGGGGTTCACGGACTTGATGAGCGCGTCGGGGCTGCTCACGGCGGGAGTTTTGGTGTACTGCTTGAGCGGCGACCCCACGTACATCCAGGTATTTTCACCATCCGAAACGATGACCGTGCTTCCTAACTGGCCGTTCGATTCGATGCGCAGCCTCCCGGGATTCGAAACTGCAAGCTTGACCGGCAATTCGAGATGACTCTCGATGCCGCCCTTGATCTCGATGACGACCTGTTGATCGAGCTCGTAGGACTTGAAGCCGCGCAGAGCGTCGGCGGATTCCTTCAGCAACGATCTCGCGTCGGGAAGCGGCTGCTGCGCGTAAGCGACGGAGAGTAGCAGAAGCGCTGGAACGATTCGACGAATAAAAGCTCCTGTTTCATTTTCGATTATCCTATGGATGCTCAAGATTCGCTCGATAACTGGCCGCGCGCGGCCGCCTGGGCAAGCTCGTCGCAGCGATTGTTGTCGGCGTGCGAGGCATGGCCCTTGGTCCAAACCCAATCGGCGTGATGCTGCGCCGCAAGTTCGTCGAGCGCGTGCCAAAGATCTTGATTGACCACCGGCTTTTTTCCGCTGGTGCGCCAGCCGTTCGCTTTCCACCGATAGATCCACTCGGTGATGCCGTGTTTGACGTAATTGGAATCGGTGACGATCTCCACTTGGCACGGCTCCTTGAGCGCGCGCAGCCCTTCCACCGCCGCCTGGAGTTCCATGCGGTTGTTGGTGGTCTCCGGTTCCGAGCCGTAGATCTCGCGTTCCTTGCCGCCGAAGCGCAGAATACACGCCCAGCCGCCGGGGCCTGGATTGCCGATACACGACCCGTCCGTGATGATCTGGACTTTTTTCATCGAGCGATCAGGCGGGAACCGCTTCCAGCTCTCGTTGAAAGAAAGCATCCACCTGATCCAGGATTTGCGATGCCTGAGTGGCCCGGTAGATCTCGGCGCGGAGCTTCGATCCATTGCGAACTCCGTGCGTGAAGTAGGTGGCGAACTGTTTCATCTTGCCGGCCGCATCCGGCGCGTCGCGCTCGCACAACATCAAATAGTAGCTGCGCATGATCTGGTAGCGCTGGCCTTCGTCGGGCTGTTCATAAGTCCCCGTAGCGAGATATTGCCGGATCTGGCGGAAGATCCAGGGATTGGACGAGGCCGCGCGGCCGATCATCACCGCGTCGCAGCCGGTTTCCTCGACCATGCGAACCGCATCCTCGGGCGTGAGGATGTCGCCGTTGCCGATCACCGGAATGCTCTTCACGGCGGCCTTCAGCTCCGCGATGCGGGTCCAGTCCGCCTTGCCGCTATAGCCCTGCTCGCGCGTGCGAGGGTGCAAGGCGACGGCCTGCAGTCCGCAGTCCTCGGCGAGCCTGGCCATTTCCACCGCCACCAATTCCCGATCGTTCCAGCCCGCGCGGCACTTCATGGTCAACGGAATCGAAATGGCGGCGCGCACTTTTCGAAGAATCTCCTCCACCAGCGGCAGGTCGCGCAGCAATCCCGAGCCGCCGTTGCACTTGACGACTTTATTCACCGGGCATCCGAAATTGATGTCTACGATGTCGAAGCCGAAGTCTTGGCAAGCCTTGGCTGCGTCGGCCATCACTTGCGGATCGGAGCCGAACAATTGCGCCGAGATGGGGTGCTCTTCCGGTTCGAAGTACAGGTAGCGGAAGGTACGGGTCGGTTTCTTGGCTTTGGCCGCGTGGACGACGCCGTGCGAGCTGGTGAATTCAGTCATAATCAGCCCGCATCCGCCCTGGTTCCGAATGAGCCGCCGGAAGACGGTATCCGTAACCCCAGCCATCGGCGCCAGCACGGTAGCCGGCGTGACGCTGACCGGACCGATTCGTAACTCGTCTGGAAACGACATCCTTGACTCATTTTAACGGTTGAGCCGCGAAACGTAAACGTCGCGCGGCGCGTTGTAGGATTTGAGGGCATTTAGCGTGAATTGGAAGCTTGTATCGGCCTTCGTGGGCGGGGCATTGATTGCTTCCGGGATTGTTTATCTGGCGGTGAAGCCGGAGCCGGTGAAGCCGACGCCCGTGACGAAGCCAGCCGTGGCATCGGTTAGCTTGCCGGCGGCCGCGCCTGTACAAGCGCCCGCCCCGATCGCGACCGAGGCTGGTCGAGTGACACCCGCGCCTGTCGTGCGTCGGCCTGTGCCGGCGCTACGTCCGCGCGTCCACGAGAAGCCTTCCCCGATGCCGCCGCCGGTGCAGCGCGAAAAGCTCGCAGTTGTGGCGCGCAATCTATCGGCACCACCGCCGCTGGAGTCTCCCGCGCCTTTTCCCAACTTGGCTCCAGCGCCGCAGCCTCCAACACCAGTGGATCCCGC
>Ga0302324_100007735_pt1 | contig 22795 bp, 23 predicted proteins | sample Palsa_T0_1_FD_201949 | JGI IMG/M metagenome (GOLD analysis project Ga0302324, IMG submission 201949) | Peat permafrost microbial communities from Stordalen Mire near Abisko, Sweden - Palsa_T0_1 | ecosystem: Environmental > Terrestrial > Soil > Palsa > Peat permafrost | place: Sweden: Abisko...
CGGCGAGGATAACGACACATGGCGAGAATGGAAAAAGGGCAGTCGGCGGATGAGTTCGTCGAGAAGCTGGTAGCCGTCAACCGCACCGCCAAGGTGGTAAAGGGCGGACGGCAGTTCGGCTTCACGGCGCTCACGGTGGTCGGCGATGGCGCCGGTCGCGTCGGCTACGGCTTCGGCAAGGCGCGCGAAGTGCCCGTGGCGATTTCCAAGGCCATGGCGCAGGCGCGCAAGAACATGGTCAACGTAAGCCTGCGCAACGACACGCTGCACTACGCGGTGCAATTGCGCCAGGGCGCCACGCGCGTGTACATGCAGCCCGCGTCGGACGGTACTGGGGTCATCGCCGGCGGCGGCATGCGCGCGGTGCTCGAATGCGTTGGCGTGCGCAACGTGCTGGCAAAGAGCTATGGCTCGCGAAATCCCATCAATGTTGTGCGTGCCACGATCACGGCGCTAAGCCGCGTGCGCTCGCCCGAGGAGATCGCCGCCAAGCGCGGCAAGAGTCTCGAGGAAGTCACGGGATAAACCGATGGCGGCGCAGCTGAAAATCACACTCCTGAAGAGCATTCACGGGCAACAGGCGAACATCGCTCAGTCCGTGCGCGGTCTGGGGCTGCGCAAGCGCCACCAGAGCGTGACGGTGGCCGATTCGCCGCAGAATCGCGGCATGGCGAAGACGGCCGAGCACCTGCTCAAAGTGGAGAAGGCCAACTCATGAGACTGAATACCTTAAAGCCAGGCGCGGGCTCGAAACGCCCGCGTTTGCGCGTCGGCCGCGGCGCCTCCGCAGGCCAGGGCAAGACCTGCGGCCGCGGCGTCAAGGGCCAGCGCGCGCGCAAAGGCGGTTATCACAAGATCGGCTTCGAGGGCGGCCAGACCCCCCTCGACCGGCGTCTGCCGAAGTTCGGTTTTCGATCCAAGATCAAGCCGACGCGCGCGGAAGTGCGCCTGCACGAGCTTGAGAAGGTCGATGCCGCGATCATCGACCTCGATGCATTGAAGGCGGCCGAAATCGTCCCCATGTTCACCGAGCGTGTAAAGGTCATCCTGTCCGGTGAAATCAAGAAGGCCGTCACCTTAAAGGGCGTCGCCGCGACTAAGGGCGCGCGCGCGGCGATCGAGGCGGCGGGCGGCAAGTTCGAAGGCTAGAACGTGGCAACCTCCTCAGTCACAAATCCAGTGGCCTCCTTGGGCGATGCGGCGCGCTTCGGCGAGATCCGCAGCCGCCTATTTTTCCTGTTGGGCGCGCTTATCGTGTTCCGCTTGGGGACCTACATTCCGGTGCCCGGCATCAACCGGCAGAGGTCGCGCGTTTCTTTAACGATCAGTCGAACACCATCCTCGGCATCGTCAACATGTTCTCCGGCGGCGGTCTTTCGCGCCTGTCGATCTTTGCGATGGGTGTGATGCCCTACATTTCCGCCTCGATCATTATCCAGATGATGTCGATGGTGTTGCCCTCGCTCATGGAGTACCGCAAGGAAGGCGAGGCGGGACGCAGGAAACTCACTGAGCTCACGCGCTATCTCACGGTGGCGCTCGCGGGGTTCCAATCGTTTGCTGCCGCGGTGGCGCTGCAAAACGGCGGGCTTGTGATGCAGGGGGGCTTCTCCTGGCTCTTCACGGCCACCATCAGCATGACCACGGGCACGCTCTTTCTGATGTGGCTCGGCGAGCAGATTACCGAGCGTGGCATCGGCAACGGCATCTCGATGATCATCCTCGCCGGCATTCTTGCTGGGCTGCCGGGAGCGGTCGGGCGCACCGTCGAACAGGTGAATTCCGGCGAAATGCAGGGCCCGTTTGCGCTGCTGATGGTGCTTATCGTTCTGGGCGTCACGGCCTTCGTGGTATTCGTCGAGAGCGCGCAGCGGCGCATCGCAGTCAACTATGCGAAGCGCCAGGTCGGCCGGCGCATGTACGCGGGCCAGAGCAGCCATCTGCCCTTCAAGCTCAATATGTCGGGCGTTATCCCGCCCATTTTTGCCTCGAGCCTGCTGCTCTTTCCGGCGACGATCGCGAACTTCTTCGGCACCGGCAACGACAGCGCCGTGGGTAGCGCGATGCAGAACATCGCCCAGGCCCTGGGCTACGGCCAACCGCTGCACCTCTTGATCTATGCGCTGCTCATCCTGTTCTTCTGCTTTTTCTACACCGCGCTCGTCTTCAACGCGCGCGATACGGCGGAGAACCTGAAGAAATCCGGCGCCTTCATTCCCGGCATCCGCCCGGGACAGCAGACCGCCGAGTACATCGATCGGGTGCTGACGCGGCTGACGCTCTGGGGGGCACTCTACGTGATGTCGGTCTGCGTGCTGCCCGAGATCTTGATTTCATCGCAGGGTGTGCCGTTTCAGTTTGGCGGCACCTCGCTCCTGATCGTGGTGGTGGTGGTGATGGATTTCATGGCGCAGCTGCGCGCGCACATGATGTCGCACCACTACCCGGGCCTTCTGAAGAAGGCGAATCTGTTGGGTTATGGTCGCGGCGGGTCTGCGAACTAAGAGAGGGGCGCGCGAGAACCTTATGAAAGTACGACCGTCGGTGAAGAAAATCTGCAAGAACTGCAAGATCGTGCGCCGCAAGCGCGTGGTCTATGTGATCTGCACGGATCCACGCCACAAGCAGCGGCAGGGGTAAGGCAAAGATGGCACGCATAGCCGGAATCAACATTCCGATGAACAAGCACGTGTGGGTCGGGCTCACCCAGATCTATGGTGTGGGCCGCTCACGCGCATTGAAGGCGTGCGCCGCGGCGAACGTCAGTCCGCAGACTAAGGTGAAGGATCTCACCGAGATTGAAGTGAATGCGCTTCGCTCGCAGGTCGCCAAATACGCGGTCGAGGGCGATCTGCGTCGCGAAGTGTCGATGAACATTAAGCGCCTGATGGATCTTGGCACGCATCGTGGCATCCGTCATCGGCGCGGTCTGCCGGTGCGCGGCCAGCGCACGCGCACCAACGCACGCACCCGCAAGGGTCCGCGCAAACAGGCAGTGAAGCTGAACGCACCGCCGGGTAAGGTTTGAGGTACATAAATGGCTGAACAGAAATCCCAGCAGGCAGCAGCGGCGCCCGCCGCCGCAGCGGCGGCGAAGAAGCCGAAGAAGGCGCGCAAGAACGTGCTCGATGCCATCGCGCACGTGCATGCCTCCTTCAACAACACGATCATCACGATCACCGATCGCCAGGGCAATACGCTCTCGTGGGCGACGGCCGGCGGGTGCGGTTTTCGCGGCTCACGCAAGAGCACGCCGTTTGCCGCGCAGGTTGCGGCGGAAAAGGCCGGCACGGCTGCGCAGGAACATGGTGTGAAAAACGTCGAGGTGCGCGTCGGTGGTCCCGGTCCGGGACGCGAGTCGGCGGTGCGCGCGCTCAACACGTGCGGCCTGAAGGTCACGAGCATTGCGGATGTAACGCCGATTCCGCACAACGGCTGCCGCCCGCCGAAGAAGCGGCGAGTCTAAAGAGGAGCGAAAAACAGCATGGCGCGTTACGTAGGCCCGAAGTGCAAACTCGCTCGTCGCGAGGGCACGGACCTTTTCTTAAAGAGCGGCGTTAAGCCGATCGAGAGCAAGTGCAAATTCACGGTGCCGCCGGGTGGCATCAAGGGCGAGCGGCGCACGCGCCTTTCGGATTACGGCCTGCAGCTGCGCGAGAAGCAGAAGCTGCGGCGCATGTACGGCGTCCTCGAGCGGCAGTTCAGTAACTATTACGAGGAAGCGGCGCGCAAAAGCGGCGCCACCGGCGAGAATCTTCTTAAGCTTCTCGAGTGCCGCCTCGACAATGTCGTTTATCGCATGGGCTTTGCCTCAACGCGTGCCGAGGCTCGGCAGCTCGTGAGCCATAAGGCGTTGAGCGTCAACGAACAGGTCGTGAGCATCGCCTCCTATCAGTGCAAGGCGGGCGATGTGGTGCAGATACGGGAGAAGGCAAAGAAGCAGCTGCGCATCTCGGGCGCGCTGGCGGTTGCCCAGCAGGTGGGCTTTCCGGAGTGGGTCGAAGTGAACGATAAGGAAATGCGCGGCGTATTCAAGACCATTCCGGCGCGCGACGATGTCCTGCCGGACATCAACGAGAACTTGGTGGTCGAGCTTTACTCGAAGTAGTCATTAGTCCTAAAGATCGGCGCCGCAGGTGCCGGAAGGTGAATCTGAAATGCAGCAGCCCTTTGTAGCTGAATTCTTAAAGCCGCGCGTGGTGAAGGTGCAGCCTCTGGCGCCGCGCCAGGCGCGTGTCGTCATCGAGCCCTTTGAGCGTGGGTTCGGGCATACGCTCGGCAACGCGCTGCGTCGCGTGCTCCTGTCCTCCATGCCCGGCAGCGCCATCACCGAGGTGGAGATCGACGGCGTGCTGCACGAGTACACGAGCATCGAAGGCGTGCAGGAGGATGTCGTCGACGTTCTTCTCAACCTGAAGACCGTGGCGCTGCGTATGCACACGCGCGACAGCGCCGAGCTGCGCCTGCACAAGAAAGGCCCAGGCCCGGTCACCGCCGGCGACATCCAGACCGATCACGACATCGAGGTCGTGAACCCTGAGCTCGTCATCGCGAATCTGACCAAGGCGGGCGAGCTCAACATGACGCTGCGCGTCGAGCGCGGCCGCGGCTATCGCCCGGCTGCGCAGCGCGCTGCGTTTGAAGAGCAGACGCGCCCCATCGGCCGCCTGCAGCTCGATGCGTCGTTCTCACCCGTGCGTCGCGTGACCTACTCGGTCGATGCCGCGCGCGTGGAGCAGCGCACCGACCTCGACAAACTCATCATCGATATCGAGACGAACGGCACGATCGATGCGGAGGAAGCCATCCGCCGCGCGGGCAGCATCCTGAAGGATCAGCTGTCGGTGTTTGTCGATCTGCAGGGCGAGGAGGAGGCCTCGACCAAGGTCTCCGAGATGCAGTTCGATCCGATCCTGCTGCGCCCCGTCGATGAGCTCGAGCTCACCGTGCGCAGCGCCAACTGCCTGAAGGCCGAGAACATCCACTACATTGGCGATCTCGTGCAGCGCACGGAGGTTGAGCTGCTGCGCACGCCAAATCTTGGCAAGAAGTCGCTCACCGAGATCAAAGAGGTGCTGCAAAGCCACGGCCTCATGCTCGGCATGCGCCTGGAGGGCTGGCCGCCGGCGGGCTTGAAGCACGACGAAGAACGCGAAGTGATGTAAAGCACCAATGCGCCATCAACTGACCGGTCGTCAACTCTCACGCAGCGGCCCGCATCGCCATGCGATGCTGCGTAACATGAGCGTTTCGCTGCTGCGCCACGAGACGATCCGCACCACGATACCGAAGGCGAAGGAGCTGCGCCGGGTGGTCGAGCCGCTGATCACCCTCGGCAAGACCGACAGCGATTCGCATCGCCGCATCGCATTCTCCCGGCTGCGCGATGGCGCCATCGTGGAGAAGCTCTTTGCCGATCTCGGGCCGCGTTTTCGCGCGCGTCCGGGCGGCTATACGCGCATCCTGCGCATGCTGCCGCGCCCGGGCGACGCAGCGCCCATGGCGCTCGTGCAACTCGTCGACGGTCCGGCGGCACAATCCGCATCCGCGTCCGAGCCGCAGGCGCCTGCCAAGGCGCGCCGCGCGAAGAGTGCGCCGGAGAAGCCCGCGAAGGCTGCGCCACAGAAGAAGGCCGCTGCCAAGAAGACTGCAGCGAAGAAGAAAGCGGCGCACGCCCATCCTCATCCCGAGGATGATGCACCCAAGCCCAAGCGCAAGAAGAAGGCGAGCGCCTAGAACAGCTTAAGAAACGATCCGTCGTTTAAGGGGAGACAAACATGAGTTTGGCATCGGAATTCAAAGAATTCGCGATGAAGGGCAACGTGATCGATCTTGCCGTCGGCGTGGTCATCGGCGCCTCCTTCGGCAAAATCGTCAACTCTCTCGTCGGGGACATCATCATGCCGCCCTTGGGCCTTGCCATCGGCGGCGTCAATTTCTCGGATCTGGCCGTGCAGATCGGCACTAATCCCAAAGGGGCGCCGGTGCTCTTCAAGTACGGCATGTTCATTCAAACAATATTCGAGTTCCTGATCGTCGCGCTCGCACTGTTCGTGCTCATCAAGGGAATCAACCGTCTGAAGCGGCCGAGCGCGGCGGTGCCGGTGCCGCCGACGAAGACCGAGATGCTGCTCCAGGAAATTCGGGATCAGCTCGCAAAACGCTGAAGGCATCGCGCGTCAGGTTCTCGCACCCGCCACTCGTCACGGCGAGATCATCCTCGACGCGGATGCCGCCGAAGGGGCGCAACTGCTCCACCCGCGCCCAGTTGATTTTAGGGCCGCGTGAATCTTCGCGTGCCTCCTGCAGGAGTTGCTCGATGAAGTAGATCCCCGGTTCCATCGTGACGACGAAACCCGGCTCGAGCACTCGCGTGAGCCGCAGATACGGATGCCCGGCCGGCCTTGGAATCTCCCCGCCCTCCTCGGAGCGCATCCAGCCGCCCACGTCGTGTACCTGTAATCCCAGCAGATGGCCTATGCCGTGCGGCAGAAACACGCTTGAGAGGCCCGTGTCGACCGCCTCGTCCGCATCGCAGAGCGTAATGTCCGCCTCGTGCAGCAGCTCCGCGGTGAGCTGATGCGCGGACAGATGAATGTCGCGCCAGTCGGTGCCGGCGCGCACGCTCGAGCACAACGACTGCTGCAGCTCATCCATGCGGCCGATGAGCTCGGCAAAGTCGGCATCGTCGTAGGAGTACGTGCGCGTGATGTCGCTCGCGTAGCCGGCGTATTCCGCGCCGGCATCGATCAGCAGCGAATGGCGTCTTGCCGGCGCACGCCGCCCGAGCATCTGATAGTGCAGCACGGCGGCGGACTGATTGAAGGCGATGATGTTGTTGTAGGGCAGTTCCTGCTCGCGAAGCCCGCATGCGCCGATGTAGGCCTGCTGAATCTCAAACTCGCTGGCCCCGGCGGCAAATGCGTGTGCGGCAGCGTTGTGGCCGAGCGCCCCCAGGCGACTGGCCTCGCGCAGGCTGGCAAGCTCGTAAGCGCTCTTGATGGCGCGCGCAAAATCCAACCGCGCCACAAGCCCCGCAGGGTTGACGGCGCCGAGGCCCCAAGAGCCGATCTCGGCATCGGCGATGCCGATGAAAGCCGTGCGCGCGAGGTCCGCGGGCAACAGAGCGCGCGCCGCACCGCGATCGGCGATCGCACGCAAATCAAAATGTTGTGTCCACTCATCCTGCGGCAGCGTCGCCGACTTGTACCAGTAGTCGATCGGGCTGTTGAAGAGGAGGAGCGGGGGCTTGCCCGGCGCGAAATAGATGAAGCAGTCCGGAACGTCGGTGAGGGGCGCCCAGGTCTTAAAAGCCGCATTGACGCGAAAAGCATAGTTCTGGTCGTCCGCAAACAGCGCCGGAGGCGACCCGGCATGGATAAGCACCGCGGCGAACTTCTCGGCATCCAGCGCGCGGGCATAACGCTCGCGAATGCTTCGGTGGTACTCGGGATAGAGGGCGGCGCAGTCGACGGCTCGCTCATTCATCGCTTGTATTCCTCGAGAGGGGAGGTGCGCATTCTAGACGCTCGCCACAGGACTGAAACGTGCCACTGCAACCCGCGCCGCAGGCCAATTACGCGACCCGGCACCATCACGGTGCCGGGTATGCGTGGCTTTGACACATCGTCAGAGCCTGAAGCGCTTAGGGCATTGCATCGCAGCATCCCCTTTGGGTCGGTGCGCACCCGAGCGTGAGCCCGCGGCGATTTAACATCCGTCGCGTGCGCAACGGGATCGGATTTGTCGATATGCCGCGCCTCGGCGGCCGCAAGGCACTGCTGTCGTTCGAAGCCGACACATATTTCCAATCGCCCGGCGACTCTATAGAATCCGGCGCCTGCGGTACGCACGTGCATACCGCAGACAAAAAAGCTTTTTTGTTGTGCTCCTCTCCACTCTTGCTTCTCTCGGGGTATTGATCGATGAACACTAAACTTGCTCTTAGCGCTCTTATCGCGGCGCTGATGCTCACAGCCTGCGCGAAGCAGGAAACCGCGAGCACTGAACCCGCGCCCGCAACGACCGAGGCCACTCCGGCTTCCGGCGCTGCTGCGGACTCGGCTGCCGCTTCTGCCAATTCTGCCAACAGCGCGGCTGATGCTGCTCAGAACGCTGCCGGACAGGCCCAGGACGCTGCTGCTGCCGCCAACGGTGGAGCCGCTGCTGCGCCTCCGGCTGATACGTCGAGCCCGCCTGCGGGTCAGACGCCGCCTCCGGCTGATCAGAAGAAGTAAAACGGCAAAGAGATACTGCTCGGGCCCGCAAGGTCTGAGCGGCGGCCCGGTCAGGCGCGAAAGTCCTGGCCGGGCCGTTTGTTTTGATGTGGGTGAGAAGTGACTGTCAGCGTGCGAGATGCGCGGGCTTCGGCAAACGACCGGCATTGGATCGAGAGCATCTATCGCGACTATCTCGATGACCTCTCGCCGCTCAATACCGGGATTTTCCCCATCCTCGGCGAGGTGGGGCATCGCGGTCACGATCAGATCTCGCGCTGGTTTGCCGACTCAAGCGCGTATCCGCTGATTATCCTCAAGTCCGCCGCCGCCGTTGGTTTTGCGATGGTGGCGCGCGTTGCCGCGCTCGCCGGCCGCGCTGATGTCGACTATCGCATGGCGGAATTTTTCATTGAGCGCTCGCAGCGCCGCCGCGGCATCGGCCAGACGGCCGTGCAGATCATTCTCAATCGCTTCGCCGGACGGTGGGAGATCAACGAATACTTGCGCAACCCGATCGCGGTGGATTTCTGGCGCCGCGTGGTCGGCGCGTACACCGGCGGGGACTTCGAGGAAAAAATCGTCAACGGCGAAGTGCGGCACCTTTTTCAGTCGAGCCTGGCGCGCTCGCGCTAGGGTTCGCGGGACAGGCGTGGCAGCCAACCTGCGAGCGTGCGAGCAGCGTGCGCCGCAGCCGCGCGAGCGGTCCGTGCGTTGTGCCGGCGTTCGTCAAATGATTTAGCAGCCACACTCTCTGGCGCAGCGGCGTCAGCCACCACGCGCTCAGGATGAGGCTAGCTGCGACAAGCGCCGCGACGATGATGTCCTGCGCGAGTGTCACGTTGAGCCGGCTCCAAAGAAGAGCGCCACGCGATACGTCAGGAATGCGCCGCCGTAGGCCATCGCGAGTAGATAGGCCGCCATAATGAGCGGGTAGCGCCAGGAGTTTGTCTCGCGCTTGACGACGGCGAGCGTCGACAAACACTGCGGTGCGAACACGTACCAAGACAGCAGCGCCAGCCCCGTGGCGATGCTCCAGCTCGATGCGATAACGGGCGTAAGCGCACCGGCGACATCCGCCGTGTTCGTCGCCGACATGGCATACACGGTGCCCAGCGCGCTCACCGCAACCTCCCGCGCGGCAAGACCGGGCACGAGCGCCATGGATATCTGCCAGTTAAAGCCGATTGGATGAAAGATCACCGCGAGGCCGCGGCCGATCATGCCGGCAAGACTGTAGTAGATCGCCGGCTGCGCCGCACCCGGCGGCGGCGCCGGGAAACTTGCGAGAAACCACAGCACCACCATCAGCGTCAAAATGACCGTGCCGACACGGCCGAGAAAGATGCGGGCTCGCTCCCACAGTCCCAGCGAGAGATTGCGCAGATTCGGCCAGCGATACTCGGGTAACTCCAGCAGCAGCGGGCGGTATGGCCCGCGCATCATCGTGTATTTGAGCACCAGCGCGACGAGCATCGCCGCGAGCACACCGGCCGCGTAGAGCAGGAAGAGCACCAGGCCCTGCAGGTTGAAGATTCCCAAGGTGCGGCTGGGAATGAACGCGGCAATTAGCAGCGCGTACACCGGTAAGCGCGCCGAGCAGGTCATGAGCGGCGCGATCATGATCGTGGCCAGCCGATCGCGCGGCGAGGAGATGGTGCGCGCCGCCATGATCCCGGGAATGGCGCATGCGAAGCTGGAAAGCAGCGGAATGAACGCGCGGCCGGAAAGGCCCACACGTCCCATGATCCGGTCGAGCAGAAACGCGGCGCGCGGCAGGTAGCCCGAATCCTCGAGCGCGAGGATGAAGGCGAACAGGATCAGGATTTGCGGCAGGAACACGAGCACGCTGCCAACGCCAGCGAATACGCCGTCGATGAGGAGGCTATGCAGCGGCCCCGGCGGCAGAGTCTGCGCAAGATACTGCCCGAGCGCGTGCACGCCATTGCCGATCGCCTGCATCGGCACGGTTGCCCAGCTGAAGACCGCCTGGAACATGAAGAAGAGTACTGCTGCAAGGAGGAGCGGACCTGCGAGCGGGTGCAGCACGAGCGCGTCCACGCGCTCGAGGAGCTCAAGCCGCATCGGCACGCGGTAATCGATCTGCTGCAGGATGCGCCGCACCTCGCGTTGCGTCGCCTCGATGTCCGTTATTTGCAGCGCCGCGGGCGCCGCGGCCGCAAATGCCGGCGCCAACTGGCAGCGGTCGATCGCTTCAATCAGTGCGCGCTCGCCGCCGGCGCGCACGGCCACCGTCTCGATCACCGGCACGCCGATGGCCGCCTCGAGTGCGGCGCGATTGACGTGGTAGCCGCGCTCCTTGGCAAGATCGCTCATGTTGAGCGCCACAATGAGGGGGCGCTGCAGGCGCTTCAGATCGAGAACGAGCCGCAGGTTCAAGCGCAGATTGGTGGCATCCACCACACACACCAGAAGATCGGGCGCGGGCTCGCTTGCGTGGCGGCCGAGCACGACGTCGCGGGCAATGGCCTCATCGAGGCTCGTCGCCTCGAGGCTGTAGGCTCCAGGCAGGTCGAGCACGCGATAGACGCGGCCGGATTGGGGCCCGATGAAGCGTCCTTCTTTGCGCTCGACGGTGACGCCCGGATAGTTCGCCACTTTCTGGCGGCTGCCGGTGAGACGGTTGAAGAGGGCGGTCTTACCGCAATTCGGGACGCCGATCAGCGAGAGGCTCGGGCCGCGCGCGGCGACCTCGGCGTTCACTTCTTCTTACTCGGATGCGCCAGTTCGACCCAGACGGTTTCAACCTCTCGACGTCGCAGCGCAAAGGTGGTCGTGCCGATGCGCACCACGAATGGATCTCGGCCCGGCCAGGCTTCGGTCAAGATTTCGATGCGCTCGCCGGCGACAAAGCCCAGCTCCATGAGGCGCCGCTCGAGCGCGGTGTTGCTCGCATGGCCGACGCCAATAATGGTGCCCGCAGCGCCTGCGGGCAGCGCGCTTAAACTGGCAGACCCGGGCGCAAGGGTAAGCCCGCCCGGTGCGGCAAATGCATCCATGCGCAGAGTATGATTGAGAACGGTTCGCATTTGCAATTCGACCGTTCCGGTGTGTGAAGGGCGTCGGTATTTGTCATAAGGCGGCAGAGCGCCGACTTGAACTCGGCAGATTTAGGATCGATCTAAGGTACTGACCAGTATAGGATTCTTCGCGGTCAGCCACATCCTCGGGCGTCCCGAAGGCCACCAGCTGCCCGCCCCCCGCGCCGCCCTCAGGCCCCAAGTCGATGACCCAGTCTGCGCACTTAATGACATCGAGGTTGTGCTCGATGACGAGCACCGTGTTGCCCGCATCACGCAGCCGCAGGAGCACATCGAGCAGTTGCGCGATGTCATGAAAGTGCAATCCGGTGGTCGGCTCGTCGAGGATGTAGAGCGTGCGGCCGGTGGCGCGCTTGGCAAGCTCGCGCGCAAGTTTTACGCGTTGCGCTTCCCCGCCTGAGAGCGTGGTCGCGTTTTGGCCGAGCTGCAAATAGCCGAGGCCCACATCGACGAGGGTCTGCAGTTTGCCGGCCACGGCTGGAATCGCCTGGAAGAAGCGCAGCGCATCCTCGACGGTCATCTGCAACACCTCGTGAATGTTCTTGCCGCGATAGCGCACCTCGAGCGTTTCGCGGTTGTAGCGCTGCCCGCGGCACACATCACAGGGCACGTAGACATCGGCGAGAAAGTGCATCTCGACGCGCAGCACGCCATCGCCCTGACAAGCCTCGCAGCGGCCTCCTTTGACATTGAAGCTGAAGCGTCCGCCGTCGTAGCCGCGCGCCCGCGCTTCGGGCACTGCCGCGAAGAGCTCGCGCAGCGGCGCGAAGAGTCCCGTATAGGTCGCGGGATTGGAGCGCGGCGTGCGGCCGATCGGGCTCTGGTCGATGTCAATCACGCGATCGATGTTCTCGAGTCCCTCGATGCGCGCGCACGTCGCCGCAGGTTTCACACTGTCGTGCAGGTGCGACATCGCGTACGGCAGCAGCGTATCGATGATGAGCGTCGACTTGCCGGAGCCGGAGACGCCCGTCACGCACGTCAGCAGCCCGAGCGGGATGTCGACGTCGAGGTTTTTGAGATTGTGGCCGCTTGCGCCGCGTATGCGAAGGTCGTTGCCCGCGCTCGGCCGCGCGCGCAGCAACGGCACAGGAATCCTGCGCCGGCCACTCAAGTATTGACCGGTGAGCGAGGTTGCGGAGGCTTCGATCTCGCTCGGCGTGCCTTGTGCCACGACGTGGCCGCCGGCAACTCCGGCGCCTGGCCCCAGATCGACAACGTAGTCGGCGGAGCGGATCGCCTCGGCATCATGCTCGACGACGATCAACGTGTTGCCCAGGTCCCGAAGCGCCCCGAGCGTTGTGAGAAGGCGCCGATTGTCGCGCTGGTGTAGTCCGATCGAAGGCTCATCGAGGATGTACATGACCCCGGTCAGGCCCGAGCCCACCTGGCTTGCAAGGCGGATGCGCTGCGCCTCGCCGCCGGAGAGGGATTCGGCACGGCGCTCGAGCGTGAGATATTCAAGGCCGACATCGACCAGAAAACGCAGCCGCTCCTGCACCTCCTGCACAATCTTGGCGGCGACCTCGCCGCGCCAGCCGGGCAGCTGCAGCGAGCGGAAAAACGCCAGCGCGTCGCCGATCGTCAGCTGTGCAATCTGCGGCAGCGTGCGATCCGCGACGAATACGAAGCGCGCGGCGCGATTTAAGCGCGCGCCACCGCACTCAGCGCAAGTGCGCATCCCCAGATATTTGGCGAGCTCCTCGCGCACCGTGGGAGAGGCGGTCTCGCGGTAGCGGCGCTCGAGATTTGGCAGAATGCCCTCGAAGCGATGACGGCGCTTGTGCTCGCGACCGGCGCCTTCCGTATAGCGAAAGGCGACGAGGTCATCTCCGCTGCCATAGAGCAGCACGTCCTGGATTTTCTTCGGCAGCTGCTCCCACGGCGTCTCGATATCAAAGCCGTAGTGCTGCGCGAGCGATTGGATCAGCTGAAAGTAGTAGGCATTACGGCGGTCCCAGCCGCGGATCGCGCCGCCGGCCAGCGACAGGTGCGGATGCGACACAACGCGCTCGCGATCGAAGAATTCCTGGCAGCCAAGGCCATCGCAGGCGGGGCAGGCGCCGGCGGGATTATTGAACGAGAAGAGTTTGGGCTCGAGCGGCGGCACGCTGTAGCCACACGTGGGGCAGGCGTGATGGCTTGAGAACAGCAGCTCCTCGCGTTTGTCATCGTCGAGAAAGCCGAGCCGGGCGGTGCCATCGGCCACGCGCAGCGCGGTCTCGAACGACTCGGCGAGGCGCTGGCCGGCATCCGGCCGGATGCGCAGGCGGTCAATGACAGCCTCGACGGTGTGCTTTTTCTTGGGATCGAGCTTAGGCAGCGCGTCAAGCTCATGGATGCGCCCGTCGATGCGCGCGCGCACGAAGCCCTGCGCGGCGAGCCCTTGAAGTTCCGCCGCATGCTCGCCCTTGCGCGCATCGATGATGGGCGCGAGCAGTACGGCGGCGGTGCCCTCGGGTAACTTCAGCACCTGATCGACCATCTGGCTCACCGTCTGCGCGGCAAGCTCCACGCCGTGCTCAGGACAGCGCGGCACCCCGGCGCGCGCAAACAGCAGACGCAGATAGTCATAAACCTCGGTGACCGTGCCCACGGTGGAGCGCGGATTGTGGGAGCTGGCCTTTTGCTCGATGGCGATCGCGGGCGACAAGCCATCGATGCGATCGACGTCGGGCTTGTCCATCATCGAGAGGAACTGCCGCGCGTAAGCCGACAGGGATTCGACATAACGGCGCTGACCTTCCGCGTACAGCGTGTCGAAGGCGAGGGATGACTTGCCGGAGCCGGACAGGCCGGTCAGTACCACCAGGCGGTTCCTCGGCAGGTCAACGTCGATGTTCTTCAGGTTGTGCGTGCGCGCGCCGCGGACGCGAATGTTGTGCATGTTCCTTTATGCCGCCTTGCGGAAAAACCAATCAGTCTACGCCGCCGCTCGGGCGCGGCTCAAAACTGCACAATTACGCCTCTTTCGGCCGGTTCGCGCGGCCTACCCCCGAGCGACTACAATGGGAGCGATTACCTTAATTTCGATGCGCAGAGGGCTCTATGGCGAGGGGACTCAACAAGGTCATTCTGATCGGCAATCTGGGAGCTGATCCGGAGACGCGCGCCATGCCCTCGGGAATGACGGTCGCGAACCTGCGTATCGCTACGAGCGAGAGCTGGCGCGACAAGCAGTCCGGCGAGCAGCAGGAGCGTACCGAGTGGCACAACGTTGCGCTCTTCGGTCGGCTGGGCGAGGTCGCCGCCGAGTACCTGCGCAAGGGCTCGCAGGTCTATATCGAAGGGCGGCTGCGCACCCGCAAGTGGCAGGACAAGCAGGGCAATGACCGCTATACGACCGAGATCGTGGGCAACGAAATGCTGATGCTGGGCGGCCGGAGCGCAAGCGCAAGCGCAAGCGCAAGCGCAAGCGCAGGCGGGGCCGTACCCGAGATGCGCGAGCGTCCCGACATGGCCGAGGTGGCCGAGCGCAGTGAGCCGGCGAGCCGAGGTGGCAACGACTTTGACGACGACATCCCCTTCTAGTCTTTGCAGGGCGTTGATGCCCCCTATGCCCGGCCGCTTCTTCGTCAAGACCTTCGGCTGCCAGATGAACGAGTACGACTCCGCGCGCATCGCGGATGTGCTCCGCGAAGCATGTGGCCTGGTGCCGACCGAAGATCCTGCGCAGGCGGATCTTCTGCTCATGAACACCTGCTCGGTGCGCGAGAAAGCTCAGGAGAAGGTGTTCTCCCTCCTCGGGCAGTGGCGCGAGTTCAAGAAGCGCCGCCCCGAGGTGATGATCGGCGTCGGTGGCTGCGTGGCGAGCCAGGAGGGGCATGCGATCAGCGAGCGCGCGCCCTATGTGGATCTCGTCTTTGGCCCGCAGACCCTGCACCGCCTGCCGCAGATGATCGCTGAGCTCAAGCGCACCGGGCGCGCCGTGGTCGACATCTCCTTTCCGGAGATCGAAAAATTCGATCACCTGCCCGCCCCGCGCGCGCAGGGCGCGAGCGCGTTCGTCTCCATCATGGAGGGCTGCAGCAAGTACTGCAGCTTCTGCATCGTGCCGTACACGCGCGGCGATGAGGTGAGTCGGCCGTTTGATGATGTGCTCGCAGAGGTGCGCACGCTTGCCGCGCAGGGCGTCGCCGAGGTAACGCTCCTCGGGCAGAACGTCAATGCCTACGCCGGCCAAACGCGCACCGGCGTGCGCGCCGACCTGGCGACACTTATTCACTACCTGGCGAAGCTGCCGACGATCGAGCGCATCCGCTTCACCACATCTCATCCGCTGGAGTTCACGCCGAGCCTAATCGAAGCGTTCGCCAACGTGACAAAGCTCGCCAACCACGTGCATCTGCCAGTGCAGAGCGGCTCGGACCGCATTCTCTCGCTCATGAAGCGTGGCTACACCGCGCTCGAATATAAGGAGAAGATCCGCGGGCTGCGCGCAGCGCGCCCCGATGTCAGCGTGTCGTCGGATTTCATCATCGGTTTTCCGGGTGAGACCGAGCGCGATTTTCAGGCGACCTTGGATCTTGTGCGTGCGCTCAACTTCGATCAGTCCTTCAGTTTCATCTACAGCCGCCGCCCCGGCACGCCCGCGGCATCGCTGCCGGATGAGGTGCCCCACGAGGTCAAACTCGAGCGCCTAGCGCGATTGCAGGCGCGGCTTGAAGAGCAGGCACTGCTGATCAGCCGCGGCATGGTGGGCAGCGTGCAGCGCGTGCTCGTCGATGGGCCCGCCAAGCGAAATCAGGCGGAGCTCTCGGGCCGCACCGCCAACAATCGCTGCGTGAATTTTGCCGGGCCGGTAACGCTTCTGAACCGTTTCACCGACGTCGTGATCACCGCCGTTGCACGCCACACGTTGCGCGGCCGCTTGTGCGCGGCCGCGGACGCTGCCTAAAGCTCTCATGGCTGCCGTACCCGCTCCCCATCTGCGCGAATTCCTGCTCGAGCCGGCGGACAACACCCGGCTTGCGAACCTGTGCGGGCCGCTCGATGAGAATCTGCGCCTTCTCGAATCACGTCTCGACGTGCAGATCCGCCGGCGCGGCGTCAACTTCCGCATCAGCGGCGAGCGCGCCGGCGGCGCCGAGGAGACGCTGCGCGCGCTCTTTGATCTCACCGCGGTCGAAGCGGTGACGCCGGAGCGAGTGCACCTGGCGCTGCGCGAGCATGAGCTTGGAGCGCCGCCGCCGGGCGGTGCTGCGGATGAACACACCGTGCGCGTGGCGCAGGGCGCGATTCGCGCGCGCGGCGCACATCAGCGCGCCTATCTCGCCCAGATTCGCGCCCGCGATCTGACCTTTGGCGTCGGTCCAGCCGGCACCGGCAAGACCTATTTGGCAGTTGCTTGTGCGGTTGAGGCGCTGCAGCTTGATCGCGTGCGGCGCATTGTGCTCGTGCGTCCGGCGGTGGAAGCGGGTGAGCGCCTGGGCTTTTTGCCCGGCGATATGTCGCAGAAGATCGATCCGTACCTGCGGCCGATGTACGACGCGCTCTACGAAATGATGGGCTTTGATCGCGTGGCGCGCTTCATTGAGCGCAACGTGATTGAGGTGGCGCCGCTTGCGTTCATGCGCGGCCGCTCCCTCAATGATTCCTTCATCATCCTTGATGAGGCGCAGAACACGACCATCGAACAGATGAAAATGTTCCTGACGCGCATCGGCTTTGGCTCGCGCGCCGTCGTGACGGGCGATGTGACGCAGACTGACCTGCCGGCGGGCAGGCAGTCCGGCTTGCGGCACGTGGTTGACGTGCTGCGCGCCGTCGACGGGGTGGCCTTCACTTTCTTTGATGCCCAGGACGTTGTGCGTCACCCACTCGTGCAACGCATCGTGCGCGCCTACGAAGCGCACGGTGAACCCACATGAGGCACGCCGCGCAGTTCGAAGTGACCCGCCGCACGCGCACCTGGTCACCGCCCGTCGCGCAACTTAAGACATGGGCGCAGGCTGCGCTCGGCCGCCGTGCACACGGCGCGCAGCTGGGCGTGCGCGTGGTCGGCACGGCGGAGAGCCGCCGACTGAACGCCCGCTATCGCGGCAAGGACCAACCGACCAATGTGCTGTCATTCCCTGCGCCCTCTTTGCCCGCGGTGCGCGCGGCGGGACCGCTGCCGCTCGGCGATCTTGTGATCTGCGCGCGCCTCTTGCGCCATGAGGCGCGAGCACAGGGCAAGAGCCTGCGCGCTCACTGGGCGCACCTCATCGTGCACGGCGCTCTGCACCTTATCGGCTACGACCACGAGCGTGCGCGCGATGCCCGCCGGATGGAGCGGCGCGAGATCACGGTGCTGAAGCGTCTCGGCTTCGCCAACCCCTACCGGAGCGTGTGATGTCCAAGGATACGGGCTCAACGGGGCGCTACTGGCTGAAGAAGCTCACGCAGAGTCTCTCAGCAGAGCCGCAGGATCGCGCCGAGCTCCTAAAGCTGCTGCGCGAAACGGCGGCGCGCGGCCTCGTAGATGCCGATGCGCTCGAGATGCTCGAGGGCGTTCTTGCGGTCACCGACTTGCAGGTGCGCGACATCATGGTGCCGCGCGTGCAGGTGGTGTCCGTGCGGCGCGATGATCCGCCGACACTCATCCTGCCGGCCGTCATTGAGTCGGGGCACTCGCGCTTTCCGGTGATGGATACGGATCGCGACGACATCGTCGGCATTTTGCTTGCCAAGGATCTACTGCGGCACTTTGCTGCCGAGGCGCGCGCGGAGTTTGACATCCGCGAATACATGCGCCCGGCCGTGTTCGTTCCGGAAGCCAAGCGCTTGAACGTGCTGTTGAAGGAATTTCGTCGCAACCGCAACCATATGGCAATCGTCGTCGACGAATATGGCGGGGTGAGCGGGCTCGTCACGATTGAAGATGTCATCGAGCAGATCGTTGGTGAGATCGACGATGAGTTCGACGTTGAGGACGATCACAACATCCGCCCAGAGGATAAGCGGCACTTCAGCGTGCGCGGCGTGACGCGCATGGAGGAGTTCAATGACTACTTCGGCACCGCCTTTGCCGAGGAAGGGCTCGACACCATCGCGGGCCTCGTCATGAAGCATCTCGGGCGGCTGCCGCGCCGCGGCGAGTCCATCACAATTGACGGCTTTGAGTTTCGCGTGGCACGCGCGGATCGGCGGCGCGTCGACAGCCTGCGCGTGACCGCGCCGCGCGATATCGCTCCGCCCGAGGAACACTCCGCGTGACCGATGCCATGCGCGCTGGCGCGCGCGCGCGCGCGCCGCGCCTGCGCATACTGGGCGCGTTTGCCTGCGGGGCGCTGCTTGCCTGTGCGTTCGCACCGCTTGGCTGCTGGCCCCTCGCCTTTGCCTGCCCGGCGGCGCTCATGGCGCTGTGGCGCGGCGCTACCCCGCGCGCAGCCGCGCAGCTCGGATTCTGCTTCAGTGCGGGCACATTCGCCGCCGGGACGTACTGGCTCTACACCAGCATTCACATCTTTGGTGAGGCCCCGATCTGGGTTGCGGTTGGCTTGATGCTCGCGCTCGTCGCCATCATGGCGCTCTACCAGGGGTTCGTCGGCTGGTGCGTGGCGCGCTTTCTGCCTCGCGCGGGCGTCCTGCGCACATTGATTGGCGTGCCGGCGCTGTGGCTGCTCATCGAGTGGTGGCGTGGCTGGTTTTTAAGCGGCTTTGCGTGGCTGTCGCTTGGGTATTGCCTGACCGACACCTGGCTTGCCGGCTTCGCGCCGGTTTTGGGCGTCTACGGCTTGAGCGCGCTGGTGCTGCTGGGCGCGGGCGCCATCGTCACGCTTTTTGAAGGCGGCCGCCGCGCGCGCCTCGCGGCGGCGCTCGTGCTACTGCTGCCCTGGCCGCTGGGGCTGGCGCTTGAGAGAGTTGAGTGGACGCATGCGACGGGGCAGCCGCTAGGCGTCGCCGTCATCCAAGGCGCGGTGCCCCAGGATCAAAAATGGCAGGACGCCAATCACGATGCGACGCTGCGGCTGTATCGCGACCTCACGGTGCAGGCACTGGGCACGCCGCTCATTGTATGGCCCGAAGCCGCTCCGCCCGATCTGGCCAACAATCTCGTCGACTACCTTGGCACGATCTATCGCATGACCAGCGGCCATGGCTCCGCGCTCGTGCTCGGCGTGGTGCGCGCCTCGGATGATGGCGAGCAGTACTTCAACTCCGTACTCGCGCTCGATGCGCAGGGCACGCACTGGTACGACAAAAGTCACCTCGTGCCGTTTGCCGAGTTCTTCCCGGTGCCAGGCTTCGTGCGCTCCTGGCTGCGGCTGCGCAACCTGCCCTACGAGGATTTCACCCGCGGCGCGCCGGTGCAGCCGCCGCTGCCGGCCGCGGGGTTGCACCTGGCGACCAATATCTGCTACGAGGACGCTTACGGCAGCACGCAGCTGCCGGTGCTCGGCGAGTCGGATGCGCTCGTCAATGTCACCAATGACGCGTGGTTTGGGCATTCGAGCGCGCGCCACCAGCATTTTCAGATCGCGCGCATGCGCGCGATCGAGGCCGGGCGTTATCTCGTGCGCGCCGCGAACGACGGCATCTCCGCCGTCATCGGGCCGCACGGCGAGGTCATCGCACGAGCACCCGAGTTCAAGCCTTACGTGCTGCGCGCCGCGATCGTCGCCCGCAGGGGGTTACCGCCCTACGCCTATGTTGGTAACTACCCGGTGCTGCTCCTGGCCCTGGCGGGGCTGGCAGCCGCGATATACGCCGCAATGCGCCATCGCCGGGGTTGAAATCTGCCGATCCCGGTCATAAGTCCGGCATATGCGCAAACCTGGTGCCGGTGGAACCTCTACAATGCTGGGGAGTCTATTCGGCATGGCTGTAAGCCCCCTGACTGACCTGTTTGGAGCACCCATGAGTTTGTTTTCCCCGGCTTTGAGAGCCGTTTACGCCGGTTTGGTTGCCCTCACGCTGACGGCCTGCGGCGTCGGTGCCGCCCAGACCGCAAATCCCCCGGTCGTCAAAGGCGCCGCCGCGATTCCGACCGCCCCCGTCACCCCGCAAGCGCGTTTTGCGCTGCCCGATTTCGCTCCCCTCGTTGAGCGCTACGGCCCGGCCGTGGTGAACATCCAGGTGACCGAGCGTGCCCAGCCCGTCGAGAACAACAACGGCGCGCAGGGCGAGGAGGATCCGTTTCAGGACTTCTTCCGCCGCTTTGGCATTCCCGCTCCGCAGTTCGCCCCGCGCGGCGGTAACCAGGCCCCGGCACATGGCGAGGGCTCGGGCTTCATCGTCACTCCCGATGGCTACATTCTCACCAACGCACACGTCGTCGCTGATGCGGACACCGTTACGGTGCGTTTGACCGACCGGCGCGAGTTCACCGCCAAGGTGATCGGTATCGACCAGCGCTCGGATGTCGCGGTCATCAAGATCAACACCAACAACTCCCTGCCGATTGTGCGTATCGGCAACCCCAATACCCTCAAGCCCGGCGAGTGGGTGCTCGCGATCGGCTCGCCGTTTGGATTTGAGAACAGTGCGACCGCCGGCATCGTGAGCGCCATCGACCGCTCGCTGCCAGGCGAGGACGGTAACGGCTACGTGCCCTTCATTCAGACGGACGTGCCCGTGAACCCCGGCAACTCCGGCGGCCCGCTCTTCAACATGCAAGGCGAAGTGGTCGGCATCAATTCGCAGATCTTCAGCCGCACCGGCGGTTACATGGGTCTGTCGTTCGCCATCCCGATCGATGTTGCCATGGATGTGCGTGAGCAGCTGGTGAAGACTGGTCATGTCACGCGCGGGCGCATCGGCGTCACCATTCAGGACGTCAATGCGCAGCTTGCCGAGTCCTTTGGACTTGACCGGCCGCACGGCGCGCTCGTGAGCTCGGTGCAGCTCGGCAGCCCCGGTGAGAAGGCCGGTCTTAAGCCTGGCGATGTCGTGCTCGGTGTCAACGGTCGTGCCATCGATCGCTCCTCGGAGCTGCCTTCGGTGATCGCGCGCATCAAGCCCGGCACCGACACGGAGCTCGACATCTGGCGTGCCGGTAAGGAACAGAAGGTTGACGTTAAGGTCGCGCTCCTCGACGAGCAGCAGGTGAAGACTGCATTCCACAACGGCCGCCGCAGCGACGAGGCGAGTCAGCTCGGTCTTGCGGTGCGCCCGCTCGCGCCGCAGGAGAAGCAGCAGGCAGAGACCGACGGCAATCTCGTCGTCGAACACGTGAGCGGTCCCGCCGCGGCCGCGGGCGTGCAGCCCGGCGATATCATCCTGGGGGTGAATGGCAAGCGGGTGAAGTCTGTTGAGGAGCTGCAGAGCGCGACCAAGGGCGTCGGCAAAAACGTGGCGCTCCTGATCCAGCGCGAGAGCGCGCAGATCTTCGTACCGCTGCGATTGAGCTGAGGCAAACGGGAACATCCTCTATCATGTTCCCATGCTGGAACGGTATGACGCGGCGGCCGTAGAGGCCGCCGCTCAATCTCACTGGAACGCCTCTAACGCCTATCGCGTCGTCGAATCCGGCGACACGAAGTTCTACGCCTGCTCCTTTCTGCCGTATCCCTCCGGCAAGCTGCACATGGGTCACGTGCGCAACTACACCATCAACGATGTGATGAGTCGCTACATGAGGATGCGCGGCTTCAACGTCCTGATGCCGATGGGCTGGGATGCCTTTGGCCTGCCAGCTGAGAACGCCGCCATCGAGAAGGGCATCGCGCCTGCGGCCTGGACCCGCCGCAATATTGACGACATGAAGGCGCAGATGCAGCCCCTGGGCCTGGCGATCGACTGGTCGCGGGAGATCTCCTCCTGCGATCCGAGCTACTACAAATGGAATCAGTGGTTCTTCCTGAAAATGCTCGAGCGCGGCATCGCGTATCGCAAGACGCAGATCGTCAATTGGGACCCCGTCGACAACACCGTTCTCGCCAACGAGCAGGTGATTGACGGTCGCGGCTGGCGCTCAGGCGCGCTCATCGAGAAGCGCGAGATTCCAGGCTACTACCTGCGCATCACCGATTACGCCGAGGAGCTCCTCGATGGCGTCGTCAATAAGCTCGACGGCTGGCCCGAGCGCGTGCGCGTGATGCAGGCCAACTGGATCGGCAAGAGTACCGGCGTCAACTTCGGCTTCCCCTACTCCATCGGCGCGGCAAAGCACCTGCTGCGCGTCTTTACCACGCGCGCCGACACGATCATGGGCGTTACCTTCTGCGCGATCGCCCCCGAGCATCCGCTCGCCGCGCACTGCGCCGAGAGCAACGCGCAGCTCGCCGCTTTCATCGAGGCGTGCCAGCGCGGCGGTGTGTCGGAGGCGGCCATGGCCGCCGCCGAAAAGCAGGGCATGCCGACGGGGTTTTTTGTCACACACCCGCTGACGCGTGAGCCGATCGAAGTATGGGTCGGCAACTACATCGTCATGGCGTACGGCGAGGGCGCCGTCATGGGCGTGCCCGGGCATGACGAGCGCGACTTTGCCTTCGCCAAGCGCTATGGGTTGCCCATCAAGCAGGTGATCGCAGTCGCGGGCTTAAAACATTCGAGCGATGCGTGGCAGAGCTGGTACGCCGATGCGCGCGAGGG
>Ga0302324_100007737_pt1 | contig 22792 bp, 23 predicted proteins | sample Palsa_T0_1_FD_201949 | JGI IMG/M metagenome (GOLD analysis project Ga0302324, IMG submission 201949) | Peat permafrost microbial communities from Stordalen Mire near Abisko, Sweden - Palsa_T0_1 | ecosystem: Environmental > Terrestrial > Soil > Palsa > Peat permafrost | place: Sweden: Abisko...
CCAGGGCGGCCGGGATCGGCACGTGTAGGTTCACCGCGCAACCGCGCGGTCGTTTCGAAGAATCGCTCCGTCCTTCATCACGAAGATCACGCTCTGCGTCGCTTTGATGTTCTCGATCGGATTTCCCTGCACCGCCACCACATCGGCCAGCATCCCTGGCTTCAGTGCGCCAATCTTGTCCGTCAAGCCGAGCAACTCCGCGGCCGAAGTCGTGCCGGCCATCAACGATTGCGCGGGCGTCATGCCATCGGCCACCATCAAAGCGAACTCCAGGGCATTGTCGCCATGCGGATAAACGGCAGCGTCCGTGCCGAGCGCAATCTTTACGCCCAGCGCCAGCGCTCGTTTCACCATGGCATCCTGCTGCTGCACCGCGCGAGTGGCTTTGGCCTGCACCAGCGGCGGAAACTTCGATTCGGCCAGTCCCACTCGGGTGGCCAGCGTCGGGACCAGAAACGTTCCGCGATCATGCATCATCCGCATGGCTTCGTCGTCGAGAAACGTTCCGTGTTCGATGGAATCGATCCCCGCGCGAATCGCCCGTTTGCTGGATTCGGCGCCGTGCGAGTGCGCGGCGGTTTTGCGATGCAGCGTGTGCGCTTCGTCCACCAGCGCGTCCAATTCCGGCTGCGTTAACTGCGGAACGTCCACATCGTCGGTGGGCGAGAGCACGCCGCCGCTGGCGCAAGTCTTGATAACGTCCGCCCCATACTTGACGTTGAAGCGCACCGCGAAGCGCGCCTGATCGGGCGAATTGATAACGCCCTCTTCGGGGCCGGTTTCACGCCCGAACACGCCAAAACGAAAGCCCGCGCCGTCGTCGCAGTGGCCGCCGGTGGATCCGAGCGCGTGAACCGAAACCAGCATGCGCGGGCCCGGAACATATCCGGCGTTGATGGAATTGCGCAGCCCGACATCGATGAAATCGGACGATCCCACGTCGCGCACCGTAGTGAAGCCGGCCATCACGGTCTTACGCGCATTGGCGGTGGCGCGAATGGCCTTCTCGGAAATGGGCCGCTGCAGGGAGAGCAGCGCGTCCCCGTTGTAGTCCGGATTGAACTCGTCCGACAGATGCGTGTGCGCGTCGATGAAGCCGGGGAGCAGCGTGGCGTCGCCCAGGTCGAGGACGGTTGCGCCGGCCGGCGCGCTCCCATTGCCCACGGATTGAATAATGCCATTGGAAACCACTAACATTCCCGGCGTGACCATCGTTCCGGTGGTCGAATCGAACAGCCTTGCCGACTTCAAGACGTAACTGTTGCTTTGCGCGAAGAGCGCGCTCCCGCAAGCCAGGAGCGCCGCGGATGTCCTGCCCATATGCATGGATGCAGAATAACAAACCTGTGGTTCAATGAAAGTTCCTAAGGAGGCCGTACTCATGAAGGTTGGTGTGGCCGGGCAAGGCGCTTTCGGCGTGAAACACATCGAAGCGATCCGGAATATTCCCGGCATCGAGCTGGTAACGCTGGCGGGCGGAAATCCAGCGTCCACCGAAGAAGTGGCCAGGAAATTCGGCATTCCCCATTGGACCGGCGATTTGGCGGAGAGCCTGAACCAGCCCGGCTTGGAAGCCGTGATTCTGGCAACACCCACGCAAATGCACGCCGATCAAGCCGTGCAGGTAATGCGCGCGGGCAAGCACGTGCAGGTCGAAATTCCCATGGCGGATTCGCTGGCCGATTCCGAGCGCATTCTGAAAGTGCAGAAGGAGACTGGGCTGATCGCCATGGCCGGGCATACCCGCCGCTTCAATCCCAGCCATCAGTGGGTACACAAGCGCGTCCAATCCGGCGAGTTCAAGGTCCAGCAGATGAATGTGCAGACCTATTTTTTCCGCCGCACCAATATGAACGCCGCCGGCCAGCCGCGCAGTTGGACGGATCATCTGCTGTGGCACCACGCCTGCCACACCGTGGACCTGTTTGCCTATCAGACCGGCGAAAACATTTCCGAATGTTTTGCTCTGGAAGGGCCGCATCATCCGGAATTGAAAATCGCGATGGATATGTGCATCGGGCTAAAAGTCCCTTCCGGCGCAATCTGCACTTTGTCCTTGTCGTTCAATAACAAAGGACCGCAGGGAACGTTCTTCCGCTACATCGGCGATACGGGAACATATGTCGCTTACTACGACGATCTGGTGGATGGCGAGCAGAATAAGATCGATCTTAGCAAGGTGGACGTTTCGATGAACGGCATCGAGCTGCAGGACCGCGAATTTTTCGCCGCAATCCAGGAAAAGCGCGAGCCGAACGCCGCCGTCCGGGATACGATTTCCGCGATGCGAGTCTTGGACCGCCTGGAGCGGATGCTCGGGTCGAAGGTTGGAGCGCCCGCTTAGGCCGGGGCCTAAGCGTGCATCGATTTTGCGGCCGGCTGCGTGTGACCCAGCACTTTGTGCGGCCGATAGGGCTTCTCCAGCGCTGCCACTTCATCGCTGCTCAACTTCAAATCCACCGACGCGATCAGATCTTTGAGATGCTGGGCCTTGGTGGCTCCGATGATCGGCGCGGTCACGCCCGGGGCCTGCAGCACCCACGCGCATGCCACTTGAGCCGCGGAAACTCCGCGCTGCTTGGCCACTGCCGCAACCGTATCGGCGACCTGGAAATCGTCTTCGCTGTAGTACATGTCTTTCGCCATGGTGTCCACTTGGGAGCGGGTGGTGGAACCGCCGTCGCGATGCCGCGTGCCGGTCAGGAAGCCGCGCGCCAGCGGGCTCCACGGAATCACGCCCACGCCGCGATCCATACACAGCGGAATCATTTCGCGTTCTTCTTCGCGATACACCAGGTTGTAGTGATTCTGCATCGCGATGAAACGGTGCCAGCCGTACTCCTTCGCCAGGTACAGCGCCTTTGAAAATTGCCACGCCGCCATGCTGCTGGCGCCTAGATAACGCACCTTGCCTGCCCGCACCAGGGAATCCAGCGCGTCCAGCGTCTCTTCGATCGGCGTACTGAAATCCCAGCGATGGATTTGATAAAGATCGATAAAATCCATGCCGAGACGCCGCAGCGAATGGTCGCAGCCTTCCAGAATGTGCTTGCGGCTGAGCCCCTTCTGGTTCGGGCTTTTGCCCATCGGCCCGCATACCTTGGTGGCGACTATGATTTCATCGCGCGAAGCCATCTCTCTGAGATACCCGCCCGTGATCTCCTCGCTCAAGCCCGCGGAATAGACATCCGCGGTGTCGAAGAAATTAATTCCGGCGTCGATGGCGATCTTGAAATGCTCCCGCGCGTCTTCCTTGTTCAGGTGCCAGCCGCGCGTGCCAATGGACCAATCCGGCAATTCGCCGCCGCCGTAGCTCATGCATCCTAAACAAATACGGGACACAGTAATTCCGGTCTTGCCTAGTAGCGTATATTGCATCGTCTTTTCCCCAGTGTAACCGGCGATGGCCGGCAGGGCTTACCAGGGCACGCGGCCTTCGTCGTTGAAATATCCGCCGGTGGGCCCGTCGTCGCCGATGGTGGCGTATTGGATGGCGGCAACCGCTCCCTGCGCGGCGGTGCGGGGGCCGCTATTGCCGTTGATGTCGGTGGCGCAGTAGCCGGGACAGACGGCGTTTACCTTGATGGGAGTGTCCTGCAGTTCGTTGGCGAATTGAAGTGTTATAGCCCAGAACCACAAATTGGGCCATCGCCGAGCCGCGCTGGCTGGCCAGAGTCATCGATCCCAGGCTGCTGGATACGTTCACAATGCGGCCACGCTTCGAATTTCGCAGCAGCGGCAACATGGCTTGCTTACTTTTTATACTTTTTATGTCGCGCACCCGCTTTCAAGGAGAGACTTCAATTGGCCCGCGCGGCTTTACGGTCGTTTTGTGGTTTTGCGCGCCCGCATATTATTCGGCAGCAGTTTCTGCGGGACAATTCGACACGTGCGTTACGTCCGCTGAAGCGAACCTCTTGCGGCGCCAGCGTCTGTTGTCCATTTTGCAACTTCGTGTCGTTTGCCATCGCGCCTCTCGCGAACGGCCAGAAGACAGGCACGCGTGCAATGAACTGCTTGTAGAATCGGTTGGTCATCAAGATCACTGCGACTTTGGCGCTTTCGCGCCCGAGGCGACTGGCAGCAGGGCGACCTGATAACCACCATTATCGGAGGCCTCCGAAATGCCGTTTCCGGCCTCTGTCCGAAATCTCTATCGGGGAGAATCCAGGTGAAAGTTCTACGGACCATGCGGTCTGAATGACTATTTGCCGCCAACGAGCGCTCCGGCAACTCCGATATGCAGCGGCACATAGTGTGTCTCGTAGGAGTGGGTGTACGTGGCCGGCATTTTACTCTTGGTGAAGCCCGCTCACGGTGGCCTACATGTACGCCGATGAGCACACACCGCGCTGTGGATTGAGTGGAAGTCTTTTCGTAACGCCGTGAAAGGCCTGTCCTATGATGGTTGGGTGGATACGGTGGTGGGCGGTGCGGAAAACAAGCCAATATTGCTCGACGCCTATTTAAATGCGGCCAGTTCAGCCCTGGCCGAAGACATTTTACTTGAAATCCTTCAGCGCCAGGCTGAGCCCCTGATTCGGCGAATCGTTCGCTCCAAACTCTCGTGGGGGGCCGCTCCAGCCCACGCGGACATCGAGGATGTCTGTTCGGAAGCAGTGGTTTCGGTTATCTCCAGCCTGCAACGACTGCGCGAGTCACCGTCGGCCGAACCGATCGCCGATTTCCGCGCGTTTGTCGCGGCGATCGCGTATCGATCGTGCAGCGACCACTCGCGCCGTATCTATCCGGAGTTCCACCGGCTGCGCAGCCACCTGCGCTACATTCTTCACACCGAAGACGATTTTGCTCTTTGGCAGCACAACTCCGGCGACTGGGTGTGCGGGCTGCACCGCTGGCAGCCCGTAGCGGGCGGACCGGAGTTGGCGGCTGTCAGGCCCGATGTAGCTCACTTGGTGAACCGAATGAGCGATGCTCACACCGGCAAACCGGCGCGCCTATTGACGGCGATTTTTCACGTGACCGGAGGACCAATGCCCTTCGATCTTCTCGTTCGGACCGTGGCCGAATGTTGGGGTGTCACCGACCATCCACAGGCGGCCGATGTCACAAACCTCCCTTTGGCGGACCAGGCGCCCTTGCCGGACGCTCATCTGGAACGGGACCAATGGCTCGCGACTCTTTGGCGGGAGATTTTAGAGCTGCACCCCAAACAGAGGACTGCCCTGCTTTTAAACCTGCGGGACGAGAGTGGCGCGTGCGCTACCACCGTTTTTGTCGCTACCGGAGCGGCTGGTTTTGACCAGATTGCAGCAGCGCTGGAAATGCCAACCGCGGAATTTGTCGAGTTGTGGCGGGGGATGCCGCTGGACGATTTGCAGATCGCGGCGCGCCTGAACATAAGCCGCCAGCAGGTGATCAATCTACGAAAGTGCGCGAAAGAGCGTCTGGCGCGCCGCTTAATGAAGAAAAGTGCGTGGTAATCTGAGGGCGATGTTGGACGACACGTATGGGTGAACCTCTGACTTCACACCTTAGCGATACGGAACTCGATGCCTTTGTCCAGCGAACTTCGCCGGCGCCCATCCTGATACAACTGGACCGGCACCTGGCGGGATGCCCGCAATGCCGCGGCCGTGTGCAACAGCGGGCCGGTCTGGACGCCGCGGTCTCATGGCTGCGGACCGATCTTGCCGCGGTGCTCCCCCAGGATCATCTGTCGGAGGAGGCGATCCAGGCTGCAGCGATGAGCGAGCCTTCACCCGAGGCGGGCGAGCATCTGCGTAACTGCCCCGCCTGCCGGGCGGAAACGGACGATCTGCGGCAGTTCATTGCTGCCCAGCGCCCGTCGAGACGTCCTCGGCTCTCCCGGCTCTGGGTCGCAGCAGCGGCCGTCTTAGTGGTGGCGTCCGCCGCGACAATCTGGAAGATTGACCAGTCGCGGGGACAGCTCGAGCTGATCGCCAGCGTGCACGATTCCGGAGGAGTCTTAGGCATCGACCGGGCGGGAGTCCTGCACGGCCCCGTCTCGCTTCCCGCGGATTTTACGGGCTTGGTCGCACGGGCCATGACAACCGGACGGTTTGACTCCGCTGCTGTGGTGGGCGTCCGGAAACAGGAATTTCTGTTGGGTGGCTCAACGAAGCAGACCCAATTCGTTCTCCGCTACCCGATCGGAGAAACCGTGGCGACAGCTCAGCCGGAATTCTCGTGGACCGCCCTTCCGGGCGCAACAGGCTATCGCGTGAACATCTACGATAAAAACTTTCGCAAGATTGCGTCCAGTCCGAATCTGAACTCCACCGCTTGGATCGGCGCTCAGCCGCTGGCGCCAGGCCAAGTGTACTCCTGGACCGTGACCGCTCGTGTGGGTGCGCGCGATATCCGAGAGCCAGAACCGCCCGCGCCGGAAGCCAAGTTTGCGGTGTTGGCGCAGGCCCGCATGGATCGGTTGAGGGAAGCCGAACGGCAATACCCGGCCGCTCACCTCCTGCTGGCGGCCCTGTACGCCGAAGCTGGAGCTTTCTCCGATGCTCGCCGCCATCTGGCCGCGCTTCAGCAGGCTAATCCGGATTCAGATCTGGTGCGCCGGCTCTCGGTCTCACTGCCACAGTAACAGGATGATGGGTAGGGCCGACTTGAGTCTGCCAGGGTTTTTTCATCATCTTTCTAAAGGCGCTCAGTAACCATCACCGAAGAGTTGGAACCCGGCCCAGTAAAAAGGATGCCGGAATCTCTCGCTCCCCAACAGCTCCAGCGCGGCTATACGCAACGCTTCGGACTTGCCTGATCCGCCGCGCCACGCCGAATGGAAACGCGCCATCAGTTCTGTAGTGCTGGTGGACTCCACCCGCCATTGGCTGGCCAGCACCGCGCGGCTGCCCGCGGCCAGAAACGCCCATGCCATCCCCACGGCGCCTTCTCCTTCTTCGAAGCTGCCCCGGCCGGTCTCGCAGCCCGAGAGCACTACCAGGTCGGCGTGCATTTCCAACTCGCGAATCTCGTCCGCCTGCAGCCATCCATCGGATCCTTTCTCCAGGGGCGCATGAAAGACCAACCGCGAGCGTAGCGGATGCTCTTCATCGAAAACCCCGTGGGCCGCCACGTGGACGACATCATACGTACCGGCATTGCGGCGAAAGTTGTCCTCGCTGGCCTGCGCGCCTACCCATACGTGACTGGCGGCCGATCCATACAACGCCGCCAATTCACCCACCTCACGTTCCGACTCGGTCCAATCTCCCGTCGGATTGCCAAAAGCGGCCAACGTCGGACTCGCACCGCTGGACGAGCGCGGGGACTTGCGTAGCGCCGCCACCACGGACAGGGAAGGAGCATAGAAAACCGCCGCGTCCTCGATCAGATAGCGGGCCGCCGGCGTCCGCAGCGCTTGAAACGGCACCTGCCACAAATCGCCATCGGGCGCCACGATCAGCGTTGAAATGCCGGCCAGTTCGGCGCGCGCGGGCGCCAACAGCACTTGATACAGGCGGCTGGCCGCCTCGGGAAATTCCGGATCGCGGGTCGCCAGTTTCTCGCGGAATTCCGCGATCTGTTTGCGAAGGTCCGCCGCAGGTAGGCGGTACGCGGCGATTGGACGGCCGCGCCGGATTACGAACATATAGGTCCCAGCCGGGGTGACGGCATAATCCAGAATTGCCGTTTTGCCATCGGCAGCCACATCCACCACACCCGGCCAGCCCACCGGCTGCACTTCACCGCGGCGCACACTCAGTTCCGGATGGGCCGCGTCAAAAGCTGCTCGAAACTCCGCGAGGTCGGCATACGCACGATCCAACTTCGTCCGAAGTTCACGCATTTTCACTTTCGCCGGCGGGTCTTCCGATGAAGCGAGCCGAAACTGAGCGCCCAAGGACGCCAGCCTTCCCCGAAGCTGAGTTTCGCGGCCGGCTTCGGTGACAGTCCTAGGGCCCGCACGTTCCCGTCCGCCCAGCAGATCGAGCAGCACGCGGCCCTTGGAACGTTCCGACATCGCGAAGGCTGCCGCCCAGTGGCTTTCTTGCAACTCCAGGGCGGTCATTTCACGATAGGGCGCTGTGTGTTCCGCGAGGAACATCTCGCGTTGGAAGTCCTGGCCAGCCACCGCGTCGCGGATCTGCTCGGTTGCCTTGATCGCCTCCTGAAGCGCCGTGCGGGCTTCCACTCGGCGCTCCGACTTGCGGTAGATTTGTCCCGCGACCAGGCTGGGCACCAGAAGCTCAGTGGGCGTATCGATCTCACGCGCCAGTTCGCGAGCACGGTTGGCCAACGCCAGAGCCGCCGCGGCATCTCCCATTGCCAGCCGCACCCGAGCCATCCAGCCCAAATCGCGCGCCTGACGGATACGTTCACCGGATTCCAGATGGAGCTTCATGCAGCTTTCCAGATCGGCGAGCGCCGCGGCGTAGCGCTTCTGGTCGAATTCCACGTGTCCCAATTCCCGCAAAGCTTCCGCCTCCACCGGCTTGCGCCCCGATTCGTTTCCTGTGCGGATCGCTCGCTTCAGGGCTTCCTCCGCTTCCCGATTCCTTCCGGCCTGATGATCGACCAGCCCGACGTTGATGAGAGTAGTGGCCAGGTCTTCCTTACTCGCGACCGTCTCTTTGATCTTCAAACTTCGCGAAGCATACGATGCCGCCAGATCGTAATCGCCCTCGTCAATCGCCACACCCGACATGTTGTTGAGTACGAAAGCTTCGCCCAGGACTTCGTTGCGGCGGACCGCAATCTCAAGGCTCTGTTCCAGGGCTTGCATGGCGCGACGGTAGTCTCCCTTGTCTTCGAACACCAGTCCAGTGTTGTTGAGCGCTCGCGCTACATTCGCCTCTTTTCCCGATTGACGAAAGATCGTCTCCGCCAGGTGGAAGTCGTTGAGCGCGGCTTCGTAGTTCCCGAGAAGTCTTTCGGCGATACCCCGATTGGTAAATACGTCGGCCACAGTCTCAGGTTTGGCGGATATTCGCTGGAATAACTCGAGGGCTGCGTTGAAGCGCTCAAGCGCCTCGTCAAGCCTGCCCAGGTTGGTCAGCGCGGTAGCGATGTCGTATTGCCCGACGGCTTCCTCTCGTGTAAAACCGCCCCGCTGCGCGGCTTCGATCGACAGATTCTCAACCTCCAGAACCTTCGCAAGATCGCGATGCTTTTCCGCCAACGGGATGACCGACTGAAGCAGAGCCCGGCACAGTCCGGCTGTAATCTCCGACGGATCCGCCGCAGCCAGGCGCGCTCGGGCCTGATTTTCCGGAAGATCCTTCAGCATCGCCGCGAAAGTGCGTTCGCCCTCGGTTGGCTCCACTTGGGCTGCGATTGTGCCCAGGGACAAGCACAGCGCGGTCACGCGCATCGCCGAACTCATGAGAACCGCTCTCATTGCGATCCCATCTTACTCTCTTTTTTTGAGCGGCCCGGTAATATCGGGCGGTCTTGAACCACATCCATTTTCGAACGAAAGGCAAACGGGGAACGAACTGCAACGGGGAGGAAGCGCGGTATGGGACTAATGCGATCTGCAATTTTGGCGGCAGGCTTGACGACACTCGCGGGAAGTATACAAGCGCAGTCCGCCGGCACAACTTCGGAGGCCGCGACAGCGGCAGCGACGTCCCCGAGCGGGGCAAATCAATTGGCCTGGTTGCAGTACATCTCCGCCGAACTGCGCCGCCTGCATCTGGAAATCCTGGAAGATCGCCGGGAGGTGCAGCAGGGCAAAGTGCAGGATCTGCAGAATGAGCTGGAAGCCATCCAGTCCCAACAACATCAGCTACAGGAAGAACAGCGCTCGGAGAGTCAGCAGGCAGCCGAAACGGAGGGTGAACTCAGTCAGGCCAGCCTGTCCAAGGCCGAGCGGGAAGAACTAGAGGCGCGCAGGGCCGAGATCCAAGCCCTCTCACCCACCAGGTTCGTCGGCGCGCAAAACGCGCTGACGCAACGCGAGGCTCGCGTGCGCGAACGTCTCGCGCTTCAGGAGCAACGCGTCCGGGCGATCGAACAGCAGCTTCGCGAGTTGTCGCCCGACAAGCAGTAGCTCGCTTTCAATCCACAGACTCCGGCTCCCGATTGCGTGCACCCAGGGCTCCTTCGGCTCGCACCGGGAACGGGAACAGTGTCTGAAACCTGCCAATGGGAGGAGCCCCCAACAAAAAAGAAAGAGGTTAACTATATGAAGACGAAACATCTAACTGTCATTGCGACGATGTGCTTTGGGGGACTGTTGCTGGTATCCACGGCCGCTCAAGCCCAGACCTGGTCCAGTGCCGCCAGCGTCTGCCAGCCGGGGACCGACAGTGCCGGCCTGTACACTTTCAGCGCGGCGGCCTTCGAGTTTACCGGCACCAAGACCGGCCTGATCAGAACCAGATGCGCGGTGACCAATCCCCTCGACCTGGGCGTGCCTGGCTGGAAGACTCTGGTGGTGGGCTATCAGGATCCCGACGGCACAGGGGTCAACTACCAGGTGAACGCGCAGTTGAATCGAGTAAGCAAATCGACCGGCACGAATTATATTCTGGCGGTGTTCGACAGCAGCTCATTCGCCGTAACTACAGCGACGTCGCGCAGCATCTCGTTCACACACACCTTCGACTTCACCAACTTCGCCTACTACGTGACGCTATCAGTTACTCGCGTGGATGCAAATGAGAATCCGGCGGTCTGGCTCGTGGAACTGGAGTAGAGCCATCCGGGGTTGAATAGGCGGCAAACGCCGGATCGCATAGGAGGAACGGGGGGCGATAGCGGCTTGCGCCCCCCGGGTCCGCGGAACTGCCCCGAACCACAAGCGCTTGCGAACTTCCAAAGTTTTTCACTCGAGAAGCTTACTTAGCGCGCTTAACTCATCGCGTTTCTGTCCCGCCCGGCGGGGCTTGCTCAACTGACAAGGGTTATCGCGTGGGATAGCGCGGTCAGACTCTTTGTTTAGCCTATGAAGAATTGCATGGAGATCACGGATCTGTTGCGCCGTGCTTAACGGGGATGGCGCGCTTCAAGCTGGTGCATGAAGGCATTTCTGCGCCTGGCGGGAACCCCGCCGCCGGAGTGCGAAAGCCGTCCCATTTCTGCGCGGGCCATGCGGCAGGTCCTGGTGGGGATGACCCGTACCCGGCACGCCGCCCACCGGGAAATCAGCTCGTCGAGTACCGGCCGACGCGTAGATGCCGGGCACCGGATGCGGTCGGCCTGTGCTTCAAAACACACTCCAGAAACTCAGCGCGAACTACTCTCCTTCCTGGAGATCCAGCGCGGCAACGGCCTTTCGCCATCGATGAGGCGCCGATCTGGCGCCGCCAATGACGAGCTCGATGGCACGGCCGCCCTAACCGAGAGCTCCATCTCTGCCCGCCGGCTAAACAGTGTTACGGATGGAATTTCCGGCTCAGGACACAGGCAGGGCTTACCAAGGCACGCGGCCTTCGTCGTTGAAATATCCGCCGGTGGGCCCGTCGTCGCCGATGGTGGCGTATTGGATGGCGGCAACCGCTCCCTGCGCGGCGGTGCGGGGGCCGCTGTTGCCGTTGATGTCGGTGGCGCAGTAGCCGGGACAGACGGCGTTTACCTTGATGGGAGTGTCCTGCAGTTCGTTGGCGAATTGAACTGTCATGCTATTCAACGCCGATTTCGACGTGTTGTAGCCCAGAACCACGAACTGGGCCATCGCCGAGTTGCGCTGGCTGGCCAGCGTCATCGATCCCAGGCTGCTGGATACATTCACAATGCGGCCATGCTTCGATTTCCGCAGCAGCGGCAGCATCGCCTGCGACATGGCCATGGGGCCGAAGAGATTGGTTTCGTAAATCTCGCGCACCTTGCCCAGATCGGCGTCGCTCGGTTTCACTCCCCATTCACCGATGCCCGCGTTGTTCACCAGAATGTCCAGACGGCCGAATTCCCTTTCGATCCACTCGGCCGCGCGCTGGATGGTCCCGCCATCGGTAACGTCCAGTTGGACGAAGCGCGCATCGGAGCCCTCCGCTTTTAACTTGTCAACGGCCGCCTGGCCGCGCGCTTCGTCCCGTGCGCCCACCAGCACGGTAATCTTTTTCGCGCCCAGACCGCGCGCGATCTCATACCCAATTCCTTTGTTCGCGCCGCTGACCAGCGCAATGTCGCCCTGAAAAAGTTTCACGTTAGCCATTCAAAGCCAGTCTATCCGATTAGGAGCTTCCGATTAGGAGCTTGTAAACCCCGGCGCGAAGAATTCGTCTACACGCTACGAACCGCGTCCATAAAAGCAACAGGAGCTTATTAACTATGCACAGGAGCTTGTTAACTATGCAAAGACGAATTCTCGCCGCGACTGCGCTCGCGGCCCTTTCCGCCGTGCTGGGGAATGCCCAAGGCACGGCTCCCACGCCGCCCACCACGGCGCAAATTGTCGCCAACCAGGTAGCCAGGCTCACCAAACTGCTGGACCTTACCTCTGCCCAGCAGACCTCGGCCACTACCATTTTCACCACCGAGCAAACCGCGCTGGCTACACTAAGAACCAGCATGCAGACCGCGCACACGGCGCTTCAAACTGCGATCACGAGCAACGATACGGCCACCATTAGTACCGACGCCGCGCAGATTGGCACGTTGACGGGCGAACAAGTGCTGGCTCAAGCTACCGCGTCGGCCGCATTCTACGCCACCCTGACGGCCGATCAGCAGTCCAAGTTCGAAACGCTCGGTCCGCTGGGCGGCCCGGGCGGTTTTAACGGGCCCGGTGGTTTCGGCGGTCCCGGCGGACCTGGTCCGCACGATTTAGGCGGGTCTCACTAGAGCCTATGCAATTGTCGGTAACGTCCCACTTGGAGCCGGCTATCCGTCCGGACGTTACCGCTCTGCCCGGTGACTTCGAAGCGCTGGTGCGGTTGTACCGGCCGAAGGTGTTCCGCTTCGCGCTGGCTTCGTTGCGGGACCTGGACGCCGCTGAGACCGTGACTCAGGATTGTTTTCTGCGCGCCTATCAAGCCCGCGAGCGCTTCCGCCGGGATTGCAGCCTGCAGACCTGGCTGATGCAGATTGCGGTGAATCTGGTTCGCGATCGCATAAGGAACCGGCGCTTTCAGTTTTGGAGGCGCGCCAGCCGCAGCTCCCAATCGCTGGATGCCGCGGGGCGAACTATTGCCGATCGCGCGCGCTCGCCGGAAGCTCAGGCCCTGCTAAATGAGCGGGTATCGGCGGTTTGGGCCGCGGCTGAAAGTCTGCCCGAAAAGCAGCGCACGGTATTCCTGCTGCGCTTCGTGGAAGACCTGGACTTGCTTGAAATTGCCGTCGCCACCGGAATGAAAGAAGGCACGGTAAAAACTCATCTCTTCCGCGCCTTGCGCGCGGTTCGAGAACGTCTCGGAGAATCGATATGATCGCGCACCTGTCGTCGGAGCAGCTAGCGGAATGGATAGCGGGCCAGCCGAGCCTTATGGTCGCGCAGCACGTCCGGGATTGTCCGGCCTGCCGCGCCGAGCTGGCGGATTTTCGCGAAACCCTGGGCGAGTTCCGGGGTGCCGTTCGCGCCTGGAGCGAGGACCAAGCCGGTAAATATCGCGAAAACGCCGTGCGTTCCAATCCCTCCGCGCTTCGGGAGCCTCGTTCCCGGACGGCTTTGAATCGGATGGTCTCGCACCAGCTTGCTTGGGCCTTGCTGATTGCCGCCGTCTGTATCGTCGCGAGTTTCGTCCTGCCGCGGCCCGTGGGACGGAAAGCGCCGGGTAGCGACGCCGTTTTGCTGAACCAGGTAGACACCCAGGTGTCGCGAACCGTACCCTCCTCTATGGAGCCGCTGATGAAACTCGTAGTTCAGGAATGACGATGACTCGCGTCCTGCTCGCCTTACTCGTCGCAGTTTTCGCCGCCGGCGTTCTTGTGGCCCAGCAGCCTCCGCCGGACGACCGCGGTCCATGGAACCGGGGACAAGGTCCGCCTCCGCCCCTGCGTCCCAACCGCCCGCCCATGGAGCAGGCTTTTCATGGCGGCCCTCCCGGACGTTGGTGGACGGATCCGGCGCTGATCCAAAGGCTGGGACTGACCTCCGATCAACAGAAACGCATCGACGCGCAGTTTCAACAAAACCGCTTGAAGCTGATCGACTTGAGCGCCGGGGTTCAAAAGGAAGAAGCCATCCTGGAGCCGCTGCTCGCAGCAGACCGGCCGGACGAATCGCAGGTGCTGGCGCAAATCGATCGCATCGCGCAGGCGCGCGCCGAGCTCGAAAAAGCCAATGCGCGCATGTTGCTGGGTTTCCGGGGCGTGCTGACGCTGGAGCAGTGGAAAAAGCTGCAATCGGAGCAGCCGTCCCGCCGGCCCGAGCAACGCCCCTGAGAAAAATTTTCCAGCCCAACGCCGGTGTTACTCATTTGTTTCATACGTTTAGGTTTTGGAACCGGGCGTGCTCCAAATGCCGGCGAGGAAGGGGACTATGCGACTCAAGAGAATACTTGCCACCGGCGCGCTGGCGCTCGGAACCTTGTTCATCAGTTCGACCGCGTTTGCGCGCGTCGATGTCGGGATCAGTGTGGGTGGTCCGCCCCCGCCGCCACGGGTTGTGGGTCCAGTGGGTGTGGCGCCGGGGCCAGGTTACGTCTGGACCAACGGCTATTGGGATTGGTCGGGAGGCACGTGGGTGTGGGTGGGCGGCCGATGGCTGCTCCCGCCGCACGGGCATCGTGTGTGGGTTGAGCCCTACTATCATCCTTACGGCGGCGGAGCATACCACTACCATCGCGGTTACTGGAGATAACGGTTCTCCACGCCCTGCCGTGTTATCTTCGTGATTTGTCAACCTCCGAGTACGGTCGTTTTTTTGAAGATTTAGAACCGGGCCAGAGCTTTCGGCACTGGCCCGGCCGCACCATCGCCGAGTTCGACGACACGCTCTTCAGCTTGCTGAGCATGAACCAGCACCCGGTGCATATCGACGAGCATTTTGCAGCCGCGACGCAGCACGGCCAGAGGTTGGTTGAAGGACCCATCGTAATCGGTCTCGTGATCGGAATGAGCCAGCGTGACGTGGGCGGCCGCGCCACCCGGACGCTCGAATATTCCGATATCCGCCACGTCCTACCCGTTTTTCATGGCGATACCATCTACTCCGAATCGACGATCCTGGAGAAAATCGATCTCTCGGACGGGCAAGGCGTCGTCCAGTTGGAACATCGCGGTCGTAACCAGCGGGACCAGACCGTCCTGACCATGCTTAGAAAGATCGTAGTGCCCGGCCGTCCCTCGGAGCTTCCCCCACCGCGCCGGTAAGCGGAGCGTGAGCAAGCTTGGCCTCCCGATTTTCGGCTGGGCGGGTGCGGGCGCAAGCAGAAACTATCGGCGGCGCAGACTTGAGCCGCGCCACGTTTAATACGTTGCTGTAATTCCGAACGGGTTAATAATATTAATCAAAATATCCTTGGCAGATCGCCTTTGGCGTGGTACCTTAATCAAGTTCCCAGTTCTCGGAAGGAGGCTCCCTCATTGCATTCTGATTATCCACTCGCAATTCTCGCGGGCTGCCTCCCAACCCTACCGGCTTAGTAGCCTCCCGCGTCACCATACTCTCTTTATCCGGCGCTCTCGCGCGCAGAAGGAGGAATTTTATGACCAAAATCAAAGTCTTTCAAGGCACAAGATCCGTCGACGCACCCCGCTTATGCGATTCCTGCTCCAACGGCGTGGTTATGCGCGGTCCAGCGGATAGCGAAGAGTACGTACACTGTTCGCTGATGGAAAAACCCATCCGGATGCGGGTGACCGAGTGCAATCGCTACGTGGACCGCTCTCAGCCCTCGCTGTGGGCGATGAAAGAAATCGCCTGGGTGCTGCAATCGGATTCCAAACGGCAGAAGATCGGCTTCGTCACCGCCAGGGAGTGGCGCAAGCTGAATGAAGACGAGAACCTGGTCCCGGCGCACTTCGAGTAATTCACACGCCGGCGATCCAGTGCGTCGCGTTGGGCGGGCCTTCGCCCCCGTGCAAGGCGTCAGGCCCGCGCCGGCGCTCTGCTTCCGGGCCCCGCACCGCTGCGATCCACGGCCGGCTTGTAGCTGGCCTGGAGCGTTAGTTAATCCCGCTCAATCAACCTTCATGCTGCTTCGGCAGCAAGTGCTTTTGCACTTTGCCCAGCGCGTTGCGGGGCAGTCTGTCTACCACAACGAAGGAGCGCGGCACTTTGAAAGACGCCAGGCTCCGGCGGCAGACGGCCTCCAGATCGGCCGGATCGATGGCACGCGTGACGACCACGTAGGCCACCGGAACTTCACCCCGCACGCGATCGGGCGCGGCCGCGACGGCGGCTTCGGCGACGCCGTCCTGCTCCTGGAGGAATTCCTCAATCTCCCTTGGATAGATATTGAAGCCGCCGGAGATGATGAGATCGCTCTTGCGTCCGCACAAGGTATAGTAACCGTCGGGCGAGCGCGTGGCGATATCGCCGGTGCGGAAATAGCCGTCCACAAAGGCCGAGCGAGTGGCGTCCTCGCGCCGCCAATAGCCTGCGAAAATGTTTGGCCCCTTCAGATGCACTTCGCCCAGCTCGCCGTCTGGCGCCGGGCCGCCTTCCGCGTCGAGCAATCGCACCGAGACGCCGGGTAACGGAAGACCCACGCTGCCCGGACGCCGCTCGCCAAGGTAAGGGTTGCTGATATTCATGAGGGTCTCGCTCATGCCATAGCGTTCCAGCGGCGAGTGGCCGAAGCGCGCGCGGAATTCTTCAAAGGTCTGGGCCGGCAGCGGCGCGGAACCGGAAACGAAAAGCCGGACGAAGCTGCCGATTTCGCGGGCCTGCTCGGCAGGCAAATCCAGAAGCCGAACATACATCGCGGGTACGCCGAAGAATAGCGTCGGCCGGAAATCCAGGAATTCGCTCGCGGCTTTCCGATGCTCGAAGCGCTCCAGCAATCGCGTACGGCATCCGCTGATGAGCCAGGAGTGCAGGCCGTTGCCGAGGCCATGCACGTGGAACAGCGGCAGAGTGAGCAGGAAACGGTCGGCGCTCGAGATTTGCCAGCAGGTAAGCAGGTTGAGCGCGTTCGCCGCCATGTTGTTGTGCGTGAGGATGGCGCCTTTGGACACGCCGGTGGTTCCGGAAGTATAGATGATACCGGCGGGAGCATCGCCGTCCAGACAGACTGGCGGCCTTTCGTTCGGTAAGGCGGCCGATTCCCGCGTAAGATCCCAAGGATTCCAGATAGGCGCGGGACTTGGGAACTCGGTCGCCGAAACAACGGCCGTGGGTTCGGCATCGGTGAGGATATGCGTCAGCTCGCGCTCGCGGTACAGGATGTTGATGGGAACGAAGATGACACCCAGCTTGATGCAGGCGAGATAAAGATCGATCATTTCGACGCAGTTGGCCAGGTAGACGCACAGACGATCGCCGGATCGAAGCCCGCGCTGAGACAGCAACACAGCCATACGATTGCTGCGAGCGTCGATTTCGCCGAAGGTATAGGCGGAGCCTTCGAACTCCAGAGCCGTATGTTCACGCCGCCCGGCAAAGGACAGATCGAAGAGGTGAAGAAGGTTCAAACGATTGAAGGTACCATGGGTTGCTGGAGGGCGCGAATGCAATCGCTTCAGACTACCTGCTGTATCGTGGGCGGCGGACCGGCCGGCATGATGCTGGGGTATCTGCTGGCGCGAGCGGGCGTGGAGGTGACGGTGCTCGAAAAACACGCGGATTTTTTTCGCGATTTTCGCGGCGACTCAGTGCATCCATCCACCCTACAGGTGATGTACGAGCTTGGCCTGCTCCAGGATTTCCTGGCGCTGCCGCACCAGGAACTGACCTCGGCGAACGGACAAGTGGGCGATTTCGCTTTCCGCGCCGCTGACTTCACCCACTTGCCCACCCGTTGCAAGTTTGTCGCGCTGATGCCGCAGTGGGATTTTCTGGACTTTCTGTCCGACCGCGCGAAACGCTTCCCAAGCTTCCAGCTCCGGATGCAGTGCGAGGCCCTCAACTTGCTTCGCGATGGCGAAACCATCGTCGGAGTGGAAGCCCGCTCGCCGGAGGGTCCTGTATGCATCCAGGCGGACCTGGTGGTGGGGTGCGATGGCCGGCATGCGACAACGCGGCGGGCGGCGGGTTTGGAGGTCCAGGACTTCGGGGCGCCCATCGACGTTCTGTGGTTTCGCATTTCGAGGCGAGCGGGCGATCCTGAGCAGTTCGCCGGGAATTTCAACTATGGAAGAGCGCTGATCCTGATCAACCGGAGCGATTATTTTCAGTCCGGGATGATCGTTCCGAAAGGATCTTTCGATCGGATGAAGCGGGACGGATTGGACGCGTTTCGCGAGGAGATCCGGCGCATGGCGCCGTACCTGCATGAACGCGTCAACGAACTGGAAAGCTGGGATCAGATCAAGCTTCTCACGGTGCAGATCAACCGGCTGCGGAGGTGGCATCTCCCGGGCTTACTGTGCATCGGCGACGCCGCGCATGCCATGTCCCCGGCGGGCGGCGTAGGCATCAATCTCGCGATCCAGGATGCGGTGGCGGCGGCGAATTTACTGACTGAGGCGCTTCGACAGCGCCGCGTGACCGAGGCGCTGCTGGGGCAAGTGCAAGAGCGGCGCGAGTTTCCGACCCGCGTTACGCAATGGGTGCAGGTGAATGCTCATAAAGTTTTTGCGCGAGTCTTTGAGACCAGCGGGCCCCTGAAAGCGCCCTGGCAATTGAAAGCGTTGTCGCAGATACCGGGCTTGAATCGCGTGACGGCCTACCTGGTAGGCGTCGGGGTTCGGCCGGAACACGTAGCCGGAACCGCGAGAGGCGTCCCGCGCCGGAAATCGTCACTCAAAAAGGCCGCGGTACATACCGGAGCGCTGCTGGGAGCGGCAGTGGCGACGCTGCGCGCGTTACGAGGTTGAATAATAGCCGCCGACGCACATAGGTTCAATCGGCGTTCATCCGAAGCCGCGCTTGACAGTTGCTTTGTCGACTCCTACGCTTAAAGGCGTATGGAAGTACATTTGACCCCCGATCAGGAGGCGTTCATTCGCCGGGCTATCGAGACTGGCCGATTGCACCGCAAGGAAGAGGCGCTGCAGGAAGCCATGTCGCTTTGGGAAGAGCGCGAGCGGCGGCGGTTGGAAATACTTGCGGCGGTCGATCAGGCCGAAGCCTCGTTGGCGCGCGGCGAGGGCCGCACCATTACGGCGCGTGAGGAAGTAAGCCAGTTGGCCGCCGATATTAAGCGTCGCGGCATGGCGCGGCTCGCCGCCGAGCAGAATCCCCGCTGACGAGCGAGTTTCGTCTTTCGCCAGAGGCGGAAGCGGAGCTTGACGGCATCTGGATTCACATCACCCGCGAGAGCGGCAGTACTGATATCGCCACCCGCATGGTGGAGGGCATCACCGAGCGTTTCTGGTTACTGGCTCGGTATCCGTACATGGGGCGTCGCCGCGATCATGATTTGCGTCCCGGCTTACGCAGCTTTATCGCCGTCGATTACGTCATCATCCACAGCATCGCGGATGACGACGTCGTGCTAATTCTTCACGTCGTGCACGGCAGCCGTGATCTCGTCGCGCTGCTCGGCAACTAGCGTTACACGCTCCCGTCGCAAGACCCTTCGGCCACTGGCATTCGGCTATGGTGAGTGTTCGACAAGTCATTCGCGATGTGTGCTGCGCGTGGCGTCAGTGTGCGGAGGCGGTTACGCCAGTTGGGCTGAATCGGAGCGCAACAGAGCTTAAATTGCCCGCGTATTATGCCAATGGTACTAACCCTCAGCGGCTGTCCACCGAGCCTCTCGGCAATTATCTCAAAGCCTTGGGGATCTTCCGCCTCGTCTCCCAAGGAACTAGACTGCGAAATTTTACATTAACTCGTTTGTCGCCATTAGCTTGCGGCGAAGTGAAAAATGCGCGAGAAAGGGCGCTTGTTCCTGACGTTTTTGACCCGGCCGCAGGCCGGGTCGGTCGCTCTGAACAAGAATCCGCCGTCCGCGCAGGCACACTCGCGTTGACTCACTCGAAGGACAAGCGGAAAGAGCTGTCGGCCTTGACGTAGGCGCATCCAGCGCTCACGGAAAGGAGTGGTTATAGGATATGGGCGCCGCAGTGGCGGAATCGGCCTTCATCTGCGGCCCAATCAGATTTTCGCCTTGGGGATCTTCTTCCGCATCCATTCGACAAAGTCGTCGGGCGCGGCCATGGTCGACAAGCGGCCTTGGCGGACCAGCGCCCAACCGTCGAACAGTTTCGACTGTTTGATTTCGGCCAGGGTCACCGGCGGGTCGATCCGGCCGAGAAACTCGAAGTCCGCCACGGCCGATTTCGGATTCTTCGGGTCGTCCCGGCCCTCAGACATTACCTTCGCCAGCCCCACCACGGCCGAATTTCCCCCGCTGTGGTATATGAACACCCTGTCGCCTGGCCGCATGTCGCGGATGGCGCGAACCGCCTGCGGATTGTTCACACCATCCCAGGCTGTTCTCTTTTCTTTCTCCAATTGATCGATCGAATACGTTTCCGGGTCAGTTTTTGCGAGAAAGTATCTCATCGGAATGAACCTTACTTACTGTAAGAGACCTTCGCGAAAGGAGCAAGCCACTCTTGAGGCCTGAATTGCTGCTATGTGCGGCGGTGACGATTTTCGCGGCCTGCGCCGCGGCCGCAGACGTCAAGCTGATAATCGCAAAGCCAATGGATGCCTCGGCGGCGGCGCCCGTGGATCCCGGTAAGTACCAGATTGGTCCGGAAGACTTGCTGTTTATCCGCGTCTGGCGGGAGCCCGATTTCACGCTGCCCGTAGCGGTGCGGCCGGACGGCAGGATCACCATGCCGCTGATTGGAGAGGTGCAGGCCGCCGGGCAGAGTCCCTTGCAGTTGACCGGCAATCTGAAACAACTGCTGATGCGGTATTTGAACAACCCGGATGTGAGCGTATTCGTGACCGAAGTCCGCAGCAGGAAATTCTACATCGACGGGGAAATGAACAAACCCGGCTCGTTCGCCTTAGTGACGCCGACGTCGGTTCTGGAGGCGCTCAGCCGCGGCGGCGGGTTTCGCGAATTCGCCAATACCAAGAAGATTCGCGTGTTGCGGGGCGGCCAGGTCCGCTACTTCAACTATAAAGAGGTCACCAAAGGCAGGCGCCTGGAACAGAACATCGCGGTAGAGAACGGCGATCACATCATCGTGCCGTGACACTCATGAACGAACGCATCTCATGAACGAACCCATCTCATGAACGAACCGATGTCCCCAACCCGGCGGCAGCTCGACGTTGACGACTACGCGGATATTTTGCGGCGGAACCAAGCCTGGATCGCGGGTCCGTCGTTCGCGGCGCTGGTAGTTTCGGTAGTGGTGGCCTTTTTCTGGCCGGACACCTACATATCGGTAGCCACCATTCGCGTAGCGCCGCCGCAGGTGCCGGAAAGCTTCGTGCCAGCCAATACCAGCCAGGATATCCAGGGCCGCGTGAACGCGCTGGTGCAATTGATCCTGAATCGCGCCACGCTCACCAATATCGTCAATACGCACGGCCTGTACAAACGCAAGCTGGCGCGCATGCCGTTGGACGACGTGATCGAAGACATGAAGCTGAACGATATTCAGGTGCTCCCGATCCGGCAAAGTTTGAACGCCGGCCAGAGGGAAACCCAGCAGTATCCGGCGTTCGAGATCCGGTTCGCCTATAGCGAGCGTTTCACCGCCCAAAAGGTGGCTACGGATCTGGTGGCGCGGTTCCTGGAGGAGAACGTCCGCGAAGTCTCGCAGCAGACCGTTTCCACCACGGAGTTTCTCGAGGACCGTTGGGAGGAATCGCGGAAGAAACTGGATGAGCTGGAGCAGCGGCTGAGCGTGTTCCGGGCGCAGAACATCGGGCGGCTGCCGGAGGAGCAGCAGAACAATTATCAGCAGCTCGCGGCCCTGCAGGCGGCGAAGCTGAATCTGAACATGGCCATGAATCGCGTGAATCAGGAGCGGCTGCTGTATGAGAATCAGCTCCGAATTAATCGCGACCAGGCAGCCTGGCTGAAGGATACCGGCGCACCCGAGCGGGCGGCCGAACAAGGCGGCGCTGAATTGGCCGGCCAAGACCGCGAAATCGCGCAGTACGAAGATTCGCTGGCAACGGCGCGGGAACGCTACAAGGAAAATCATCCCGATGTGCAGCGGCTGGTGAATTTATTGGCCGCCGCGCGGGGCCAGCGGCAAGCGATTCTGAACCGGCAGCCGGACCAGCCGGACCCTCCGGAGCCGCGCCCGGCCAGCGCGCAATTTCTGCGCGAGCAGCGCGAACTGGACGCTGAGTCCGAGAGGACCAAGGGGCTCATCCTTGCGAAGGGGGTGGAAATGGAAGACTACGGGAAACAAAGCAGTCAATTGGATGGCGCCATCCAGAGCTACGAGGCGCGGATTGAGAGTACACCGGTGGGGATTCGGGAATACGACGAGCTGATTCGCGACCGCGATCTGGCGAAGAAAGATTACCAGGATCTGGACGGCCGCGTGAACAGCTCGGCCCTGTCCACCGCGCTGCAGAATCGCCAGCAGGGGGAGCGGTTGGAACAACTTGACCCGCCCTCGCTCCCGCAGACCCCGGCCCATCCAAAGCGCCCGTTGATGATTGCCGTGGGCGGCAGCGTGGGTTTGCTGCTCGGGCTGTGCCTGACGGGTTTGCGGGAGATGCGCACCGGCGCTCTCAGGAATGTGAAGGATCTCAGCGCGTGCTCCCAGCTCCCGGTGCTCGGCAGCATTCCTCTTTTTGAGGGCCGGTCCGCAGTGCGGCGGCGCAGGCGCGTGGCTTGGTTGGCATGGTCGGCCAGCAGCCTGGCGGGTCTGGCCGTCATGTCCGCTTCGATTGCGCATTACTACCTCACGAGACTGTAAATGAACGCAGCCGGAACAG
>Ga0302324_100007738_pt1 | contig 22790 bp, 23 predicted proteins | sample Palsa_T0_1_FD_201949 | JGI IMG/M metagenome (GOLD analysis project Ga0302324, IMG submission 201949) | Peat permafrost microbial communities from Stordalen Mire near Abisko, Sweden - Palsa_T0_1 | ecosystem: Environmental > Terrestrial > Soil > Palsa > Peat permafrost | place: Sweden: Abisko...
ATGTTGTGCCAGGGCGTTTCCGGTTTTGCCGAAGGCGCGCGCCTGGGCGCACTCTTTGGTGCGCTGATCGGCGTTTTCGCGATTGGCTCGTTCGTCGTGCACAACTATGTCAATCCGCAAATTGGACTGAAGCTGACCGTGCAACAGGCGGTCGCGGACTTTAGATCCGCATCGGGGCGTGGTAAGTCACCGGTTGCGATTCGAGCAGCACGCTGCCACCGGCAACTGCCGAACTGCGCTCGGCTTGGAGCGCCGAGGGCGACTGTCCCGCACGCAAGCCAATCGAGGCGAGCCGGCCAAGGACGCCCTATAATTGATCCATCCTGAGTGTCATCACCGCTTGGCCGTACCGACTCCAATTCGCGATGAAACCAAGACTTCCGGCCGCCGAATCGCCGTGATCGGTCTGGCGATCGGAGCTTTTCTGCTGCTCGCCGCCTTGGTGTTGCAGGCTTCGTTCAATCTGAAGTTCATCAGCCCCGACAGCAATGAGGAGCTGTTGTTTTTTGCCGGACTTAGCGGTCTGATTTTCTTTGCCTTCGTGGCGCTGACGGTCGTTCTCGGGCGCAATCTGCTGAAGCTCTATGCCGAACGGCGGCAGGGCGTGGCCGGCTCAAAGTTCCGCACGCGCCTGGTGGTGGTCAGCCTGCTGCTGTCGTTTTTGCCCGTGATCGCGATGTTCTGGTTCTCCTATGGCCTGATGAATCGCTCAATCGACAAGTGGTTCTCCCAACCGGTTGAGGAAGTGCGCGCCGATACCGCGGCGATGTCGACGCTGCTCTATGATTACGCGGGCCAGAATGCAACTTCCGAAGCACAATCGATCGTGCAGTCGGAAGAATTCAGAAAAGCGTTTGCCAGCCGGAATTTCACGGAAGCCAATGAAGAGCTTCGGGAACACATCCCGACGCTGCAGGGCGGATTCGTTCTTGCGCTGGCCAATGGCAACGCGGCCGCCAGTGTGAACGCACCGACACCCTGGTCGGAAATGAAAGGCCGCTTCTCGCTGGAGGCGGCCCTGCGCGGAGAACATCCCCAGTTTCAGTGGGGCCAGACGGACTATATTATTGCGGCGGCACCGCTCAAAGGCGGTGCTGTTCTGGTCGCCATGCCTCTGCCGCCAAAGTTCGCAGAAACGGCCCGGCAGATTCAGGAAAGCCAGCAACGCTATATCGAACTGGCCGGAAAGAGGAAGCTGTTTCGGCGGACTTACATCGGATTCCTGCTCCTGCTGACGGTGGTGGTGTTGTTCGCTTCGACCTGGCTGGCGCTCCTGCTTTCGAAGCTGGTCAACCGTCCGGTGGCGGCGTTGGCGGCCGGTACCGAAGCCATCTCCAAAGGGCAACTGGATTACCGTGTCGATATTCGCGCCACCGACGAACTGGCTGAACTGGTGCAGTCTTTCAACAGCATGGCAGAACAACTCGAATCCAGCCGCCACCAGATCGAAGCCTCCAGTCGCGATGTGGGCGCGGCGAATGAGGCGCTCGAAAGCAGACGCCGGTATATCGAAACGGTTCTCGAGAGCCTTCCCACGGGAGTGATTTCGATTGACGCGGCGCGCCATGTGACGCTCGCGAACGCCGCTTTTTCCCGCATGTTTTTTCTGGAGCGGAGCGAATATTTAAGCCCCGCAACGCTCGCGAACCTGCCGCTCCGGGACGTGATACCTGCGGACGTGCTCGCCGACCTGGAACCGCTGCTCCGCCGCGCCGATCGGATGGGCATCACGGCCGCCAATATCGAACTGGCGCTGCCGCGGGCGCAGTTGAATGTCGCCGTGACTGTCTCCGCGCTGAGCCACGCTGCCGAGGGGCTAGGATATGTGCTGGTCTTCGAAGACCTGTCGGACCTGCTGCGCGCGCAGAAACAGGCAGCCTGGCGTGAGGTGGCGCGGCGAGTGGCCCACGAGATCAAGAACCCACTGACGCCGATCGCGCTTTCCGCCGAGCGCATCCATCGTCATTTGGCGAGAGGCGTCGCGCCTGATGCCGCTTCCCTCGAGGTGATCCGCACTTGCGCCGAAACCATCGGCAACGCCGTCGAGACCGTGCGTGCTCTGGTCGACGAGTTTTCGGTGCTGGCGCGTTTTCCCGCCTCCCGCCCGCAACCTGCCAGCTTGAACAACCTGGTGGAAGGCGCACTCAGCATGTTTAACGGACGGCTGGAAGGCATTCGCGTGCGTACGGAGTTTGCGCACGATCTGCCGTCGGTGATGGCGGACCCGGAAGCGATCAAACGCGCGGTCGCGAATCTGGTGGATAACGCTGCCGAATCGATGCAGGATGCGATGTTGAAAGAGATTACGATTTCAACTTCGCTGGTGGCCAGTCGCGATGCGGTCGAACTCGTTGTCTCCGACACCGGGCACGGAGTTTCGCGTGAGGTGAAGGAGCGCCTGTTCCTGCCGTACTTCTCGACCAAACAACGCGGCACGGGGCTGGGTCTGGCCATCGTGAGCAGAATTGTGGAAGACCATCGCGGTTCGATTCGGGTGGAAGAAAACAAACCGATGGGCAGTCGCTTCGTGATCGAGCTGCCGGTGGCGGTTGAAACGATCAGTGCTCCGGCGGCAAGCTAGGCGCGCGGTTTAGTCATGGCACACATCCTTATTGTCGACGACGAATCCAGTATCAGGGAATCCTTGCGCGGCATCCTCGAGGACGAGGGATACAAAGTCAGCGTCAGCCCGAGCGGCGAGGACTGCCTCGAGTTGCTGCGTAGGAGCAGCTTCGACCTGATCCTGCTGGATGTGTGGCTGACCGGGATCGACGGCCTGGAAGTCCTGGAGAGGATTCGCGAGATGGACGATCCTCCCGAGGTCATCATGATCTCGGGCCACGGAACCATCGAAACAGCGGTGCGTGCCACCAAGCTCGGCGCGTACGATTTCGCGGAGAAGCCGCTTTCGCTCGAAAAGACGCTCATCCTGGTCAAGAACGCGATCGAAGCGCGGCGGCTTCGCCATGAGAATCTCGACCTGCGAAAGCAACTGCAGCAGTCGAAGAGTGTGATCGTAGGTGACAGCGTTCCCATGAAGGCGCTGCGCCAGCAGATAGGGCTGATGGCGCCCACCAACGGACGCGTGCTTATCTATGGCGAATCGGGCACGGGCAAAGAGCTGGTCGCGCATGCCATTCACATGCAGAGCCTGCGCAAAGATGAAATGTTTGTCGAAGTGAACTGCGCTGCGATTCCGGAAGACCTGATCGACAGCGAACTGTTCGGGCACCGCAAATCGTCGTTTCCCGGAGCTACTGCCGACAAGGAGGGCAAATTTCAGAAGGCCAATCGCGGAACTCTGTTTCTGGATGAGGTAGGCGACATGAGTTTGAAGACGCAGTCAAAAGTTTTGCGCACGCTCGAACAGCAGCGATTCATCCCCGTGGGGAGCGACGATCCGGTCACCGTGGATGTGCGCGTGATTGCCTCTACCAACAAGGATTTGGAAGAAGAAATCGCCAAGGGGAACTTCCGCGAGGATCTTTTCTATCGTCTGAACGTGGTTCCGTTCGTGGTGCCTCCGCTGCGCGAACGCAAAGAAGACATCCCGCTGTTTGCGCGGCACTTTCTGAAGGAATTCGCTTCGGCCTACGGGCGGCGTCCACGAGAGATCACCGACGATGCGATCGATGCCCTGATGCGCTATGCCTGGCCGGGAAACGTTCGCGAACTGCGCAATGTGATCGAGCGCATCGTGATCATGAATCCCACCACCTTCCGTTTTGAGCGCAAGCATCTTCCACCGCTCGTGCACCGCGATGGCAGCCGCCGCGTTGGGGGCAGCGAGGTTTCGACCTTGCACCAGGCGCGCGCGGCTTATGAGCGCGACTACATTCTCAAGAAGCTCGACGAAAATCACAGCAACGTGAGCCGCACCGCGGAAGTTCTGGGCCTCGAGCGCAGCCACTTGTATCGCAAGATGAAAAGTTTGGGGATTGCGGCCAAGGAGTAGGAGAGGGGTCAGGTCTTAGGAAAATCTCTCCCGCGTTGACGTTGATTGGGTCGCGTCCCTGAAGGTTGGGGACATCGTGGTTCCGACACTTGCCGGGACGACGTCGTTCGCCCGGCCCAATCTTCTATCTCTTAATCTTTAATCTCTTATCGCTCGTCTCTTATCTTTTCAGCATGTGAATCTCGGTCCCGTTCTTGTGAAACTGGACTTCGTCCATCAGCTGATTGATCAGGTAAATGCCCCGGCCGTGACTGGAGAAGATGTTCTCCCCGTGGCAGGGGTTGGCGATTTGTGCCGGATCAAAACCGGGGCCGGGATCGCGCACGATGATGAGAATGCCCCGCTGCTCGTCGCAGGCCACGTCGCATTCGATGGTTTTGGAGGGATCGCTTTTCGCTCCATGTACGACGGCATTCGCCAGCGCCTCGGTTAGCGCCAGTTCGATGTCGTCCTCGCGCCCCGAAGCGCATTTCATTTCCCGCACCACATTCATCACGCTGCGGACGACCGGGTCCACGGCATCGCGGTCGCCGACGAGGGTTACGCTCAGCTTGAGATCAAGCTTGTCGGCGTCGAAGTCGCACGACAGCGGTGGCTGCTGGCGAGGTAGGGAAGAATCTGTCATAAACGGCAGTGGACTTCGGTTCCGGCCTCCTCTTCATTCAGATGCAGGAAGGCGCTGAGAGATTCTAGGGACTCAGGGCCCAAGATGCAAACCTTATTTGGGATGACAGCGGTCATTCGTGTGTTACATCGGCGGGGTACCGCGGTCAAATAGCTGCCTAACGGCTTGACACCTATGGCCGAACCGCTAGGTATGAGATGCCTGCCCCAGGTGTCAAAGCGCGGGGGAGACGCGGCCAGCGGCACCTCTACGGCCAGGCCTGTTCATGAATCCGGGTCCGGAAAGCTTCCAATCTGCTGCAGTTGGCGGCGCCAATCGAGCTCTTCCACAAAGCTTCGCGAATCGCGCCAGCCGGCTTTGATCTTGACGAAGAGCTCGAGAAACACTTTGGTCCCTACCATCTTCTCGATGTCGAGGCGGGCTGCGGTGCCGATCTTCTTCAGCATTTGACCGCCTTTGCCGAGCAGGATGGCTTTTTGTCCTTCGCGCTCGCAAAAAATCACAGCGGCAATCCGCGTCAGCCTCGGACTCTGTTCGAACTGCTCGATCAGCACCGAGACCGCGTGCGGCACCTCTTCGTGCGTCTGCATAAGAACGTGCTCGCGGATCAGTTCCGCCGCCATGAAGCGCACCGGCTGATCGGTAATCTGATCCTCGGGAAAATAGCGCGGGCCCTTGGGCAGAGCCTTCAAGACGCAGGACAGCAACTCGTCGAGACCCTTCTTTTTCAGGGCGGAGATGGGGACGATCTCCTTGAAATCGTGCAGCGTCTGGAACTTTGCAATCAGCGGAAGCAGCTTGCTCTTGTCGGCGAGCAGATCAATCTTGTTCAGCAGCAGAAAAACCGGGGTGCCAGTTTTCTTCGCCAAGTCGAGCACGAAGGCATCGTCCGGATCCCATTTCTTTTTCGCGTCCACGGTCCTTTGGTCAACGATCATTAGAATCAGTTCGCAACCTTCGAGCGCCTCGCGCACCTCGGACATCATCTTGCGTCCGAGCGAGGAGCCGGAACGGTGAACCCCGGGCGTGTCGACGAGCACGATTTGCCCGGCCTCGCGTGCCTTTACCTTGGGGACATTAATGATTCCGAGAATGCGATTGCGCGTGGTCTGGGGCTTCGGAGAAATGATGGCCAGCTTCTCGCCAACCAGCGCATTCAGCAGCGTGCTCTTGCCCGCGTTCGGGCGGCCGAGAATGCAGACGAATCCGGAGTGGAAGGACATGGAGATAGGCTACTCGCGTCTGGCTGCCGTCCGCTAGCCAAGTACTTCATCCGGGCGCCGAGAACGGAGGGCGCGGCGGGCCTTGGCGTAGTCTCCCGTCCGGCTTCTCCAGTTGCTGGACAATGTTCCGATCGCCCAGAACACCGCCAACACCAGAAACAGCCTGCTCCCCGGAGCGCCTGTACGCCAGGCGTAGAACGCGCCGAGCGTTGGGACCGCCGCGGATGACGTTACTCCTGCCGACCACATGATTGCCTTGGCCATCGGAGTGGCTTTCTGCATGGAGGCTTTCTCCGTTTGCACACCAAAGAAGGGTAGATGCTCGAACAGCCATCGGAGACCGGTGGGGTAGCCCTTAGGATTGCCGGTTCCTCCGACGGTATAGAAGGCGAAGCGGATGCCGAGAAGGCTTCCGACTGCCCAGTGCGCGATGCCGTGGCAGAAGAAATAGAGGAGGAGCCAGGCTGCGATCATCATTACTGCCGAGATGGCGTCGGGTTTCGTGGATCGAGCCAGAGCGAGGGCGCCACAGGCGGCTGCGAGCCCAGCGATTTGAATTGTGTTTCCGATGACGATCGAAAGACGACCGAAGATCTTTCGTTGCGGCGGCGGATTTGAACTGGTCATGTTTGGCGCCGACTGTCTGGCCCCTGATTCTAGCGAGTTCATGATCTGCTGCATCCAAGCGGTAGGCCGGACTGGAATTTTCGTTCGTCACGAACCCATCACACCTGATCAAAGCGGAGGTTTTATGACGCGACTTAAGGCCCTTCCGATTGATGCCGCCGAGCAAGTTCCAGCCGACCTTCTCGGCAACGACTGACCTCGACCTCCTTCGGGCGTCTGGCGCAGCGGGCTCTGGATCGTGTCTGAGTAGAGGATCGCGATCGAGTCGGCTCCGGCGTGGCAGAGAAAGCGAAACTCAGTCCTGGCCGCTCTTTGTCAGATCAATTTCAACTGCTTCGGCTCGGCCGTTGTGATGCGGACGCGCTCTACCCGTCGATCAGTCGACTCGAGGACTTCAAACTTCAGCCTTTCGTCTTCGATGACTTCGCCTTTCTTCGGAATTCTTCCGGCGAGCTCGCTTACCAAACCTGCAATCGTGGATGATTCGTGGCCTTCGGGTCGCATACCGAAGAGTTCCTCGAGACGGTCGACATCCATGTTGCCGGGGACCACGTAGGAATGGTCGTTTTCCTGCACGACTTGCGCTTTCTCGTGCTCATCGCCGATCTCGCCTACGATCTCCTCAACCAGGTCCTCGATGGTTACCAGGCCAGCCACCCCTCCATATTCATCCACCACGATCGCCATGCGGATATTACTGCGCTGCATCTCGCGCAGCAGATCACTTACTAACTTACTTTCCGGGACAAAGTAAACGTCTCTACGCATGAGGCTGGCCACCGTCCGGGCGTGCGCCTCGGAGTCGGGAACCTGCAGAACGTCCTGGGTGTAGAGAATTCCTTTGATATGGTGAATCGATCCTTCGTACACCGGGATGCGCGAGAAATGCTTACCCCGGAGCAACTCGACCACCTGCTCGACGGTGTAGTCGGATGGGACTGCAACGATCTCCGGCCGCGGCTTCATTGCTTCGCGAACGGTCTTGCCGCTGAACTCGACGACCGACTGGATCAGCTCGCGATCGCCCTCCTGGATGATGCCTTCTTCCTGTCCTGCCTCAATCAAGGCGTCGACGGCTTCGGAGGAAGTTTCAGGCTGCGCGTCGGAGTGTTCGCGGGTGAGCGCTGCCACCGACTGGCAGAATCCGAGCACCAGCGTCACCGGCAGAACCAGGTAGATGAGCGCGCGCAAGAGCGGGACCCAGTCCGCCAGCCAGCGTCCGCGGGAACGCGAGAAGAAAACAAACGGCAGCAGACGGTTGAAGACGATGATGATCAGGACCAGGCTGAGCGTGGCTTCGAGCACTTCATAGACGCTCCAGGCACGGTCGCGGAATACGGTGAAGCCGACGATCATGGCGATGGCGGCGGTGACCAGTTGCGTCAGAATGGCCATCGAAAGCGCGGCGCGCTCGCGCGTGACACTCAGGCGCGGTTCCACAATCTGCTCGAAGGCGTCGATGTTGTCCTGGAATTCGCGCGAGAGGAATTTGCCGATCTCCTGGTAAAGGCGGTCGACATAAGACACCAGCGTCAGCAGGGCGAACAGGAGCACCAGAGCTATGCTTACGCCGATCATGGCCGCTTTCGTCCCGCGCGGCTGGCTGTCGCTCGCTCAAGCGTTCCTCGCTCGCCCGCCGTTCGTTCGATCAAGCCGAGCGGCAGGCGGAGTTTCGCGCGCAGCTGTTTTTCGCGCCTTGCCATCCGTCCATTGTCGCACTCGTGATCGTACCCGCACAGATGCAGGAGGCCGTGCAACACCAGAATCTTAACTTCCTCGGCGGGCGAGTGTCCGAGGGCATGCGCATTTTTGGTTGCGATTTCGGTTGAGATCGCGATTTCTCCGGCGAATTGTTTTCCGGTGTCGGGTTCGGAGGCGAACGAAAGGACATCGGTCGGCTTGTCGTTTCCTCGGAAACGGCGGTTCAGAGATTTCATCTCCGTGCTGGATGTGAGCAGTACATTGACTTTGCCCTTTAATCCGGTGGCACGGCGGGCGCGGGCCAGAAAGCGATTGAGCGCCAAGTCGGTCAGGTCCGCGACGCGCTTTTGAACGATGAGCAAGATCCCCACCATGCTGTCGTCCTGGGCGAAACGAAGGACCTGCTTCCTTCACGTTTGCAAGAGACAGCAGGTCCTTCACTACGCTCAGGATGGCAATCCAATCTTAGCGCGCTAATTGCGCAAGTGCGGCTCGTCCGCTGGGCCCGGCAAAGACGCTGGCCGCGGCACGCCGTTGTTTTCCGCTGGTGGAGCGGCGGATTTGGTTTCGAGCGACGACAATTGATGCTCGGCAAGGCGCGCTTTATGTTCATCGTAAGCGCGAATGATCCTTTGCACCAGGTGATGACGCACCACATCGCCTTCGTCAAAGTGCACGAAGGCGAGGCCGTTCACGCTTTGCAAAATCTCGACGGCTTCGATCAGACCGCTGCGGCGCGCGGTGGGCAAGTCGATTTGCGTGATGTCCCCGGTGATCACCGCTTTGGAATTAAATCCCAGGCGGGTGACGAACATCTTCATCTGTTCCGAGGTGGTGTTCTGCGCTTCGTCCAGGATGACGAACGAATCGTTCAGCGTGCGTCCGCGCATGAAGGCGATGGGCGCGATCTCGATGACATTTTTTTCCAGATAGCGCTCGACGCGCTCGGGGTCGAGCATGTCAAAGAGCGCGTCATACAAGGGGCGGAGATAGGGATCGATCTTCTCCTGCAGCGTGCCAGGGAGAAAGCCGAGACGCTCGCCGGCTTCAACCGCCGGGCGCGCCAAAATGATGCGGTTTACCTGCTTGTTGAGTAATGCCGAAATCGCCATGGCTACGGCCAGATAGGTCTTGCCGGTGCCGGCAGGGCCGACGCCGAATACCATGTCGTGGTTCTCGATGGCTTCGAGATAGCGGCGCTGATTGGGGCTTTTCGGTTGGACGGTACGGCGACCGAAGGATCGCTGGCGTCCAGCCTCGGCTAGGCCGCGGAGAGTTGCATTCGGATCGCCGACCACCACGCGCAACATGCTGCCGAGGTCGCCATTTACGAACTGGTGTCCGGTCTTCCGCAGATGTTCGTAGTCGGCGAATAATTGTTCAGCGCGGGCTACGTCGCGGGGCGCGCCTTCCAGTTCAATGCGATCGGAGCGCAAATCGATATTGATGTTCAGGCCGTCTTCGAGCACGTGGAGATTTTCGTCGCGCGTGCCGAACAAGGTCTCGATGTTAGGGCTGAGTTCAATATTTTTTTTCATCTTTTAGGATGGAATTGTGGCAGCCGCCTCCCGCAGCCGGACCGGGCTCACTCTTGGATTCTCATTACCGGGATGAGGTTTACCGCCAGACTTGGGCGAACCCCTGCCGAGGTTTTTGGCACGCAAATAGCAGGATGGGGAACTGGAGCAAACCGGATTGCGCACCCCGACGACGGGGCGGTTACCAACCATTTGACTTCAGCGTAGCGCGGTCGGGCGGGGGAGTCAATGGGAGAAGGCAATCGGGGCAGTGCCCTGTGTTCCTTGGGACACAGGGCAAGTCGGCAATGCCGATCAAAACTTCGTATGGATTTTGGGGATCCGGAGATCGCGGGAACTTTTCGCGTATTACGGCCTCATTCTGGATCATGAAGACGGGGGCTCGATGGCAAAGATCAGGGTGGGCCCGGCGAAGTGGACCGACAGGATCCGCGCCGCTCCTCGCCGTTTAGAGTGGCGCCGCCCAATGTGCAAGACTTTGCGCTTATCCAAAAACTGGCATTTGGGGATCCTTTTCATTCAAGGTCGATTGGCTGATCAACCATGCAGGATCTCAGAGCCTTCTGTGCCGCTCGTTCAGAACCTTTTCAAGTCGATGCAACAGCGCAACATCACCGACGAAGAACAACTGGTTGGCGTGATCCAGAAAGTAAATCCTCCGGGCGCTCCCGAATCGGTTCGTCGCCCACACCCGAGGTGTGCCGGCAAAAGTGTAGAGAAAGCCGCCATCCTCGCGATGTTCCGTGATCTTGAAGTCGGCAAAAGTCTGGGGTTTCGGCAGGAAGAAAGCCGTCACGTCGCCATAGTTGGTGAGAAAATTAACCTCACCCTCAACGGTGTTGCGCATGACGCCGCCATCCCCGACCTCAAAAATGCTCCACAAGATCGTGGGAAACATGCAACGCACCACGAATCCATGACTTTCCAACGTACGTTTTAGCTCCATTGCGTCAGGATAAACAGGCTCCTTTGGTGTAAGCAGGGCCGTTTCTTTTGGACAGTCCGGCACCTGCGCGCGCAATCCGTGGGGGCACGCCGCAAAAAACAGAAGGATGCCCGCTAGAAGTCGATCCGAACCGATTCTCAAATCTCTCCCTTCACGAACAGCCGCAGAATCTCTCCACAATTAGACACCGAATGCCCGCTTTTTGGACACCGATGCTGGAATCGGCGTTTACACTCAAAACCACGGTTACTGAGTCCGTGAGTGAAAGGACGATTTTTTCGCCAACCAACAAGCGGACTCCACGTCAAGAGGCGGAGAGGACGCGCCCTTTCGTCCAAAGTTATTGTTTCGCAGACACAGCGATACGCATACGACTTGCAACGTTTCGACCATCCTTGAACGCCGGGATGAACTTCCAAGTCAAAGCCGCACTCATCAGTTCAGGGTCAACCCATTTCCCCTTTCCTTCCGGCTCGACCGACCTCACTTTCCCAGACTCATCGACGACCAGATCCAGAAACTCCGGTTGCGCTTGTTGTTGCGATGTGGCCGGGCGCTGCAACAGGATCGCTTCAGGCGGAACAACCTCCAATTTCCTCCCCGGCCCTGACCTGCCGACCGCATCGAAAACGGGTGCATGCTTCTTCTTGCGCCGTGGAGGGCCTGTGGACGTACCGTCAGCTTGACTGTGGATGCCCAGTTCGCGTGTTTTCAGTATTGCTCCATGAATTCGATCAAGGTCCGCAGGTGGCCACATTTCGGCAAGCGAACGCCACGCATCCCCGTCGCGCCCGCTGTAAAGGTAAGCCCAAACGATTTCCAACACTTTAATCTTGACGGATCGTAAGCGGTGCAATCGTTCCGCAGACGCCGGAATCGGCGTGACTGCCAATTGGCCGTCGTTGTTTTTGAACTCCTCCAAGTCCTGAGGAAGAATTCCGGCTCGTATCCCAGCAATTTCATTGTCGAAATAGGATTGGAACTCTGCATTTACATCTAGCAATTGACCGTGTGCAAAACGGAAAACGACGGTCGGAGCGGAGTCGAATTCGCTTAAGGTCAGCTTTTCAAAGCCGTCCACCGCGGCGGCATCATCGGTCCAGATTTCGACGCTGCCATCCAAATCTGTGTCGGATGCGCTGAAGAAATCTCCGCCACGGATGGAACGCAGCAACCGCGGCGGTCTTTCGAGGGAATAGACCCGGTATTCCACGCAGCAATCGGAGTCGGATTGCTTGATCTGAAAAGCAGCCGTGGGGACGCCATCCCCCAAGTCCACGCCGAATGCATCGAGGTCAAGCTTCGAAGCGCCCTCGGCGACCACCAACTCTTGATTTTCCCAATCAAGCTTTGCAGCGCAGGCGCGCGTTGCCAATGTTGCGGGCCCGCCATGCCTTGCTGCACCAACATGTACCTTGACCCCGGTGCGGAATGCAGCATCATAATTTCCGTCCCCGTCACTACAAAGAACACCTCGGGCCTGCGGTTGGCTAGCACATAGCGCTGGCCACAAAAGAAACACCGACGCAATGGCCAGCCGAACGTAGCGTGAGGGGTGTAGCACAATCCAAGCGGTCATACGTAACTTAAGCGCCGTTCGATTGCAACATTGTTCCGCCAGGATTTGGCTCAGAATGGAAGCAGCCCCTCGCATTCGAGACTCACCTCATTCATAATCCGCCCCCTATCGCGAAAGCTCACAAATCCAATTTACTTCCCAGGTCTTCCCACCATCAGGCGAGAATGACTGCTCCATACGCGCTGAGTTGGAAGAGATGTTGAGCCAGACGTAGCGCACGAGAATGGCGCGGCCTTTGAAGTCTTCCTGATCGAAAAACTCGCCGCGATTGCCGGCGAACTGGCCAACCACGGGGGGCAAGCCCAGCGTCCCGTTATCCACATCGACCAGATAGATGCTCCACTGATGCGAGGTGGGGTTGTAGAGGCGGAGAGTCTGCGCTTTCATGCGGAGTTTTTTGTCGGTGGTAGTGACATCGAAATCCTCGAAGTTCGCATTGCTGTCGAGGAGTTTCTTGTGGTTCGAGATGCCGTCGTACTCGATCCAGATGTTGGAGTTGTTAAGGCGGTCCGGGAGACGCCGAACGTGAGCTTTCCAGTCACCGATTAGGAAGTCGAAATCGTGAGAACCATCACGTTGGGGAAGATTTGCGGGGTTCGACGGGGTTTGCGCGCGAAATGAAGCCGGGAGTGTTGCAATGAGAGTGAGAAGGACGAGCGGCAGGTACACAAGCTTGCTGCATTTCATAACCATTCATCCCTTCGACATGGTGGTCAGCGCGCAACGCAACCGATGGCCGGAATCGATGCTGTAGTTCGGGGTTCCAATCTTCCTCCGGCGACCGCGTCGACGCTTCCGCGAGGATTCGCTTTTGTCCCGATGGGCGGTATCGTCCAGCATCTCTAGCGATCGCTAGGCATTATGGCAGATCGGGACATTGGGAGATGCGCTCGGGCAGGAGTAGCGTGTGTAATCGGGGGTGAATCAACCGTTAGCGGGTGGATTCGATGTCGAGCTCGGGCCGACGGGAGCCCGGCCGCCGTGAACTCGTTGAGGTCAGTCCTACCACCCTCGTTGCCATAGGAAGATGCCCCAGTTCAGACGTTTATCGCAGTAGTGGCTGTGTAGCGGCTGTCCCGGAGCAGAAAAAACATGGAGCGGCGGCCACGTCTCGCCGGTCCACTCGGAGCTGGAAATCATTCTTTGGTTATGGCTAGATTATGGCGGAGCCGGCAACTCCCAGGCTGTCCAGTTTCGCTCTACTGAACCTTCAGCCGATCGGGCGAATTGTCAGGGGCATTCATATCCGTTTGACCCCATACGACTTGCTCCCGTAGAATAGGGGCTGGTTCCCGTCGGAACATCTTCCCTAGCGCAATCTAGGACAGCAAAAGGTAATCAAGCCGCATGGCAAATCATTTTTCGGCGCTTAAGCGCGCCCGTCAGACCACCAAACGAACCGCCCGCAACCGGGCCAACTCTTCGCAACTGCGCACCGCCCTGCGGAACCTGCGCGAGAGCCTGGAAAAAGGCGATAAAACGAGCGCTGCCGCGACCTACCGCCAGACCGTGTCGGCGCTGGACAAGGCCATCCAGAAGGGCGTTTTGCACGAAAACACGGCCTCGCGCTACAAGTCCCGCCTGTCGACCCGGCTGAACGCCCTGAAATAGAGGTTTGGCGCGGGTGCCGGGAAGGTAATCTGCTGGGCGTAAATTCTTCTTGACCTCGCCTAACGGTTTGTTATACTTGGGCGTTCTCGGGACATGAAAGCAGCTTCTGCCGGTCTCGGCGAACCTCCGCCCGCGTTGAGGCAACTCCTTAAGAATTGAGCAACTTTCGGGTAGGGCGGGGCATCTATTTTAATGGATTCCGGCAAATCCCTTTGCACTTTGTTCCTTTGAACCTGGCCCGATTTGCAGCTTGGCTCACCGTAGGCGACCATCAACCAGCAGGTGACGATGGGATTAGCGGCCTAAATTATTCATGTTGAAGGAGAACGACCTGACATGCGCTCCGATCGTGTATTTGACGCGCTCCATACCTTGCGGAACCGGTATATGCTCTGCCAGCTTGCCTCAAAGGCAACGCGCAAGTTTCATAAGCCGAACACCCGTATTCAAGAAACCATGAACGATGTTTTTGACAAAATCGCTGATGCGGAACGTCATGACATCCTAAGCGAACCCGAGAACTTTGCCGAAGCACAGCGGCGAGCTGCTTAAGCGGCTCCGCCGTGTGCCCGCACGGCGGCAAAGCAATCCATCCCCGCGAGAGAAAAAGATAATCCCTCCCGAAGAAAATCAATCCACGTAGGTAAATATGACCATCGCCGAACTGAAAGAGAAAAATATTACCGAGCTGACCAAGATCGCCCGATCGTTGGAACTGCCGGGCGCCAGCGGGCTCCGCAAACAGGACCTCATCTTCAAGATCCTGCAGGCACAAAGTGAAAAAGAAGGACACATCTTCGCAGAAGGTGTGCTGGAGATCCTCCCTGACGGCTACGGCTTTCTGCGCTCGCCCGACTACAACTACCTGCCCGGGCCGGACGACATTTACGTGTCGCCCTCGCAAATCCGCAAGTTTGATTTGAAAACCGGCGACACCATCAGCGGCCAGGTGCGCCCTCCGCATGAGGGAGAGAAATATTTTGCGCTGGTCAAGATCGAGGCGGTCAATTTCGAGTCGCCCGACGAGGCCCGCAACAAGATTCTGTTTGACAACCTGACGCCGCTCTATCCGCAGGAACGGTTGAAACTCGAAACCGTGCGCGAAAACATCAGTGCCCGTGTCATGGACCTGCTCACCCCGCTAGGCAAGGGACAGCGCGGCCTGATCGTTTCGCCGCCCCGCGCCGGCAAAACCATGCTGCTGCAGAACGTGGCCAACTCGATTACCACGAATCACCCGGAAGTCGTGCTCATGGTGCTGCTGATCGACGAGCGCCCGGAAGAAGTCACCGACATGCAGCGCTCAGTGAAAGGCGAAGTAATCTCCTCGACCTTCGACGAGCCCGCCGCCCGCCATGTGCAAGTAGCGGAAATGGTGATCGAAAAGGCGAAGAGATTGGTCGAGCACAAACGCGACGTAGTCATCCTGCTCGATTCGATCACCCGTCTGGCCCGGGCCTATAACACCATCGTTCCGCCCTCCGGCAAAGTGCTCTCAGGCGGCGTAGATTCGAACGCCTTGCAGCGTCCCAAGCGCTTCTTCGGATCAGCCCGCAACATAGAAGAAGGCGGCTCGCTTACCATCATCGCTACGGCCCTCATCGATACCGGTTCGCGCATGGACGACGTGATCTTTGAAGAATTCAAGGGGACCGGCAACTCAGAAATCATCCTCGACCGCAAGCTGGTCGACAAGCGAACCTTCCCGGCTATCGACATCCAGCGCTCCGGTACGCGCAAGGAAGAACTGCTGATTCCGAAAGAAGACTTGCAGCGAATCTGGGTACTGCGCAAGGTGCTGAACCCGCTGTCGCCGGTAGAAGCCATGGAGTTGTTGATCGAGCGGCTAGCCAAAGCGGCGTCGAACAGCGAGTTCCTGGCGAAGATGAGCCAGTTGTAGCTCGCTTTGGGGCCGGACGCATTCGTCCGCCTCCGCCCACCTAACTACAGCTGGGCGATCAGACTGCCGGCAGGCCACTTTTCCGGCAGGCCACTTTTAACGAGCAGGCATAACGCGGGTTTGGCTCTCCGCGCTGACCGAAACGACTGAGTGGGGGCTCGCCCAGGGCCCTTTCACTGATCTTTACTCCCAAGAGTGCCCCGCTCTTTCCGTGTTTTCTGCGACCGGGTCGGGAGTAAGCATTTGTCCTCCCACGCCGGCCACTCTTGGGTTGGTTCCCGCAGGCCCAAAATCGTAAGCCCCGAAATCATGCGAAGCTTTTGACGGCTTCGCTCGTTGCTTTCTCATAGGCGTAGATCAGCTTGTCCAGGGCGGCGTTGACCTGGTGGTCGATTTGTTGGCGCGAAGGATCGGCATTGAACCATGCTAGAGACTTTCGGATCCCTTCCGAGAACCTGGTGGTGGCGCAATAGCTGGGAACAAAGCGTTTGATTTTGGTGTTGTCGAAGACCACGCTTACGGACTTGTCGCCCTGCAACGTGCCTTGCTTTTCGGGCATACAGGCGGCAATGAAGTCGGATGGAATGTGAACCAGTTGTGGTTCCACGCCGACGGCTGCACCTACAATGCGGAACAGCTGATCCCACGTCAGCACCTCATCGGAGGTAATGTGAAAGGCGTGGCCAATCGCTTGCTCGTGGCCGAGCAAGCCCACCAAGCCCTTGGCAAAATCCGAGTTGTGCGTTACCACCCATAGAGAGGTTCCATCTCCCGGCACGACCATCTTCTGTCCGCGGATCATCCGGTCGACGGCGGTGTAGGACTGCTGCCAACTGTTGAGCACCAGCGGAATCTGCGTGTCGCCATAGGTAAGCGATGGGCGCACGATGGTGACGGGAAATCCCTGGTCGCGATAGGCCAGCATCAAGCGTTCTTCACAGGCAATCTTGTTGCGTGCATACTCCCAATACGGATTGGCCAGCGGAGTAGACTCGGTGATCAGGTAAAGCGTCTGCGGTTTCTGGTAAACGCTGGCGGAACTGATAAATACGAACTGGCGGGTGCGTCCGCGGAAGAGCTTGAGATCGCGTTCAATGTCGGCGGGGGTGAACGCGACCCAGTCGACGACCGCATCGAAGGACTCGTGCTCCAGTTTCCGGGGTAGAGCGGGATCGTTCACGTCGGCGATGAGAGTCTTGACGCTTGGCGGAAGTTGTGAGGAATGCTGGCCCCGGCTGAGCAGCGTGATGTCGAAGCCGCGCTCGCCGGCCAGGGCAGCGCTGGCGGCGCTGATGATTCCGGTTCCGCCGATGAACAGAATCTTCATGGGAACAGTATTTGTATCAGGAGTCGGCCTTCGTTGGTATCCGGGCGCGCGTCAGCCAACGAGAACACGCCCGCGCAATCCGCAAAACTCCGGCGCTACGCGATTACACGGGCAGTATCTGAAAATGCTCCCGGGGTCCCCGCGGAGCGGGCGTCTTTTACTTCCCAGATTCCGTCGAAGTTCACGAAGTAAGGTTCGACGGAAATGTCGCGGAAGTTGGAGATGAGAAGGTCTACGGCGCGCAGCAGTTCGCTGCGATGATGTTCGGCTTCGGCCGCTCTGTCTCCTTTGAAATGGGCCAGTCCGCCGTAGGTGGCGCAGTCGGAGTGGCTCATCACCAGCACGCGTTTGGTTTGGTGCAGGCGGATCGACATGCGCACCTGTTCCAGAATGAAATCCCGCTCGAAATCGTTGTGCGGGGAGGCTAGTGTCTTGGCTCCTCCGGCGACTACGATCATGTCGGCGCGCACGATCGCTTGTTTCTTCAGGAATTTTCGCACCGCGGTGCTGATGCGATGATCGAAGCAGCAAAGCACGGCCGCGTCGGCCATGTATGGGGCGGCGGGCGAGTCGAAATGGAAGATCTTGCGCATGAGACCCTCGCTTTCATTCTAACTTGCGGTACCGGACAACAGGGTTTCTTCCACCGAGAACCTCGCCCTACAGAAGACGCCTCAATAGCAAGGCTCCGATGAGCACCGCCAGGCCGATGAGCATCCCGATCCAACGCGCCTTATTCGCATTTTCCGACATGAGTTACGCTCCCCGCTTTGTCTTCAGCTCTGCCAACAACTGCTCGATGCGATCTTCTTTTTCGAGGGCCGCGAGGCGGTCTTCTACGTCTTCGGCCAGAAGCTGGGCTTTCGCTTCGCCGAGGGCTTCCTCGCGGGCCACTTTTTTCTTCATGCGATCGAAGGTGGCCGATTTGCTGCTGGCGTTCCCGCCAGACCGGGCGTCGGTTGCTCGATGGGCGGCGCGAGCGCGACGGTGTTGCGCGATGAGCAGATCGGCTTTGGCGTTGGCCTCGGCCAGCTTCTGATCGAGATTGCGCAGGGCCGATTTCAGATTCTCGACCTGGGCTTTCTGGTCTTCGAGCTGTTGCGCGAAGTTCGCGCTCAGGTCGCGATAACTTTCGACGCGGAGCAGAGCGGCGCGGGCAAGGTCGTCCTGCTTCTTGTCGACGGCTAGTTCGGCTTTGCGCATCCATTCCTGGATCCGATCGTCGTTCTCGTGCTTCTTTTTTTCGAGCAGATGCTGGTCGGCGATGGCGATGGCGACCTGGGTTTTGACCTGCAAGAGCTGGTTGTGCATGTCGAGGATGACTTGCTTGATCATCTTTTCGGGTTCTTCGGCTTTGTCGATCAAATCGTTGAGATTGGCCCGGACTAAGGTGGAAACGCGTTCGAGTAATGCCATAAGGGACTCCTTTGCTTTGGTTGTCGTTGCTCTAGCGTTGGTTCTTCAGTCGTTGCTCGTTGGTCGATGGTCGTTGGGGTCTCTGTTGCAAACGCCGCTTACGAGCGAGATCGCGATATAGGCTGCAATCCCGGCGGCGACCCAGATGCCGATGTGACCGGTGCCGGCGCCGAGAGCCGCGCCCATGGCGGCTCCCAGGGCCACGGACAGGGCGAGTGATCGGGCGTGATGAAGTTCTTCTGACACGTTCGTGCCTCCTCGAAATCTGGTGTTGGGTCGTTCGCGCCACCCGCTCCTTGGCAAAGGGCGCGAATGAGCGCGGAGCCGTCCCCCATCTGCTATTTCTCCTCCGGCCTCGAGGATTTATCGCCGATTTGGCGGACTTTGCCTAACAGCTCTCCAAGCGGCATGCCGCTTAGCGTTTCGAATAACGCCGGCACTTGCGCCGCCATTTTCGTTATGTCGCCGGTGATTTTGCTCATTCCGGCGGTGTCGCCGTTGCCGGTGGAGACGATGGTGATTTTGTCCACGTTGGCGAGCGGCGCGGCCAGGGCCCTCACGATTTCCGGCAGCCCGGTGATGAGTTTGTCGACCACCGCGGCTTGGTTGTACTCCTGATAGGCTGCGGCTTTTACGTTCATGGCTTTGGCTTCGGCCTCGCCTTTCTTGAAGATGATCTCGGCTTCGGCCTCTCCCTGGGCGCGAATCGCCGAGGCGTGGCCTTCGGCTTCAGCGATCAGGCGCTGCTTCTCGGCGGCAGCGATGGTTTCGATCCGCTGACGCTCGATCTCGGCGCCTTTCAATACGGTCGCGATGAGCTCCTTTTCTCGGCGGCTGATTTCGGCGTCCTGGACTTTTACCTGCCCTTCTTTTTCTACTTGCTGCACTCGTACGCTTTCGGTTATGACCTGCTGCTGCATCACGTTGCTTTGAATGTCATAGGACTTGTCAGCCTGAGCCTGCTGCTTTTTTGTTACTTCGAGGTACTGCGCTTTCTTGACCTCGAGGTCGCGCTGTGATTCGGCCTGTTTGGCCTGGGAGAGCGTTTCTGCAAGCACGCGCTCCTGATCGGCCTGCGCTTTCGCTACCGCTGCTTCTCGCGTCGCGATGGCGCGCTTGATGGCGGTGTCGCGCTCGGCTTCGGCGGTGGCTACGTCTGCGTCCCGCTTGATGCGGGCGACGTCGGGCTTGCCCATGTTGGTGATGTATTCGTTTTTATCGCGGACCTCTTTGATGGTGAAGGAAATTACTTCGAGGCCCATCTTGTTCATGTCGTCGGCGCAGGTGCCGCGCATGCGATCGCCCACCATCTCGGGCTGCTTGACAATTTCTTCCACGGTGAGTTGTCCAATGATGCCGCGCAGATGGCCTTCCATCACCAACCGGATCAGGCTTTCGCGCTCCTGATCGCTTTTGGTCAGGAATTGCTCGGCCGCGGTCAGGATCGATTCCTTGTCGGACTTTACCTTGATCTGAGCGACCGCCTCGACCGTGACCGCGACGCCCTGTTTGGTGTAAAGGTCCTGCTGCGGAGCAACGTCGAACGACATCAGTTCGAGCGAAAGGTCCTTGCAGTTTTCGACCATTGGAAAGATGACCGTACCGTGTCCCTGGACCACGCGGGTTCCGCGAAAGCCGTAAACGATCAGCGCTTCATGCGGTCCCGCCTTGCGGTATAGGCGAGCCAGCATGCTCATCAGGAACAAGATGGCCAGAACCATCAGTCCCGCGATCACCCAGATTTCGATTGCAATGCCGAAGTACGTATCTGCTAACGCGAAATACATATCGCCTCCTCGAAAATCGTTGCTCGCTGCTTTCAAAAACTTGCGGCATCGCTAGAGCGATACCCTGATACGAAGTCCGATGTTTCCGCGACGTCGCGAACCACTTGTCACGACGCCGTCACCATATCCAGGTCACGCAGGATCCGTTCCGGATCGCTGTGCCCCAGAAAAATCTCGCCGCTTGAAGTGCTGATATGCACGACCCGGTTGCACCAGACGTAAGCTCGCGTGCTGCCGATGCCGCGAATGCCGTAGCCGCGAATGAACGACCAGGGCTCGATCGCATAACTCACGATCGACTGCTTCGGAATCGAGCGCATGCGGAATCCAAGCATGCGGATCTCAACTCCGTGGCGCAAAAACCGGTACTGAAACCCGCTCCAGGCCATCGCAGACGCGCCGAGAACGACGAGGCTTGCGAGGATCATCGGCCAGAAGATCTCTGCTCTCCGTGACAGCGACAGCGCGAGGACTGGCCCAATCATTCCGAGCAGGAGGATCAGACTCCAAGCCCGCCCGGAATGCGTCTCTACCGCCAATCGATCGGGCGCCAATCGATCGCGTTTGAATGCATCGTTCATGATTCAGCCTCTAGCTCTTGGGGCGCGGTTCCTCGTTGCTCATCTCGTCCCACAGCCGTACATAGGCAATGCCCTTCTCGTAGCGGGTGACCACGATCTCCTCCCCCTTTTCGAGGGCGCAGCCGTTTTCGCTGCGAGCGCCGCAAGTGCGCCTGGTTCCGGCCTGCGAGTAAATGATTTCGCCGGTGCCCTGTTCACGGATGGGCATCGAGATTCGTCCCAAAACGCCAACCATTTCGTAATCGGCCGCGTCCATGTTTTCCTCGCGCGAGACGAGCACGCGGGAGAGAAACAGAAAAACGATCGCGGCGCCGAACAGTCCAGCTCCGAGGGCGATCAATAATCCGAGGGCGAACCAGATCGTCGAAAAACGCGCGATCAGGAACCCAGTCCCTCCGAACCACGCCAGAAACGCCGTCAAGGTGACGAAGTTCAAAGGCGAGACAGGCGAAGGGTGGCCGGCGTGGGATCCGGAAGCGGCGCTGTCTGCCCCGCCGGGAGCATGCCCAAAATCGGCGTGGCCGCCAAAATCCGGGAGGTGCGGCAGATGCACGTGCCAATGCAGGCCGCCGAGGATGGCCGAAATGGCGCTGAGCAGAAAACCGACGGCGAAACAGATCAGGTAGAAATCAGCCCAAGTCATAATTTTCGCCTCCTCTGGGCGGCGCCGGTCGCGCGCGCCAGTTCCGGCCGCAGCGCTTCGAACAGGCGGTCGGCGAGCCCGGGCGTGTTCAGAATTTCGCCGAGCAGCAGCAGGCAGCGCCGGGTGTCCTTGTCGCGCGCAACCTTGATCAGGACTTCGCTCACCTCCGGATCGCTCGCGAAACGCTCCGAGCCTTGCAGCAGCCAGACATCGAGCTGCCCTTCGGTGGTGCGCAGATCGGAGACCAGTTCGGTGTGATAGCCCTCGGGGTCGTCGACCAGAAAGCCCGGGTGCACCTTGAAAAAGCGCGCCAGCAAAGTGCGCGACGACTGCGTCATATGCGGACGTTTGCCGCGCTCGATCTGCGAAAGGTAGGACTGGCTGATCTTCTTGCCGGTCTCGGCTTGAATGCCCTTCATCAACTCCTGTTGGGTGAGCGGGCGATTCATGCCGCGGAGCGAACCCTCGACCTCGCGCAGGTAGCGAATTTTTTCTCCCAGCGTCATTTGGAGATCCGCGCAATATAACAGATCGCGATAATAATATCGCAATATGAAATATTGTCAAGCGCTGAATCAGGCCTGTTTCGAGAGGCTTAGACGGGGCCTCCCCGGTAGGATCGAGAGAAAAAGCCTTCGCCGGGCGGAGGCTGGCAACGAATGCAGAGGCCTGGCAACTCGGGGGACAACTCGGCTTTCCGCGCTTGGCTCCCTGGGGGCACCTCGATTTTCGAGACCTCACGGGCATCGCGAATGCGACACCCCGATCCGAAACTGAGGCCGGAATGAATATGGCATTCGGGCGAGCGAAACGGGTCGCAGGTTCTTCTACACGGCGGGCTCGAGCAGATCATCCTGATCTTGCTCGTGACTGTGCAGAACTTTCAGCAGGTGCAGGGCGAGTTGCTCGGCTTGTTGGCGAATTTCAGGAACGGCCGTCGTTTCCCACAGATGCGCTTTCCGAGTGGGTCCAATCGTAAAGAGCGAAAGCGAAGGTCTCCCTTGATAATCAATGAGGGCGCCGTTCCGATCCACATCGAGACCTAGAAACAGAGGGTCGGGGCGGGCCAGTCCTTGCACGAACAGGCTCGTGATGAGCGAGTCGTCAATGCGGCGGCAATCGGTTTCTGAGCCAGTGCAATTGATGACGCGATGGGCGTGCAGGCGCTTTTCCATGGTGGCACCGCGTTCCTGATAGACGATCTCGGCAAGATTGCGATCTTCGGTGTAGCGCGTGATCCGGCCGGTGTGAAACCGTATTTGCCCTTCCGCCTCCATGTCGGAAAAAATGTCGGCGATTTCAGGTGCCAGGCGATGACGGTGGATGTCCCA
>Ga0302324_100007742_pt1 | contig 22782 bp, 18 predicted proteins | sample Palsa_T0_1_FD_201949 | JGI IMG/M metagenome (GOLD analysis project Ga0302324, IMG submission 201949) | Peat permafrost microbial communities from Stordalen Mire near Abisko, Sweden - Palsa_T0_1 | ecosystem: Environmental > Terrestrial > Soil > Palsa > Peat permafrost | place: Sweden: Abisko...
TGCGCGGCCGGCCCGGCCGGCCCGGCCGCCGCGCCGGCCGGCCCGGCCGCGGCTGCCGCGGCCGGCCCGGCCGCGGCAGCCGCGAACAAGAGGGTGCAGAGCGCGACCGCCAGCGAGGCGAGTAAACGCACCCGGCGCGTGCCTGCCCGCGGGCGTCTCCGCATGGGAACCTCCGGCTGAGCGATGGGGCCGGGCCGATGACGGCACCGGTCCAGTCGATCACCTCGGGTAAAACGGGCGACCTGCCGCAGCTTCCCGCCGCGGGCGGTTGCTGTCAATGGCCAATTCCGGAAATGGCCGGCCGGGCCGGGTCAGTAGGCGACCAGCGAGCGGGCCGCCGTGGCGACCGCGTCGACGGTCGGGATCACCAGCTGCTCAAGCGCGTCGGCGAACGGCAGCGGCACGCACGCCGCGGCCACCCGGCGGATCGGGGCGTCGAGCAGCTCGAACCCCTCGTCGGCGACGATCGAGACGACCGTGCCGCCCCAGCCGCCCTGCAGCGGGTTCTCCTCCACGACGACCAGCCGGGACGTCCGCCCGACCGACTCCAGCACGGATGCCATGTCGAGCGGGACCAGGCACCGCAGGTCGATCACCTCCGCAGAGATCCCGTCGGCGGCGAGCAGGTCGGCCGCGGCCAGCGCCATCGGCACCGTGGCGGCCAGCGCGACCAGGCTGACGTCGGTGCCCTGGCGGGCCACGGCCGCGCGGCCGAGCTCGACCACGTGGCCCTCCGGCGCGGCCGGTCCCTTGCTCGCGAACAGGCCCTTGTGCTCGAAGAACACCACCGGGTCGTCACTGCGGATGGCGGCGGCCAGCATGCCGACGACGTCCGCCGGGTTCGACGGTGCCGCGATCTTGAGTCCCGGGATGGCCAGCGTCCAGTTCTCCACCGCCTGGGAGTGCTGGGCGCCGAAGCCGAGGCCGCCGCCGTTCGCGGTTCGCACCACCAGCGGCACCGTGACCTGGCCGCCGGTCATGTACCGCATCTTCGGGATCTCGTTGGCCAGGTAGTCCCAGCAGCAGGCAAAGAAGTCGGAGAACATGATCTCGGCGACCGGGCGCATGCCGGTCATCGCCGCGCCCATCGCCATGCCCAGGATGGCCTGCTCGGATATCGGGGTGTCCCACACCCGCTCCCGGCCGAACTCGGCGAAGAGCCCCGACGTCGTCTTGAACACGCCCCCGGCGGCTCCGATGTCCTCGCCCAGGCACACCACCGACGGGTCGCGGCGCAGCTCTCGCGCCAGGCCCTCGGTGACCGCCTCCCGGTAGGTGATCACGTCCGCCATGCCGAGCCTCCGTCTGCCCATACGTCGGTGAGTGCGTCGCCGGGGTCGGGGCCGGGGGCCGCCCGGGCCTCCGCGACCGCGTCGGCGACGACGCGGCCGGCCCACTCGTCGGCCGCGGTAACCGCCCCAGCGGGCACCCCGCAGCCCCGCAGCCGCGCCCTGGCCAGCTCAAGCGGATCGCGGCGCAGCCACTGCTCGACCTCCTCGGCAGGCCGGTAGGCCCCCGGGTCGGTGCGGCTGTGACCGAAGTGCCGGTAGGTCAGCGCCTCGAGCACGGTCGGCCCGCCGCCGGACCTGGCCAGCGCGGCGGCCCGGCCGACCGCGTCCTTCACCACCACGACGTCGTTGCCGTCGATGACCTCCGCCGGGATCCCGTAGGACGGCGCCCGGTCCGCCGCCGGGTTCTCCACCGCCGTGACGTCGCCGATCGGCGTGTACTCCATGTAGAGGTTGTTCTCGCAGACGAACAGCACCGGCAGCGCCCACACCGCGGCGATGTTGAGCGCCTCGTGGAAGGCCCCGATGTTGGTCGCGCCGTCGCCGAAGAACGCGACGGCGACCTGGCCGGAGCCGCGCAGCCGGGCCGACCAGGCGGCCCCGGCCGCGATCGGCAGGTGCGCGCCGACGATCGCGTAGCACCCGAGCATCCCGGCCGACGCCTTGGTGAGGTGCATCGAGCCGCCCTTGGCCTTGCACAGCCCGGTGCCCTTGCTCATCAGCTCGGCCAGGCACTCGGCCGGCGTGGCGCCGCGCGCCATGGCGTGATGGTGGCCCCGGTAGGTGGCGAACACGTAGTCGTCGGGCCGCAGCGCGGCGCTCGCGCCGACCGCGACGGCCTCGTGCCCGGCCGCCAGGTGCGTCGTGCCCTTGACCAGGCCGGCCAGGAACAGGTCATGCGCTGCCTGCTCGGTGCGGCGGATCACTGCCATCTGCTCGTACAGCCCGAGCAGCTCGTCGGCGCCGACCACGGCGGCGCCGGAGTCGACGGTGGTCACCGGGCGTCACCCGCGGTGTCGCCGCGGGTGACCAACGCGGTCGTCATGGCAAGTACCTCGTTCCCGCACGCGGACATCGGCGCCTCCAGCCAAGCCATCGCCAGCTAGCCAAGCCCTCGCCAGCTAGCCAAGCCCTCGCCAGCTAGCCAAGCCCTCGCCAGCTAGCCAAGCCTTCACCAGCGTAAGTGTCAAAGCCCTGCTGCCGGGCGGTCCTTCTTCGGCAGTTTGCTGAGCACGGTGTCGTAGGAGGCGTCGACAGCCTCGAGCAGCTCGTCGTCGGGAATCGCGCCGCCGATCCGCAGGCTGTTCCAGCCCGAACGGCCGATGTAGGCCATGACCGACGCGTCGCCGGGATAGCGCAGCAGCCACTCGTCGGCCGCCTCCCTGCTCGGTCCGCACTTGACGCCGACAGCGGCCGCGGGCTCCGACCCGAGGAACGCGAAGATCTTGCTGCCGACCTTCACCACGACGTCGCTGTCCCACGGCTCGTCCTGCCACGCGCCTGGTTTGGCCAGGCAGTGGGCGAGCAGCTCGTCCCGTGTCATAGCAGGCTCCTCCGGATCGCCCTCCATGATCGGTCATCCCGGCCAGCGGAGTCCACTCGTCACCTCCTCCCGGCGCGGCGGGCGCCCCGCGATGGCGGCGGGCGCCCTGCGATGGCGGCGGGCGCCCTGCGATGGCGCCGGGTGTCCTGCGATGGCGGCGAAACCCTGGGATGGCGGCGGGCACCCTGAGGTCCCTCGGCGCGACGGGCGCCCTGAGAGGATGGTGGCCCGGTCGCCGACGTCGCGCGATGGGTGCCAGAGGGGACAGTGCCTGATGAGCCGCGAGAGGCTGCTGCACGCGATCGGCCGCTTCGGCTGCACTGCCGGGGTCGTCATGGTGCTGCACGGTGGCCGTTCAGTGGGCCCGCAGCCGGCCAGCCCGCTGCAGCTCAGCGTGCTGAGGATGCTGCCTGTCACGCGCGCCGTCCGCCGCGCGCTGCGCGGCAGCCAGGTCGTGGTCGAGCGGCCGAGGTTCCGGTTCCGCGGCTGGAACGGCGAGCAGGCATCTCCGGTCGGTGACCTGACCGAGTTGCTCGACCAGGTCGCCAGTGAATTCGGGCAACTGCCCGTCGTGCTGGTCGGCCACTCGATGGGGGCGCGGGCGGCGTTGCGTGCTGCCGGGCATCCGATGGTGTCGGCGGTGGCCGGCCTGGCGCCCTGGCTGCCGCCGGGGGAGCCGGTCAGCCAGCTGGCCGGGCGCCGGGTCCTTCTCGCGCACGGCAGCGCCGACCGTGTCTGCAGTCCTGCGGACACCTGGGCCTACGCGGAGCGCGCGCGGGCAGTCGGGCCAGTGGCGACGATCGAGATACGCAACGGCGATCACGCAATGCTTCGCCGGGCACGCCGCTGGCACCGTATCGCCGCCGAGTTCACTCGCGTCTCGCTCGCGCTGCCCCCCGGCGCCGGAGCGGTGGCGGACGCCGTCACGCAGGACGCCTCGGGCGCTGGCCTGACGCTGCTCTGACGCTGCCACCGGCACCCCAGAAGGGGGTGATGGTGGCAGCGGTACGAATGGCGTGATGGTGGCCCCGGTACGTGGCGAACACGTAGTCGTCGGGCCGCAGCGCGGCGCTCGCGCCGACCGCGACTGCATCGGTCCCGGCGCCGGGACGCGCAGCAGAGCTCCCGGACAGATGTTGGTCGCGCTCGCAGCCATGTTCGCCAGATCACGCACCGGCCAGGTATGGGCCGAGCCTGCGGACGATCGCGGAGACGACGGCATCATGGGCGCCTCCGTGCTCCACCGCCTTGGCCGGGGCGATGTCGAAGGCGGCCCGGCTCAGAGTCTGAGCATCCGTGCCGATGACGAGGCGGCTGCCATGAATCCCAGACTGGCTGCGGCAGCGCCAGGACGCATCCGGCGGAGGTATCGCGCTTGGTGACCTGAAACTTAAACGCAATCTGATAGAAGGTCCGTTTGAAGACGTTGGAGATATTTGGTCCCTCGATTCGCCGCCCCGACCATTCGGGGTTCTCGGCCAGCTGCTTCGGAAAACGATCACCGTGCAGGTCAAGGGCACTCGTAAGTGCAGTTACCGCATGCTTGTAGCTCCCATGAGTGTCCGTGGTCTGGAGTTCGATCACGCCATACTTACCGACACGCAAGGATCCCGGAGCGGCTATGTCGTTCTCACTTGCCGATAGCAATTCCACAACCGTAATATCAAACGAGAGTTCTGGTGATGCCGGGGTCTTCGATAGTCCGATCTCGCCACCAAGCTTATCCTGAAAATATAGGAAAACGCGTGGTCCTCCAGCGCTATGCACCGCATCCAGGATAGCTGTTCGCTCAGCGTTTTCCCTGAGGGCCAGGACTGGCTTGATAAGAACTGGCAGGTATCCGGGAACGTCGTAGAGTCGCCGGATCATATCCGACAGTAGCGAGTCGTCCAGGGCTCGATAGGGGCACACTAGCCAATCCTGGCGGGGGCCATTGCTGGTGGCACTGATGGTGCAGACACCTCGCGAGTTCTGGGCCTTCACGCAGGCCGTGCTTTTATTGAGCGTGTCGGACAGGAATGGGCAGCGCCCGGCTGTCTGGTCGCTGATGGCGACGGGACTGACTGATACAACAGGAAAGATCCTGTGCCCGAACCATTCTGAGATGTGAGGGCGTGCGAGAGCACGTGCGGCGGGGCCGGAAAGGCTCTGTGCTGGCTGGCTATCGCTCAAGGTGGCATTGCTCTTTCATTGGAGTCATCGCGCTAGCGGATCTGATCCATGCGACTGATCAGCTCTCCCCGATGGCCGAGGGCATCGACCGGGCGCCGGCGGAAAGGATCAGCAAGCCGTTCGCCCAGCCTGCCAGCCAGGCAGCGGCCAATCTCGTAGGCGATGGCCTGGGCAAGCTGCACCGGCACCGCGTTGCCCACCTGGTCGTACTGGCTGGACCGGTCACCATGTATGACGAACTTGTCCGGGAAACCCTGCAGCCGGGCTGCCTCGCGGATCGTGATGGTGCGGTCCTGGTCTGGATGGGTGTACTCACCGGACTTGGGATCGCGGAACCGGGTGATGATGGCCCGGGGAACTCCGTCCCAGGTCATGCGCCTGTACCGGCGGGTGTGGTCCTTGCGCAGGGCACGCTGCATGCCTCCGGGCAAGAGGTCCCGCGGGAGGTCCCGCCAGTCCTGGCCAGGGCGGAGCATGGCAAGGCGGGCCAGATTGGCCGCGGACAGCCTGGCAGCATAGTGGTTGTGCAGCTCATCTCGTAGTCCGTCGCGCATCCCGGCCTGGTAGGCAGATGCGGGCGGCCCGACGTACTCAGTGACCTCTTCGCCGGCGCAGACGGCTGGCAGATCTGAGATGGCATCACCCGTCGTGATGAAGCCGTCCATCTGCGGCGCGGTGATGGTGCAGTTCGGGAGCAGATCACCTATGGCTTCCAGGCCATGCGAGGGGCGCGGGAAGCCGTAACCAGCCGGAATACCTAGATCTTTGCGCCAGGCAACGATTATCAGGCGCCAGCGCATCTGCGGTACGCCGTACTGAGCGGCCAGCAGCTCGGCACAAGCCGCCTCGTAGCCTTCGTCCTGCAGCCCTTGCAGGATCGCCCGCAAGTACGCGCCCCCGGCCAGCGTGACAAGGCCGGGAACATTCTCGATCACTATGCATCGCGGTCGCAATCCGGCCGCGAGCCGCAGCGCCTCTCGGAAGAGGTTATTGCGCTCATCCCACACCACCCTGGCCCCGATCATGGAGAACCCCTGGCAGGGCGGGCCGGCGAACATGAGGTCGAGTTCTCCGACCGAGATGCTTGCCGCCGTCAGCACTTTATCGACGTCTACGGCACGCAGGTCGGCGGACAGGAACTCACCAGGCAGATTCGCGCTGTGCGTCATCCCGTACGTAGGATGCACATCCACGGCCAGCCGCAGGTCAAACCCGGCTCTCACCAGGCCCAGGGACGCCCCCCCAGCGCCGCAGAACAGGTCGACAGCAGTAGCCGGACTCACCATGCAAGCCTCCCACGGACCGGCACGCGCCCCGTGGACCTTCCGGCCCAAATAGCCCGTGTCGCGCTGGCACGGCGGAGGCAAACAGGCAGCCGCCATGCTGGTGAACAGATTGGGCTCACCGTAGTCACCCGCTCTGACACTGCGAGCTTCCACTCGCCGCGAGCCCGCCGAGGTATGCTTCGGTCAACTATACTTCGGTCATGAACGCTTCGCCGAGTAGGGCGGCGCCGAAGCCGGCCCACCTGTTCGACCGGGATGCCGAGTGGGAGGGGCTCGTCTCCTTCGCCGCCGATGCCCGTCCCGGCGCCACGCTGGGGGTGGTGAGCGGGCGCCGCCGGCAGGGCAAGAGCTTCCTCCTTCAGGCGCTGGCGGCTGCCCGGGGCGGGATCTACTTCCCGGCTCTGGAGCTGACCGAAGCGATTTCGCTGCGGCTGTTCGCTGACGAGCTCATCCGCTTCACCGGGTCGCCGGTCCTGCCGTTCCGGGACTGGCTTGACGCCATCTCCTATCTCTTCAGGGTTACCGGGGACCGGGCCGTCCCAGTGGTGATCGATGAATTTCCCTTCCTGGTCAAGGCATCACCCGCGCTGCCCTCCATCATCCAGCGCGAGCTTGGCCCTGGGGGTAGCGGGCCCGGGAGCCGGGCCCGGCTGCTCCTGTGCGGCTCCGCCATGTCGGTCATGGGCGGCATGCTGTCCGGACGGGCACCGTTGCGCGGGCGGGCAGGTCTTGAGCTGCTCGTCCACCCTTTCGGCTACCGGGATGCCGCGCGATTCTGGGAGATCTCCGACCCCACGTTGGCCGTGCTCGTGCATGCCGTCGTGGGAGGCACTCCGGCCTACCGCCGGGAACTCGTGCGGGAAGACACCCCGGCCGCTCTGGCCGACTTCGACGCATGGGTGATCCGGACCGTGCTGAATCCGCAGACCCCGCTGTTCCGGGAAGCACGCTACCTGCTCGCTGAGGAGACCGAGATCCGTGACCCGTCCCTGTACCATTCGGTGCTGGCCGCTGTCGCCGAGGGAAATAATACGTCCGGCGGCATCGCCAGCTACATTGGCCGCAAGTCCAACGAGGTGGCCCATCCGCTCCGCGTTCTCGAGGATTCCAGGCTGCTGATCAGGGAGCCCGATCTGTTCAGGTCGGGACGGGCGAGGTACCGCATCGCTGAGCCACTCATTACCTTTTACCGGGCCATCATGAGCCGGGAATGGGCACGCCTCGAACGCGGTGGCGGGGCTGCGGTGTGGCCCGGAGCCCGGGCACGCTTCCTGTCCCAGGTAGCAGGACCGCATTTCGAGGCGATCTGCCGCGACTACGCGATCACGGCCCATCCCGGCGTCTTCGGCGGCGTGCCCGGCGAGGTGGGATCGGGGGTCGTCTCCGATCCTGCGCACCGTAGCCAGATCGAGGTGGACGTCGTGGTGTTCGCCCCGGCCGAGCCTGGGCGCCCGCGCAAGATCCTCTCCCTGGGCGAGGCGAAATGGGACCGGGTGATGGACCTCCGCCAGGTCGAACGCCTGCGCCGGGCCCGGGATCTGCTCGCGGTCAAGGGATTCGATACCCGGGAGACCGTGCTCAGCTGCTATTCCGGCGCAGGCTTCAGCCCCGAGCTGCAAGCCGCCCAGAACCCTGACATCCGTCTTGTCGGCCTCGACCAGATCTACGCGGGCTAGCGCCCTCGGGCAGACGGGAACGAGCGGACACGCGCGAGCATGAGCCCACCATTCTGGCCGTACGGGGGGCGAGTCTCAACCCGGTCAAACCCGTTCATCGCCCATTTCGGGCGTATATAGCCGCGATTCCGCGCCAACCGCGCGGCCGGGCCGACGGGGTCACGACCGATCGTAAATACTCTGTTACTCTCAGCTATCTAAGCTCGTTAGGGGAAAATTTCGCCAGGCACGGGGGCCTGCTTTATGCGACACATCTGCTGGCACAGGCTTGCGCAGCAGATGGCGTGCGCGGTCGTCATGAGCGCCGTCATGCTGGTCGCCAATTCCGGGATCGCGCTGGCCAACGGCCCTGGCTACGGCCCAGTGATTCCGGCGCCGGACCCGGTCCCCGGCGGCTACTACTGCATAGTGACGAGCCGCACGGTCGTCCCGGCCGGCACGGTCATCGGGCCGCTCAGGCTGGACAAGCTCGGCTTCAGGCTCCGGGTTCGCCGGGGCACTTTTCCGGCTCCGGTGCAGATCACGATCACCGAGCCGTACGCGCGGACCGGCGCCTGCCAGGGCGGGTCGGCAATCGGCGACGCCGGTTTCCGGGGCTACCGGGCCGTCGGCGGCGTGGGAATTCTCGTCCAGCGCGGCGGGGTGGCGTACCCGGGGACCTTCGCCAGGCGGCTGCGGCTCCGCCTGACCTCGCCGGCCATAACCCGGTCGAGCCACCTGGCGGTGTGGAACGGTAACCGCTTCGTGGAAGCGCCGCGGTTCGTGGTCCGCGATCGGCGGATCTGGGTCGGGGTGCACGTCAGCTCCGACTACGCGGTCCTGACGCGAACCAGGCAGCTGCGCCGCCTGGACGCCAGCCAGACGATGCGGCAGGCCCCGACGGCCGCCGTCGAGGCAGCCAGCCCGGATCTGATCGCGGCGATCTTCCGCATGCCGGCCGGCCTGGCGCCGCCCGGTGCGCAGTGATGGCGCCCGGTGCGCAGTGATGGCGCCCGGCCGATCGGACGCATTCGGTACCCCGCGCCGCCGCCGCCGCGCCCGCCCCGCTGGGACGAGACGTTCGCGGCGGCGGAGCATCAACGGGAAGGGGAATACGCGCATGACATACGCGACGCTCTGCACCACGGCAGTCGCGACGCTGCTGTCCGCCCTCGTGCTGGCCGCGTGCGGCGGGCCGGGCAGTGCCGGTGGCTCAACCGTGGCCAGCATCGTGCCGGAGCGGGTGGTGCCCGCCCCTGAGAAGCTCATCGCTGCGGCTGAGCCGCAGCCCAACGGGATCATGTGGGCCCTTGCGGGTGACTCGAGCGTTGGCCTGTTCGAATTTGACTCAGCCAGCGGCAAGATGGTCGGCAGCGTGCCGGTGAGCAGCGCGGCACGCTCCGTCGCCGAGTCCGCCGCGGGCGTGCTCGGCCTGGCGCTGGGAACTCGCCGCGGGGGAGCCCTGAAGCTGCTGGACGGCCGCACCGCGAAGGTGATCCGGACCGTCGCCCTCCCCGCCCCCGCCCGCCAGGTGGTGCTGGGAAGTGACGGGACCACGTTCTACGTGCTGACCGCATGGCCAGCCTCCGCCAGCGTGACAATCGTCAATTCCCGGAACGGCAAGCGGCTGGGCATTGTCCCGGTACCCGCCAATACGGTGTCCATGGCGCCGGATATTCAGCGGACCAGCCTCTATGTGCTGCAGAGCAACGGCCTGGTCGATGCGATCGGCGTTTCCAGCGGCCAGATCACGGCCAGATTCAAGGTCGGCGATGCCGGCCGGTCCATCGCCCTCAGCCCGGACGGCAGCACGCTCTACGTGCTGAAAGGCACCCGCCTGGTGTCCAACGTCGCCGTCGTCGACGTGCTCACCGAGAGCGTGCGCCGAGTCCTGCCGGCACCGAGTGACTGCCGTGAGCTGCTCGTCTCCGCGACCGGGAGCCAGCTGTATGAGGTGGTGGGGACGTCCGGCTATGGGAACATCCAGGTCTTCGCCGCCTAGCGCCCCGGCCGTCGGTGACGACGGCGCGCGGGCGGGACGCGCGCTCCGGACGCTGGCAGGGGCCTCGGTCATCATCTGGTCGTTCCGGCTGTCCGGGTACCTCACGCTCGGCCCCTGGCTCGCCGTCCCGGTGGTGGCACTAGGGCTGGCCGGGCTGTTAGCCATCATCGCCGCGTGGCTTCCCGATTCGGTGATCGGGAGCCGCGGGCAGCGCCGGGCCGACTGGACGGTGCTGGTGGCCGTGCTGGCCGCGCTGGCCCTGTGGAGTTACTTCCAGATACTGACCAGCCCCGACTACGGCACCGACGAGATCGCCTTCGACCAGTACGCGGCCCAGCTGGCCCTGCACGGCATCAATCCCTACCTGCACTCCATGGCAGCCGCCTTCCCGGAGTTTCACGTCTCGCCGAACGGCTACACGTTCCGGCTGAACGGCCAGCCGGTGACGGCCCTGTCGTACCCGGCGCTGGCCTTCGAGGCCTATCTGCCGCTGCTCGCCCTCGGCGTCACGACCCAGGCGGCCGTCTGGATGGACGTCGCGGCCTGGGCGCTGGGCGCGGTCATCCTGTTCGCTGCGTTGCCGCGGCGGCTGGCGCCGCTGGTGGCGGTGATCGCCAGCCTGGACGTGTACATCGGCTACGCGGTCGGCGGCATCACCGACTGCCTGTTCGTGCCGCTGCTGGTCGGCGCCGCCGTCCGGTGGGACCGGTTCGCCACCAGCAGGGGGCTGGCCGCCTGGCGGGGCCCGGTCCTGCTGGGGCTCGCCATGGCCGTCAAGCAGACGCCCTGGCTGGTGGCCCCGTTCGTGGTGGCGGGCATCGCGCTGGAGTCCCGGCAGCGGGCGGGCTGGCGTCAGGGGCTTCGTGACGGGCTGCGGTATGCGGGCATCGCGATCGCCGCCTTCGGAGTGCCGAACGCCCCCTACCTGCTGACCGCGCCCGGCGCGTGGCTGCGCGGGGTCCTGGCGCCGTTCTCCGCCCAGACAGTCCCGGCCGGCCAGGGCCTGATCAGCCTCAGCCTCTCTCTGCCGGTGGGCGGCGGATCGCTCCGCGCCTACACGGTCACGGCGGCGGTTGTCCTCGTCGCCGCCATCGCCTGCTACCTGGCGACCTACCCGGTGCTCAAGCCCGCTGCCTTCCTCGTCCCGTCGGTCGTGCTGTTCTTCGCGGCCCGCTCGTTCGGCAGCTACCTGGTGATGCTGATCCCGGCGGCCATCGCGGCCGCCGCCACCGTGTCGCTGCGGCCGGAGGCGGCCTGCTGGCGGCACTGGCGGTGGGTCGTCATCGGCGGCGCGGCGGCCTGCGCCGCGGCGGTCACCGTCGCGCTGACCGCCGCGAGCCCGCTGGACGTCCTCATCCAGTCGGTGCGCACGACCGGCCAGCTCGCCACCGTGGAGCAGCTGAACCTGGCCGTCACCAACAACACCGCCGCGGCCATCCAGCCCGCCTTCACGGTCCAGGACGGCACGACCACGACGGCCTTCTGGCGCCGCCAGCAAGGCCCGGCCGTGCTCGGGCCGCATCAGCGGGCCCGTTACGTGATCGTGGCGCCGAGTTACTTCGCCATGCCGTCGATCAGCAGCGGGTTCCAGGTGCTGGCCTTCTCCCAGGGCCCGCCGTCGGTGAGCCGGACCGGCGCCTACGTGGCGAGCCGGTGGCGGCTGGTGCTGCGGCCGGCGACGATCAGCCAGCCGGTCGCGCGGGGACAGGACTTTACCGTGCGCGCCGAGATCGTCGACCGGCTGGACGCGCCCGTCCGGGCCGCCGAGGTGCCCGTCTACCTGGGCCAGGTGATCTATGCGCAGCGCGGCCTGCAGTTCAGCCAGGCCGTCGTCAACCAGGGCCAGCAGGGCCAGACGCCGGTCCAGGCCCTGACCAACGCCGACGGCGTGGCGACCTTCACCATCCACTCGCCGGTCGGCGGCGCCAATCCGGTCTACTTCGAGGCCAATCTCGTCCGGCCGGGCTTGTTCTACCCGTACGGGTATTCACCGATCCTCGCGGTGCGGTTCCGCTCATGAACCGGCCGACCACGGGGGCTGCGTTCCTCATTCCAGCGCTTCGCCCGGTGCCAGACGAGCCGCTGCGGAGGGTCCGCCGCATCGGTTACGCGGTGCTGGGCCTGAAGCTGGCCGCGTTCGGCTTCTGGAGCGCGCTGCTGTACCGCCATTTCGCGCTCACGCCCGACTTCGCGCAGTATCAGCAGGCCTGGTACCTGATCGCGCACGGCGACCTCAACCCCTATGACACCGTTGGCAATTTCACTTTCTGGCAGAACCACGCCGAGTTCATCATGTGGCCGCTGGCGCTGCTCTACTGGGTGTTCCCCAATGGCCTGTTCCTGCTGTGGCTGCAGGACGCCTGCGTCGTGGGCGCGGAGCTGGTGGCATTCCGCTGGCTCTGCGATATCGCCCAGCGGCAGCGGCCGGGCGGGGACGCGCGATGGCTGGCAGGCGCCGGGTTCGTGCTGCTCGCCGTCAACCCGTGGTCGTGGTGGGCGGTCTCGTTCGATTTCCACGCCGAGTGCCTGGCAGTGCTGTTCACTGCGCTGCTTGCCCGGGATCTGGTGACCGGCCGGCGCCGGGCATGGGTCTGGGTGGTTCCCCTGCTGGCCTGCGGTGACGTGGCAGGCACCTACGTATTCGGGCTCGGGCTCGGCGCCGCGATAGCCGTCAGGGGCGCGCGGCGGCGCGGCGCGGTGATGGCGTGCGCCGGCCTGGGCGCCGTGCTGCTGGTCGCGGCCATTCACGGCAACAGGGGCTCCGGCCACGGCCTGCAGGCGTACGACTACCTGGCCGCCCCCGGGTACACGGGCTCCCTCGGCCTGCTCGCGCTGGCGAAGGGCCTCGCCGCGCACCCGGTCGCGGTCGCGGCGAAGCTCTGGTCCAAGCGCCTCGACCTGTGGGCCAATCTCGGGTCGTCCGGGCTGCTCGGCCTCGGGTTCGTGCCGCTGCTGCCGCTGCTGCTCGTGGTCACCTTGTCGAACGACCTGTTCCGCGGCTTCCTGTTCTCCGAGCCGCTGTTCCAGAGCCTGCCGGTCTACGTGCTGATGCCGGTCGCCACCGTGGGCGTGCTCGGCTGGCTCACCCGGCGGCGGCGGCGCACCGGCCTGGTGCTGGCCGGCCTGGTGGCGGCTCAGGCGATCGGCTGGTCGGCGGTATGGGCGCCGCGGACGCCGGAGCAGTGGCTGCGGGTGCCCGGCGGGGTGGCCGCGACGCTGACCGCGATCGAGGCGCGCATCCCGGCCTCGGCGGCGGTGTTCGCCTCGCAGGGCGTGGTAGGCCGCTTCTCCGGCAGGCACGACGTGCGGCCGCTGAACGGGAACCTGCCGATCCAGCCCGGCCAGGACTGGTTCATCTTCACCCCGTGGGCGGGCATCGAGACGCAAACTACGGCCGGGGCGATGGTCTTCGCCGGGCAGCTGGCCGGCCCGCTGCATGCCACGCTGGTCACCGACGCCAACGGCGTGTGGGCGTTCCGCTGGAACCCGCCGCCCGGTGCCGGCAGGCTCCGGGTGCCCGGTGGGGCGGCGCCGCTGCCGGCCTGGACGGCGCCGGGCGCCGCCGGGCGCCCCGTGCTGACCGGGCCGCCGGCCGGCTGGCACGTGACGTCGACCGGCCGCGAGGGCTACGTCGCCGACAGGCTGGAATGGCGGCGGCCGCCCGGCCAGTACCGGGCGTCCGTCACCCTGTCATCCACCGGGCCGGTCAACGTCGAGATCTGGAACAACACCGGCGGCGTGCTGCTCGCCCGGCGGAGCATCCCCTCGACGAGCGGAATCGTGACGATCAGCCTGCCGGTGGACGCCGCCGCGGGCTTCGAGACCACGATCTACGGCGGCTGGGGCCCGTTCCGCGCGCAGTTCGGCCGGGCACGCGAATACGAGCGCATCGAGGTGCGCGTGTGGAACCCGGGAGGCGGCACCGTGAACGTCTACCGCGCCGCGCTCGTCCCGGTCCGCCGTCGCGCGGCGCCCTGAGCCGTCCGCCGGGAGCCGGAAATTCGGGCATCACGCAGCCGTTGGCGCCGGCGCCGCCCCCGGCCCGGAGTATCCGGGGCGCGGATGGAAGCCAGCCGGGCCGACGGCACCCCGCAGGCCCGGCTGGCTGGCAGGTGACGCTCAGAACGTCCGGATGGCGATCTCCGCGGGCGCGGCCAGCAGCCCGGTGACCTCGTCGTCCAGGCGGCTCAGCGTGATGGACGTGCCGGCCATGTCCAGCGACGTGCAGTACTCGCCGACGTAGTTGCGCCGGACGTTGATCCCGCGCTTGGCCAGCTGCTCGTGCGCGTAACCGTAGAGGATGTACAGCTCGCTGATCGGCGTGCCGCCGAGGCCGTTGACCATCAGCGCCACGTCGTCGCCCTGGCTGAACGGCAGGTCGGTCACGACCGCGTCGAGCAGCTCGTCCACGATCTCGTTAGCGCTGGCCAGCTTCTCCCGGCGGCGGCCGGGCTCCCCGTGGATCCCGACGCCCATCTCCATCTCGTCGTCCCCGAGTTCGAAGAGCGGCGAGCCCTTGGCCGGCGGGGTGCACGAGGTCAGCGCCATGCCCATCGTTCTGGTCACGGAATTGACCTTGTTGCCGATGCGCAGCAGCTCGTCGAGGTCCGCGCCCTGCTCGGACGCGGCGCCGACCGCCTTGATCACGAAGAAGTTCCCGGCCACGCCGCGGCGCCCGACGGTGTAGGTGGAGTCCTTCACCGCGACGTCGTCGTCGACAAGCAGCGTACCGATCGTGACGCCGTCGGCCTCCGCCATCTCCTTGCCCATCTCGAAGGCCATCCGGTCGCCGGTGTAGTTGTTGATGATGTGCAGCACGCCCTTGGGCGAGTTCAGCAGCTTGCTCGTCTCCAGCACGTAGTCCATCGGCGGGGCGGCGAACACGTCGCCCGGGCAGGCCGCGTCCAGCATGCCCTTGCCGACGATCATCACGTGCGCGGGCTCGTGGCCGGACCCCGAGCCCTGGATGACCGATACCTTGTCGTCGCGGGGCGCGTCGGTCCGCATGATCAGGTTGTACTCCGGCACGTACTTCAGCGTGCCCGGGTTGGCCAGCGCGATGCCCTTGAGCATCTCGGGTACGAACTGCTGCGGGTCGTTGACGAACTTCTTCATAGCTCAACCTCCATTGGTCAGGACCGGGCCGGTAGGTCCGGCCACTGGTCGGCGAGTGCCTCGAGGATGACGGCGACGGCGACGGCACCCGCGTCGAGCGTGCCGATGCTGCGCTCGCCGGTGTAACTGGCGCGCCCCCGCATGGCCTGCATGGACCGCGTCGCCTCGGCCTTCTCGCGCGCGGTGCTCGCCGCCGCGCGCAGCGCAGTGGCCGCGTCGGACTTCGCGGCGACGTGCTCCTCGATCGTGTCGACCGCCGGGACCAGCGCGTCGAGCAGCGTCTTGTCACCGACGTCAGACCTGCCGCGGGCCTTGATCCCCTCGATGGAGGCCCGCAGCATGGCGACGATCTGCTCGGCTTCCAGGCTGGTGACGGGGCCGGCGGTGCTCGCGGCGCGCAGCAGCGCCGTCCCCCAGATCGGGCCGGAGGTGCCGCCGATCCTGCTGGTGATCACGACGGCGATCTTCTTCAGGAACGTGCCGATGTCGGCGCGGTCGAAGCCGTCCCAGTCCTGCAGCACCAGTTCGAAGCCGCGTGCCATCGAGTAGCCGAAGTCGCCGTCGCCGACCACGGCGTCTAGGTCGCCAAAGTACTTCTCGTTGTCGACGGCGGTCTGCGCCATGGTGCGCACCACGATCTCAACGTCGCCGAGGCTGCAAGTTGCCATGAGCGCTCCCTGGGTTTCCAGTGGTTGGTTTCATCGGTTGGGTCTCGCCGGGTCATCGCCGCCGGGCGGCGATGACCCGGCCCGGACGACGGCTAAGGAGGGAGGGCCGCGGCCAGGTCCGCCACGGTGATCCAGCCGCCCGGGCGCGCGCGGCTGCGGTTGGCAAGGACGGTGGTCTGCTCCCCGCCCGGGTCGCCCAGGGAGCTGACCACGAGGGCGGCCTCGCTGAAGTCCTCGTGCTCGGTGAAGCCGTTCACGGTGACGACGCAGGTCGTGCCCGCGCCGGTAGCCGCCCGCAGCCCGTTCCGGGAGTCCTCCACGACGACCGCGCGATCGGCCGGAACGTCCAGTTCCTTGAGGGCGAGCAGGTAGACGTCCGGTGCTGGCTTCTTGTGCGGCACCATGTCGCCGGCGAACACGCCGAACTCGCGGGCCTGCTCCGGTCCCACGGCATGCTCAAGGGTCGCCCGGACGGAGGACTCCGCCGACGTGGACGCGACGGCGAGCCGCCAGCCGCCGGCGATCGCCTCGGCGGCAACCCGGGCGATGCCTGGCCGGGGCACCACCGCGCCGGACGCCACCAGCTCGGCGTAGATCTCGCTCTTGCGCCGGTGCCAGGCGGCGACGGCCGCCTGCTGCTCCCCGGGGTCGGCGGGCAGGCCAGCGGCGGCGATGAACTCGGGCGTGAGCAGGCTAGCCATTCGCTCCTTGCCGCCGCCGATGCGCAGTTTCTCCAGGTAGTCCGCGGCGCTCCAGCGGACCGGTAGGCCGAACTCCTCGAACGTCTGGTTGAACGCGGGCAGGTGCCCGTACCGCTCGGTGTCGGCGAGCACGCCGTCGCAGTCGAACACCAGCGCCCGGGGCGGCGCGGCGGTCACGGCCGGCTCACCACGCCTTGCCAGCGCTGCCGAACCGGCGGATGTGCCCGGCGGCCATCTCCTTGACGGCGGACCGGGTCGCGCCGAACAGCGACGGCGGGTCCCAGCTGCCGCGTTCCTCGGCGCCGCGCAGGAACGCCAGGCTGGACTGCATGTAGGTGACCTTGAGCGCCGTGGAGATGTTCACCTTGGCGCAGCCGCGGCTGATCAGGTCCGTGAACTGGGCGTCGGTCAGGCCGGTGCCGCCGTGCAGCGCGATCGGGATGGGTTCCGCGGCGACGATGTCGGAGACGCGCTGCGCGTCGAGCTTCGGCTCGGCGCTGTAGACCCCGTGCGCATTCCCGATGGCAGGGGCGAACACCGTGATGCCGGTCGCCCGGATGAATTCAACGGCCGTCGGCAGCGACTCGCGCTGCGCTACCTCGTCGGACCCGATGCCGTCCTCTACGCCGGTAATGGACTCGATCTCGCCTTCGACGTCCGCGCCGTACGACTTGGCCTCGGCCACGACCTCGATCGTCTGCCGCTGGTTTTCCTGCACGGGTAGAGACGAGGCGTCGAACAGCACGGAGTTCCAGCCCTTCGCCAGGCAGCCAGAGATGACCGAGCGATCCGGGCAGTGGTCCAGGTGCAGGCTCACCGGTACCTCGATGCCGGAAGTGAGCGCCTGCCACATCGCGAAGAGCAGGTCGAGCCCGATCGAGCGCACGGTCTTCACCGAGGTCTGGATGATGACCGGGGCGTCCTCCTCGACGGCTGCGGCGAGCACTGCCTCCAGGGTCAGGTCGTTGACCACGTTGATCGCCGCGACGCCGTAGCGCTCGGCGAAGCCGCGGTCCACGATGTCCTTGAGCGGGACGACGGGCAAGCCATTACCTCCTCGGGCGGATATAGGCGAACTTACGTAGCCGACGGCGATCATGGATCGGGGGAAGTCCTACTTTGCGTGGAGGGTTTCCCCTACCCCGCGAGGACCCGGCCGGCTACCGCGGCCTGCCCGGCCCGGCTACCGCTGAGCGGCCCGGCTACCGCTGAGCGGCCCGATTACCGCGCGCGAGCACGCCCGGCGAGCGCTGCGAGCTCGGTCCGGTTGCGAGCCCCGGTCTTGCGCAGCACGGCGCCGGCGTGCTTCTCGACCGTCTTGACCGAAAGCACAAGCTGCTCGGCGATGAGCTTGGCTGGCAGACCAACCTCCATCAGCTTGCGTACCTCGCGCTCCCGCTCGGTCAGCGGAACCTCGAGGCCATCGCCCCGCAGGCCCCGGTGCAGCTGCCGGAGCACCGGACCGGACAGGATCGCCTGGCCGCGCCCGGCGGCCACCACGGCCCGGGCGAGTTCAGGACCGTCGACGCCCGTGTGCACGCAGCCGCGAACGCCGGCCCGCATCGCCTCGGCGACTCGCTCGTCGTCGTCGATGTCGCAGAGCGCCACCACGGCGAGGTCCGGCTCCTGGCCAAGCAGCATCCGTACCACGCCGGTGCCGTCGCTGGCCGTCAGGCTGAGGCCGGCCAGCACCACGTCGGGGCGAAAAGTGCTGCATGCCTTCATTGCCTCGGCCGCCGTCCCGGCCTCGCCGACCAGCTCGACTCCCGGCTCGGTCCACGACAGCAGCCGCGAAAGGCCGGCCCGCAGCACGGGCTGGCCCGCCGCGATCAGCACGCGCAGGCGCGGGCCCGTCGATGCCGTCGCCTGGCCGCCGGCGTAAGGGAAACTGGCCCGGATCCGGGTGCCCCAGCCCGGCAGCGAATCGACGTCAACCGTCCCACCGAGGTCCCTGGCGCGCTCGGTCATCGCGCGCAGCCCGAACCGCTCGCCCAGCGAGTCGGCCTGCGGGTCGAAGCCCTCCCCGTCGTCCTGCACGAGCAGCGAGACGGCCTCGCGCTCGTAGACCAGGCCGAGCCGGGCCGAGCGCGCGCGCGCGTGCCGCACGATGTTGGTCAGTGCCTCCCGGGCGACGCGAAGCAACTCGTGCGCGACGTGGCCGTCCAGCGCGACAGCGGCGCCGGCCGAGACGAACCGCACTTCAATCCTGCCGGTGCTCTCCGCCCAGGTGGCTTCCGATTGCAGCGCGGCGTACAGCGTCCGCCCGTCGAGTGGTGACGAGGCCAGCCCGAGCAGCGTCAGCCTGGCTTCCGCGAGCGCGTCCCTCGCCGCCTCGCTGGCCTGCCGCAGCAAGGGAGCGATCCCGGCCGGGTCTGCCGCGCCGTGTCTCTGCCCCGCGCCGTGTCCCTGCCCCGCGCCCTCGGTCAGGCGCTGCTCGGCCATCTCCAGATGCACGCGAACGCTCACCAGCCGCTGCGTGATCGTGTCATGGACCTCATTCAGCAGTCGCTCGCGTTCGGTCGCGGCGGCCTCGGCCCGGGCTCTCTCCTCTGCCTGCTCGTGCATGCGGGCATTGGCGAGCGCGATCGCGGCGTGCTTCGCGAACAGCTGCATCAGCTGGGCATCGGCCGGGCCGAACGAGCGCCGCGCGTCACGGCTGAACACGATGCAGACGCCGATGATGCGTCCCCGCCATTCGAGCGGCACGCCGATCACGCCCCGCAGCGTGGCCCGCGCGGCCGGAGCCACATGACCACCGCGAACGTCGCTGTACCTGGCGAACCAGACCGGTCCCCGGCGCGCCACCACGGCCCCAGTCATTCCCTCAGTGAGCGGGAAGACCTGGCCGGACTGGCAGGCGACGCCGATGTCGGCTTCCTTGCGATACGTGCCGGCCGCCTCGTCGACGCTGCAGATCGAGCCCGCATCGCAACCGAGTAGCTCGGTACAGCGGAGCAGGATCCGCTCAAGCAGGGGCCGCAGCGAGAATTCGCCCGCCAGGTCCTCCGCGACCGCGATCAGCCCGGCTGCTTGGGCACCGGCCGTCTCGTCATCATTGTGATGCGGGCCGACGGTAAGCAGGCGTGCAGACACAAGTGCCCCGATTCTGGGACGCCGCGACGGCTCCGCGGCGTTGGCTCGCGAAGCGGCGCGGACACGGTAGGCGGACCGGTTCGATCCGAGCATCACCCAGAGCGATGGCGCTCGTCAACGGCGGCCCGTTCCAGCTCCACCAGACCAGGCGCCGCCAGCAGACCAGCAGCTCCATCTCCGGCAGGCCAGCGCCCTATAGTGACGCCATGTCCGCCACTCTGCCACGCCCGCCGGCGCCAGTCACGTCGGTGGCCGAGGCAATAGAACGCATGGAGCAGATCGACGCTGCGGCTCCCGCAAGCGATGGCCTGGCCTGTTTCAATCGCATGTACCTTGAGGTCACTCAAGAAGTAGATAAGGACCTGGGCCAGCGGTTCTTCGCCGATCCGGTCTTCATGACCAGGCTCGACGTGCTATTTGCCAATCTCTACTTCGACGCGGTCGATGCCGCCGGCAACCCGTCGGCGGTGCCGCTGGCCTGGCGCCCGCTCTTCGAGCAGCGTGCTGAGACAGGGATCGAGCCGATCCAGTTCGCCCTGGCCGGCATGAACTCTCACATCAATCACGACCTGCCGCTGGCAGTGGTCGCCACGTGCACCGACCTCGCGACCGCACCGGCCGCGGGCACGCATCTCGCAGATTTCCAGAAGGTAGACCGGCTGCTGGACGCGGCGGAGCAGTCAATCCGGCAGTCGTTCGAGCCCGCGCCCGAGCTTGCCGTCGACCGCCACTTGCAGGCGGTCGAGAACCTCGTCTGCAACTGGACCATCAACACCGCGCGCGACCTCGCCTGGAGCAACGCCCTGCTGCTCTGGGAGTTGCGCGACGACTCGTTCTTGCGCGAGCTTTTCCTCGACAACCTGGCCGCGTCGGTCGCCATCGCGAGCCGCATGCTGCTCGTAGCGGTGTGATTCCTCGCTGCTTCGAGAAATGAGCGCGGCTACAGGCCGGGCGTGGTCAGGCCCTAGTGCGGTCACGGGCCCAATGCGGTCAAGGGCCCAGTGCGCTCACGGGCCCAGTGCGCTCAAGGGCGGGGCACGGAGTGGGTCGGCAGCTACGTGCTGGGAGCGGCGAACTCGATGCGCACGACAGTTCCGCTGCCGGCGAGCTGGCCGACCGTTACGGACGTAGCCCGGTACTCGGACCGCTGGGCGTGCAGGAAGCCGAGCAGCCAGTGCAGGTAGGCGGTGGCCCTAAGCCGGGCCGCGCCGTCCACCCCGGCGAGGACAGCCGAGCGGAGCGGTATCCCGGGCCCGGCACCAGGACTGGCGTCGCCGAACGCTATGACGTGCACGGGATGCTGGGCCGCTAGCGCGGCGAGCGTGGCGGTCAGCCGCCCGTCGACGTGGCCGTCCTTGAGCGCCGCGCTGGCCTGCTGCGACACGGTGATCTGCCGGTTGCCGAGAACCTGCGCTCCCTGCTTCACGGCGGCGCGCTCGTCCGAGCCGAGTCGGCTGCGAAAGGCCGCGGCCCCGTCTGGCAGGATCGTGCGAATCTCGATCCTGGCCTGCCCCGTACCGAAACTTGCGATCACCTGCGGCGCATAGACGCTCGCGAGCCGGGCGCCGAACTGGTTCCGGACGGCCGCCGTTGCCACGACAAGTTCCGCACCGAGCGGATCGGGCCTGGCTGGCAAGATCGGCACCAGGTTGGCCGCGGGGAAACCGCGCGAGTGCAGCGCGGCGCACATCACCGGATCGCATGCGACGGTCGCATCGCGATTGAGCTGCCGGGCGGCCCATCCGGCGGCCTGGTACCGGACGGCGACAGCCGCAGTGACCGCGGCGGCACCTAGACCGTCCGCAGCTCCGGGCGGCGGATCTGCCGGCCTTGTCTGGTCGTGCCCGGACAAGGCGAAAATGAGGTAGCCCGAGGCAGCCAGAACCAGCGCCAGCGCGATCAGCACTGGTACCCGCCTGCGCCGCCGCGCGGCCGTGCTGGATCCGCTCGCCCGCCGTCGTGCCCAGCGCCGCGCGGTGGTCGCTGGTACCGCTGCCCACGACGGTCCGGCCTTCGCCGCGGACTTGGTCGCGCCTTGCGGGAGCTGCGTGACCTGCGGGGTAGGCGCGGGAGCTGGGCGCGTGTCTGGAGATGCTTCCGGGTTCACCGCAGCCGGGTCGGGAATGATCGTGGGCCCCCGCGTTGGCTCGGCCGTATCGCGGTCTCTCGTGTCAGGCCCATGGACGGCCCCGGCCTCGCACGCCGGCTCAAAAGCGCCGCGGATGCGGCCGTCAAGATCGGGAACGGCCCTGGGCAGCCGCACGGGCTGAACGACCCACCGGGTCCCGGGTGCGGGAAAGGCTCGCGGCCTGGCGACGCGCTTCGGCACTCGCCTGGGCAGCGATCCTGACCCGCGAGCCGCCGGGGGCAACTGGCGGGGCTCCGCTTCGCCCCAGGGGCCGGGCGCCGGTTCGAAGGCACTCCACGAGCCGGGGACAGAGGCTGGGTCTGCAGCCGGGGCATCCGCGCCCGACAGACCCGTGCCCGACAAGTCCGTGCCAGAAAGACCGTTACTAGACAGATCGCCCTCAGGCAGATCGCCCTCAGGCAGGCCGTCCGCAGGCAGGCCGTCCGCCGGCAGGCCGTCCGCAGGCAGGCCGTCCGCAGGCAGGCCGTCCGCAGGCAGGCCGTTGCCCGGCGGGTCCGCGCCGGGCTCTACCCGGCCAAGCCGCAACGTGCTGCCAAGCACCGGCGGGCGCGGCGGCAGATCCCGTCCTTCCTCGGTCATCCTGAACCCCCACGAGCCAGGCAAGCGGACAAACCTGGCTCGATCTATACAGCGGAGCACAAGATGACCGTCAGATTCAGCCGAATTGCGAAATGATGTCCCTCGTCAAGCGCACCCTGAGCAGCAGCGGCGGGAAGAACGGCCATAACGGATGCCAACGTGCCTGTCCCCTGCCCTGGCTTATCGATACGGGTGTCAGCCCGGCTTGCCACACGGGAGGCTCTGGTGCCGTCGGCACAGGTTCCCGCCAGTTCAATCGGCCCACGGTCAGTTCAAGCTGTATGACGCCGCGTGTTCGGGATTGGACGGCGCAACAGGGGTTACGCGGGGTAGGGGCGTGGTGTGACGGTGTGGGTCCGGCCGCTGGGCAGGGTCCAGGTCAGGGTGCCTGGCTGGGTTTGGCGGAGGTGCCAGCCGGGGGCTTGCTTGGCGCGGTGGTGGCGGCGGCACAGGGCTGCCATGTTGCACTCGCAGGTCCGTCCGCCCTGGTCGTAGGGCTGGGTGTGGTCGTCGTCGCAGCGGACGGCGGG